>Ga0302135_10000604_pt1 | contig 21650 bp, 20 predicted proteins | sample CBN3_surface_MG_FD_203119 | JGI IMG/M metagenome (GOLD analysis project Ga0302135, IMG submission 203119) | Marine microbial communities from Western Arctic Ocean, Canada - CBN3_32.1 | ecosystem: Environmental > Aquatic > Marine > Oceanic | place: Canada: Western Arctic Ocean | collected...
TCACGCGCCGAAGCGCCCCAGCCATGGAGTCTGCTGAGAATCGGACCGTCGCGGGGTTACCCTCCGGGATGACCTTCTCGTAGGCCGGGAACTGCCCTTCAATGACGCGGGTAGCTAAAACCCGGTGCTCGATCTTGAAATAGAGGTGATGTTCGTCCTGGGCGAACGACATCGTTTCAGGTTCACCCAGATCGCGGATCTCAGCGAGAGCTTTCTTGGGGATGATCGCGCGAACTTGGGCCTGGGTCGCCAGATCGGCATCGTTCTTCTCGACCATAGCTAACCGGTGCGCATCCGTTGCGACCATGCGGATGGCGCCATCGCCAATTTCGAGAAGCGCCCCGTTGAGGGAGTAACGCACGTCTTCCTTGGTCACCGCGAAAAGCGTCCGACGAATCATCTCGCGGAATATGGCGTGCGGTAGTTCTACCGCCCCGGAGAAGTCAGTACCGGGGACCTCAGGAAAGTCAGCGACAGGGAGTGCGACCAAGCGGAAGTAGGAATCCCCAGCCCTAACCTCGAGCCACTCTCCATTCTCGGAAGACATGTGGATGTCGCCGTCAGGAAGTGCGCGGACCACCTCAAACAGTTTCTTTGAGCTCACGGTGATTGCACCGGCATCTGCTACCGCGGCGGGACAATGCGTCGAGAGACTGACCTCTAGATCCGTCGCTACGAGCGCAAGCGACTCGCCCTCGGCGGAGATGAGGATGTTGGAGAGGATCGGAATCGTCTTTTTCTTTTCGGCGATCCCTTGAAGGAACTGCAGCTCATTCTCAAAATGATCTCGCTGAACGCTGAACTTCATCTGCTACTTCCCTGCCTTTCAGGTTCTTTCTTTATGTTTCGCACTAGTAGTAGGTGCTGTTGAAAACGCGTAAAACCGGCGAAGTCCATGCACTTAAAGAAGTTATTCTGTGATCTTTACGGCGGGTTTATCTGTGCAGTGAGTACCTATTTTGGGAGTGAACAGATACTGCACTGAACGCTAACAGAGCCCCGGAACGTTCCTTGTTGAAGAAAAGGCTACTGTAAAGATTCCAGCAAGTTACTCACCCTACGCTGTAGATCAGCATCAGCTCCCATCCGCTCCTTAACTTTACGAACAGAATGGATGACCGTGCTGTGATGTTTCCCGCCAAAAGCGCGACCAATCTCAGGTAAAGAATGTGGTGTGAGTTCCTTACAGAGGAACATTGCCACCTGGCGGGGACGCGTGATTCGACGCGCATTGCTCCGTGAATTGAGCTCACCAGGCCGAAGTCCATAGAACTCAGAGACTCGCGACTGAATGGCGTCGATAGTTATCACCGTATCGCCCGTGCGCAGGGTGTCTCGCAAAACGGCCTTGGCCAGGTCGAGTGTCATCTCGTCGCCAGTCAGTGAGGCGTAGGCCAATAGCCGAATCAAGGCACCTTCGAGTTCCCGGATATTGCTCTTACTCGCCGTCGCGATGTACAGAAGAACGTCATCGGGCAAATGCGTTGACGGGCCCTCGTTCTCGGCCTTCTTCTTCAGGATGGCGACCTTGGTTTCAAGGTCGGGCGGTTGGATGTCAGCCAACAGTCCCCACTCGAAGCGCGACCGCAAGCGCTCCTCCAGAGTCGGTATCTCTTTCGGAGGCGCGTCGCTCGTAACAACGATCTGTTTCTGCTCTTCGTGCAGGGCATTGAACGTGTGGAAAAACTCTTCCTGTGTCCGCTCCTTCCCGGCAAGGAACTGGATGTCATCCATCAGGAGCACGTCGATGTTTCGATACCGTTCGCGGAACTCGTGGGTACGGTCATATCGAATCGAGTTGATCAACTCGTTCATGAACCGCTCGGACGACAGATACACGATCCGCAGGTCCGGGAGTGTGTTCCGGACATGGTGGCCGATCGCCAACATCAAGTGCGTCTTTCCCAGACCGACGCCACCGTAGAGGAAAAGGGGGTTGTAGGACCGCGAAGGTCCCTCGGCCACCGCGCGAGCCGCGGCGTGTGCGAACTGGTTAGACGCACCCACAACAAAGGAACCGAAGGTGTACTTTGGGTTCAGTGTCGCCCCCGAGTTGGCCGAGACCGGCGGTGGAGCTACAGATACAGGCTCACCGAGATCCACCAGGTTGGCGTCGGTCCCCACAACGAAGCGCACGTCGGCGGGGCCACCCGGGAAGCGCTCGAGAGTTTCACGCACCAGGCCGGCGTACTTCTGGGTCAACCAATCACGGAAGACCTCATTCGGTACCGAGACAGACAGCACGCCATGCTGGTCCGCCAACATACTCGTTGGCCGGAACCAGGTGTCGAACGTCTGGGGGTCGAGCGACTGCTCGAGGTGTTCCAGAAGGCGATCCCAGGTATCCATTCCCACAGAACTCTCAACGGTACCGGTGCGGCCTAAGAGTGGACCGAGAATCGGATTTCAACAGACTTATCAACACCTGTTAAAAACAAGAAACCCGCAGCGTTCAAGGCTGTTTACACCGAGGAAATCGCTAGCGCTTGGTGCGGGAGGCGGGACCGGCGCCGCGAGGTCGCGCAATATACCACGGCCCCCGTTTCTTCGTCCAACATGGCTACACCAGGCACAAATAGGGCGAAACCAGACAAATCCAACACCAGGTCTAACGGGTGCTGGTGGACCGAACCTCAGCCAGGGCCCCCCACTGGTGTAGTGGGCGACTCGCGCGCTAGACAGTGAATCGTTCCGGCAACCACGAAACGATTTGACGGGAGCTGAACACCAACGTACATTTCCGGGTTGGAACCTCACTCGGGGGCAATTTGTAAGCCGCCCCCCAATAGCCCTAAGGCGCGCTGCCTACTCTGCCTCAATTCGCGGAATGAGCGCGCCCAACCCCCCAAGCTAATGAAACGCACATTTCAGCCGAACCGCCGCCGGCGCAGGAAGGTCCACGGGTTTCGTACCCGCATGAGCTCGCGCTCTGGTCGCGCGATCATTCGCCGCCGCCGCGCCAAGGGCCGTAAGCGCCTAGCTCCTTCCTGATCCGCTGACGCGGTCATGGTAAAACCGGAGGGGCATCCAGCCCGCTTCCGGGTGCGGAAACGCACGGCGTTCCAACACGCGTATACGTCTGGAAAAAAAAGAGTTGGACCGAACTGTGTTCTCTTCGCGGTGCCTAACGGCCGTGAAGACAGCCGCCTCGGGGTGACCGCTACGAAGAAACTGGGAAATGCTGTTCGCCGCAACCGTGCCCGCCGTATCGTGCGTGAAGCCTTCCGACGCGTGCGACCACAACTGGCTGGCGGATACGACTATGTGGTTGTAGCCCGGCACACGATATTCAGCAGCGCCACCGCGGAGCTCCAACCGGAACTCATAGCGCTGGCCACAGGGGCGACACCTTGATAGCGCGCCTGCTCGACACATTGATTCGCTTTTACCAGGTGTGCATCTCCCCATATCTCGGTGCGCACTGCCGATACCACCCAACCTGCTCAGCCTATGCACGGGACGCGATCGAGGCGCATGGCGCCGCCCGCGGGTCCTGGCTGGCGCTGCGGCGCCTGCTGCGCTGTCACCCGTTGACGGCGGGCGGGTACGACCCGGTACCACCACCCCATGCATAACGACGAACCCAGGATGGAGCTACGAGCGCTCATCGCGGTCATTCTTTCAATGGCTGTGTTGGCGGCGTACCAGTTCTTTTTCGTCCCGGCGGCCCCGCCCGAGGGCGCGCTTCCGGACGGGCTTGAGACCAGCTCTACCCCCGCTCCCAGCCAGGTGGCGACCCCGGCCACACCCCTGCCTGCAAGGGTCGACAACGGCCCCGAAGCCGGCGCGACCGCCGCGGCAGTGGCAGCCGAGAAACAGTCTCAAGTATCGATCAATGCAGAGAATTATCGCGCTACACTGACCAATCAGGGTGGCAGACTGACGAGCATGATCCTTTCCGGTTATCGTGACGACTTCGGCGATGAACTGGATCTGGTTAGTGCCGCCGCAACGAGCGCCGCGCGGTTCCCCTTCGAGTGGGTTTCGCCGCTAGGTGCAGCTGATGCTGAGATACTGAACAACGCGCTCTTCACCGTCGCGATCTCGGGCGGTAGCGCTGCCAGTAGCGGCAGTAACCGAACGGTGACACCTGATAGCCCAGTGATCGTGCGGTTCGACTGGGCTGACGGCACGGGTCGTAGCGCCTGGAAAGAGATCATCTTCCCCGCCGACGGCAATATGGTGTCGGTCGAGGCCGGGGTGACCGGATTCAATAACCTCTTTCTGGGACTCGGCGCGGGCCTTGATGAGGTCCCGGTTGGTCTCCGTAACGCGTATCTTGCTGAAAACGCAATGGTTTACGGGGCGTCGGGCCTGGAGAAATGGAGCGCGAGCGACCTCGAGGCGGGTGTCGGAGTCGACGGTCCGTCGTGGGCAGGCACGGAGAGCCATTACTTCATGGCGGTGTACCTGCTCGACAGCGACGACGCGGCGCTTTCTCGTGTTTTGCTGACCGCTGTACCGGTTCAGGTGCCTGCCGCTCCCGACGCTGAGGACGAGAACCCCGTTGATCACGTGGTTCCCGCCACCGCGGTCGCGATCGAGTCGTTTGCCACCGCGACGCCGGTCTACTTCGGCCCCAAGAAGTACGACGAGCTTGTCGAGCAAGGGCACGCGCTGGAACAAGCTGTCGACTTCGGCATGTGGGGCTTCGTCTCTAGGCCACTACTGTTCGTCCTGAACATGATCTACTCGTTTGTCCGCAACTGGGGCATCGCGATCATCCTGCTGACGGCGCTTCTGCGCCTGGCTTTCTGGCCACTGAACCAGAAAGCGATGACCTCGATGCGGAAGACGCAGAAGCTGCAGCCGCAGATGGCCGCCATTCGCGGCAAGTACAAGGGCGTCAAGGATCTCGACAAGCGCCAGAAGATGAACGAAGAGGTCATGGCGCTCTACAAGCGCGAGGGCGTGTCCCCGCTCGGCGGCTGCCTTCCGATGGTTGCGCAGATTCCGATCTTGTTCTCGTTCTACGCGCTGCTGTCAGTGGCTATTGAGCTGCGGCAGGCGCCCTTCGTGTTTTGGATCACCGATCTTTCACGGCACGACCCATATCTCGTGCTTCCACTGCTGATGGGCGCGTCAATGCTCGTCCAACAGCGTCTGACTCCACAGGCGACGGCCGACCCGCAACAGGCCAGCATGATGCGCATGATGCGCCTCATGCCGATTTTCTTCACCGTCATGTTTCTTTACGTACCCAGCGGCCTGGTCCTCTACTGGCTGGTTAACAACCTGCTCGGGATCGGCCAACAGCTGTACGTGAACCGCTCCATGGATCGGCAACTCCTTGCAGAGAAGGCCGCCAAGAAAGCTAACAAGGCCGCGAAAACTCGCGGAAACAGCCAGCGAGGCGAGTAATGAGCACCCAAACATTTGAAGCCAGTTCCGTAGATGAGGCCCTTGAGCAGGCAGCTGCCGCGCTCGAAATCAGCGCGGCCGACCTCCAGTACGAAGTCGAAGAGAAGGCCGCTGACTTCTGGGGCATGGGCGACACCGTTTATGTAGTGACGGTTACTGAGCCTGAGCCCGAGCCCGTCGCCGAGGAGCCCACCGAGGAGCCCATCGAGGAGCCTGTTGCCGGCGAGGCGGCGGCTGCACCGGCAGAGGCCGTGGCACCCGAGCCGGAAGCGGTAGAATCTGCGCCTGAGGTTGCTGTAGAGGCATCCCCTGCCCCCGCTGCTGCCGTGCCGGACTTCTTTTCAGCGTCCGCCGAGGCCCATGCGTCCACCGAGGAAGCCCCGGCGACGCCCGAGGCGCCGGCCGCGCCAAGTGAGCCCACTGAAGCGCCCGCCAGGAGCGCGGAGGCGGCACCGCAGGCGGCAGCCTCTGGTGATGATCTCACCAGCGAGGCCACGAACATTCTCGACCGGATCTTCAGCGCGATGGGTTTCGAGTGCACCGCGGAAGCGAAGCTCGACGGCGAAACCATGCACGTCGCGATCACTGGAGAGGACAACCAGTACCTACTCGAGGGCCGAGGCCGCGGATTGGCGGCGCTGGAGTTGATCCTGAACCATTCCTTCCGGGCGTTTCCGGAGCGCTCCCACAAGCGCGTGCGCGTCGATGCTGGCGACTTCCGGTCGCAGCGCGACGACGAGATCAAGGACATCGCCTACCAAGTGGCACACCGTGCCAAGGAAACGGGTTCGGAGCAGCAGACCGCCGAAATGAACCCCTACGAGCGCCGCATCGTGCACCTGACGCTCGCTGAGGACATACAGGTCACCACCCGAAGCCTGGGCAACGGGTTTCTCAAGGCCGTCAACGTGATTCCGACCGGCGGTCGCCGGTAGAAGGGACCGCGAGGCAAGAACTCGCGGGTAATGAATGTCGAAACAAGAAGACGCCGAAGCCAACCCCGAGCTCCAGGTAGACGCCACGCCGAGTGATGACGCGGCGTTCCCGGACACTGGTGCGTCAGCCGAGCCGGCGCCAGGGGTTGCAGTGGTGCCGGTGGACCCCGCGCCACAAGAAGCCGAACTGGAGCCCGAGTCAGAGCGAGAGCCGAAGCCTGAACCTGAACCTGAGCCTGAACCGGAGCCGCTAAGCCCAGAGGCCGAGCGCCGGGCCGAGGTTGCAGAGGCTTTCCAGCGCCGGCGCGTGGAGTTGACCGACCAGGAGATCGACGACCTGGCCACCTACCTGGGGTTGATCGAGCACTGGAATGCCCGGATCAACCTCACCGCGATCCGCGACCGGCCGACGGCGATCTCGCGCCACCTGGTGGAGCCGGTCATGATCCGGTACAACCTTGCGGGCGCCGGACCGGTCCTGGTCGATGCCGGATCGGGCGTTGGCGTACCCGGCATCCCTCTGGCGATTACCGACCGGGACCGCGACGTCGTGCTGGTCGAGGCGAACGGCAAGAAGGCCGCCTTTCTTCACGAGGTCGTCGACACACTCCGGCTGCAGCGCGTACGCGTGGTGGAGGCGCGGATCGAAGAGGCTGTCGCATCAGGTGAACTCGAGGGCCCTATTCACGTCCTCGCAGCTCGCGGCTGGACCAGCGGCTGGGGTGAACTCCTTGGCCTGATGGCACCATTGATGGCACCTGGCGGGCGGGCGATGTTGCTGACCGGGGGGGAGACCGAACGCGCTCTACGTCGCCACTTGGCGCGAGGCGTACAGCAGGCCCCCACAAGCGTCCCTGAGTGGCGTGCGGCGGCTCTCGCGGGCTGGACGCTGCGACGGGCGCGTCCCCTGCCCCACCTCAAGCGGGGCTTTCTGGTGACGCTGGAACTCCCGATGCCCTAGCGCGTGTTCCACGTGGAACGTTAACCCCCGGCGGAATCGTTTTTGGGCAGTGTTCCACGTGGAACAATCGCTGGCGCAGTACGGTTGGCGGTGTGCTAACCTCCCGCTCCCCGGCGGCTCGGCGCCGCCCACCCCCAACTCGCCGACTCATAAGACACCGCCATGGCGCGCGTTCTCGCTATTGCCAACCAGAAAGGCGGCGTCGGTAAAACCACGACAGCCGTGAACCTGGCTGCGTGTCTCGCTGCCGCCGACCTCAAGACACTGTTGCTGGACCTGGACCCCCAGGCCAACGGCACCAGTGGCCTTGGCGTGCACGTACCGCCTGGCTCCCCGACGGTCTATGAAGTGCTAGTCGACGGCGTCGACCTGCTCGACACCCTGCAACCGACGGAGTTGGATTCCCTGCAGGTGGCGCCTGCCAGCTATGAATTGGTCGGCGCGGAACTCGAGTTGGTGAACGATGAACAGCGAGCGTTTCATCTACGCCGGGCGCTTGCGGGGGTGCGGGAGGACTTCGATTACATCGTGATCGACTGTCCCCCGTCGCTCGGCATCCTCACGGTCAACGCGCTCAGCGTGGCCGATGGCGTGATCGTACCGATCCAGTGCGAGTACCTGGCACTCGAAGGCCTGAGCCGAATGCTCCAGACACTGGACAGGGTCCGTGACTCGTTGAACCCGGAACTGGCGCTCGAAGGCATCCTGTTGACCATGGTCGATCCGCGGATGAACCTTACCCGGCAAGTCGTTGAGGATGTGCGCAAGCACTTCCCGGGTCAGGTGTTTGATGCCGAAGTTCCGCGCAACGTGCGGCTTGGCGAGGCGCCGAGTTTTGGCAAACCGATCATCCTCTATGACCTCGCCTCCTCGGGAGCGCGGGCCTATCTGAATCTTATGCGCGAGGTAGTGCGAAATGGCAAGAAAGGCGCTCGGTCGCGGGCTTGACGCGCTGATTCCGAGCCGGTCCGCCGGTCAGGAGTCGGGTCCGCGGTTGGCCGAGGTGGCTATCGAGAAAATTCGGCCCAACCCACAGCAACCGCGGGATCACTTTGACGACGCGGCTATCGATGCCATCGCGGGGTCGTTGGCCGAACACGGCGTCCTGCAGCCCGTGGTGCTGCGGGATCTCGGCGACGGTCGCTATGAACTCATCGCGGGTGAGCGCCGTTGGCGCGCGGCGCAGCGCGCCGGGCTGGAGAAGTTGCCAGCGGTCATTCGTGAGGCGACGCCGCGCGAGTCTCTCGAGCTGGCCATCATAGAGAACGTCCAGCGCGAGGATCTCAACGCGATCGAGGAAGCGCACGCATACCAGTTGCTGATCGACGAGATGTCGTTGACCCAGGAGCAGGTAGCCGAGCGGGTGGGTCGCGACCGTTCGACGGTTGCCAACTACCTGAGGCTCCTGAGGCTTCCCCAGGCGGTGCAAACATTCCTGGTGGCGGGCGAACTGAGCATGGGGCACGCGAGGGCTCTGCTTGCCCTCGATGACGCCGCTGCACAGCATCGGGTGGCCGACGCCGTGATCGCCCGGGGACTATCGGTTCGCCAAACAGAAGCCCTTGTAAGAGGTGATCAGGACAAATCCGGCAAAATAGGGCAAAAGAAAACCAAAGATCCAGACGTCGAGGCGGCCGAGAGCAGGCTGTCACGCGCCCTGGGGGCGCCGGTGGCCATCCGCGGTGCAGACAGGGGCCGGCTGGAGATTCGCTTCAACTCGCTTGACGAGCTCAACCGCCTGTACGATCTGCTTACAGACATTGGGAACTGACGGAGGAAATGATGGACACGAAGCACAACCTGGACGGCCATCTGGGCGAGGGCATCGAGATCAAGGGCACCTTGCGGTTCGAGGGCTCCGTACGCATCGACGGAAAGTTCGTGGGCAAGGTCGTTTCTCCCGCGACGCTGATCGTCGGCCCCAGCGCGGTCGTTGATGGCGAGGTCGAGGTAGGGGAGATCGAGATCCACGGCGCCCTTCGCGGTCAGGTGAAAGCGTCGCAGCGCGCCACGATTCATGGCACCGGAAGGGTCGATGCCGATATCGATACGCGAAGCCTCGTTATCGAGCCTGGCGCCCACTTCAACGGCTGTTGCGAGATGCACAAGAAGGAGAACCCCAAGCCTGCGGCACCCACTGCGGCGAAGCCTCCTGCTAGCTCCCCAGTTTCACCGACCGTTCCGCCGGGTGCGAATAAATCTACCTAAGATGCTGTAAACAAAGCACTTATAGAGCACAAGACACAACAATTCTACGACGATGACCCTCGCCCTAATCGTGATGATGCCGCTACTAGGCGCCGCCCTACCGGCGCTTGTGGCGTCGCGTGGGCGCGACCGTGCCGCCTGGGTCGCCGGCGCCCTGACCGTCACCGCCCTCGCGCTCCTGGGTCAGCAGGCAAGTAGCGTTCTGGCGGGTAATACGCCACGCGCGAGTTGGGCCTGGGTGCCCTCGATCGGTTGGAACGTTTCCTTCATGCTCGACGGTCTCGGTCTGCTTTTTGCAGGGCTCATCCTGGGCATCGGCGCGCTCATCGTGCTCTACGCGCGCAACTATCTGCCCAATAGCGACAACCTCGGTCGTTTCTACACCTACTTGCTCCTGTTCATGGGCGCCATGGTTGGCGTCGTGCTGTCCGACAGCATCCTGTTGCTCGTGGTGTTCTGGGAACTGACGAGCATCAGCTCCTTCCTTCTGATCGGATACACGACAGAGTCGCGAGAGGGGCGCGAGGGTGCGCGGATGGCTCTGGCGGTGACCGGGGCAGGGGGCCTCGCGCTTCTGGCCGGCGCCCTCGTACTGGGTCACATCGCCGGTACCTACGAGCTATCGGAGATCCTGGCGTCGCGCGACGTCGTCCAGGCAAGCCCGTGGTGCGGTGCAGCCCTGGTGCTCATCTTGCTGGGCGCGTTCACCAAGTCCGCTCAGTTTCCGTTCCACTTCTGGCTGCCGCACGCCATGGCCGCGCCGACCCCCGTGAGCGCGTACCTGCACTCCGCGACGATGGTGAAGGCGGGCGTTTTTCTGCTCGCGCGGATGTCGCCAGTGTTTGCCGGCACCGACGAATGGTTCTGGTTGGTTGGCGGGGCCGGGCTGGCGACGATTACGCTCGCGGCCTACTGGGCGCTGTTCAAGCATGACCTGAAGGGGCTCCTGGCCTACTCGACAATCAGTCACCTCGGGCTCATCACTCTCTTCTTTGGCATCGGCACGCCGCTGGCGGCGATCGGCGGGATCTTCCACATCCTCAACCACTGTGCCTTCAAGGCGGCGCTGTTCATGACGGCGGGTATCGTTGATCACGAAGCTGGCACCCGCGACATCCGGAAGCTCGGCGGCCTGCGCCACGCGATGCCGGTTACCGCAATCCTGGCGACGGTGGCGGCCGCGGCGATGGCTGGGGTTCCGCCACTGAATGGGTTCTTAAGCAAGGAGATGCTGTTCGAGGAAGCGCTTCTTGTGCAGCCGGCCGGCCTGCCCCCATGGTTGGTCCCCGCGATCGTGGTGTTCGCGGCACTGCTCAGCGTGACTTACTCGATACGTTTCGCCCGCGACACGTTCTACGGTCCGGCACGCGAGAGCTACCCGGGACATCCGCACGAGCCGCCGCGCGGTCTGCGGCTCCCGGTTGAGGTGCTCGTGGTCCTGTGCGTCGCCATCGGGCTCGCCCCGGCGATGCTCGCGCAGCCTATCGTCGCCGCCGCCGCTACGGCGGTAACCGGCGCGCCGTTGCCGGAGTTTCACCTGGCGTTGTGGCACGGCATCAACACGCCGCTCCTGATGAGCGTGCTCGCACTGCTCGGCGGGGCAGGGCTATACGCCGTGCGGGGACGCCTGGTCGCCGCCCACCGCGCAGCCCTACCTGCGGTCGCCGCCAAGGAAATCTACGAAGCCGTCCTGGCGCGCTTCTTCGCCTTCTCGGCGTTCGTTACCCGAGGGCTTCAGAACGGATCGCTGCAGCGGTACCTGGCCCTGCTCATCGGCAGCGCGCTGGTTCTCGGTGCCTGGCCGTTCCTGCAGCGCGGCTGGAGTGGGGCAGGGTCACTTTCCTCCGCCGTGGATATTCCGACGACCGTCGCCTGGCTCCTGCTCGTCGTCACGGCCATCGGTACCGCGGTGTTCCATCGCCGTCGACTGGTGGCCCTGGCGCTGCTCAGCACGGTTGGCCTGGTGGTCACGCTGGCCTTCGTGCACTTCTCCGCCCCCGATCTCGCGCTGACGCAGATCTCGGTCGAAGTCGTCACGATCGTGCTAATTCTCATGGCACTCCACCTGTTGCCGAAGACCACGCCGCGCGAAACCTCGGCCGCACGGCGCGGTCGCGACCTGTTGCTTGCCGGTCTCGCGGGAATCGGCGTCACGGGCATCACCTGGGCGGTGCTGACGCGGCCGCTAGAGACCATCGCCGACTACTACCTGGCGACGAGCGTGCCGGGCGCCGGCGGCAGCAACGTAGTGAACGTGATCTTGGTGGACTTCCGCGGGTTTGATACCTACGGCGAGATCACCGTTCTCGCGATCGCGGGCCTCGGTATCTACGCGCTGGTCGACGGGCTCGGGGTGGGGCATCTCCATCCGGATCGCTCCGAGCTCCAGGACGAAGACCAGCACCCACTCATCCTCACGATCATCGCCCGGCTCATCCTGCCCTTCGCGCTCGTGGTGTCGGTCTTTCTCTTCCTGCGCGGGCACAACGCGCCGGGCGGTGGCTTCATCGCAGCCCTGGTTACCAGCGTCGCGCTCATCGTTCAGTACGTTGCGTTCGGCGTCGGCTGGACCCACCGTCGGCTGCCGCGGGACTTCCATCCGTTGATCGCGATCGGTCTCTTGATCGCCGGGTTGAGCGGCATCGGAAGCTGGTGGTTCGGAGTGCCTTTCCTGACCAGCGCTCATGGTCACTTCCACATTCCGCTGGTGGGTGACGTGGAGCTGGCGACCGCCTCGCTGTTCGACCTTGGCGTCTACTTCGCGGTCATCGGCGCGGTGATGCTGACGCTGTCGAACCTGGCGAAGCTCAGTATGCGTGAGACGTTACTGGCCAAAGCGCGCGAACACGCGGCCCAGACGACGCAGGAAATCGACGCTGCGCGCGACGCCGCTGCCGACAGCTTCGACTACGGGGAGGAGGTCTAACGATGGAACTCCTCTTCGCTACCGCCATCGGCGTGCTCGTCGCCGCGGGCGTCTATCTGTTGCTCCGGGCGCGCACGTTTCCGGTTGTGCTCGGTCTAGCGCTCCTGAGCTATGCCGTGAATTTCTTCATCTTCGCCATGGGACGGCTGCGGGTTGGCCTGGCGCCCATCATTCGTGAAGGCGTAACGGAGTATCCCGACCCGATTCCGCAGGCCCTCGTCCTGACGGCGATCGTGATCGGATTTGCCATGACGGCCTTCGTGCTGATTCTTGCGTTGCGCGCTAATTTCGACCTTGGCAATGATCACGTCGACGGGCGTGAGCCGGAGGTGGGGGAGTGAGCCACTGGATCGCAGTCCCGATCGTCTTGCCGGCCTTCGCCGGGGTGGCGATTCTGCTCGGCGCGCGGACGAGCTTGCGGCTGCAACGAGCTATTGGACTCGCGGCCACTGCAGCCCTGGTGCTGGTAGCGGTGGTCCTGCTGCGGCAGGCCTACGACGGCACGGTGACGGTCTACGCCCTCGGCGCATGGTCGGCACCGTTCGGTATTGTCCTGGTGCTCGATCGGCTGAGCGCGATGATGGTTCTGATGACGGCGCTCGTTGCGATCTGCAGCCAGATCTATGCCGTGACGGGTCCCGATGCGCGCGGGGCAAACTACCACGCCCTATTCCAGTTTCAGCTGATGGGTCTGTGCGGCGCCTTTCTCACCGGCGACCTGTTCAACCTCTTCGTGTTCTTCGAGGTTCTCCTGATCGCTTCCTACGGACTCCTGCTCCACGGCGGCGGCCGCGACCGGGTACGCGCCGGAATTCACTACGTCGTCTTCAACCTCGTGGGCTCGGCCTTGTTCCTGATCGGGGTCGGGACGATCTATGGCGTCGTGGGCACACTGAACATGGCGGACCTAGCCGTGAAGGCCGCGCAGGTGAGTGGGCCCGAAGCGACGCTGCTGAGTTCGGGCGCGCTGATTCTCCTCGTCGTCTTTGCGATCAAGGCCGCGCTGCTGCCGCTGGGCTTCTGGTTGCCGTTGACGTACGGCTCGGCGACCGCACCGGTCGCCGCCCTGTTCGCCATCATGACCAAGGTGGGTATCTACGCCACCATCCGTGTCTACGTTCTCGTTTTTGGCGCTGGTGCGGGACAGGCCGCCAACCTCGCCATGCCGTGGCTCCTGCCCCTTGCTCTCCTGACCCTCATCCTGGGCACGCTTGGGGCCGTTGCCGGTCGCAACCTGCGCAGCCTCGCGGCGTACCTTGTGATTGCCTCGGTTGGCACCATGCTGACCGCCGTCGCGCTGGGCACCGTCGCGAGCCTGAGCGCTGCGCTGTACTACATGGGGCACAGCACCTTCGTACTCGCCGGGATCTTCCTTCTTGTTGACTTGATCGCGCGCCAGCGCGGTGAAGCAACTGACCAACTGCGCCGGGCGGGCGCCGTCCGACAGCCAGCGCTACTGGGTGGGCTCTTCCTGGCCGCCGTCGTTGCTATCGCAGGGCTGCCGCCCACGAGCGGTTTCGTCGGCAAGTTGCTGCTCCTGCGCAGTGCTCTCGAGCTTCCCTCAGTAATCTGGATATTCGGGGTCGTCCTCGCCACGGGGTTCCTGTCACTCGTGGCGGTCAGCCGCGCCGGCAGCATGGTGTTCTGGAACGTCGAGCTGCCCACTGCGGCGCCGGACCCGGCCCGCGCCAAGCCGCTGCGCGTAGTGGCGATCGTACTATTGCTCGCGTTGGCGACAGCCATGGCTGTCTTTGCCGGGCCAGTTGTTGAGTTCACCGACGGCGCCGCGTACAGCCTGCTGCACCCGGACGATTACATCGAGGCCGTTCTTGCCGAGTCCAATGCGATTCCGGCCTCGGTCGAACACGGGGGAGGGGCACCATGAGCGCGGACACTCGCGACCGTCGCTGGCTGCCACACCCGTGGCTCAGCGTTTGGTTGCTCGCCAGCTGGCTGCTGCTGATGAACAGCGCATCGGTTGGTCAGTTGGTGCTCGGGACCGTGCTCGCGCTGGTCGTACCGGTGGTGTCGCGGATGTTCTGGCCGGAGGCAATTGACAGCCTGCGCTACCGGGCAGTGCCGCGCCTCTTTCTGGTGTTCCTGTACGACCTCGTGATTGCCAACGTGGTCGTCGCGCTGAGGATCGTGTCGTTCTGGCGCGAGCTCCATCCGACTTGGATCGTCATCCCGCTCGACCTGCGCAACCCGACCGCGGTCGCGGTGCTGGCGAACATGATCTCGCTGACCCCCGGCACGGTCTCGTCGCAACTGACTGCCGACCGCCTCGAGCTCCTCGTGCACGTCCTGGACACGCACGATCCGGAGGGCGAGGTGAACACGATCAAGCAGCGCTACGAACGGCCGCTACAGGAGATCTTCGAGTGATTACCTTGGCGTTGTACTTCGGCTATGCAGCGATCTCGATGTCGATGCTGCTGTGCCTTTATCGCGTGGTGGTGGGCCCCGACCTACCCGACCGGATCATGGCGCTCGACACGCTCTACATCAACGGCATCGGCTTTCTGGTTCTCGTCGGGATCAGCCTCGACGACACCGTCTACTTCGAATCAGCCTTGCTCATCGCCATGATGGGCTTCGTTGGCACGGTCGCGTGGTGCAAGCACATCATCCGCGGCACGATCATCGACTAGTCATGATTATTGAAACCATCCTGTCGCTAGCCATCGTCGTCGGCGCATCGTTTGCGCTGATCGGGTCGATTGGTCTTGTGCGACTGGGCGACGTGTACAGCCGGCTCCACGGTCCTACCAAGTCCACGACCCTGGGTATCGGCGGCCTGCTGTTGGCCTCGGTGCTGCATTTCAGCACGGGCGGCCAACTGAGCTTGCGCGAAATCCTGGTTACAGGATTCCTCTTCTTGACGGCGCCAGTGAGCGCCCACATGCTCGCCAAGGCGGCGTTGCACCTCGGCGTGCCGACGGTGACGCGAGCCCCTTCGGCCGAAGATCAGGACGCATTCCCGGAGACCGTCGCCGTCGCTCGGCGCCCGGTTTCGTCAACGGACGCTTCCGACCGGCCCTGAACCGGCCGCGACGGAGCCGCATCTGGCGCGGTGCTTCGCCGTGACCCTCGCCCCCGTTGGGTTTTGACCGCAAGTAGCCTGCTTGCCCACCTTTCGCGGCGGCTGTTAGAATCCGGGCCCGACTACTCAAGTCGCTCCGCCGAGATTCTGCCTCAACGGCGCGACGTCCCGACAGTCATCGTTCGATGACCAGTTCCGGAAGGAACCGCCGCGCGCTTCCTTCACCCCACGCCCGCGAACACGCCCGCTCTGCGCACCTCGGGCAGCGCGCAAGTGACAAGAAGCGGCCCGGATCGACGCCATGGATAACTTTCCTCACCTACCGACAATGCTGCTGGTCGCCGCCGCGGTGATCGCTCTCGTCTTCATTCTCAATCGCTGGTTGTTTGGTCCGCTCAACGCGATCCTTGCACAGCGCCAGAACGAGATCGATACGGCGCGCGCGGAGTTCGACACGGCGCAGCGCGTGCAGAACGAGCGCCTCGAGGCGGTTGAAGCGCGGGTCGCCGAAGGACGCAAAGAGTCGTTCGCGATTCGCGAGCAGGCGCACGGCGAAGCTCGTGAGCACCGCGACCAGGCTCTGGCCGCGGCCCGCGAAGACGCTGCGAAAGAGATTGAAGGTGCCCGCGCCGAGATCACCCAGCAGATTGATGACGCCCGAACCCAGCTCGAGAGCGACGCCGACGAAATTGCGCGAACGATCGCCGAGCGTGTCCTTGGACGGACCGTGGGCGCGGAAGGGAGCAAGTAGATGCCCCTGGCGAAATCGATCCTCCGACTCGGCGTGATAGCGCTCGTTCTCTCCGTCGTTGCCGGCCTGGTGCCGGCGACCGTGTCGGCGCAGGACCACGCGGAACCCGCGCAGGAAGACGGGCACGCGGTGGTCGACGATCACGGTGAGGGCCACGTGCCGCTGGTGCCCACCACCACGCAGTACATCTACAAGTGGATCAACTTCGCCATGCTGGCTGCACTGCTGTACTGGCTGCTGGTCGTGCCGCCCGACTTCGTGAAGGTCAATTTCGAGTTCGAGGGCCTGAAGACGATCCTCGGCGAGCGCAGCCAGGCGATCGTGGCGTCGCGCGAGTTGGCCAAGGAACAGACACAGCAAGCTGCTGCCGGGATGGACGCTTCTGCTAGCCGGCTTGAGGCCATCGAGCAGGAAGCCGCTGGCCTCGTCGCCACGGCGCGCACCGATGCGGAGCGCGACAAGGCCCGGCTGATCCAGGAAGCTACCGAGCAGGCCGAAGCGATTCGCGCGAGCACCGGCCGCGACATGAAGTCGGAAGTGGCGCGGGCCGAGCGCGACCTGCAGTCGCACATCGCGTACCTGGCCGTGGGCATCGCCACCGATCTGGTCAAGAAGAACTTCAGCGGCGCCGATCAAGATCGGCTCGTTCGCCAGTATCTGGATCGCCTCGGCGAGAGCGTTTCCTAACCGGACGCGTCCGGAGTAACCATGAACAAAGAAGCAGTCGCACGACGATACGCAAAGGGCCTTCTTGGCGCTGCGCTCGACAAGGGCGAGGCGCTGGAGCCGCTAGTCGACCAGCTGACGGCACTCGCTGCTGCGGTTGACGAGCACAACGGCCTCGAGTTGTTGCTGATCAATCCCGCCATCGACGCCGACAAGAAACTGGCGGTCCTCGTTGAGATCGCGACGGTTCTTGGCGCGGGCGACACGACGACACGCTTTCTACAGGTGATGGGGCAGAACGAACGCCTCGACCATCTGCGCCACGCCGTTTCCCTGTTCTCTGCCCTGGCCGATGAGCACATGGGCATTGTCAACGCTGAAATTACATCGCCGCAGCCGCTCGACGAAGCGGCCGTTGCGGATCTTAAAGAGAAGCTGGCGCAGGCCGCAGGTTGCGCCGTGCGCCTTGACGTAAAGACCGACCCCGACTTGCTCGGCGGTCTGACCACACGCATCGGGGATGTCGTCTACGACGGCAGCCTGCGCCACCAGTTGGAGCAGATGCGCGAACGGATCACCGCCAACTGAGCGTGAAGCGAGAAAGACATGGGTATTAAGGCCGAAGAAATCTCGAGCATCATTCAACGTCAGATCGCCGGCTATGAAGCCGAGATCGACGTCCACGAAGTCGGCACGGCAATCGCCGTGGGTGACGGCATTGCCCGCGTCCACGGACTCGGCAACTGCATGTCGCAGGAACTCCTCGAGTTCCCGAACGGCGTCTACGGTATTGCGCTGAACCTCGACGAGGACAGTGTCGGTGCCGTGCTGCTGGGCGACACCACCCTGGTCGGCGAAGGCGACATGGTGAAGCGCACCGGTAGCGTCGTTGAGTTGCCGGTGGGTGAGAATCAGATCGGACGCGTTGTGAACCCGCTCGGCGCGGCGCTCGACGGCAAGGGCGCCATCGAGACCACCGAACGCCTGCCAATGGAGCGCATCGCACCAGGCATCATCGAGCGGCAGCCGGTCGAAGAGCCACTGCAGACGGGCATCAAGTCGATCGACTCGATGATTCCGATCGGACGCGGCCAGCGTGAGTTGATCATCGGCGACCGCCAGACTGGCAAGACCGCGGTTGGCATCGACACGATCATCAACCAGAAGGGGAAGGACGTGATCTGCATCTACGTCGCCATCGGCCAGAAAGAGTCGACGGTCGCGCAGGTGGTTCAGAAGCTCACCGATCACGGCGCCATGGAGTACACGATCGTTGTCAATGCGGGCGCCTCGACGCCGGCGCCGCTTCAGTGGATGGCTCCCTACGCCGGCTGCGCGATGGGCGAGTACTTCCGCGACAAGGGTCAGCACGCACTGGTCATCTACGATGATCTTTCGAAGCACGCCGATGCGTACCGCGAGATGTCGCTGCTGCTGCGGCGGCCGCCAGGACGCGAGGCTTTCCCGGGTGACGTCTTCTACTTGCACTCGCGGCTGCTCGAGCGCGCTGCCAAGATGTCCGACGACATGGGCGGAGGTAGCCTGACGGCGCTGCCGGTCATCGAGACCAAGGCGGGCGATGTTTCCGCCTACATTCCGACCAACGTGATTTCGATCACCGATGGTCAGATCTTCCTCGAGACCGAGCTGTTCCATAAGAACATCCGCCCGGCGGTGAACGCGGGCCTGTCGGTCTCGCGTGTCGGTGGTGCGGCGCAGATCAAGGGCATGAAGCAGGTCGCGGGATCGCTTCGCCTGGAACTGGCCCAGTACCGCGAGCTGGCAGCGTTTGCCCAGTTCGGCTCCGATCTCGACAAGGCTACCCAGCGCCAGCTGGCCCGCGGTATTCGTCTTACCGAGATTCTGAAGCAGGACCAGTACCAGCCGCTCCGTGTTGCCAAGCAGATCACCATTATCTGGGCAGGTGGAAACGGCTACTTCGATGAGCTCGACGTGGAGCAGGTACGGCCTTTCGAGCTCGGCCTGTACGACTACATCGAAGTCAACGATCCTGACCTGTGGGATGCCATTGAGGGCGCCGGCAAGGTCGACGACGAGCTTACCGGGCGCATCAAGTCGAACATCGAGTCGTTCATGCCGACGTTCGTGAGCGCTACAGAAACGGCCGAGGCCGCGGTCTAGACGATGGCGACTCTTCTTGAACTCCGCCGCCGCGTGCGGTCGGTGAAGAACATGCGGCAGATCACGCGAGCCATGAAGCTCGTGGCCGGGGCGAAGCTTCGTCGAGCCCAGGACTCGATGCTCGCCGCGCGACCCTACAGCGAGAAGATGTGGGACGTCCTCGGCGAGATCGCGACCACCAGCGAGCAGGAGATTAGCCATCCGCTGCTTGAGCCGCGCGAGGTGAAGCGCATCACCGCTGTGGTGATTACCTCGGATCGCGGCCTGTGCGGAGCGTTCAATACCAACGTGATCCGCTATGCGACACGGGCGCTCAACACCTGGCAGGAAAAGGACCTGCATGTCCTCGCCGCCGGTCGTAAGGGCTGGGACCATTTCCGCCGCGGCGACTTGGAAGTCGACAAGGCGGACGACGACATACTCAAGCACCTGAGCTACCCGCGCGCCGCCGCGCTCGCGCAGTATCTGATCGAGCTGTATGAGACCAAGGAGACCGACGCGGTTTACATCATCTACAATGAGTTCGTGTCGGCCCTGCGCCAGAACCTCGTGGTCGAGCCGTTGTTGCCGATTCGCGAACTGCCGTTCGGCGAGGAGTATGGCGTCAGTTTTCGCGAGGCGGCCCGCGCCTTCGCCGAAGCACAGGTGGCGGGCCACGAGCACGAGCACCAGGGATTCAGTGCCATCGGGGCCGTGGCCACCGATGTTGGCGAATCGGCTGCTGAGGCAGCACATTTCGACGGCGGTGCGGCGACCGAGATGGTCGACTACATCTACGAACCGAGCGGCCAAGCCATCATCGATGAGCTGCTGCCGCGGTTCGCGGAGGCGCAGCTGTTCCAGGCGCTTCTCGAGTCGAGCGCCGCAGAGCATGCAGCCCGGATGGCGGCCATGGATAGCGCGACCAAGAACGCCGAAGAGCTAATTGAGAACCTGACACTGACCATGAACAAGCTTCGCCAGGAAGCAATCACCAACGAGATTCTCGAGGTGGTTGGCGGCGCTGCGGCGCAGAGCTGAGCATCGGGCCTACAAGGCAATAGGAAACACAATGAGCGAAAACGTAAACGGCAAGCTGGTCGCGATCGTCGGCCCCGCGGTGGATGTCGAGTTCCCTGAGGGACACCTGCCGCCGATCTACCAGGCGTTGCGGATCACCGATGAGGAAGGGCTCTCGAGCGAGAAGATCAACGTCGTCATCGAGGTTGCTCTGCATCTCGGCGAGAATCGCGTGCGTGGCGTTGCCATGTCGACCACTGACGGCTTGATTCGCGGCATGCCGGTCGTGGACACCGGCGGCCCGATTACGACGCCGGTCGGCGATTGCACCCTGGGTCGCATCATCAACGTCACAGGCGAACCGATCGACAACGCGGGCCCCATCGAGGCGGAAGAGCGTTGGCCGATTCATCGGCACGCGCCGGCGTTCGACGAGCAGCTCACCGAGACGCAGCAGTTCGAGACCGGCATCAAGGTCATCGACCTGTTGGTGCCGTTCAAGCGTGGCGGCAAGATCGGCTTCTTCGGTGGCGCGGGTGTAGGCAAGACGGTCTTCATTCAGGAGCTCATCAACAACGTCGCCAAGCAGCACGGTGGTTACTCTGTGTTCGCCGGCGTTGGCGAGCGCACGCGTGAGGGCAATGACCTTTTTCGCGAGATGAACGATGCCGGCGTTATCGGCAATACTTCGCTGATTTTCGGTCAGATGACCGAGCCTCCGGGAGCGCGTCTTCGTGTCGCGCTGACCGGCGTTACGGTAGCCGAGTATTTCCGCGACCAGGGTAAGGACACGCTGCTCTTCATCGACAACATCTTCCGCTTCACGCAGGCGGGTTCTGAGGTTTCGGCACTGCTGGGTCGTATGCCAAGTGCGGTCGGTTACCAGCCGACGCTCGCGAGCGAACTCGGCGAGCTGCAGGAACGCATCACCGCGACCAAGACGGGTTCGATCACCTCGGTCCAGGCGATCTACGTCCCGGCCGACGATCTGACGGATCCGGCGCCGGCGACGACCTTCGCCCATCTCGACGCGAGTGTGACCCTGTCGCGTGCGCTGACCGAGATCGGGATCTACCCGGCGGTCGACCCGCTCGACTCGAACTCCCAGCTCGTTGACCCCCAGGTCCTTGGCAAGGAGCACTATGACGTTGCGTCCGAGGTGAAGCTGATGCTGCAGCAGTACCGCGATCTGCAGGACATCATCGCGATTCTCGGTATGGACGAGCTCTCGGAAGAGCAGCGCCTCACCGTCGCCCGCGCGCGACGCCTGCAGCGCTTCCTCTCGCAGCCGTTCCACGTTGCCGAGGTGTTCACGGGCAACGCCGGTATCTACGTCTCGCTCGAAGAGACGGTCCGTGGATTCAAGGAGATCCTCGCCGGCACGCACGATGAGCTCCCGGAGGAGGCCTTCTACATGGTTGGTACCATCGATGAAGCTATCGAGAAGGGTGCCAAGCTGAAGGCAGAGCAGGAGGCGGCGGCCTAGGCCGAGCGTTAAACATGGCTGAGAACTTCCGACTGAACGTGGTGACCCCGGTTGGCGAGATCGTCGACGCGCAGGTGATCGACATGATCGCCCCGGGTCTGGACGGTGAGTTCGGCATCCTGCCGCGGCACGCGCGCTACATGACCGCGCTCGGTGTGGGCGAACTGCGTTA
>Ga0302135_10000605_pt1 | contig 21644 bp, 18 predicted proteins | sample CBN3_surface_MG_FD_203119 | JGI IMG/M metagenome (GOLD analysis project Ga0302135, IMG submission 203119) | Marine microbial communities from Western Arctic Ocean, Canada - CBN3_32.1 | ecosystem: Environmental > Aquatic > Marine > Oceanic | place: Canada: Western Arctic Ocean | collected...
ACTCTTGTAATCGTCTTGTGAGGTGTTAGGGGCTTCGGCTGCTGAGGTTTCGGCGGTTGACATGAATCTCCTCTTTTTATTCGTGGTTATGAATCCGAATCTATCAAGCTGTACCTGAACACTGCTCAGGTACAACTGCTATCACGACTGAACACTGCTTAGTTTGCAAACAAGGAACACAAAATGGCTGACCCAACGCCCCTAGGTTATTGAACAGCCATCGTCACCGGTGCATCCAGCGGCATCGGCCGTGCCATCTCCACCCGACTCGCTTCTGTCGTCGTACATGGTTCCTCCAGGGTCAAACCGTGTCAGCACTGGAGGACGCCAAAGCATCGATTGAAAGCTCGGCGGCAAAGCCAGCGTGGTCATCGGCGAACTTCGCGACATCGACACCGTTCGGAGTCTCGACATCATGATCAACAACGACGGGTTGGAATTCCCGGCATGATCATCGATGGCGACGCTTGAACTTTTTCTTTCCGGTCTCCATTGACTACAATTCACTTTACAACGAAACGTTCCGAGAGACGAGGGAACAAGTGACAGTCAAGGACATCAAATCCGGGGCGAAGGCGCCTCCGTCAGAAGCACCCGATCACTCGACCTACTCAGTGAGTGAGTGGGAGACTCGTATTGAATTGGCAGCGCTCTATCGCTCTGTCGACCTGTATGGGATGAGCGATCTCGTGAACGGCGCCATCGGCGCTCGGGTTCCAGGCAGGGACCAGTACCTTACGCACCCGTACGGCATGTATTGGGAGGAGGCAACAGCGTCGAGCTTTATCACGATCCATCCTGACGGCTCGCCGGTGTTTGACGACTCACGTTGGACCAACGACGGAGCCGTCAACCTCTGTCGGTGGATCTTCTCGACACGTCCCGATATCAATTTCTTCGTCCATGGTCACGACGAACCGATTGCTGCCGTGGGCTCAATCGAGTGTGGACTGTTGTGGATCAACCAACCGGCGGTTTACCTCGGACACATGCTCGGCTACCTGGAGTACGAGTTCACCGAAGACGAGGCATTCGGTGCGCACTTCTGCGAGTTGGTGGCGACCAACAACATCCTCATCAGCCGCAATCACGGTCACTACAGCTTGGGTCGAAAACCGTCCGAGGCATTCTTCCGGGCCTACTTCCTGCATCAGGCATGCAGCGTGCAGATCCAGGCAATGTCGACGGGGGCGACTCTGCATCTCATCTCCGACGACGAGGTCGAACGTTTCCAACGGCAGATGTACACCAGCCCACACTACAACTATGACGGCGAAACCGAATGGCCCGGTCTGCTTCGCAAGCTCGGCCGTGAGTGCCCCGGATTCGACCGATGAACGCCGCTGCCTCAGGCAGAGTACACACATGACTGCGCCAACCGAAAAGCGGACACGCATGCAACGGGCAAAGGGCTACGACCCCGAACCCATAATCGTGCCGCCGCTGTTCCAATCGACGGCACGTCCGCTGGCGATGGTGAAGTGGTTCGTCACGAAGTACATGTGGCCGCAATCGATCACGTGGATTGCCTTGGCCGCGTTGATGTACCACTTTTTCACACCCGCACTCGATCGATTTGCCTCGCTCAGCGTTGATGATGTCGCCTTGCTCTGGTTTCGCAACGCGGTCATGATGCTCGTGGTCATCGGCGGTCAGCATTGGTGGTTGCACATTCGCAAAGCCCAGGGCATCGAATTTAAATACGAGTCCCGTTGGCTAGCCTCAAATCGTAAGTCGTTCACGTTCAACAATCAGACCCGCGACAACATGTTCTGGACGCTCGTTAGTGGCGGCGGCATTGCGGCGTTGTACGAGGCGATCATGTTCCGCCTCTACGCCACCGACTCGATCCCGCAACTCTCCTCGTTGTGGGCGATCGCAGCGATGACCATCGCCGTGTTCTGGATCGAAGGCGTGCACTTCTACCTCAACCACCGACTGCTCCATGTTGACCTGCTCTACGGCTGGTTCCACGCCCTGCATCACCGCAACGTCAGCACCGGACCGTGGACCGGCATCTCGATGCATCCGGGCGAACACGTGCTCTACCTCTCGTTGCCGTTCGTTTTTCTGGTGATTCCGGGCTCGCCGTTCATCGCAACGTTCTGCCTGGTGTACCTAATGATCTCACCGTCGCCCTCACACTCGGGCTTCGACCGGTTTAAGACCATCGAAGGCTCGAGCTTTCACGGCGGCGACTACTTCCACAACCTGCATCACCGCTGCTTCGAAGTGAACTACGGGATGCTGCTGCTGCCCATGGACAAATGGTTCGGCACATTCCACGACGGAAGCGTGGAAGCACACGAAGAAATGAAGAGCCGCCGTCGAGCAAGCGTCAAAGCCGGCGACGACGTACAACTGGCGGAATCGTTACGGGGCGCTGAACCTGAACGAGGCCAAGGAGCTGAAACGGCTGGTGACTGACAAGGAGCTCGAGGACCTCGCGTTGAAGGAGCTCCGGAGGGAAACTGCCAGACACGCCCCTGCTCGTTGCGGAGTACGAGATTGGAACTTGCGACGACGTCGAGCGTGAGCGTTACCGAGAGCGTGGATTGAAAATATTTCGGAAGTAATAGCCCGCGGTGTCATGTCCGGGGCTTCCTTCACTGGAACGGCGTGGGTAAATGCCAACGGATTCACGGCTATGACTTAAATTTCTGATTATTGATAGGGGGCGAAAAGTAAAACCAGCGCCCGGTACTCCAACGCGTAGCAAACCGACGGTGGAGTAGAAAGAAACGGGTCCAGTCAACCAAGGTTCTCGGTTCTTCTTTTTGTGCGTGGGTTCCTGCTGAAAAGCCCGGTGCCGAACCTACTTGTGTCGTAGACTTATCTTGTGCCGGAACCTCTTGCTCGCGACCTCGCCAAAAATAACGCTCTTTTCGCCGAGGATTTTACCGACGGTGGGCTATCTGTCACCCCGCAAAAACATGTAGCGGTGGTGACCTGTATGGATTCGCGCATGGATATTTTTAAGATCTTGGGGCTTGAAAACGGGGAAGCGCATATTATTCGTAACGCCGGGGGAGTGGTTACCGACGACGTCATCCGGTCGCTGTGCTTGTCGCAACGCTTGTTAAAGACCCAAGAAATTATCGTGCTTCACCACACCGACTGCGGCATGCAGCAAGTCAGCGAAGACCAGTTTAAAGCGGAGTTAGAAGCCGAACTGGGGGTGAAGCCTTTGTGGGCTCTGGAATCCTTTACCGACCCCTACGTGGATGTTCGCCAATCCATTCAGCGCTTGTTGAATACCCCATTTTTGGTGCACAAAGACCAAATCAGCGGCTATGTCTACGAGGTAACCACCGGTTTAGTCCATCAAGTAACCGCTGACTAGAGCAGCCTTTGGTGCCCCAAAACTCCGTGGGTAGCTAAAGGGTCGTTAATTCCGGCCAGACGCAAGAGATGCCAGGTCAAAGCCAGATTGCTGGACACCACCGGCTTGTTGAGAGACTCCTCTAACTGGTTTACTACCCCGAAAAGGCGCAGGCTGGTGCAAGATACAAACACGGCATCGCAGGGGGACTCTGTGGCTACGTGTTTTACAGCGTCGGCGACCGAGGCCTCGGTGATTCGACACACCACAGAATCGAGTGGTTCTAAGAAAGAACCAACCGCGGAAACTTCGAAGCCTTGGCTCTCAAAAAGATCGACAATCGGTGCGGTTACTTCGGCGGTGTACGGGGTAACGATGGCAATGCGTTGCGCCTTTAACGAGCGAAAAGCCGCCACAGCCGCCGTTACTGGGTTGGTGCAAGGAACCCCCGGGTGAACACTTTGCAAAGCCTCGGTGACTGCTGTTTCACCAATAAGCGTGGAAGCCGAGGTGCAGCCATAGCCCAGAGCGCTAAAATCAAAACCCGGCGGGAGGAGTGCCGCGACTTCGGGGAGCCGGCTTTTCATGGCAGTAAGGGTTTCTGGGGTTACGTCATCATCGTTGTGAATACGAGCATGCAGCCAGTCCACGCCGGCTATTTGAATTTTACGCATCTCTGCTTCGATGGTGCGATCGCTTTCTAAAACAATGAGGCCTAATAACGCACGGGCACCAAAACCAGCATCGGTGGAAAAATCAAGGGGAAGCAGTTCTCGTTGTGTCATAGCGTGGGTACGGGGTCGTTTGCTTGCTGGTCAAAAAAAGAGGCGCCGCTGGGAACCTCTGGGTAAAGCATTTCGTAACTGGTGCAACGCACCCGGTTGCTGGCCTCACCCCGCAGAATCTCGCCTTCTATAAGGCTGGGAAGGTGGCTAACTTGCAGAGGCTGGGCGTCTCCTGACCGGTACTCGCAAATAAAAAGGGTCCGGGCCTCGGCGGAGGTGTTGGGCCCCGACCCATGCAGTGTGCGGTTATGCAGCAAACAAGCTGACCCGGCAGGTACTTCGAGGGTGACCATTTGTGGTTTATGTGCGTCCACCACGTCGGCGCTCACCGCCCCGGTGAACACCCCGTGGTGCCAGTGATTGTAGAGCGGGCCCCGGTGGCTGCCGGGCGCTACCTCTAAAGGCCCATTTTCTAAGGTCATGTCGTCCATGCACAAGAGCACGGCAATGAGGTCATCGTTGGTGTGGGGTTGAAATAAAAAGTCTTGGTGAAACTGCACTTTGGTAGCAGATTGTGGCTGTTTTGAATTAATTTTTGCATTATTGAAAACCAGGTTGGGCCCTATTAATTGGGTTACTGCGTCTACCGCTCGATTGGTGCGCATGACGTCAAGATAGACATCAGAAATCTCAACGGGCGATGCCACCCGGCGCAAAGCGGGAGATTCAGCGCAGTGCCCTGGTTCAAGGTCGAAGCGGGGACGATGATCAAAGGTTTCACCGTAGGGCTCGCCATGTTGACGACTTTCTTGACGCCATTGTTCGAAATCAACCCGAAGGTCAGCGAGTTGTTTAGCGGTGACGACATCTTCAAGAAGCAGATAGCCGTCTTGCCAAAACTGTTGCATTTGTTCTTCGCTCAAAGGCTGGTTGTCCATGAGTGTCCTCTCGGTTGTTGTTAGATAATAGGCAATTCTGGGGCGGCTCGGCGGCTCAACCATTGAGCCCCGTGGGCCGTTACCACCAGATTTTCTTCGTGAACCATGGCCTTGCCGGGCGCCCACAAGAGGCCGGGCTCAAGAGTGAGAACCATATTTTGTTCAATGACTGTGTCGTCGTTGGCAGTGTGAGAGGGCCACTCGGTGACCTGCATGCCTAAGCCATGCCCCAAGCGGCCTACGTCGTTACCCAGCGAACCATGGGCTTGGAGTACTTTGTTCATAGCTTGGAAAACTTCGGTGGTGGTGGCTCCGGGAGCAATGGCAGCGAAACCGGCTTCGGTAGCTTCCCACACCGCTTGGTAAGCATCTTGGGCTCCTTGGTCGGCATGGCCAAAAGCAAAGTTACGGTCAAAGTCGCTGAAGTAACCGTCGTGGGTGGACCCGGTATCGAAAATCAACAGGTCACCTGCGCCAATTGTGCGGTCAGTGGGCTGGCGAATAATGTCGTCGATGCCACCCGGGCCGGTGGCCCCGACCAAGTAGGGCACTGCGTCTGCACCCTGGCGCAAGATTTCCTCACGAAAGGCGGCAAAAGCTTGCCGCTCGGTCATGCCGGTAGCCAGCAAGTTGGGGAGGGCATCAAAAGCATCGGATACGATGTGACAGATTTGCTGGTGCTTAGCAATCTCTGCTGGTGATTTAACCATGCGGAGAGAACGAATAATGTCCGTGGCGTCGATAAATCCGCCAACTTGAGCGCGTACTTGGTCAAAGTCTTTTAGCGGCATACGCACATGGGTCTCGGGGCCCATGGGCAGGCCAATCTTTCCCTGGGGGCCAGCAGTTTCTCGCAGGCATTCCACCAGCAACGACACCCCGTCGTCATTGGGCTGAGGGGCGGGCCAAGTACGGATGTCATCAACCCAAGTGGCCGCCATGGAGGCACCACCGATTCCGGGGATGACGGCAATGGGCTTACCTGTCGCCGGCAAGACTACGAACCATGGGCGGGTCGGGCTTTGCCAAAAGGGGGTATGAAAACCAGTGAAGTAGCGCACCTCGGGTTCGGTGCAAACCAACAAAGCATCGAGGCCTTGGGCAGCCATCATGGTTTGCGCTGCGGTGGTTCTTTCCGAAAACTCTTGATTGGTAAAACCGCGTACCGGGTTTTCTGGGAGTTTCATGAGTGGAGCCTAAACCGTTTTTCTGGTGGATGAAAGCTAAACCGTGGGGTGCCGGGCTATCAACTCGATTTCAATGTCTGAACCCAAAGGCAGGGAGGCCACCCCAATGGTGGTACGTGCAGGGTAGGGCTCGGCAAACTGGGTGGCATACACCTCGTTCATGGCGACGAAATCGTCCATATTGGTGAGGTATACGTTGACCTTGACCACCTGGTCGGGCCCCAGGCCAGCCGCCGATAATACGCCAAAAAGGTTGGAGAAGCATTGGGCGGTTCGGTCGCCAATGGAGCCTTCGGCCAAGAGGCCGGTGGTCGGGTCAAGGGGAGTCTGCCCCGAGCAAAAGACCAACGGGTCAACATCTATGCCATGGCTGTAGGGCCCAACGGCTGTAGCGGATGGATTGGTGAGCGGTGTCCTCATAGGGTTCCTTTGGTAGTACAACAACCGTAGCGCAGCCCCGAAGAAAGAATTGAAGTGCGGGGTCCAAGGGGTTTAAGGTGGGGCCATGACTACTTCTTTAGACCAAACTTTTCCGATAGAACGAGTTCGCCGTGACACCCCGGGGGTGGCTGAGGTTATCCACTTCAACAATGCGGGCAGCGCCCTTCCCCCTCTGGTGGTGGTGGACACCGTGGTAAGCCATCTTCACCGAGAAGCAGCCATTGGCGGCTATGAAGCTTCTGATGAAGCACATGATCGCCTTGAAGCGGTTTACCAGTCCATTGCTCGGCTTATTGGCGCCCAACCTCAGCAAATCGCTACGCTAGAAAACGCTACTCGGGCTTGGGACATGGCCGTTTATGGCTACCCCTTTGAACCCGGTGACCGGGTGTTAACTTGCCGAGCGGAATATTCCAGCAATGTGATTGCTTTGCTGCAGTTACAAAAGCGCCACGGCTTAGAAATCGTGTTGATTGATGACGATGAGTTTGGTCAAATTGATTTAACCCATTTAGAACAAGAACTTGCTCGGGGGGCCACCATGTTGTGCATGACCCACGCCCCAACCAGTGGTGGGCTCATCAACCCAGCGGAGGAGGTGGGCGCACTCTGTAATGCCTACCAGACATTTTTTGTACTGGATGCCTGTCAGTCGGTGGGGCAGATTCCCGTTGATGTTCAGGCCATTGGTTGTGATGTGTTGTCATCTACGGGCCGCAAGTTTTTGCGTGGCCCCCGAGGCACGGGGTTCTTGTATGTTAATGAGCGGGCTTTAGAGCGTATTGAACCACCATTTTTAGATCTGCACTCTGCCGCCTGGACCGACGACTGGGAATACGAAATCCGCGCCGATGCGCGCCGGTTTGAAAATTGGGAAACCTATTACGCTGGCAAGTTGGGTCTTGGAGCCGCTGTGGACTACGCCCTCGAGCTTTCGGTGGATGCAACAGCAGCGCGGCTACAAGATTTAGGAGCGGTCTTGCGGAGCAGGCTGGAAGGGGTTTCTGGGGTAACTGTTCACGATAAGGGCACTCAACGCGGCGGCATCGTCACCTTTGGGATGGTCGGCCAAACTGCAGAGCAAATCAAAGACAAACTCTCCGCGGCCTGTATCAATACCTCTACTTCAACGCCCAACTATGCCCGCTTTGACCTCGCTCACCGTGGGTTACCCACCGTGGTTCGGGCCTCCGTGCACTACTACAACACCGAAGAAGAAATCGATAAATTTATTGAAGAACTCGACCGTTGAGCGTTGGCCGAGAAGAGAGAGAGCATCGTGGACAGTGAACCCACCGAAAGTTGGGATGCCATTGTGGTGGGGTCAGGTCCTGGCGGGCTAACCACGGCGGCTTGTTTAGCTAGTGCCGGTAAACGCGTACTGGTCGTGGAGCGTCATAACCGGGCAGGCGGCAATATGCAGATTTTTCGTCGCCAACACGAGGGCGACGGTTACGAGTTTGATGTCGGCGTGCATTACCTCGGTGAGGGTGGACCCGGCGGTTTGTTTACCAACGTCTTTGCCGCTTTGGGTCTGGCCGGGCGCATGAACTTTTTGCCTATGGATACCGATTGCTTTGACACCCTACGCTTTCCTGACTTTACTTTTCGGGTGCCAGCCAGTTGGGACAAATATCAAGAGCGTCTCGTTGAGCAGTTTCCTCACGAAAAAGCTGGGGTAGAAAAGTGCCTACGCATTTTGCGCACGGTTAGCGAAGAAGCACGAAAAATATTCGGCGAAGAACGCCCGACCTTTGAACAGTGGGCTACCCGGCCTTTGAACGAACTCTTTGACGAATGTGAAATGTCAACGAAGCTTTGCGCCTTACTCGACCACTGGTCGGGTCTTTATGCCGGTGGCCCTCGCCAAACCGCGGTAGCCATGCACGCCGCCATTATCGGACACTACATGAACGGCGCCTATTACCCGCAGGGCGGTGGGCAGATGATGGCCGCCCGGTTGGTGCAAGCCATTGAGGCCTGTGGGGGAGAGGTGCGTTGCATCGAACCGGTGAAACGCATTGCCATAGAAAATGGAAAAGCCACCGGGGTTGTTTTGGAAGACGGATCGCTTCTGGCAGCTCCCTTGGTAGTAAGCAACGCCGATTACCGGCGTACTGTTGAGCACTTGGTGGGCCGGGAACACCTGGCTCCAGCCACCGTCCGATGGGCACAAGAAGCCACCATGACCTTGGGCCTGGTTTGCACCTACGTGGTGGTAAACAAAGAGTTAACGGGCCCCAACACAAACTATTTTCTGTTTTCAGGGTACGAAACCGACGAGTACTACGCTGAACTTGATCAGGGACGGCTTCCGGGTGGGCAGGTGCCTTTTGCCTATATTGCCTTGGCTTCACGCAAAGACCCAGGAAACGCTGCACTTTGCCCTCCGGGCCACACCAACTTCCAAATCATGTCGCTGGCCCCCCGGGGCCACGATTACTGGGGGGTCAAAGCGGGCCCCGCCGATGGTGGCCAATACCGCCGAAACCAAACTTATCGAGCCAAAAAGGAAGCATTCACCGAGAAACTACTTGATGCTGCGGAAACGGTGTTTGGGCCGTTGCGTGACCACATCGTGCACATCGAAACAGCCACCACCTTGTCGCACGAGCGCTATATACACGGCACGGGCGGCACCAGTTATGGCTACCAGCACTCACCAGAGCAAATAGGTAAGCATCGGCCTTCCTACCGCACCGAAATAGACGGCCTTTGGGTGGTGGGTGCCAACACGGTAAGCGGTCACGGCATTGCTGGCGCCATGAGTGGGGGGGTTTTCTGCGCCGGAGAAATCCTTGACCGGCCGTTGATAGCCGAAATCTACATGGGGCAGCAACTTATAGACCCAGAGCTAATCCCGCCCGACCCAGTGGACTTCGACCCCTTGATGGTCAGCAGGGGAGAACGGTTGCGGAAACTACGAGCCAAAGAGGCCAGTCGCTCAAAGGCATCTTAAATTTTTTGGTAGTGGAGGTGATGGTCATGCGGGCAAAACCGGCTCCTTATCGTCCAAACTAGTGGCCCGGGCTGAGCCCTAAGTCGGCGGGTTAGACACCTTTAGGGGGGGTCGTTTAGGCTGCCCTCTGACGCCTAACAAAGAAGATTTCCATGGAAAACGAATTGCTCACCGACGAGGAAACACAGCAGTTTCGTAGCCAAGTGCACTCATTTCTGACTGAGCACGCTCACCCGGATGCTGACCTTGCGTCCTCTAAAGTATTTCATGCCAAGTTGACTCAGGCAGGCCTGGGCGGTTTGGTGTTTGACAAGGCCTATGGAGGAGCAGGCCTTACCCGAGCTCACGACCGTATTTATCGGGAAGAAGCGGCACATTTCCCGACCATGAGCAACGAGTTTATTATTAGTCACGGCATGTGCCTGCCGGTGGTTAATGACTTCGGTACCGAAGCGCAAAAGGTTAAGTATTTGCCCGATGTCATTGCCGGCAACACCTTGTGGTGCCAGATGTTTTCTGAGCCAGGGGCAGGCTCCGATGTGGCCAGTTTGCAAACCAAAGCCGAACGCGACGGCGAGGAGTGGATCATCAACGGGCAAAAGGTGTGGACGACCTTGGCCCAGGTCAGCGATTACGCCGTACTCATTGCTCGCACCGATCCCAGCGTCGTCAAGCACGCCGGTATTTCCATGTTTATTTTGCCCATGGACGCTCCGGGCGTTGAGGTGCGGCCCATTCACCAAATCGACGGCTCAAGTCATTTCAACGAAGTTTTCTTCACCGATGTACGGATACCGGTTGACCACCTGCTGGGTGAGTTAAACAACGGGTGGAACCAAGCCACGGCCATGTTGATGTACGAACGAGTAGCTATTGGTACGGCAGGCAGCGGAAAAATCAGTCAACCCAATTACAAGATGTTAAAGGAAGCCGCCGAAGCCAACGGAATGCTTGAAGACCTCAACGTTCGTCAAGACCTGATGCGTATTTATTCTATGGAAACCACTAAAGCACTGGTCTCTCTGCGCACTCGAGCCGAAATGCAAAGTGGTAAAGCCCCGGGCCCGGGTGGTTCGCTGGGTAAACTCTTTAGCTCGGTCATCCAGTGGCGGGTAAGAGAATTATTGATGAATATGGCAGGACCCTGTTCGCAAGCTTGGGATCCCGAGGACCCGCACGGCTACGATTTAGCTAAGCACACGGCAGGTTCGTTCACCGCTTCAATAGCCGGCGGTACTGACGAGATCCAGCGCAACATCATTGGTGACCGGGTTTTAGGCCTTCCCCGAGATATTTCTATAGATCGTGGCGTGGCGTTTAACGAACTAAAAGTCGGCACCCAGCGTTAACCACCTCTAGGTGAAACCGAGTTTGGGGCCTGACCTTAGGTTCGGTTTGTTAGGAGGCGATGAAGGCGCCGACCGTTTCGCCGTGAGTGGTCCCGGGAAACATATCCACCACGGTGAGTTGCTCAAGGCGCATCCCACCTGCGGCCAGAAGTGCCGCATCAGCGGCGAAAGCACCGGGCTCACAACTGACGAGAACAAATAAGCTTGGTTCGGCAGCTAGCAAAGTGGCCATGGCCGCCTTGCCCACCCCTTCACGAGCTGGGTCGGCTATGACCAGCGCAGCAGGCGAAGCATTCCAACTTTCTACCGGTGCCTTGATGATCTTGACCGACTCGGCATCGAGGTTTACCCGAGCGTCGGCTATGGAGTGACTACTACGCTCAATAGCCACCACCGAACGACCATGCCCCACCGTGCCAGCGAAAACTCCGATTCCGGCGTAGGCGTCGACCATAGGGCCATCGGTGCCCAGCGCATCGACCATGCCCGATACCACGGAAACCAAGGCATCAACCCCGGCCGGCCGATTCTGAAAGAACGACCGAGCTGAAATACGCCACTTGCGGTCCGCCGCTTCTTCGTGAATCCAGGCCCGCCGACCCTCGCTTAGTTCTTTGGCGCTAACCACTAAAACATCAGAAGGCACGCTGACTTCCTCTGGATCGCCCTCAACAAGCACCAGACGATCGTCGGTACGACTCCCTACCCGAATGGTGACTTGGCTGGCTTCGCCGAAACGGCCATCAAGTAAGATTTCTTCAACCATAGGGTCGAGGGCCTCGCACTTGGTTGGCAAAATCACCTCGTGGGAGCCTCGCATGCGGTACCCAGCTTTTCCGTCTTTGATGATGGCCCGCACTGTGGTGCGCCCCTGGTCGTCAACTAAGGGCCAAAGAGAAGGCGTGGGGGCCGCTACCTGGGCTCGTTCTAACTGGTCAAGCACAATGTTGGCTTTCATGGCCAACTGCGAATCGGGGGAGAGGTGCAACAGGTCGCACCCTCCGCAGCCCGCATGTTGGGCAGCGCAAGAGACTGGAATACGCAAAGAAGAAGGGGTAAGGACCTCCAGAACTCGAGCACGGGCCCAGCGTTTTTTTACTTTGATTAACTCGACGGTCACCGTTTCATCGGGCAAAGCACCCTCCACGAAGACCACCTGGCCATCTTCAGATCGAGCTACCCCTGCTCCGTCGCGAGCCACACCATTTATCTTGAGTTCCATATGGAATAATACCTTCCTACCCAAGAGAACTTTGCGCTATATGTGAAGCACATGGAAAAAGTAGGGATTCGAGCGTTAAATCAAAATGCCTCAGCGGTAATGGCACAAGCCACCGCCGGAGAGACGACGTCATTACCGATAGGGGAAGGGCGGTAGCGCAACCCTCTGCACCACCCAAAGGGCCGCTTCAAGCTTTGCTGGAATGGCTACCTACGATGACTGGCTGGCATCTGTAGCCGAGATACACGGGATTCCGGTTCTGCCGCCGAGCTAAATTTGTAGCTACTGGGTCGCTCGGGTTGGCCGTAGCGGTTAGTCTCCGCCCGTGGACATTCTTCATATTACGGACCTGCATTTTGGCCCTTACCACTGGTTGGCCGACGACCAAGAGTTGCTGGAGCGGCTCAACGCTTTTGATGCTGACTTGGTGTTCAACACCGGGGATTCCACCTCTGACTCCTTGCCCGACGAGTTTGCTGCGGTGCAGGCGTTTCTTTCTGGCTTGCAATGTCCAAACGTGGTTTCCATCATGGGCAACCACGACAAATATGCCAAACGCTCCCAAGAACTCTTTCGCCAATACCTTTACGGCGGGCCCTTTTTGGAACCCAAAGACCCCTCCAAGGTGACCAAACCCAAGGTGTATCACGACCCACAAAAGATGAACCTCAGCGAATACATGGCCGACGTCAACTTTGTTCGACAATTCACCATCGGGCAAGAAGAAGTATTGATTCTGTGCCTAGACACCAACAAGTTTCAAAGCGACTTTGGCTTGGTAGAAGAACAGTTCTTGCATGCAATGGCCGACGAGATGGCCGCCCGAACCTATGACCGAGCCATCATGTTGGCCCACCACCCCATCGTGGTGACCGACCCTGACCCGTTAATTGATTCAAAACGGGTAACTGATTTTGTTTTGGATCACCAGATTGAAGCCGTTTTTTGTGGCCACACTCACGAGGTAGACATGGTGGAGGTCTCGGATCTGGTGCGCAAGGCCAAGTTTCGTCAGTTCATGACCGGCTCGTTGTCTTCGGCCAACGTTTATCGAGACAAAAATATGTTCACCACCATAAAGAACTTCGGTACGGCGGAAGAAAATATCACCATCACCCGCATTGAGGTAAGCCCTGAAGGTTTGACCTATAGCGACACTGTGGTTTCTTAGCAGTCATGCTCATTGAGGTGATTATTGGGGAGGCCTTGAAGAGAGGCCACGGCAAGACCCTGGCTTAACGGGCAGCCAGTAATTGGGCGAGGGTTTTTTCCCAACTGCTGGCAATGCGCTTGCTGCTGTGTTGCTGGTCCTCGGTCCGTTGATCCCAAGCCTCAAAAGAAGTTAAAGCAACCAGTGAGGCCAGCAGATCTTCCTGCTCTCGGAGGGAGAGAGAGTTCATCTCTTTAGCAAAATGTGTGGCCAGTTGCTGTCGTTGCTTTTGGCGCTGCTGAGCCAAGGTAGAGCGAACCTCGGGAGAGTCAAAGGCCCGCCAGCGAATGAGTCGAGCAATGGGCCCAATGGCCTGGTATTGATCAAGGCGGCTAGCCACCAGGGTGGCGATTTTTTCTTCGGTAGTTCCCATACCTACTTGTGGCATCTCAAAAAGATGAGCGAAGCGCTCCAGACATTGTTGGGTGGCGTATTTACGGAGGTCTTCCAACGTTTCAAAATAGCGGAACAGGGTGGCCACCGAAATGCCGGCCCGTTGGGCCACTTGGTTGGCCGAGGGGGGCGTATGCCCGTCATTAAGAAGGTCGATCATCGCCTCTAAGGCGGCCAGGCGTCCCCGCTGGCTTCGGGCGCGTCGGCCATCACTTGGTTGTTGATTGCTGAGGTTTGGGGTGAGGGCGTTCATAAGAAGGTCAGGGTAAAGTATTGATACTCGTACTCGCATAAGTTATAGTATTGAACAGCCAAGAGCAAACAAGAGGAAAAAATGACCGTTAGCCCAGAAACCTTCACCGGCCATATCGGAAGGACCCTCGAGGAGTCCACCCCCAGTTTTGTTGAACCCCCTCACCCCGGGGAAGCTGCCCCCAACGTGGTGGTGGTGCTGCTTGACGACACTGGTTTTGCTCAATTTGGATGCTACGGCTCAGACATCGACACCCCAAATATTGACCAATTGGCGGCAGGTGGCCTGCAGTTCACCAACTTTCATGTGACCCCCTTATGTTCACCTACTCGGGCCTCGCTGCTCACCGGGCGCGCACAACACGCCGTAGGAATGCGGTCAGTTTCTAACTTCAACACTGGTTTCCCACACCAACTGGGCCATATCTCGCCTCAAGCCGCCACCATGGCTGAGGTACTCGGAGCCGCTGGTTATGCCACCTTCTGCACCGGAAAATGGCATCTTGCCCCCATGGAGCAATGCTCAGCTGCCGGCCCGTTTGACCATTGGCCGCTCGGGAAAGGCTTCAACCGTTTCTACGGCTTTCTGGAAGGAGAGACCGACCAGTTCTACCCCGACCTTGTTTCTGACAACCACCCCATCGAGCCACCGGCGAAGCCAGAAGATGGCTACCACGTCAGCGAAGACATTATTGATCAGGCTCTGAGCATGATCAGCGATAGCAAAGGAGTGCGTCCCGATCGCCCATTTTTTGCTTATGTACCTTTTGGGGCCACCCATGCACCGCATCAAGCACCGGAAAAGTATCTCACTAAATATCGCGGTGCTTTTGACGAGGGCTGGGATGTGGTGCGGCAACGCTGGTTTGAACAACAAATTGAACTTGGGATTATTTCGGAACATACCCAGTTGGCTCCCCGCAACCCTGGAGTGGAACCATGGGACGAACTCCCCGAAACCCAACAGCGCCTGGCCGCCCGCCTACAGGAAGCCTTCGCCGCTTTCCTCGATCACACCGACGACCAAATAGGCCGTCTGGTCCAAGGCCTTGACGATCTTGGGCAACTCAACAACACGTTGCTCATACTTTTGTCCGACAACGGTGCGTCACAAGAAGGTGGCCCTTTTGGGGTCATGCACGAGATGAAGTTCTTTAACGGCATTCTCGAAACTCCCGAAGAGGCCATCAAAGATATTGAGAGCATCGGTGGCCCACAGAGTCACACCAACTACCCCTGGGGTTGGGCCCAGTGCGGGAACTCCCCCTTTAAGTGGTACAAGCAGAACACCCACGAGGGCGGGGTACACGTGCCCATGATTGTGCACTGGCCCCAAGGCCTTGACCAGTCTGAGCGAGGCACCAAACGGCACCAATTTGTCAACGTGGCCGACATCGCCCCCACCATCTATGAATTCTTGGGTATCACCCCACCAGAAATCTTCAAGGGCATCGAACAACTACCGGTAACTGGGCACTCTTTTGCCCCTCTGTTCAACGACGCTAGCCACCCAGCCACCAATACCTTGCAGTATTTTGAGATGGCGGGCAGCCGAGCTTTGGTCGCAGGAAATTGGAAAGCGGTGTGTCGCCATCTGCCCGGCGCCGACTACGACACCGAGTTATGGGAACTTTACCATCTAACCGTTGACCCATCAGAATGCGACGATCAGGCTGCCACGCAACCCGAAAAGCTTGATGAACTTATCGGCCTGTGGTGGGAGGAAGCCGAGCGCCATGGGGTTTTGCCGCTTGACGACCGCGGTCTCACCTTGTTTGGTCCACGTTTTCGTGACCGCTCGCCCCACCCCACAAGCCGCCGCTATGTGTACCGCCCGCCCATGCTGCCCATTCCGGCACAAGCCTCAGCGGCCATCGGTGGACGAAGCTTTGACCTTACGGCACAGGTGGACTGCCAATCCGGCCAAGAAGGCGTGCTGTGGTCTACCGGTACCGAAAACTCAGGCATCAGTTTCTTCGTACTCAACGGGGAACTGATTTTGGAGTACAACGCTTTTGGGCAGCGCACCGTGGTCTCTGGCCCCCGCTCCGTTCCCCAGGGACCGAGCACCCTCGTAGCCCACCTGCGGCGCACCGGGTCCAGCACAGGCCGCGTTCAGCTGTCTCTCAACGGCGAGTTTGGCCAAGCCGCAGAGTTGCCCCTCTATATGGGGGTTATATCTTCGGTGGGGTCAAGTATCGGTTACGACCATGGGTCTGCCATTTCTGCCCAGTACGAAAGCCCGTTCCCCTTTGCCGGTATTTTGCATCAAGTAGAGATAGAACTTCTGTCCCGTCAATCAGTCGAGGCAGAGAGCGCCCAAGCCCAAGCCGAAATGTCCCGCCAATAATGAACCAAGGAACGAAATGAAAACTCTCCGCACCCCAGATCGCTGCTTTGATCAACTTGAAGATTTCCCTTTTGCCCCCCACTATGCAGAAATATCCGATCAAGACGGGGGAACCCTGCGAGTTCACTATCTAGATGAAGGCCCCGCAACCGCTTCACCGATTCTTCTTTTACACGGAGAACCCACCTGGAGTTACCTCTACCGGACGGTTATACCTCCCTTGGTGGCTGCGGGGCACCGGGTAATCGTGCCCGACCAAGTGGGTTTCGGCCGCAGCGATAAACCGGAACAGCAAAGCGACTACACCTATGCCCGCCATGTGTCTTGGATGTCGGAGCTAATCTTTGAAGTTCTTAACTTGCAAGACATCACATTTTTTGGTCAAGACTGGGGCGGGCTCATCGGCCTACGATTAGTAGCCGCCCAGCCTGAGCGCTTCGCCCGGGTGGCTATTGGCAACACTGGCTTACCAACCGGCGATCACTCAGCGAGCGAAGCTTTTCTTAAATGGCAACAGTTCAGTCAAACCACTGAGCATTTTCCGGTTGGTAAAATCTGCACCGGGGCCTGCGTTAACGGACTTTCTCCGTCAGCGATTGCTGCTTATGATGCTCCTTTTCCTGAAGATCGATACAAGGCTGGGGCAAGAATTTGGCCCTCGCTGGTTTGCACCTCGCCTCAAGATGTTGAATCTTCAGCCAACCGGCAAGCCTGGGAGTCTTTAAAAAAGTTCCAAAAACCTTTTCTCTGTTGCTTTAGCGACCAAGATCCAGTAACTCAGGGGGGCGACAAGATCTTTAAAAAATTAATTCCCGGCGCCCAGGGACAACCCCATGTCACCATAGAAGGCGGGGGACATTTTCTACAAGAAGACTGTGGTCCGGAACTCGCTGGCGTTCTCATTTCATTCATAAACGCATGATTGAACTCACCCAGAGTCGCGAACTCACGTCCTCTCCCCAGGAAATCTGGGCCGTTTTGAGTGACTTCGCCGCCATTAGTAGATGGGCCAGCAATGTTGACCATGCATGTCTCATGAGCGAGCAAACTTCGGGCCGTGGCATGGTTCGCCGTATTCAAAGCAGTCGTAATGTAGTGATAGAAACGGTCACCACCTGGCAACCCGAAAAAACATTGGCCTACACCATTGAAGGCCTGCCGCCGGTTATCAAATCGCTCACCAATACTTGGACACTTAAAAAGATTGCTCAAGGAACCAAAGTGACTTTAATTACTCGCATCGATGCCGGCCCTCGACCTCCGCAAAAACTTATCGCCAAAGCCGTCGGTAAAAAAATGTCTCAGGCCGCTGAACAAATGCTGAGTGGACTGGTCGCTGAAACAAACATTGAAGCCCCCAAGGAAGAACATCATGGATAGACCCGACATTGTCATCGTCATGACCGACGAAGAGCGAGCCGCCCCTTCGTACGAGGCCAACAATCTCCAGCACTGGCGCCAAGAAATACTGACCGGTCGCAAATGGTTCACTGATCATGGGGCAGATTTCGGCCGTCACTACACCGGTTCTTTAGCCTGCGTGCCCAGTCGACCCACGCTATTCACGGGGCAATACCCCGATGTACACGGGGTTACCCAAACTGACGGGTTGGGAAAAATGGCCAACGACACCCGCTTGCGCTGGCTACCTCCCTTTGAAGTCCCCACTTTGGGCAACTGGTTTACGGCCGCCGGATACGACACGCACTACGACGGCAAATGGCACATTTCACACGCTGACCTCACTGATCCGACTACCGGCAAGGTCTTAGCCACCAACGATGCCCACGGCGTTATCGATGCCTCGGCGGTAGATGCCTATTTGTCGGCCAACCCGCTCGAGCCCTATGGGTTTTCCGGCTGGGTAGGGCCCGAGCCTCACGGTGGGCAACTCGCCAACTCAGGGTTCCGTCGCGACCCATTAATAGCGGACCGGGTAGTGGCTTGGCTGAAGGATCGCTACGCCCGCCGTCAAGCAGGGGAGGCCGCCGCCCAGCGACCATTTTTGTTGGTAGCTAGTTTCGTTAATCCCCATGACATTGTTCTTTTCCCGATTTGGCAACGCAAAGGGCTTCCCTTTGAAGCTTCTTCGCTCGACCCGCCACCGGTGGGTCCATCGCCCACCGATAGCGAAGACCTCTCCACCAAGCCGGCCGCCCAAATAGCTTTTCGTGAGTCCTACCCATCGGGGTATGGCCCGCCGGCCGCCGTGGCTCGGGTTTACGCTAAAAACTCTCAAGAATACCGCAACCTTTACTATCGATTGCATGCGCAAGGCGATAGTGCTATTGACCAAGTTCGCCAGGCGGTCACCGAAAACGGCTCAACCAACGCGCTTCTGGTACGCACTTCCGACCACGGTGATTTATTGGGTGCCCATGGGGGATTGCATCAAAAATGGTTCAACCTGTACGACGAAGCCACCCGAGTTCCTTTCACCGTGGCCGGCATTGGCAACCAAGCAACCACCCCTCAGCAAATCGTTGGTGCGGCTACCTCGCATGTCGACCTCGTTCCTACCCTGCTGGCGGCCGCATCTATTGATCACGACAGCACCGCCGCCGAGTTACGGAAAACTTTTTCCGAGGTCCACCCCTTGCCGGGAAAAAATCTCTTACCGACCATTCGCCAAGAGACTTCTCCAGAGGAAGACCGTTCGGTCTACCTAATGACCCGAGACAACATGCTGGAAGGCGACAGCGGAGCCAGTGGCCTGGCCCGTCGCTTAGGAAAAGAAAAGAACCCCCCGGGACCACTACGCATTCAAGTGCCAGCCCATGTGGCGGCAAACTTTGAAGGTTTAGTGTCACGAGTGTCGAAAAGCGATGCACTCTTTGGCCAAGGACACCTTTGGAAAATCGTTCGCACCTATGACGACCCAGAAACTTGGACCGAACCCGGAGTGCGCCATCTGGCGGCCACCGGGATGGGTGGACCGTCTTTTCGCACCAAACCACTACCTGACCAGTGGGAACTGTACGACCTAGACGCTGACCCCAACGAAGCACTCAACCAAGCCGGTCAAGCAGAGGCCGCTGCGGTATTTGCCTTGCTCAAGGAGCGGCTAGCTAAAGAACGTCAGCGCTGCCTAGCAACTCGAAACAAACCATGGCCCTACGCCACACGACCCACGAAGGAAAAAATGAAAAGTAAAACACCACCACCCCCGGCCCGACTTCTCCGCAAAGGCCTGCAGCGACTTGGTATGCACCCTGAAGACTCCGAAGCAGTGGCCCTTGACCTGAACGGCCGTAGCGCCCTCGTGGTGGCCACCAATGCCGCTGTCCTAGAGATCGGCAAGCCTACGGGGGTGTTTGCCAGCGAAATGACCGTTCCCTACTACGCCTTCTTGGATGCTGGGATGGAAGTGGAGGTAGCGAGCCCCTTAGGGGGAGTGGTACCGGTAGATCCGAAATCGCTCAAGCCCGTGTTGCGTACTCCGAGCGACGACCGCTTTCTGGGGGATGAAGTTTTTCAAGAAAAAGTTTTAGATTCACGGCCCATAGCCGACCTTGATATGGCCGACTACGACATTGTTTTTTTAGCAGGTGGGTGGGGAGCGGCCTTCGACTTTGGTTTTTCGGAGGCCTTGGGTCTAAAAATGACGGAAGCCAATGCGCTCAACCGGGTCATAGGCGGGGTGTGTCATGGCCCACTGGGGCTGCTGAAGGCTAAAGACGCCAACGGGGAATCCCTGGTTAAGGGCCGCCGTATTTCTGCCGTAACCGACAAACAGGTCTCCGAGTTGGGTATCAGGAAAACCCCTCACCACCCCGAAACTGAGTTACGTGCTCACGGAGCACTCTTTGAAAGCGTTACCAAGTTTCGAGACCCCTTAGCAAACCACTGGGTGGTCGACGGTAACTTAATTACCGGACAAAACCAGAATGCAGCACCCATGGTGGCCCGAGAAATGATGGAACTGCTGTTAAGCAAGCAGTACGAGAGTTAAACCCGCGGCTCTTTGGGTAAGCCGAGCACCATTTCGCCTACGATGTTGCGCTGTACCTGTGAGGTGCCAGCATAAATGGTGCCGGCTCGAGCGTTATAGAAGGCTCCCACCCAAGAGGTGGAGGTATTGGGCGAACCCGTCCAGTCACCGTGGAAGGCCCGGCCACGCCACGAGCCCGTGGGGGTCATGGCTTCGGCGCCCAAAATGTCTACCGCTAATTCAGTCATACGTTTGTGATACTCAGACCAGTACAACTTAAAGGTGGATTCTTGTGGGCCGGGGTGACCGCCGCCTAAAAAGTTGGTCAAAGTACGCATACCCATGTAGCGCATAATCTCTACTTCGCAGTGCACTTGGGCCAAACGCTGGCGAATGCGGGGGTCGTCGGCTTTGCCGTGTTTCTTGGCTAAGGCCATCAATTTGTCCGCTTCTTCTCGGAATTGCAAAGGCATGGTGGCTGCTGCTTCACCGCGCTCTAAGCCCAGCAGCGTCATGGCCACGCCCCACCCGTTGTTTACTCCACCCACCACGTTTTCTTTGGGGGTGCGAGCCTCGTCGAAGAAGGTTTCGTTGAATTCTGTATCACCGGACAACATGGCGATGGGGCGAATCTCTAAGCCAGGTTGATCCATCGGGCAGGCTAAAAAGGAAATCCCCTTGTGCTTGGATACATCTTGGTCGGTGCGGCAAAGCACAAATATCCAGTTGGCGTTTTGAGCCGAAGAAGTCCATATCTTTTGCCCATTGATAATCCACTCGTCACCGTCTAATTGGGCCTTGCAGCCGAGACCAGCGAGGTCGGAACCCGCATCAGGCTCTGAATAGCCTTGGCAGAAAATGTATTCACCGCTAATAATTTTGGGTAAAAACTCTTCTTTTTGCTCCTCGGTTCCCCACATCATAAGCGTGTTGCCAAACATGGAAATGCTAAAAGTGTCGTTGGAGCCACCGGTAGGGGCACCAACCCGTTCAAACTCTTCGGCAATGATTACCGATTCCAACGGTGACATGCCGCCTCCACCGTATTCCACAGGCCACGACGGGGCCAAAAAGCGAGCTTCCGCCAGCTTGACCCGCCAGTGCATCAAAAAGTCGTGGATCTCTTCGGGCTCGAGACCACCAATGCCTTTCCACCCATCGGGGAGGTTGTCGGCGAGAAAGGTTTTTACAACGGCGCGAAAAGCGTCGGATTCGGCTGAATAGGTTGGGTTCACCTTACTGTTTTAGCAGAGCAACGGACAGAACTCCGAATCGAACCCCTAGATATTTATTGGCGGGTGCAAGGCCTTGACGAAAGTCGCCAGGCTGGCTGCTTTGGGGAGCTCGCAATAAGTCCCTGAATTT
>Ga0302135_10000606_pt1 | contig 21590 bp, 18 predicted proteins | sample CBN3_surface_MG_FD_203119 | JGI IMG/M metagenome (GOLD analysis project Ga0302135, IMG submission 203119) | Marine microbial communities from Western Arctic Ocean, Canada - CBN3_32.1 | ecosystem: Environmental > Aquatic > Marine > Oceanic | place: Canada: Western Arctic Ocean | collected...
GACCTGCCTGGGGGGCGCTCGCCTTCATCGCGCCGCCTCTCTGCGCCTGCTGCGGAACGCCCTTCGAATTCGAGGGCCAATCCGCCCAGGGTATTCTCTGCGGCGCCTGTATCGCCCATCCGCCGGTCTATGCGCGGGCGGCGCTGCGCTACGACGACGGCATCCGTTCCCTGACCCTGCGCTTCAAGCATGGCGACCGGGCCCATGCTGCCCCGGCCTTTGGCTGTTGGCTGGCGCGCGCCGGGAGCGAATTGCTCGCGGATGCCGATCTGATCGTCCCCGTGCCGCTCCATTGGACCCGGCTCTTCGCACGGCGCTACAACCAATCGGCCCTGCTGGCTCTGGCGCTGGGCCGGGAGAGCGGGTGCCCGGTCCTGATTGACGGGGTGGAGCGTCGCCGCCGGACGCCGTCCCAGGGACGATTGGGCCGGGCCGGGCGGGCCGAAGAACGTGCGCGGCGCCTTCGCCGTGCCGGCCGGGGGCCGCGCACGGGTCGAGGGACGGCGCGTGCTGCTGGTGGACGATTTGCTGACCACCGGGGCGACGATCGAGGCCTGCACGCTTGCCCTGCTTTCGGCGAGGGCGCGCTCGGCCGAGCTGTTTCGTTACGGCACGGCGCGGATTCTCTACTACCAGCCCAAGGACAAGGACGTGCAGACGCCCCACGACCAGGACGAGGTCTATATCGTGGCCCAGGGCACGGGCTGGTTCGTCAACGGCGGGACTCGCCATCCCTTCAAACCTCAGAACGTGCTGTTCGTGGCCGCCGGGGTGGAGCACCGGTTCGAGGGTTTCACCGAGGATTTGGTCACTTGGGTGGTGTTCTACGGTCCCAAGGGAGGCGAGGCGGCGGGGTAATCCGCAGGGGGGGAGAGCGCGAGGGCGGGCGTACCATTCCAGGCCGTCGACCTTATATAGCGATCCTATATGATGAGCCGTGCGTTAACGGAGAAGCCGCGATGGCCAAGGTCGAGATCTACACCACGATGATGTGCCCGTTCTGTTTCCGGGCGGTCAAGCTGTTGAAATCGAAGGGCGTCGATTTCACCGAGATCGACGTCACCTTCGATCCCGAGATGCGCCGCAAGATGACGGAGCGCGCCGACGGGCGGCATTCGGTGCCGCAGACCTTCATCAACGACGAGGGCATCGGCGGGTCGGACGAGCTCGCGGCGCTGGAGGCCGGGGGCGAGCTGGACACCAAGCTGGAGGCCGCGGCATGACAAGTTTCACGGTGGCCTGTATCCAGACCACGACGGTCACCGATATCGACCGCAATCTCGACCTGCTGCGCCCGATGATCCGGCAGGCCGCCGGGGCCGGCGCGAATTTCATCACCATGCCCGAAAATGCGACGATGCTGGACCGCAAGCGGCCAGCGATCCTTTCCAAGGCGCGGGAGGAAGCGGACCATCCGGCGATACCCTTCATGGCCGAAATGGCGCGCGAGACCGAGGCCTGGCTGCTCGCCGGCTCGCTGACCATCCGGTTGGACGAGGGCCAGGTCGCCAACCGCTCCTTCCTGTTCGATCCCTCGGGCGCGGTCGCGGCGCGGTACGACAAGATCCATATGTTCGACGTCGATCTCGCCTCAGGCGAGCGCTACCGCGAATCCTCCTATGTCCGGTCGGGGGAAGAAGGTGTGCTGGCCTCGATGCCCTGGGGTTTGCTCGGTATGACGATTTGTTACGACCTGCGCTTCACCGCACTTTACCGCGCCCTGGCCCAAGGGGGCGCGAGTTTCCTGACCGTGCCGGCCGCTTTTACCCATTTCACGGGCAAGGCCCATTGGCATGTGCTGCTGCGCGCCCGCGCGATCGAAACCGGCTGTTTCGTGATCGCCCCGGCCCAGACTGGGACCCATGAGGACGGCCGCAGGACCTACGGCCATTCCCTGATCGTGGCGCCCTGGGGCGAGGTCCTGGCCGATGCGGGCGAGGCGCCCGGTGTGATCACGGCCGAGATCGACCTGGCCAAGGTCGAGGAGGCGCGCGGCATGGTCCCGTCGCTGCGCCACGACCGGGAGTTCAAGAAGCCCGGCCCGGTCGAGGTTGCCGCCCGGCTGGCGGGGGAATAGGGCGGCGGGGCATCGCGGGAGCGGTGCTCATCATCCTTCGAGACGACCGCTTCGCGGTCTCCTCAGGATGAGGAGAGATAGTCCGTTCCAGAACTCCAAGGGGGTCTCCCCGGAAAGCATGGCCCCCGCTTCATTAGGAGTGTCGGGCCCGGGCCCAAGTCCCGGGACGACACTCCTAATGAAGCGTTTCGGTCAGGGTCACATGGCGCCAATGTTTCAGCGTGGTTCCAAGCGGCGCCGGACAAGACTGCGGGCCGTGCCGCGCTTGCTGCCGAGCGAACCTCGCTTGGCCCTTGCCTTGCCTCGATGCCGATGGGTCCTGGGAACAAGTCCCGGGACGACATCGGCGTATATGCGGGGCGCCGCCTCCATGCGTCATAGATACGCCGTCGAACCCGGTGCGGGCTTGGGAATGGCCGGCAGGGCGATCGGGCAGAGGGTTTCTAAGGCGCGGCAGGCGCGCAGGATCCGGTCCTCGCGATAGCGCGGGCCGGCGATCTGCAGGGCGATGGGCAACCCGCCCATGAAGCCGCAAGGCATGGTGCCCGCCGGGACATTGGTGAAGTTCAGCGGATAGCAATAGGGGCTCCAGTCGAACCAGCGGGTCATGCCCTGGCCCTCGGGATATTCGAGCCCGGCCTCGAAGGCGGTCAGGGGCAGCTGCGGGCTGACCAGCAGGTCATATTTCTTGAAGAAGGCGTTGAGTTTCTCGCCCCAGGCCCCGCGCGCGGAGAGGGCGGCGGCGTAGTCGAAGGTGCCGACGGCCTCGCCTTCGGCGGCCATGCGGCGGAGGCCGGGATCGGTCTCGTCATGCCTTTCCGCCGGAATGGTGCGCAGGATGCGGGCCATGGCGACCCGGTAGATCGTCTCGTAGGGCTCGCGCGGATCGTCGATCACATGGTCGACCTGCTCGACGGTCGCGCCCAACTCCTCGAAGCGGCGCGCGGCCTTCGCCGTGGCGTCCAGGATCGCCGGATCGCATTTGGCGAAGCCCAGGGTCGGGCTCCAGGCGATGCGCAGCCCCTTCACACCGCTCTCCAGCCCCGCGTTCCAATCGCGCTCGTTGTCGGTCAGGCCGATGGAATCGCGCGCATCGGGTCGGGCCATGACGGAGAACATCAGAGCGCCGTCGGCGACGGTCCGGGTCAGCGGGCCGATTTGGGAGGCGGTGTCCATGGTGCTGGGCGGGTAATAGGGGATGCGCCCGGCCGTTGGATAGAGGCCGAAGACCCCGGTGAAGCCGGCAGGCATGCGGACCGAGCCGCCGCCATCGGTGCCCAGGGCCAGGGCGCCCATGCCGAGGGCGACCGAAGCAGAGGCCCCGCCACTCGACCCGCCCGGCGTCTTGGTTGGGTCCCAGGGGTTGCGGGTGATGCCGGTCAGGGCGCAATCGGTCACACCCTTCCAGCCGAATTCGGGAGTCGTGGTCTTGCCCAGGATGATGCCGCCGGCCTCGCGCAGACGCTGGGTCGCGGGGGAATCCTTGGCGCAGACCTCGTCGGGATCGGTGGTGACGGAGCCGCGCCGATAGGGCGTGCCGGCCATCATGGTCAGGTCCTTGATGGTGACCGGCACGCCGTCGATGGCGCCCTGGGGCGCGCCCTTGGTCCAGCGCGCCTCGGCGGCGCCGGCGGCGACCATCGCCGCCTCCTCGGTCAGGCAGAGGAAGGCGTTGATCGCCGGATTGGCTTCGCGGATCCGGGCGAAACAGGCCGCCGTCACCTCGACGGGGGACAGATCGCGGCTTCGGTACAGGGCGAGCAGTTTGGTGGCGGGAATCAGGCAAGGGTCTGGGTTGGTCACGAGTGGGGCTCCTTATCCTGAGCGATATCTCGGGTTTGTGCGGCCGCTCAGACGACGCCTTCTTTCGACAGCCAGGCGTGTGTCTCGTCGAGGGCCGCGCCGAAGCGGTCGAAGATCACGTTCAGATTCGCCTCGTCGATCACCAGGGGCGGCGAGAAGGCGATGGAATCGCCTAGCGGGCGCAGAATCAGCCCGCGCGCCTGGGCCCTGGCGTTGAGATAGGCGCCGACCGCCAGCTTGGGATCGAAGGCCTCCTTCGTGTTCTTGTCCCTGACCAGTTCGATCGCGCCGACCATGCCGACGCCGCGCACTTCGCCGACCAGGGGATGGTCCGCGAAGCCGTGCATCCGGCCCAGCATGTTTGGGGCCATGGCCCGGACATGGCCCAGGATATCCCGGTCGTCGTAGATCTTGAGGGTCTCGAGCGCGACCGCGCAGGCCACGGGATGGCCCGAATAGGTATAGCCATGGGCGAACAGGCCGACATCGTCGGAGCCCTGGACGAGGCCCTGGAAAACCTTTTCGTTCAGCATGATCGCGGCGATGGGCAGGTAGGAGGCGGAGAGGGCCTTGGCGCAGACGATCATGTCCGGCTTCAGGCCATAAGTCTGGCTGCCCCAGTAATTGCCCGTGCGCATGAAGCCGCAGATCACCTCGTCAGCGATGAACAGCACGTCGTATTTCTTGAGCACGGCCTGGACCTTCTCGAAATAGGTCGCGGGCGGCGGCACCGCGCCCCCGGCGCCCATCACCGGCTCGGCGATGAAGGCGGCGACCGTCTCCGGCCCCTCGTCCAGGATGAGCTTCTCCAGATCGGCGGCCAGACGGGTCGAGAAGTCTTCCTCGCTCTCGCCCGTTTCGGCGAAGCGATAGTGATGCGGGCAGGAGGTGTGGAGGATATTGGCGATAGGCAGGTCGAAATGCTTGTGCAGATGGGGCAGGCCGGTGAGGCTGGCGGCCGCCACGGTCACGCCGTGATAGCCCTTGGTCCGGGCGATGATCTTCTTCTTCTCGGGCCGGCCCAGGGCGTTGTTGTAATACCAGACGATCTTGACCGCGGTGTCATTGGCTTCGGAGCCGGAATTGGTGAAGAACACCTTGGACATGGGCACGGGGGCCAGTTCGATCAGGCGTTCGGCCAGATCGATGCCCGGCTCATGCGCCTTGGCGCCGAACTGGTGATAGAAGGGCAACTTGCGCATCGCCTTCGCCGCTGCCTCGACCAGCCGCTCCTCGCCGCCGAAGCCGAGGGAGGCGCTCCACAGCCCGGCGACGGCCTCGATATATTCGGTGCCGCCCTCGTCATAGACATGGATGCCCTTGCCCTCGCGGATGATGAGGGAGCCTTCGGCCTGGTGCTTGCGCAGGTTGGTATAGGGGTGCAGGGCGAATGCGATGTCCCGCGCGATGGGGGAATTCGGCAGATTGGGCGTCGTCGCCATCTCGGGCCTCCATTGGCAGGTGCGTCTGGCACCAGTGGGCCGCAGGGCGGCCGCGCATTCAAGCGCCGCTTTCTTGGCCCGGCATAAGATAAGCTTATGAGGTTGGACAGTGAGTAGAAAAAACCGGCGCGCCCCATCGGGACGCGCCAGTCGCAACCGCCAGCCCGGACACGAGGTCCGGGGCCGGGCTTCCTCAGACGCTCGGGTCCGGTGTCACCCGCAGATAGGGCTTCAGGGTTTTCCAGCCCTTGGGGAATTTGCTCTTGGCGTCGGCATCGGAAATCGCCGGCGGGATGATCACGTCGCCGCCCGGCTTCCAGTTCACCGGGGTCGCCGCCGAATGCTTGGCGAAGAGCTGCAGGGAATCGACGACGCGCAGGATCTCGTCGAAATTCCGTCCCGTGGTCATCGGATAGGTCAGGATCATCTTGACCGCCTTGTCGGGCCCGATGAGGAAGACGCTGCGGACGGTCAGGTTGTCCGCCGGGGTGCGCTCCTTGGCGGTGCCGCCTGCCTGGGCCGGCAGCATGTCGAAGAGTTTCGCGACCTTGAGATCGGCATCGCCGATCAGGGGATAGTTCGGCGCCGTGCCCTGGGTCTCGGCAATGTCCTTGGCCCAGGCTTTGTGGTCCTCGACCGAATCGACACTCAGGCCGATGACTTTGACGTTGCGTTTGTCGAATTCGGCCTTGTTGTTGGCGATATAGCCGAGCTCGGTGGTGCAGACCGGGGTGAAATCCTTGGGATGCGAAAACAGGATCGCCCAGCTGTTCCCGATCCAGTCGTGAAAGTTGATGGGTCCTTCCGAGGTGTCGGCCTGGAAGCTCGGTACGATATCGCCGATACGCAATGCCATGACAGTTCTCCTTCGGTGTTGCTGGTTTGGCGCATCCGCTCGCCAGGCGTCGAAATCATGTCGTCCTTGCCGCTCAATTTGGGTCGGTGCGGAAGCTTTTTCCAGCCCGCGTCAGGACGGCGGGAGGATAAGCTCGTCGGACCCGGCGGCGGCGCAGATGCGCTGCACCATCGCCGGCCGCGGCGAGGAAATCTCGCCATGCTCGTAGGCGACGACCCGCAGCGGTGGCGTGAAGGCCTCGATCAATTCGTCGGGGCGCAGCAGGAAGTTCGGATTTAGCGGCCGCCCGAAACGCTCGTTGCCCAGGGCGAAGGTTTCGTAGATCAGCACGCCGTCCGGCTGCAGCCAGCCCGGCAGGGCGGCTAGTAGGGGCCGCCAGAGATAATTGGTCACGACGATGCCGGCGAAGCGCCGGGCGCCGGGGGACCAGGGTGGGAGGAATTCCAGATCGGCGGTCTCGCATGCGACATCTGCGATGTCGGCCAGGACGGCAAGCGCTTCGGCATCCCGGTCGACCGCGAGGACAGGGTGATCGCGCGCGGCGAGAAGGCGGGTGTGCCTTCCGCTGCCGGCGGCGAGGTCCAGAACCGGGCCACCTGCCGGGATCAGCGGGGCGAAGCGAAGAACCCAGGGCGAGGGCGAAGCTGTATTCTCAGCCATGGCGGGTTGATGGTGTTTCCTCATGGGGCTTCGGTGTCGGCGCTGGACGGCCGCGTCAAACCCTTGTAACGAGGCGGAAACATATCATCTAATCGTCGGTTCCTTGGCGGCGATGCGTGGATCGGCCAAGTCGGAGAGAATGAGACATGATCGTATTCGATCTCAACTGTTCGCAGGGCCACTCTTTCGAGGGATGGTTCAAGGACGGTGCCGAGTTCGCGAGCCAGCGGCGGCGCAAGCTGGTTGTCTGCCCGGCCTGTGGCGATACCAAGGTTGATCGTGCCCTCTCCGCGCCGCGTGTGAATCGTGGCACGAGCCGCGCCTCGGCGCCCGCCCCGGCGGGGTCGGCCGGCAAGACCTCGAAGAAGGCGGTGGCCGGCGACGGCCCGACGCCTGAGGCGATCAAGGCGGCAATGCTGCAGCTGCGTAAATATGTCGAGACGAATGCCGATTATGTAGGCGAGAGATTTCCCGAAGAGGCGCGCAAGATCCACAACGGCGAAGCGGATGCACGCGGCATCTACGGCGAGGCCTCGGAGGAGGACGCCGAGGCGTTGCGCGAGGAGGGGGTCGAAGTGCAGCGCGTCCCCTGGATACGCCACGATTCCTGATCCCACTCCTGATCCCGCGGGGGTTCAGGCCGGCGCCGCGTCCTTCGTGGCGGAAATCATATAATTGACGTCGAGATCGCCGGGGCTGCGGCCCCAGGTATCGGTCAGCGGGTTGTAGGCGAGTCCCGTCGCCTTGCCGATCGTGAGGCCGGCGGCGCGGAGAGCGGCGGCTGCCTCCGAAGGGCGGACGAACCGGCGCCAGTCATGGGTGCCGACCGGCAGCCAGCGCAACAGATATTCCGCGCCCAGGATCGCGAAGGCATAGGCCTTGGCAGTGCGGTTAATGGTCGACATGACCAACCCGCCCCCCGGCGCGGTCAGCGCCGCGCAACAGGTTAGGAAGGCGCCGGCATCGGGCACGTGCTCGACGATCTCCAGCGCGAGCACCAGATCGAAACTCTCGCCCGCCTCGACCAACGCTTCGGCCGTGCCGGCCCGGTAGTCGATCGACAGGCCCGATACGGCCGCGTGGGTCCGGGCGATTTCGATATTCACGGGCGAGGCGTCGAGGCCCAGGACCTCGGCCCCGAGGCGGGCCAGCGGCTCGCAGACGAGGCCACCGCCGCAGCCGATATCGAGAATCCTGATGCCGGCCAGGCAGCGGATGTCGCGCGGATCGCGGCCGAAACGCGCGGCCGCGAGATCTCGGATCACGCCGAGGCGCACGGGATTCAGGCGATGCAGCGGCTTGAACTTGCCCGACGGGTCCCACCATTCTCCGGCCATCGCCTCGAAGCGGGCGATTTCTTCCGGGTCCAGGTTGGGGGAATCCAGGCTGGGCCTCTCCTGCGCGTCGATCATTGTCCTGGATGGCCTCACTAGATTGTTTGGTTCGGCGATTGCTCGGTCCGGCGATTGCGGTTGCCGGTTGAAACCCTGGCCGGATTCCAAGTATGGGTACGCCGCCCCGCGGCGGCAACGCAGCGGCACCTTAATTCATCGTTCCGGAAACAGATGGCACGAATCGTTCAGAAATTCGGCGGGACCTCCGTCACCGATGTCGAGCGGATCCAAGCCGCCGCCCTGCGGGTGAAGGCCGAGATCGATGCCGGCAACGAAGTCGCGGTCGTGGTCTCCGCCATGGCCGGCGCCACGAACCAGCTTGTCGGCTGGGCGAGCGAGATCGGCCCGGGCGCCGATGCCATGGAATACGACGTCGTCGTCGCCTCGGGCGAGCAGGTGACCTGCGGGCTGATGGCGATGGCGATCCAGGCGCTGGGCGTCCCGGCCCGTTCCTTCCTCGGCTGGCAGGTGCCGATCCGCACCGACGACGCCCATGGCAAGGCGCGGATCGTCGAGATCGAGACGGATGAGATGACGCGCCGCATGGCGACAGGCGAAGTGGCGGTCGTCGCGGGCTTTCAGGGCGTGACGGAGAGCGGCCGGGTCACGACCCTGGGGCGCGGCGGGTCCGACACTTCGGCGGTCGCGCTGGCGGCGGCTATGGGGGCCGATCGCTGCGACATCTTCACCGATGTCGAAGGGGTCTATACCAGCGACCCCAGGATCGTGGCGAAGGCGCGCAAGCTGGACCGCATCACCTATGAGGAGATGCTGGAGATGGCGAGTCTGGGGGCCAAGGTCCTGCAGACGCGGTCGGTCGCCATGGCGATGCGTTACGGTGTGCGCGTGCAGGTGTTGTCGAGCTTCACCGACGCGCCGGGAACTTTGGTTGTGGACGAGGGCGAGATCGTGGAACAGCAGGTGGTGAGCGGCGTGACCTATAGCCGCGACGAGGCCAAGGTGACTTTGACACAGGTCCAGGATAGGCCCGGCGTGGCGGCCCGGCTGTTCGGGCCCCTGGCCGAGGCCAATATCAACGTCGATATGATCGTCCAGAACGTCTCGGTCGACGGCGAGACCACCGGTCTGACCTTCACGGTCACGAAACTCGACCTCACCCGTGCGGTCGAGGTGCTCGAAGGCTTGCGGGCCGAGATGGGTTTCGCCGAGATCCTGGCGGATCCGAATGTCGCCAAGGTTTCGGTCGTCGGCGTCGGCATGCGCAGCCATGCGGGTGTCGCTCAGAAGATGTTCAGCGCCCTGGCTGAAAAGGCCATCAACATCCAGGTGATCTCGACCTCTGAAATCAAAGTTAGTGTGCTGGTGCCCGAGGAATACACCGAACTAGCGCTTCGCACCCTCCACACCGCCTTCGGACTCGACGCGGAATAGGCTCCGAATCCGAAAAGCGTGCGCGCCTACGCGCGTTTTTTTGTGTGCGCAAGTGCGGAATTTATTGTGTTCGTTTCGAATCGTTCGTTAATACTCATGATACAATCGATCCTGTAAGTTGTGGGACGGTACGGATTTTGTCCGATCGGAACGGAAATTGCCGTGCCGGGTGGTGGAATCGATGTACCAAGATTGATGCGCGCCCGCGGGCCGCATCGGACGGGGGAACGTGGTGAGCGGCAGCAACGAGCCGTTGAAACCGGTCGATCGGGCTCAAGGCTTTGGTGCGCCTGAAGCCCCGGATGTCCAGTGGGAAGCCTACGAAGTTCCAGAGTTGCTGGCCGCGCTGCGCAAACATGCCGGTCTGTCCCTGGACCAGGTGGCGGCCGTATTGCGCATTCGCGTGGTCTATCTCCGGGCGATCGAGGACGGACGCTTCGACGATCTGCCGGGACCGACCTATGCCGTCGGATTCGTCCGCGCCTATGCCGATCATCTGGGATTGGACCCCGCGAACACCGTGCGCCGGTTCAAGGCGGAGCGCGACGGCGTGTCGCGCATGCAGGAACTCGTTTTTCCGGTTCCCACGCCCGATGCCCGTGTGCCCGGGCGCAGCCTGATTGGGCTTTCCGTCCTGCTCGCCATGGCGGCCTATGGCGGCTGGTACTATCTGTCTTCCCAGGATCGCAGCGTGATCGAACTGGTCGAACAGGTTCCGGCGAACCTGCAGGCCGTAATTTCTCCGGAATCCTCGCCCGCGATCCAGCGCGAGGCGGTTAACCCGGTCGTGGCGGCCATGCTGGGCGACGAATCGGATACGACTGCGACCGCCTCACCGGCCGGTCAGGCCGAAAGCCGCGCGACAGAGCCTGTGGCGGGCGCGATGCCGTCCATCTTTTCGATGGCTGAGCCGGTCGCCTCGACTCCCGAAGTGACGCCGCCATTGGCGGTTGTCGCCGCAGAGCCGATCGAGACCATCATGGCCGTGTCCGGAATTTCACCGGACGAGGCGGCGGCTGCGACCCTCACGCCGCCGGCGCCACCCGTGGGCGGTGATGTCGCGGTGCAGGATGAGTCACTTCAGTCAGCGGCGATAGCGGCGTCCGAGGAGAGTGCGGCCGCGCCGGCGGGGCCGGACGCGCGCGACTACGGCGCGACGGATAACCCGGGACGGATCGTTCTCGAGGCGACGGGGAAAAATTGGATACAGGTCGTCGACCGGACCAACCGGGCGATATTTACGCGAATGCTGGAAGCCGGCGACCGCTATTTGGTGCCGGACCAACCCGATTTGTCCCTGACGACCGGCAAGGCCGGCGCCTTGATTGTGACGGTGGACGGCAAGCGCCTGAATGCGCTTGGCGCCTTAGGCGCCGTTCGGCGCGGCGTCCCGCTCGATGCCGGATCGTTATTGCGGGAACCCGGTCCGGCGATCGCCGCGGGGGACTAGCCTCACGGCGCTTCATGACCCATGTTCCTGTCGGGCGCCCGGTTGTTTCCGGGTCGCAGCGGAGGAACCGGGAAATCGGGTCCATGACGATGCCACGATGTGGCGATGCCAATTCATGAGAATGACGGTGCAGCGATGAGTGTCCGCCCCTATCGAGAAATTCAACGGCGCAAGTCGCGCCAGATCCATGTCGGCTCCGTGCCGGTGGGTGGCGATGCGCCGATCACCGTGCAGTCGATGACGAACACGCGGACGACCGATGTGCGCGGCACGATCGAGCAGATTCACGGCCTGGAAGCGGCGGGCGCCGATATCGTCCGCGTCTCCGTGCCGGACGAGGCTTCGTCGAAGGCCCTGCGCGAGATCGTGCGCGAGGTGACGGTGCCGATCGTCGCGGACATTCATTTCCACTACAAGCGCGGCATCGAGGCGGCGGAGGCGGGAGCAGCCTGCCTGCGCATCAATCCGGGTAATATCGGCAAGGCCGACCGGGTGCGCGATGTCATCCAGGCGGCGAAGGACAACAACTGCTCCATGCGCATCGGCGTCAATGCCGGCAGCCTGGAGCGCGAGTTGCTCGAACGCTACGGCGAGCCTTGCCCCGAGGCGATGGTCGAGAGCGCGCTGAACCATATCCGGATTCTCGAGGACAACGATTTCTTCGAGTTCAAGATCAGCTGCAAGGCCTCTGACGTTTTCCTCGCGGTCGCCGCCTATCACGGCCTCGCCGAGGCCTGCGACTATCCGCTGCATCTCGGCGTGACCGAGGCCGGCGGCCTGCGTTCCGGGACGATCAAGTCGTCCATCGGCATCGGGTCCCTGCTCTGGGCGGGTATCGGCGACACGATCCGCGTTTCGCTTTCGGCCGAGCCGGTCGAGGAAGTTCATGTCGGCTTCGATATGCTCAAGGCGCTCAATCTCCGCCATCGCGGGGTGAACGTGATCTCCTGCCCGTCCTGCGCGCGGCAGAATTTCATCGTGATCGACACGGTGGTGGAACTGGAGAAGCGCCTGGCCCATATAAGCGCGCCGATGACCCTTTCCGTGATCGGTTGTGTCGTTAATGGTCCGGGCGAGGCGCGCGAGACCGATATCGGCTTCACCGGCGGCGGCAACGACAGCCATCAGGTCTATCTGAACGGCGAGAAGCATCACGTGCTGCGCGAAGGCAATATCGTCGATCATCTGGTGGAATTGGTCGAGAACAAGGCCGCCGAGATTGAGGCCGCGACGGCCGCCGAGGCCAGCGCAGCCGCCGAATAAGCTTTGGTCCGATAGTTTTCGCCAGAGAGTTTCGACAACCCGTTTTCAAGGAGCGTCCATTTGGCCGGGCTGCAGCCGGTTCGCGGCACCCACGATTTGTTGCCCGAGGAATATCGCGGCCATCGCCACGTGATGGAGACGGCGCGCGCTATTGCCGCGCGCGCGGGCTATGGCCAGATGTCCCTCCCGATCTTCGAATTCACCGAGGTCTTCAAGCGCACGCTGGGCGAGACCTCGGATGTCGTCACCAAGGAGATGTATACCTTCGAGGATCGGGGCGGCGAGCGGATCACCCTGCGGCCCGAGGCGACGGCCGGGGTGGCGCGGGCGCTGATTTCGGGCGGCCTGTCCCAGGACCTGCCGCTCAAGGTTTTTGTTACCGGGCCGATGTTCCGCTACGAACGGCCGCAGAAGGGCCGTCTGCGCCAGTTCCATCAGATCGATATCGAGTTGATGGGCGTGGCCGAGCCGCTGGGCGATATCGAGGTGATCGCCGTCGGCGCCCAGATTCTGGAAGCGCTCGGTGTGCTGGACCGCACGATCCTGGAAATCAACACCCTGGGCGATGCTGAAAGCCGCGCGGCTTATCGCGACGCGCTGGTGGAATATCTTTCCGATCACAAGGATGCGCTCAGCGAGGAAAGCCGCGACCGGCTCGAGCGCAATCCGCTCCGCATCCTCGATTCCAAGAGTGACGGCGACCGCCGCATCGTGGAGGGCGCGCCGGCATACGGCGATCATCTTAACGCCGAATCCCGCGACTTCTTCGGCGCCGTCCTCGGCGGACTCGACGCCCTCGGCATCGCCTATATCCAGAACCAACGTCTGGTGCGCGGTCTCGACTACTATTGCCATACGGCCTTCGAATTCACGACGACGGATCTGGGCGCCCAGGGCGCGGTCCTCGCAGGCGGACGCTACGACGGGCTGGTCTCGACCATGGGCGGACCGGCCACGCCGGGTGTCGGCTGGGCCGGCGGCATCGAACGACTCGCCATGCTGGCAGACGCGCCCGAACCGGCGGCGCGCCTGATCGCGATGATCCCGATCGGCGAGGCGGCGATGGCGGCCGCCCTCCCCTTGACGCATCGTCTGCGGGGGGCCGGCCTGGCGGTCGATCTGGGCTTTCGCGGTAATCTTCAGCGGCGCATGAAACGCGCCAACAAGATCGGCGCGCGCGCCGCTGTCCTCATGGGCGAGGACGAATTGGCGGCGGGCGCCGCCACCGTCCGCGATCTCGACAGCGGCGAACAGGAACAGGTAGCCCTGGGCGCGTTGCGGGACTATCTCGACCGCTTTCGCTAGTCTCGATGGAGGGCCGGTCGGGCCCGGTGGCCGCGACCCAAAGGCCCGAGGCACACAGGCAAAGTCATGAATCTGGACGATAATCTGCAGCGATTGGTGGCTCGTTTCGAGGAGCTTGGCGATCTCATGGCCGGGGACGCGGCCAGCGAGCCGGGCGTCTACGTCAAGCTGTCGAAGGAATACGCCGAGCTGAATCCGATCGTGGAGCGTATCCGCGAGCTTGAGGCAGGCCGCTCGGAACTCGGTGATCTGGCCGAGATCATGACCGATACTGGCGGAGACGGGGACCTCAAGCGTCTCGCCGAAGCCGAGTTCTATACCCTCAAGGAGCGGCTGCCGGCCTTGGAGCACGAGTTGAAACTCCTGCTGCTGCCGAAGCCAGAGGACGACGAGAAGAACGTCATTCTCGAGATCCGGGCCGGCGCCGGCGGTGACGAAGCCGGTCTGTTCGGCGGCGAACTGCTGCGCATGTACCAGCGCTATGCCGAGAATCGCGACTGGAAATTCGAGATGATCAGCCTCAGCGAATCGGGCATCGGCGGCTTGAAGGAAGGCATTGCCTCGATCCGCGGCTATGATGTTTTCGGGCGGCTCAAGTTCGAATCGGGCGTTCACCGGGTCCAGCGCGTGCCGGAGACGGAATCGGGCGGGCGCATCCATACCTCGACGGCGACGGTGGCGATCATGGCCGAACCCGAAGAGGTCGAGATCGATATCGAGGACAAGGATCTTCGCATCGATGTCTTCCGCGCCTCCGGTCCCGGCGGACAGTCTGTCAACACGACCGACAGCGCGGTGCGCATCACCCATCTTCCGACGGGCATCGTCGTGTCTCAGCAGGACGAAAAATCGCAACACAAGAACAAGGCCAAGGCGCTCAAGGTCCTGCGTGCCCGCATTTACGATTACGAGCAGGCCAAGGCCGATGCCGAGCGCTCGGCAGATCGCCGCGGCCAGGTCGGGACCGGCGACCGCTCGGAGCGTATTCGCACCTATAATTTCCCGCAGGGGCGGGTGACGGACCATCGGATCGGGCTGACTCTGCACAAGCTCGACCGGGTGATCGCGGGCGAGGGCTTGGACGAAGTCGTCGACGCTCTCATCACCGAGGACCAGGCGGCGCGCCTGGCGACCTTGACGTGACGATGCCCGGATGGCGGTCATGACAGCGATGACGGAAGGGCCGGACAGCGCGCCCGCGACAATGGGGCGGCTGGTGGCGGATGCCACGGCGGTTCTGGCCTCGGCCGGGATCGAGAGCGCCCGGCTGGATGCCCGGATTCTTGCCGCCCATGCTCTGGGCGTGGCGCCGGAAACCCCCTTCCTGTGGCCCGAGGCGCCGGTGGCTGCGAGCGGCCGTGATGTCCTCGATTCCCTGATTCGTCGCCGCGCGGCGGGGACGCCGGTCTCGCGCATCCTGAAGCGGCGCGAGTTCTGGAGCCTGGATTTCGAAATCGGTCCCGCTGTTCTCGATCCGCGTCCGGATAGCGAAATTCTGGTCGAAGCCGTTCTCGATCGCCTGGGCGACCGGACGCGGCCCTGGCGCATCCTGGACCTGGGCACGGGTAGCGGCTGTCTGCTGCTGGCCCTGCTGTCCGAATTGCCTGCCGCCGAGGGACTCGGCCTGGATGCGAGTCCGGCGGCGGCCGCGATGGCGCGCCGCAACGCGCGGCGGCTGGGCCTCGATGGGCGGGCCGGGTTCGTCGTCGGCGACTGGGCCTCGGCACTCGGCGGGCGACGATACGACGCGGTGATCGCGAATCCGCCCTATATCCCTTCGGATGCCATCGCGGCCCTGGCCCCGGACGTGGCCGAACACGATCCCCACCTCGCGCTCGATGGCGGCGTGGACGGGCTGGGCTGCTACCGGGCGATTTTGGCCCAGGCGACGGGTCTGCTTGCCCCGGCCGGGCTGCTGGCAATGGAGTTCGGTGCCGGGCAGGACGGGGCGCTTCGCACCCTGGTTGAGGAGACGGGCCTGGTTGTCGAGCGGATCGCGGCGGATCTGGCGGGGCGGCCGCGTTGCCTGCTTGCAACGCCGGGCGAAGGGATTGCTCCGGCACTCGGAAACGACCCGGAAACTGTTGGCGCCCGATGATTCTTTCTGCTACATGTCCGATGCGACGCGGCGCTCTTGCGCCGTCGTTAACTCCCGCATCGCACTTCTGCGCGCAGTGGACCACTTGGTCGAACGCGCGCATGCGCCGTCCAACGGGCGCGCTCCCTCAGTGCAAGCTGAAGTGAAGGAGCTATGAGACAAGGCAATAACCCAAAGAGAGGTCGCGGCCGTGGAAACAGCCGTAACCGTGGTTCGAGTCCGAGGAACAACACCTTCGATTCGAATGGACCGAGTGGACGTATTCGTGGCAACGCGGTGCAGGTGTTCGAGAAATACCAAGCCCTTGCGCGAGATGCCCAATCTGCCGGCGATCGCATAACCGCTGAGAATCTTTTTCAGCATGCGGAGCACTATTACCGCATCATGGCCGCGGCCGAAGATGCGCAGAATCGCAACAATCCGACCGGCAACGAGGCGCCTCGTCGCTTGGTGCGGAACGACGACGTCGAGTATGACGAGGACGGCGAGGATCGTCAGAACGACGACGACGACGACGATTACGGTGACCGCGGCGGCGACGAGCAGCCGAACGTCTGACGGGTCGGCCCGTCGCAACCAGCCATCCTCGATCCCGCGCGCCCTGCATCGTGGCGTCGGCCTGTACCCCTGCTCTTGCGGGCGGCGCGTGCGTCGCCATATAGCAAGATGGATGCCTCGTAGAGGGTCCGCCTTTCATCCTGCCTCTTGGAGGGGGATAACTGAGGAGGGTTACAGAAGATGGAATTCGAGAATTACACCGGCCGCGCACGCGGTTTTGTGCAGGCCGCTCAGGGTCTCGCCGTGCGCAGCGGCCACCAGCGCCTGACGCCGGAGCATCTGCTCAAGGTCCTGCTTGAGGATACGGACGGCTTGGCGGCGAATCTCATTCGCGCTGCCGGCGGCGATCCGGATCGGGCCATGGCGACGGTCGATTCCGACCTGGCCAAGCAGCCCAAGGTCGAAGGGGGCGGCGCCGGGCAAATTTATCTCTCGCCCGAACTGGCGCGGCTCTTCGAGTCTGCCAAGGAAATCGCGAACAAGGCCGGCGATAGCTTCGTCACGGCCGAGCGCCTGCTGCTCGCCCTGGCCCTTGCGTCCGGGACACGCGCCGCCGATGCCTTGTCCGAGGCCGGCGTGACACCTCAGACCATCAATGGTGCGATCGAGGATGTCCGCAAGGGCCGCAAGGCCGACAGCGCCTCGGCCGAAGAGAATTACGAGGCGCTCAAGAAATACACCCGCGACCTGACCGAGCAGGCGCGCGAGGGCAAGCTCGATCCGGTTATCGGCCGCGACGAGGAGATCCGCCGAACCATCCAGGTCTTGTCCCGCCGGACCAAGAACAACCCGGTTCTGATCGGCGAACCGGGCGTCGGCAAGACGGCCATCGTCGAGGGGCTTGCCCTGCGCATCGTCAATGGCGACGTGCCCGAAAGCCTGCGCGAGAAGCGCCTTCTGGTGCTCGACCTGGCCGCCCTGATCGCCGGCGCGAAATTCCGCGGCGAGTTCGAAGAGCGCCTGAAGGCCGTGTTGCAGGAAGTCTCGGCGGCGGCGGGCGAGATCGTCCTGTTCATCGACGAGTTGCACACCCTGGTCGGCGCGGGCGCGGCGGAGGGCGCTATGGACGCCTCCAACATGCTCAAGCCCGCCTTGGCGCGGGGCGAGTTGCATTGCGTCGGCGCTACGACCCTCGACGAGTATCGCAAGCGGATCGAGAAGGACGCCGCCCTGGCCCGGCGCTTCCAGACGATCTTCGTCTCGGAGCCGACGGTCGAGGACACGGTGTCGATCCTTCGCGGCCTGAAGGAGAAATACGAGCTGCATCACGGCGTGCGCATCCAGGACGCGGCGATCGTGGCGGCGGCGACGCTCTCCAACCGCTATATCACCGACCGATTCCTGCCCGACAAGGCCATCGATCTGATGGACGAAGCGGCCAGCCGCCTGCGCATGGAAGTCGATTCCAAGCCTGAGGTCCTGGATGAGCTCGATCGCCGGATCATCCAGCTCAAGATCGAGCGGGAGGCCCTTAAAAAGGAAACCGACGACGCGTCGAAAGAGCGTCTCGCCAAGCTGGACGGGGAAATCGACGAGCTGGAAAATCGCTCGGCGGATCAGACCGAAATCTGGCAGTCGGAGAAGGAAAAGCTCGCCGGCGCGCAACGCATCAAGGAACAGCTGGACCAAGCGCGGAACGAACTTGAGATCGCGCAGCGCGAAGGTGCGCTGGAGCGCGCGGGCGAGTTGGCCTATGGCGTCGTTCCAGACCTCGAGCGCCGCCTGCGCGATGCCGAGGCGATCGGCAATGATGGCGTGCTCAAGGAAGAAGTGACCGATGCGGATATCGCGGCCGTCGTTGGGCGCTGGACCGGCGTGCCGGTCGAGAAGATGCTCGAGGGCGAACGCGACAAGCTGCTGCGTATGGAGGATGTGATCGGCGGCCGGGTGATCGGCCAACGCGAAGCTATCGGGGCCGTCTCGAACGCCGTGCGCCGCGCGCGCGCCGGGCTGCAGGACCCGAACCGGCCACTTGGTTCCTTCCTGTTCCTCGGCCCGACCGGCGTGGGCAAGACCGAATTGAGCAAGGCGCTCGCGGAATTCCTGTTCGACGACGAGAGCGCGATGGTGCGCATCGACATGTCGGAATTCATGGAGAAGCACGCGGTCGCGCGCCTGATCGGCGCGCCGCCCGGCTATGTCGGATACGAGGAAGGCGGCTCGCTGACCGAGGCTGTGCGCCGGCGGCCCTATCAGGTCATTTTGTTCGACGAGGTCGAAAAGGCCCATCCGGACGTCTTCAATGTGCTGCTCCAGGTGCTCGACGACGGCCGATTGACCGACGGCCAGGGCCGCACCGTGGATTTCCGCAACACCCTGATCATCATGACCTCGAACCTGGGCAGCGAAGTGCTGGCCGAGCAGCCGGACGGCGAGGATAGCGGCGCGGTGCGGGAACTGGTAATGGCGGCGGTACGCAGCGCCTTCCGACCGGAATTCCTCAACCGGCTCGACGAAATCCTGCTGTTCCACCGCCTGACGCGGGAACAGATGACCGGGATTGTCGATATTCAGTTGGATCGCTTACGCCATCTTCTGGCCGATCGCGGTATCGGGCTGACGGTCGATGCTGATGCCCTGACCTGGCTGGCCGATGCGGGTTACGACCCGGCCTATGGCGCCCGGCCGCTCAAGCGGGTGATCCAGCGTCAGCTGCAGAACCCGCTGGCATCCATGATTCTGGAAGGCCGGCTGCTCGATGGCGAGACCGCGGAGGTTTCCGTGGAGCCCGACGGGCTCATCGTCAACGGCGAGTCGGTGCGGGCCGAAGCAGCCTGATCGAAATCGTTAACGGGTTGGGAAATTGGGCCGCGCGCGTTGCGCGGCCTAGTTTTTCGCCATGTCGGAAAGCGGGGCCAGGGTCGCGAAGTCGCGATCCATGTCCTCGCGCTGGGCCAGGAACTGCTTCAATTCCTTGCCGGCCAAGGTGCGGCCCGATGGCATGCGCACGTTCATCGGGTTGATCTGCTTGCCTTCCAAATGGACTTCGTAGTGGAGATGCGGTCCGGTCGAGCGCCCGGTCGTCCCGACATAGCCGATGATATCGCCCTGGCGGACACGGCTGCCGGCGCGCACACCGCGCGCGAACTTGCTGAGATGGGCATAGGCCGTCTTGTAGGTGCCGTTGTGGCGGATGCGGACGTAATTGCCGTAGCCGCCGCCGTTGCGTCCGGCCTTCTCCACCACGCCGTCGCCGGCAGCCATGATCGGGGTGCCTGAGGGCGCGGCAAAATCCGTCCCCTTGTGCATTTTGGTGTAGCCCAGGATCGGATGGCGGCGCTTGCCGAAGGTGGAGGAGATACGCGCGCCGTCGACCGGGGTTCGCAGCAGGGCTTTGCGGACGCTTTCGCCCTTCTCGTTGAAATAGTCCTGCGCGCCATCTTCGCCCTCGAACAGATAGAGGCGGTAGGTCTTACCCGAAAGAGTCAGGGCCGCATAGCGCACGGTGTCGTCATGGACATGAGCGCCGTTCTCGTCGAACAAGCGTTCGTACATGACCTCGAAACTGTCGCCCTTGCGGATATCGCGCTGGAAATCGACATCGAAGCTATAGGCGCGGATCATCTCGATCATCACCGCCGCCGGGACGCCGGCATCGATTCCCGCCTGCATCAGGCTCGAATCGATGCGGCCATCGGCGCGGGTCGGGCGAGCGACGAGCGGCTTGACGATCGTGTCGGCGGTGAAACCGTCGGCCTCGCGCCGGATCTCGATCGTGCTGTCGTAGCTGACATTGAAGGACGCGGCCTGGAAGGCACCAGAATCAAACCCGCCCGGCCCGAAGGTGAGGGTCAGTTTCTGCCCTGGCCGGATACGGCGCGGATCGTAGACACCGGAGAGGACGGAGATCGCTTGATGGGCGTCGCTTCGCGGCACGCCCTTCTTGACCAGCAGGTTCATCAGGGTGTCGCCAGGCTTGATCTCAAGCGTCAGGCGCTGAATCCCGGACCGGGCCGAGGCGCCGCCGCCATCCTCCATGGGTCTCAAATCGGGGGGCAGAGAAAACGGGGCGGTGACGCCGCGGAGGAGATCGTGTTCCATGTCGTCCGCCCGGCGCGGCAGGACGGCGCCCGGTAGGGCAATCGCGCCGACGGATCCCAATTGCTGTTCGACGCCAGATCGGGTCGGGCCAGCCGGGGCCGGCAAACCGGATACGGCATTTGCCCCCAAAAGCACTGCAGAGCCGAGCAATACCGTTCGCAAAACGGTAGGGCTCAAAGCCAGCCAGGTCCAGCGCATCGGTGCGCTGCGATTGTCTGCCGCCATGCCGATATTCAGCCCCGTTCCGATTGATTGATATCTCGGCGGAGCCACCCCCGCATTTCCCACGCAAAAATGCGGGGGGTCGCGTGCAATGTCAATTGCTCAACGCTCTGAAACTCATAACAAATTGGTATTTCTACGAAGCGGGCCTATCCTCGTCCTGCGCCATGCCATCCGATTGCGTCCGCCCCGCTTCGCGGTATAGAGAGCCTTGTCGGCTGCGGCCAGCAGCGCCTCGCCCTCGGCGCCATCCTCGGGATAGGCGGCTATTCCCGCGCTGACGGTTAGATAGACCGATGCTTCGCCGTCAACTGGGATCGGCTCGGCGGCGATGGCATTTCGGATACGCTCGGCGATTGCCGCGGCGCCCGTCCGGCCGGTCTGCGGCAAAAGCAGGACGAATTCCTCCCCGCCGTAGCGGGCGACGAGGTCCGAGCCGCGAACATAGTCCCCGAGATGGGCGGCGATGGCGAAGATCGCGGCGTCGCCGATGACATGGCCGTAGCGGTCGTTGACCGCCTTGAAACGGTCGATGTCCAGCATGACGACCGCGAAGCCTTCGCCGTGCCGGCTGGCGCGCGCAGTTTCCTCCGCCAGGCGTTCGAACAGGGCGCGGCGGTTGTAGAGCCCGGTCGCCGGGTCGCGCAGGACCAGTTCTTCCAGGACCTCGATGCTGCGCTCCAGCCGTGCGACGGTCGCGCTTTCCGCTTGCCATCGTGCGCCGCGCGACTGGGACAGGATCAGCAGGGCGCCGATGCCCAGGGCCAGCAGGGCGAGCGGCCAGACCATCCCCCCGCCGCCGGTCCAGGCGAGATAGGCGAGTGCGCCCAGGGAAAGGGCGACGATCGCCCCGGCGAAACGGGCGAAGGCGGGGGTGAAGGCCCAGGCGAAGGAGTGTTCGTTCATTATCGCGAAAGTTTTACAGGGTATTCTTTCTCGCGACCAATCTAGTTGCGCGACGTCCCAGGCGCCGCGCTCTCCGATGGCGGTTGCGATATGGATATTTCCTCGACCCGGTCCACGATTTCC
>Ga0302135_10000609_pt1 | contig 21534 bp, 19 predicted proteins | sample CBN3_surface_MG_FD_203119 | JGI IMG/M metagenome (GOLD analysis project Ga0302135, IMG submission 203119) | Marine microbial communities from Western Arctic Ocean, Canada - CBN3_32.1 | ecosystem: Environmental > Aquatic > Marine > Oceanic | place: Canada: Western Arctic Ocean | collected...
AGCCTAGGTAAACCATAGGTTTATAAACGCTTCCTAACAGTTCTCGGCGTCTATAATTCCAAATATGTTCTATTCACTGTAATGAAGCACAAGAGTCGAACTGCAATCATGCCCCAAGCAAAAGAGTCGCAATTCAGGAAGGACCATGTGCTTGAACTTAGTCAAGCAATAGATAGTGGTTCTCTTTACCAAGTGAGGCAGATGATAAAAACTCTGCCCACCGCTGGCATTGCTCATTTACTTGAGTCTTCACCTCCAAAAACTCGAACCGTCCTTTGGCAATTAATAGACAAAGATGCTGAAGGCGAAATTATTCAGTACCTGAATGAAGATCTACAACACGATATTCTCAGTGATTTAAACCCCCAACAAGTCGTAGAATTAACTGAAGGGCTGGAAACTGACGATCTTGCAGATATACTTCAACAACTTCCTCAGCAAATTACTTCGCAAGTCCTGCAAGCGATGGACCAGCAGGATAGAGATCGTGTCGAAAGCATTCTCTCCTATGATGAGGATACCGCTGGCGGATTAATGAACACCGACACTATTGCCGTGAGGCCCAGGCATACAGTGGAGTTAGTGCTAAGATACTTACGTCGTCACAACAGCCTTCCGGAAATGACCGATAATCTTCACGTGGTTAATCGAGACGATGAGTTTCTCGGTATATTACCTTTACGCAAACTTCTAGTTTCCGGCCCCAACACCCCTGTCCGGGATCTTATGGGTGAAGGCATAGAGGCAATCCCAGTAGATATGGAAGCTACTCAAGTAGCACAACTATTTGAGCAACATGACTGGGTATCTGCACCAGTTATCGATAGTCAAGGCAAGCTTCTTGGGCGTATTACTATTGATGATGTCGTTGATGTAATTAGAGATAGCGCTGAACATTCTTTAATGAGCATGGCCGGCCTTGATGAAGAAGATGACACCTTTGCCCCTGTATTTAAAACGGCAAGACGACGAGCTCTATGGTTAGGCGTTAACCTGATGACTGCAATTCTCGCCTCGCTAGTTATTTATATATTTCAAGATACTCTCGATCAGGTCGTCTATTTGGCTGTACTCATGCCTATTGTTGCCAATATGGGGGGTGTAGCTGGGACCCAAACTCTAACTCTAGTAATAAGAAGTCTGGCTCTCGGTCATATCAGCCCATCCAACAGTCGCTGGCTATTAATTAGAGAGCTAGGAGTATCTGCCTTAAATGGCTCAGTCTGGGCTGTGGTAATCTCAATAATCACTTATGTTTGGTATCAAGATATGCGGCTTAGCGCGATAATAGCCGCAGCCATGGTAATCAATTTAATCATTGCGGCGTTTGCGGGCGCCTATTTACCTCTTCTGCTTAAGCGCATGAATATCGACCCTGCGCTTGCGGGAACCGTTGTGCTAACCACTATTACCGATTCCGTTGGGTTTTTTGCCTTTCTAGGCTTAGCACAAGCATTTTACCTATAGTCAGTAATCAATTCTTACTCCTCCATGTAACGTGACTACCAATGAATCCAGAAAAAAAAACCACAATAAAATTAGAAGAAACCAGCAAAACCCAACGAAAGAAGGAAGCTCAGGATCTAAAAGAGTTAGGCAAAGAATTAACTAAGTTTACTGCACAACAACTACAATCATTGCCCTTATCAGATAAATTAATTGCTGAATTATTAGAATTTAATCGATTACCGAATAGTCATGGCGCGAAAAAACGTCAACTACAGTTTATTGGAAAGTTAATGCGTGCCAATGATGCTTTAGAAATCAGAGATGCAATTCCTAAACTACCGCCAAAATCTAGAAAAGCTAGTAGCAAGAAAAATGAAATATCGACTTGGTGCGATAAGATCTTGCATGGCTCAGATGGAGAGATTAGTGAATCTCTAATTAAATTCCCAAATACCGAGAGACAAAAACTAAGACAATTCCAGCGCGAATTCGCGCGTGCTAAAGATTCTCGCCGCTCCACTCTCAAAACAAAACTTATTCGTTATTTACAGAATTAGATTTTAAGAAAAACCCCGGTGACCATTAGAATTGTACGAAAAGATGAACTATTACTCGTCTTAAATTAAGGCAATACACCGCTGAGTGAAATTGGTGCTTACTGCATAGCCTTCTTTTTGATTATTTCGAAACTGTGAAGAAAAGTTAGCATTCAACAATCAACCACTTTGATATAGCTCAAGTACTAAAATATACAGACACAGCAATACCTTAATTAAGCTTAGTAAATATATTGGACTCAATAAGCAATTTCCTCCAAAATTCATTGGAGACCCAGAATACCACGCTCAAGCTCACTATCTATACGGTCTAGACATTAAGTGATACACTCTTCTCGCTATTCCACGGGCCTAAAAAACCCATAGATAGCATTGTTAGTTCTGCGCAAAAGAGTAGAACAGATAAGAACAATAAGAGGCAAGCCATGTCTGATAAAAACGCCCAATCCTACTGGGAATCCAATATTAAGCTCGTTATAAAACTAATGTGTGTCTGGTTTTTTATTTCATTCGGTTGCGGAATTCTATTTGTAGATGCTCTAGACACAATCCGGTTTGGTGGCTTTAAATTGGGTTTCTGGATCGCCCAGCAAGGCGCAATTTTAGTTTTTGTCGCACTTATTTATATATATATTTATTACATGGACAAACTCGATGATCGCTACAAAAAAGATTCTCTAGAATCATCGAATGAAGCTACAAAGGAAGCCGAATAATGAGCGTACAAATTTGGACTATTATTTTTGTCTTCCTTTCATTTAGCCTCTACATTGGAATTGCTATTTGGTCGCGTGCAGGATCAACGAAAGAATTTTATATAGCCGGTGGTGGAGTTCACCCTTTAGCCAACGGGATGGCAACTGCCGCCGACTGGATGTCTGCCGCCTCATTTATCTCGATGGCAGGGTTGATTTCAGTCCTAGGCAGAGACGGTACTTTCTATTTAATGGGCTGGACTGGAGGTTATGTACTACTCGCTTTGCTGTTAGCCCCCTATCTTCGTAAGTTTGGGAAATTCACTGTACCTGATTTTATTGGTGATCGTTATTACTCAAAATCTGCTCGACTGATCGCAGTGTTTTGTGCAATTACCGTTTCATTTGTATATGTGTGTGGGCAAATGCAAGGCGCTGGAATTGTATTTTCCAGATTCTTAGAAGTTGATATAACGACAGGCGTGCTCATCGGTATGACAATCGTATTTTTCTATGCGGTCATGGGTGGGATGAAGGGCATAACTTATACACAAGTAGCCCAATACTGCGTTCTTATTTTCGCTTTTATGGTGCCGGCAATCTTTATCTCCATCTTAATGACTGGTCAGGTCATTCCTCAAGTGGGCTTTGGTTCTGAATTAACCGAAGCCTATGGAGGTGGATATTTACTAGACAGGCTAGATAATCTGAGTCAGGAGCTTGGCTTCGCAACTTATACTGAAGGACAACGCAGCACGCAAGATGTTTTCTTTATCACTGCTGCGTTAATGTTTGGTACGGCTGGACTACCTCATGTAATCATTCGCTTTTTCACCGTACCTAATGTAAGAGATGCTCGACGATCAGCAGGTTATGCCTTAATTTTCATAGCAATTCTATACACAACCGCGCCAGCGGTAGCGGCATTTGCTCGAACCAATCTTATTAACACTGTTAATAACATCGAATATTCCGCAGTGCCCGAATGGTTTACCCAATGGGAAACCACAAGCCTTATAACATTCGATGACAAAAACAACGATGGACGAATTCAATTCGTCGGAGACCCTGAAGCCAACGAATTAAATGTAAACCGCGATATCATTGTGCTTGCTAATCCAGAAATTGCCGGCTTGCCTAATTGGGTAGTGGCCCTGGTGGCAGCTGGAGCCTTGGCAGCGGCACTCTCTACCGCGGCCGGCTTGCTCTTAGTTATATCAACATCAGTTGCCCATGACTTCCTTAAGAGGAGTTTCATGCCCACGATAAGCGAGAAACAAGAACTACTCTATGCGCGAATATCGATTTTCTGTGCAGTACTGATCGCAGGCTACTTTGGCATAAATCCGCCTGCTTATGTCGCACAAGTTGTAGCTTTTGCTTTTGGACTCGCTGCTGCTTCTTTCTTTCCAGCAATTGTATTGGGAATATTTAGGAAGCGCATGAATAAAGAAGGTGCCATTGCCGGGATGATCACAGGATTTAGCTTTACGGCTCTTTATATAATATATTTTCGTTTTATAAATCCAACAGCGGATAATGCAGAAAATTGGTTGTTCGGAATCTCTCCAGAAGGAATTGGAACTGTCGGAACTTTGCTAAACTTCGCTGTTGCCTTAACTGTTGCGAAGTATACTCCGGATCCTCCAAAGGAAGTTCAGGAGATCGTAGAAGAAATTAGATTACCAGGGGAAGCTATCGTTCGTTAACCGATTCATATTTTGTAACAATGAAAATCTAACCAAGCTGAAAATCAGGATTTGCGCTATCCTTTGTCTTCCTTTTTCCAATAGTCAGTCACGGTTTGCTTCATTTCGCGATGCATAAATAAGAGACCAAATAAATTTGGTGCTGTCATTAAGACGATAGTGATTAGTGAAACATTCCAAATAATCGTTGTATCTGCTAATGCTGCATAAAAGAAAGCTAATACATAAACTACCCGATAAGGTAATACAGATCTAGCACCCAGCAAATATGTCATAGCTCTATCACCGTAGTATGACCAAGCTATCGCCGTTGAAAAAGCGAACAGCATCAACCCAATAGAAACGATATACTTCCCATAGTCACCGAGTAATCCACGGGTAAATGCGATAGTCGTAAGAGGCACTGAATGCAATAGCGATTGGCCATTTACGGACACAGCTATATCTACCAACTGTCCTTCCGATACACTAAGCGACCCCGAGACAACGTTCCCATCACGAGAAAAAACTATATTTTCTGCAAATGACCTCGCCGCGATCAAGGTAAAATCATTTGGGTTTTGAATCTGCCCATTTTGCAGAATAACGTCACCTGAATAGCTAGTGACGATAGATTCGTCGCCATTTAAGTAAGAAAATAATTCTTGTTTATGATCGGCATTGGATTCCAATAAATGTCCACTGACGAAGTTCATATCAGCCCTTTGAAATTCGTTGTCGAATTTTTCCATCCATACGCCAGAAGATAGTATGACCAGACCGGTAATAGTACAAATGACGATTGTGTCGATAAACGGCTCTAGTATCGAGACCATGCCTTCCTTTGCTGCCTCATCTGTTCTTGCAGCCGCGTGAGCAATAGGAGCTGAACCCTGTCCTGCTTCGTTTGAATAAAGCCCTCGATTTACACCCCTGTCGAAAGCGTACGCAAAGGTCGCGCCAAGAAACCCACCAGTGGCCGCAGAGCCAGTGAAAGCGTCACTAAATATGGAAGCGAAAGAAGGAATGATATTTCCCAGATTTGGAATTATGACCGCGAATGCCCCAAATATATAAATAAATGACATCGTAGGAACGATCGCTGCAGCTACTCTCGCAATACGGGTGATTCCGCCAATAATTACCAATGCTAATAGTACTGAAAGCACGCTCCCAGTAATCAAAGGATCCAGCGAAAAGGTACTTTCCAGACCTGCTGCTATGCTATTTATCTGGGGTAGGTTGCCAGTGCCAAACGAAGAAAGCACCGTGGCAATGGCGAAGGTTATAGCCAGCCACTTCGCGTTCATGCCCTTTTCCATATAATACATGGGGCCTCCCGCCATAGATCCATCTTCAGTTTCAGTACGATATTTGTGAGAAAGAGTGACTTCAACAAATTTGCTAGTCATACCAAAGAATGCCGTCATCCACATCCAAAACAATGCTGCTGGACCGCCAAGGTGCAATGCGAGGGCTACACCGCCTATGTTGCCAGTACCCACTGTTCCAGATAGCGCCGTCGATAAAGCCTGAAAGTGGGAGGTATCGCCTTTCGCACCAGGTTTATCGAACTTTCCCAACACTACACCAATGGCATGTTTAAAATAGCGAATTTGGGGGAATCCCAAATAGAAAGTAAAAAAGATTCCAACTGATAAAAGAAATGTGGGAAACCAAATAGCACTACCGAGGAAACTGTCTAGAAAAATTAAAAAGTTATTAACTGCGTCCAATGTGATTCCCCAACTGGTTGGCTATGCTTAAAATAGCTGACTGAGCAGAAACCTTTCTTCTGCCTACTTCAATCTTGCTAATCGTCGCTTATTGTTATTTTAGGCCCTGCTTCTGCTGATAATTCGACTTCAGCCAATTTCTTTCTAACATTATTGGCAAGCCCCAAATAGCTTGCTGTCGCTGGGTGATTCGGCTTAGATGCTACCACAGGATCACCACTATCTGTGCTTTCTCGTATAGCCAATTCCAATGGTAATCTACCTATAACAGTTACGCCGTATTCACTAGCTAACCTATTTCCACCGCCTGTTCCAAAGATTGGTTCCTCATGCCCACACTGCGAACAAACATGAGTGCTCATATTTTCGACAATTCCGAGTATTGGCACTCCCACCTTATTAAACATTTCAATACCTTTGCGAGCATCCAATAAAGCAACATCTTGTGGCGTTGTGATTATTACTGCTCCGCTAACACTAACTGATTGGGCCAAACTTAACTGTATATCCCCAGTACCTGGCGGCATATCCACAATCAAATAGTCTAATTCTGACCAGGCGGTATCAGTTAGAATTTGATTGAAGGCCGATATAATCATCGGGGCACGCCAAACCATGGCGGTGTTTTCATCAATAAGAAATCCCATGGAATTACATTGAATACCGTGCGCCTGAATAGGAACCATGAATTTCTGCTCTTTGATCTCAGGTCGAGTGCCTGGCTCAACACCGAGCATAAGCGGCAGGCTGGGTCCGTAAATATCTGCATCCAACAAACCAACCGTGGCACCTAGCTTAGAGAGGGCGACTGCCAAATTAACAGCAGTAGTTGACTTCCCAACCCCTCCTTTGCCTGACGCTACACAGAGAATATGTTTTACATTTTCCAATTTTTTCAAATGATTAACTACCTTAGTAATGAAGGCTATAGTTCTATCCAACCTTTTAATGAATATGAGGATTATGATTTATTCAATTTCAAAAGAAAATAGGCATAGCATGCACAGCTCTAGCCCGCTAAAATTGCCTACTAAGCGTTTCTGAAAATATAAGCCTAATTGAATTATGCGAAAACTATTAACATTCCTAATTCTTGCAAGTAGCTGCCTTACAGCCGCTGAACTGGAAGAAGAAACTGAATTAAAATTTGCATTCTACTCATCCGCATGGGGTGAAAACACTGACGATGGCTTAAGACTGGTTGCCTATAACCAAACTAAAAACCAAATTCAGCTTACTTCAATTTCATTTCTAAAAACTGACGAAGAATCTGAACCAGTCAATATAAACCTCAATTTGACAGTACCCGCTCTTGGTTACGCCGACGTGGATTTACCTTACATCGATCTGCTGCTTGGAAATAGATGCATAGATAGAACCATGATGGAAAATTGGAAGTTGGTGGAAGTATCTAATTACACGCTCAATCCTTCTGTACGAAATCTAATAATCGAAGATACTGATTCATTCAGAATTTATCAGTGTGTTGAGAATGTCTCAACTACTTGGACAGAGCTTTCAAACTTCACAGAACGGGAATACGAAGAATGGGTTTTGTTTCACTTTGAGAACCGCAGAGAGTACTAATTTCAAAAGAAGTTAATCAACTATAGCCAAAACTATTAATGTAAACTAACGAAAATAAAATAATTTTATTTTACACATGCGAAATATTGCCTTCTCCGTTTATTTAGACTTCTTACCTGTCTTTATTTTTAATATGAGAATCACTCTCTAATAAGACCTACCCCAACAAGATTCCACCATATTCGACAAAGAAAGGCGCGAAAACCAAACTCAATATTGCAGACAGTTTAATGAGAATATTAAGCGATGGCCCTGAAGTATCCTTTAGCGGATCACCGACAGTATCTCCAACTACTGCGGCAACATGCTCATCCGAACCTTTACCACCGTGGTGTCCGGCTTCGATATATTTCTTAGCGTTATCCCAAGCACCACCACTATTAGAGGAGGCAATTGCAAGCACGCCGCCAGCGACTAAGGAGCCTACAAGAATTCCAGCTACGGCTTCGACTCCGAACAAGTATCCTGTCACTAATGGAGTACCCATTATGAGCACACCGGGAGCGATCATTTCTCTTAGTGCCGCTTGAGTTGAAATTGCAACACATTGCGCGTAATCAGGCTCGCCAGTACCTTCCATAATTCCAGGAATAGTCTTGAACTGACGGCGAACCTCTTCAATCATGGCAAAGGCTGCTTTACCAACAGACTTCATGGTCATGGCAGTGAATAAAAATGGTAATACTGCACCAACAAATACACTGGTATAAACAATAGGGTCTAGCAAGCTCATCACAATTGGCTCACCCATAAGTGTAGATGAAGCAGTTATGAAAGCTGCGAATAGCGCCAAAGAAGTAAGTATGGCAGCGCCGATAGCGAAGCCTTTACCAATCGCAGCAGTTGTATTTCCTGCAGAATCTAGAATATCGGTACGACGTCTAACTTCTTTGTCTAAGCCGACCATTTCAGCGATTCCACCGGCGTTATCAGCTACCGGCCCATAGGCGTCGATCATCAGCGCGATAACCAGCGTACCAAGCATACCAAGTGATGCGATTGCCACACCATACATTCCTGCTAAATCCCAAGAGATGAAGATGCTCGCGGCAATACAAAGATACGGAAGCAGAGTACTCTTATAACCCAGCGCCAAGCCATAAATGATGTTAGTAGCTACACCTGTCTCGCAAGACTTCGCCAATTCTTGTACTGGACCATATTTTTCTGACGTGTAGTATCCAGTTAGTAGACCAACAGCCAAACCCGAAACAAGACCGGCCAAAAAGCACCCGTAAACACCCATATTAGTATACTGCTCGCCATTTAATTCAAATGTTTCAGGTATCAATGCGCCAGTAAAAAAGAACATTACGATACCCATCAAAACACTGGAGATGATAAGTAACTTCATCAGTGCCGGCGCGACATCATCTTCGCTTTTTACTCCAACCAATAATTTGGTGATCAAACTAATTGGGATACCAATAGCACTAATCAAAATAGGATATAACAAAGCATTAGGATCCGCTGCGAAAACAACAGCGCTGATTACCATAGCAGCACAAGTACTTTCCGCGCATGAGCCAAATAGATCCGCACCCATTCCGGCAACATCACCCACATTATCTCCTACATTATCAGCAATTACTGCTGGGTTTCGAGGATCGTCTTCTGGGATACCCTGCTCTACTTTGCCCACCAAGTCAGCACCAACATCTGCAGCCTTAGTGAATATTCCACCGCCTACACGAGCAAATAATGCAATAGTCGACCCGCCTAGACCAAATCCTGCGATGACTTCCATGAGAATATGATTATTTGCTTCGCCAAGATCTGACAGCAAAGTACTCATTACTAAATAAATCACTACCAATCCCAATACTGCTAAGCTTACAAGGGCGAAACCCATCACCGCGCCTGAATTAATCGCTACATCATAAGCATTGGAGATATCTTTCTTAGCGGATACAGTTGTTCTAGCATTTCCCTGAGTCGCAATTTTCATTCCGATGTAACCGGAAGCAATTGAAATAGCACCGCCAAACAAAAAAGCTATCGCCGTATATATCCCTTCTCTTATATCCGGGGTATGAGAATCATCAATAAGGAGAGCAATAACAATTGCGAATAACACCATGAATATGGTCAGGAATTTATATTCCTGCTTAAGAAACGCCATAGCTCCGGAGGCAATCGCACCATGAATAAACCTCAATCGAGTAGCATCTTTCTCATCCAGCCCCATATCGAGCGGTATACTGGTTACTTTCTTCATATAGAAAAACGCTACTGCTAGTCCAAACAGCGACAAAACTGTAGATACTGTAATGGTAATTCCCATGTCTAAATCTCTCTCCCCCAAAATGAATATGGAATGTTTATTTTTAAGGCGCGCACTTTACCATAACAGCCAGTACAAAAAAAGCGCACAACAAGCCTTGAACACTAGTAAATCAGTGGTTTTCAGAGGAATTTTAGGGATTGGTAATTTGCCATAGACAAAACTATGAATTGGGGCTATTTTTTCTTCGATTTTCTGCGCTTCTTAGCTTTGAGCCTTGACGGTTTAGAAGGCTCAGCGGCTCTAGCTTCACGAAAGGCATTTCTCAAGGCATCAATTTTAGCTTCCTTGCGCTTATGCAGCTGTGCTTCTTTCTTGGTTTCGAAATCTAAGACGTTTTTAGGCATAAAGAATTAGGGCACGCTAACTGGAATTAGTTTGAAATTGCTAAAGGTTACACACTAAGAGCGCATTACTGAGATTGTGCTCGCCGAATCAAATCGTCTTTTCGAACCTCCAATTCAACTATTTTCTCCTTAGCAAAAGGTTCGACAGTGTCCCCGCTGACAGGATCAGTTTCTTCATACTTAGCTTGCTCTAACGTGAGCACTTCAAGCAATTCTTCAGCAACTAAAATGGCTTCTTGTAACACTGCTGTAGCTGACTCATTAGTAGCAGTTCCAGACTGAATGGATGCTATTTGACGCTCTAGAGAACTAATTCGTTCTAGTTTTTCACGCCGCTCAGCTTCTACCAAGGCTATTGCCTCAAGTCGTTGCTGCGCTCGGCGCTCATCCTCTTCACGCTGCCGCCTTTCGATTTCAGCTCTAACTAAAGCTTCTGCTTCGTCGCGCTCAGCCTGCTCTCTTGCGCGCTCAGCCTGCACTCTTAATCGGTCACGAGCCGCCGCCTCTCTTTGTTGGCGTTCTGCCGCAGCTTGCTGGCGAGCTTGTTCCTCAGCAATACGCGTCGCTTTCTGCTCTATTGCTGCAACTTCCGCCTGCTGAGCCGCTAGCTCAGCATCGAGAGCAGCCTGCGAAGCACAGGCAGTCAAAAATATGACCAAAACGATTCCAATCAGAATTCTCAAAGATCTGCAGATAGTAGATACAATCTCAACATGTTTTTTTTGGCGAAAACTCATTAGCCGTTCCTCAATGAAGGCTTGTAACTGGCCAATAACAATCCTCGAGCTCAGTTTTTAGCTTAAAGTAGCCGGATGTTGACTCCAAGCTCTTGATTAATAATTTATTTTATATAAATTTATCGGATTTTGTGAATTTAATCATATTTTATAGCGATTACCGCACTATTTATCAGTAAAATCCCTAACTTCGGGAATTACTTAGCACATTATCGATCTATATTAATGACCTTTGGGAATTATTTACAGCCCAAACCGCAGTTAACAAGTGTCTCAATTGAATGAATTTGATAATCTAAATTGCCATTTAGACTGGCGATCGCATCGCAGTTCTTTTCAGGTCACTGAATAGGCTATCGAGATCATTTTAAATGCCAAATTATTCCGCAAATTACAAATGGCGAAGCCGACATCCCAAAATGGCCAAAATAACACCTAAGTTTACTAATCTTATTCTTCGAGCACTGTTGGCACTCATTTTGAGTATGCCATTCATAATTCTATTGCTGTCCATCCAAACCAGCCCGACGGTTAGCCAAGCAAGTCCATTAAGTTCTGCAGAGCTATCTATGATTGAAGATTTAATTTTAGAAAGCGCTCCTGCCTCACCATCAACTGCAAGCCGTCAGCAATTGCAGCTCAACCAGCATGAGCTAAATCTTCTGCTTCGATATAGTGGAGACGTAATGAATTTATCTCCAAACTGGGCAGCAAAAATGAAGCTCCATGACCAGTCTCTAAAATCTCAGGTCAGCGTAAAAATATTTGATAGTTTGCAACCACTTTACTTCAATATAACTGCAGAGCTTCGTGCCGAGAGTAATTCGCTTAAGTTATCCTCTTTAAGTTTTGGTAAAATGCAAATTCCTCAACAATTTCTTAATTTCACGCTAACACGGCTGAGAGCTAGATTAGAGACCTCAATACCCGCTTTCCGTGATTTAACTAAACTGATGGCCAACGTTGTAAATGTAGCCATTACTCCGGAGTGGGTAGATGTTGACTTATTGTGGGACCCAACATTGATCAGTCGAATTACTAATGAAGCACAACGGTTTTTTATTTCTGATCAAGATCAGCAACGAATAATGCATTATCACCAAGTCATCGCAGAGGTGGCTGACACCATCCCTGCAGATATAAGAGCTGTCTCGCTTAATACTTTCCTAATTCCCCTGTTTACTTCAGCCCAAAAGAGATCAAAAATTAGTGGTGATCCGATTGCAGAAAACCGAGCTATATTCCAAACTCTTGCAATATACGTGAACAAAGAAGGAATCGAGCAGCTGCTCAGCGAAGCAGTCGTCAGTACTATTGAAGAGGCTAAATTCATAGAAGTTCGTCTTCAACGAAGACAAGATTTGGCCCAACATTTAGTTTCTATTGCGGCCATAACGGCTTCTGCCGGAGCGGATTTTGCAGAATTGCTATCGACAACTAAAGAGGCTTACGATGCCCGTTATCGATCTGGTTTTAGCTTCTCCGACCTTACAGCAAATACTGTTGGTGTCTCTCTCTCAAGCCTTGCTACTAAAAATCCTACCTCAGCAATTAGAATGCAAGAGAGAATTATCTCGATTCAGAATGAGGCAGATTACATGCCAGAAGTTGGCAATAATCGCGATGGCTTATCTGAATCTGACTTTAATGAGTTGTATCAAGACCGGAATAGCGCTCGATATCAAGAAAAGCTCAGAGAAATCCAAAAGCTAATCAATGAAAGATCTTTGTTTGAAGGATTTTAGAGAGTATGTCTATTGGCTATAGTAATTTATTCTCCAAGTTGATTTTATTACAGAGAGCTTTTTAAATGACCGATCATCAACTCAGCGAGTTGCAGATTCAGGGATTGCGGCAGGAATTGCTGGAATCGAAGGATGCATTGGAGGATCAAATTAATTTAAGCACCGAAGCTACTGGCGTGGTGGTTTTGGATCAAACAGCAGTTGGGCGAGTTTCTCGAGTCGATGCAATGCAGCAACAGTCCATGGCAGTCTCTACAAAAGCGAAGGCGATAACCAAGCTAAAAAAAGTAGCTGAAGCGCTTAGTTCAATAAAGAATGGCGATTATGGTTATTGCCGTCGCTGTGATGAGCCTATTGCCTCGGCACGCTTGGCGGCTAAACCTGAGGCAAATCTCTGCATATTGTGTCAGGATAAGTTGGACCGCCAACAATAAATTAATATTAATAACAACGACAATAAGCTGTAATTTGTCTTACAAAACAAATTGATAAGTAACTTAGTAACTTCCAAAATCTCTGATACTGGTGTATAAACCGCTTCTCCAAAAATACTCACTCGCTTGAATCGAAAATAATGACTAAGAAAGGCTTCTCCACAATAAACTTGCATTCTGACCGCAAGGACAGTCCGGAACATGGCGTTCTTCACAAGGCTATACATCCGTCAGTTGCCTATGGCTATGATGATGCTAGAGAGTTGGCAGAAGTTTTCCAAGGCAAGAAAGCTGGCTACAATTATGGCCGCCAGTTGAACCCAACCGTAACAGCTCTTCAAAATCGCATCACTGCCATGGAAGAAGGTGTAGCCACAGTCGCTTTCTCTACGGGCATGGCAGCTATAGCAACCTCTTTTATATCACTTTTAAGGAGTGGTGATCATATTGTCTCAAGCGCATTTCTTTTTGGAAATACCAATAGCTTGTTTGGCACTCTGGAAAACCTTGGCATCGAAATTAGTTACGTCGATGCAACAGATGTTGCTGCAGTCAAAAATGCCACCCAGGAAAATACAAAAATTGTTTTTGTCGAAACCATAGCGAACCCAGTAACTCAAGTGGCGGATCTTGCAGCAATTGGGGATTTTTGTAAGGATGAAAAACTCATATACGTAGTTGATAATACCATGACGTCGCCACATCTATTTTTGCCTAAAAAAGTCTCTGCTAGTCTCGTAGTGAATTCTCTAACCAAATATATTGGCGGCCATGGCAATGCTCTTGGCGGCTCCATTACGGATACAGGACTCTTCGACTGGCAAAGCTTTGATAATATTTATGAAAATTATAAGAAAGAGCAGCCTAACTTATGGGGAATCACCCAGATCAAGAAGAAAGGGCTGCGAGATATGGGTTCTGCTCTAGGTCCCGAGGCGGCACATCATTTAGCGGTTGGCTCAGAAACACTGCCGATGAGAATGGATCGTGCTAGCTCAAACGCCCAACAGTTAGCGGAACTCTGTGATACGCACAACAACGTAAATAATACCTACTATCCTGGATTGCGCCACCACCCGCAACATAGCCGTGCCTGCGAACTCTTCAGAGGCTTTGGAGCAATTTTCAGCATCGACCTGGTTGATGGAATAGATTGTTTCGACGTGCTGAATAAAATGGAAACGGTGGTTTCTTCTAGTAACCTAGGTGATACCAGAACGCTAGGCATACCTGTTGCACATACCATTTATTTTGAGATGGGAGCTGAACGGCGGGCTTCAATGGGTATCGTTGACTCCTTGTTGCGTTTCTCTGTCGGCATTGAAGATATTTCTGACCTATTGGATGATTTTCATCAGGCCTTAAATCTGTAGACTGCAATGATTAAACTTCTGAACATTAATGACCTTGAAGAAGGCACTTCGCTTGGCCTAGATATCAACGATCTATATATGTTTGCGGTTAAAAAAAACGGTGATATTTATCTCTACTGGAATCGATGCCCTCACATAGGCACACCTTTGGAGTGGGAAGAAAATCGCTTTCTTGATGCTGATGCTTCTTTAATTCAGTGCTCAACTCACGGAGCTTTATTTCAAATTGATAACGGCTTGTGTCTGGCAGGCCCCTGCAAGGGCAAGCACCTCCAGAAAATAGTTTTTACAATTGAAAATGAATGTGTATTTATTGATGAATCAAAACTGCGCAACCCACACACTTTCACTTAGTTCTATGATTACTAAGCTTTATCGCTGCCTTCAACCGAGTCCCTAATTCTAAATTCACGAATTAAAAGTACCATAATTCCTTTTTTACAGCTTAACCGCCAATTTCCTAATTAATCTCACCTTAGATTCTTGCGAACTAAATTCTGTGCCATAGGCGAGCATTTCAACACCTTGTTTAGCGGCTTCTCGCAACAATTCTCCATACCGGGGATCAATTTCATCAGCTGGGGAAACCGTATCAATATGACTATGCTGTACGCAAAAAAACAATACACTACGATAACCCTTCTCACACATGTGAATCAGCTCTTGTAAATGTTTTTGACCTCGCATTGTAACTGCATCTGGAAAGAGGCCAAGACCATTACCCACCCCTAAGCTGACATTTTTAACCTCAACGTAACAATCAGCATGAAGTTGATTTCCAGGAGATTGTAAAAGAAAATCAACTCTGCTTTTTTGCTCGCCGTAAGCGACTTCAGCTCGAATTACTTCGTAGCCCGACAGTTCACTAATAATTCCCTGTTCCATTGCTTCATTGACTAGCTTATTAGCAATTCCGGTATTGATGCCAACCCTCTCAGCTTTATTGATTTCAATAAACTGCCAAGTATGGGGATACTTACGTTTAGGATTGGCTGAGGTGGAATACCAAACACGACTTCCAGGTATAGCACAATTTTTCATCGACCCAGTATTGGGGCAATGAATCGTAAGCACTTTGCCATTACTAGTTTCAACATCTGCCAGGAATCGCTTATAGCGCTTTATTAATATTCCCTGTTCTAAGGGCGGTTCAAATTCCATTAGGGTTTGATTCCTTGGAGTTGAAAACAAGGCAATTATCAAGAATTAGGAAAAAACAGCGCTAAGCAAAATAAGGAATTCAAAGGCTGCTTTAGTTATTCAGTGCAGCTTCTAGTCTTGAAATTCCTAACTTCAAGTTTTCCATATTCGTTGTAAAAGCAATTCTCACATGTTCGAGGCTCTTAAAATCCCCAAAATCTGTACCTGGTGTTATAGCCACGCCATGATTTTCTAATAAATCAGAGCAAAATTTCTCACAATTGTTGGAAAATTTCCTAATTCCCGCATAGATATAAAAAGCGCCTTGAATGTTTCCAGATAATTCAAAACCAAGGTCGCGAAGAGCAACACTCAAAAAATTTCTGCGCTCTCTGAATGCCTCCCTTCTACTATCCAAGATTTCAATACATTCGCCTGAAAACGCAGCAAGTGCTCCATATTGTGCTATTGAAGATGCGGATATATAAAGATGCTGCGCCAGTATATTTGCTGTTTCAACATATTCGTCTGGCACCACTATCCAACCTAGCCGCCAACCGGTCATCCCAAAATATTTTGAAAAACTATTAACGACGAATGCAGATTGATCGATCTCCAACACGCTAGGCATATCCTCAATATAATTTAGCCCGTGGTAAATTTCATCTACGAGCAAATGCAACTGTTTGTTTTTAGCCCAAGCACAAACGTCAGTAAGGCGACTTCGTTCCATTATGGTACCTGTAGGATTACCCGGCGATGCCAGCCAGAGACCGCTGGTATTTTCTTGACAGCGATTCTCGAGCTGGCCGATGGTTGGTTGGAAGTTCTGTTCAAGACCCACAGGTATCAATTGCGGCTCGGCAGCCATCAAATGAATAAAATTTCGCACGCAAGGATAGGCGGGATCACTTAATAGAATTCCATCACCGCTTGTAACCAACAAGTTTGCTAATAAACCTAGTCCACCGCTCGCACCTGGCGTTATTAGGATCCGATCTGATGAAATCTCAACTCCATATTTCTCTCGGTAGTAACCAACTAGGCACTCTCTTAATTGGGGAATTCCTGATGCCGCTGTGTACTGAGTCAAACCTTCATCAAGTGCCTTCTTTGCCGCATTTATAATTGGTGCAGCTGTAGAAAAATCCGGCTCACCGACTTCCATATGAACGATTTTTCTACCTTGATCCTCTAGTTCTGAGGCACGTTGCACAATGCTCATAACGCGAAAAGGAGTCACCTTTTTGACGCTTCCTCGGATATTTGCTATTCGGTCGAGCATACTAAGTACCTAATATAGACTTTCTATTAACCTTTCTAGGTCTGACAACAAAGCAAAGCCACCTTTGTTCGCATGAATTACATTATAAAGGATCATTTTTTACAGCGGGTAAATATATGTGGCAGGATGCCAGCGAAAGTTACAATTATTTAGCATATTTTTTATGGCATCCCTTTGAAGAATCTGGTAGCTTACCCGCCTTTCTGAAAATCGAGCCATGAAAGCTAGTAGATACATGCCCCTTATATACATATATAAGCGACAAAGTAATTCGAATTTTCAGCACTTTATTTAACCTATAAAAACTATGAATGGCCCCAGCGAGCCTGCTTTAAAGCCCGCAGAAAAGTATGCCAAGAATAGATAGAGGCTTTAGAAATTATGCCTAATACTCAAAGCTCAGATACTCAACCAGTTCTTAAGAACTTCGTTCCGTACAAGCCAAAAAAAGGCGAAGAGTACATGAACGAGGAACAGCAAGAACATTTCAAAAAGATCTTATTGGATTGGCGCAATCAACTTATGCAAGAAGTTGATCGTACGGTTAACCATATGCAAGATGATGCTGCGAACTATCCGGACCCAGCTGACCGGGCTACACAAGAAGAAGAATTTAGTCTTGAATTGCGCACCCGAGATCGAGAGAGAAAATTGATCAAGAAGATCGATAATACTATTGAGCTTATAGCCCAAGATGACTATGGGTTTTGTGAATCTTGTGGTATCGATATTGGCATTCGTCGGCTTGAAGCTCGACCAACAGCTAACAAATGCATTGATTGCAAAACTCTAGATGAAATTAAAGAAAAACAGTTAGGTAGTTAGCTCGGCCAACTGAAAATCGAACAATGCTTTAAGCTGTCTTACCTGATATCTTTCTGAACGAGACCAATAGTAGCTACTCATCAGTGAAAATTTTCCCCGGCATGATAAGTTTACTGCCGTGCAATTTTAATGCACATGATTAAACACTCAACTATTCCAAACTCCGCAGCCGGTCCTCATCGGACTCCAGCTTATATCGGTCGTTTCGCACCTTCACCATCAGGCCCTCTTCATTTTGGTTCTCTAATAACAGCACTGGCGAGCTATCTAGATGCTAAATCAAATAATGGAACATGGTTGGTAAGAATGGAGGATATAGATCCGCCTAGGGAATCGCCAGAAGCAGCGGCTGAAATACTCCGGCAACTGGAAACCTTGGGGCTATTTTGGGATGGAGAAATTCTTTATCAAAGTTCACGCCTTGATGATTATCAATCAATCTTAGAACGATTCGACAAGGCTGGCCTCTGTTATGCCTGTGATTGCACACGACCGCAAATCAAAGCCATGGGATCTGTTTACAACGGTTCCTGTCGAAAACAAACAAAAATACCTACTAACAATTTCGCAAGTCGAATCAAAACAACTAACAAGCTGATCGAAATTGAAGATTTAGTTCAAGGTCACTATGAACAAAATTTAGAACGGGACACCGGGGACTTCGTGCTGTGCAGAAAAGATGGATTAATTGCTTATCAGCTTGCGGTAGTCGCAGATGATGAATTTCAAAATATCAGTCATGTTATTCGCGGATTTGACCTACTTGAGTCCACCCCGAGACAGATATACCTGCAACAACTTCTAAGTTACCAAACACCTGAATATGCGCATGTTCCAATAATCACCAATGAACAAGGCCAAAAACTCAGCAAACAACATTTTGCTAAATCTATAGAAGTTAAAAATGCCCGCACTATAATAATTGCCGCATTGAGGCATCTCGGTCAAAACCCCCCTCAATTGAGTGACTTCTCAGGTACTGAAGCACTCCTCAAATGGGCTGAGACCAACTGGGATATACAGGCGATACCCAAGTTAGCTACTATCTCACAAGAATTCTTGGAATAAGAGCAGACCTGTGTATATACCTCGACCCATTCTCATTCTTTTCATCATAATTTACCTGTTATTCCTTGTCAGCATTGATTGGATCAATCAAATCGATGGCGCATGGTATCGTCCATTTGTTATTGGCTTGATAGTTATAGCTGTTGCCAAGTGGGCCCATCGGGAACAAGAAACTGATGAACCCGAATAAGTGCGCTCCACTACTCGAACTGGTGGTCAAATTTCGCAGCAGGCCAAATAAGTTGGATTCTTCGTTTTGATGAATTATGAACTAACAACCATAATAGGCTTAGGCAGTTGCTATCTTCTGTTGTTGTTTGGAATCGCTTATATTACTGAGCGTGGCTGGATTCCTGAAAAGGTCGTTCGTCACCCCATAGTCTATGTTCTCTCTTTAGGCGTCTTCGCCAGTGTTTGGGCATACTACACTTCAGTTGGAAACGCACTCAGAGATGGCTACGGGTACCTGGCTCAGTCAATTGGGATCTCCATTGCATTTATCTTCTCTCCTCTTCTACTTCGACCTCTTCTGGAGTTAACAAGAACATATCAACTGAGCTCTCTAGCCGACCTCATGGCATTTCGATATCGCTCACCGTGGGCAGGAACGCTTTCTACGCTGGTAATATTGATCGGTGTTACACCCTTAATTTCGCTACAAATACGAGCTGTTGCTGATACTGCAGAAATTTTGTCTCCTGCTGCACCACAGGGCTCAATTGCATTCGGCTTTTGCGTAATAATCACACTGTTCTCTATCCTCTTCGGCACTTCTCGCCGAGCAGGTCGTGCCCGTCACGATGGACTGGTTATGGCTATTGCTTTTGAGTCATTAGTTAAATTAATTGCCTTTCTTGCCGTAGGTATATTCGCGATAGTTGGGGGCTTTGGTGGCATAGAAGGTATGACTGAATGGCTGAATGATCGGCCAGAATTGATAAATAGCCTAAAAAGAACTGACCATTTCAGCTCTTTTCATGTAATGGCACTGCTATTTTTTACCGCATCTGTAGCGATGCCCCATATGTTCTATGCAACTTTTAATGAGAATAAGGGGCTCAAAGCACTCTCATTCGCGAGCTGGGGAGTACCCCTGTACTTTTTACTCATCAGCTTGCCTATTCTTCCCATTCTCTGGGCCGGTTTGAAATCTGGCAGCGCTGTACAGGTTGAATATTTGCCTGTGATAATAGGAGTGGCCTATGACGTCCCCTTCTTTACAATTCTCGCTTATCTAGGCGGGCTCTCGGCCGCCAGTGGTCTAATTATTGTCATTACACTTGCTCTATCGAACATGTGTTTAAACCACCTCATTTTGCCTGTCACTCAGCCTCCGGCAAATAGCGACATTTATCGTTGGCTGTTATGGAAACGAAGAGTTCTTATAACAGCTCTCATTTGGGCAGGCTTCCTATTCCATTACTTACCGGAAGACCGCGTTAGCATTCAAATTATTGGAGCGGTGGCATTTACAGCTTGCTTGCAGTTCTTGCCTGGCATGCTGGCAATTCTTTATTGGCCACAGGGAAATAGAAAAGGGTTCATGATAGGGCTGGCCGCAGGCGTATTCATTTGGTTTCTGTTCCTTATGCTACCTCTATTCTTGGATTCTGGTCCGCTATCTTTGGTGTCGATAAACTGGCGAGAAATTGCAGTAGCCTCTCTTATTCTGAATAGTGTTGTCTTCGTCACAACTTCAGTAATAAGTGCAAGCACTGATGAAGAACGCAACGCAGCTGATATCTGCACACTCGACACTATTAAAAGAAGGAAACGCAGTGGCTTGGTCGCCAAATCACCAGATGAATTTGTTAGAAGTCTTAGTAAACCTCTCGGAAAGAAAACAGCCACTCGAGAAGTAATGCAGGCTATCAATGATCTAAATATTACGACTGAAGACTGTCGCCCTAATTCTCTTCGCTTATTGCGAGGGCGGTTAGAAGCCAACCTTTCTGGTTTGTTAGGCCCGAGCATTGCGAGGGAAATTATTGATGGATATCTTCCATACAGTATAGTTTCCCAGCATGGCAGCTCTGATCTTAGTGTTATCGACAATCGAATGGAATCTTATCGCAGCAATCTCTCTGGCATGGCTGCAGATCTGGACAATTTACGGCGTTATCATCGTCAAATCTTACTCGACCTACCCTTGGGAGTATGCTCGTTAAATTATGAAAACGAAGTGATTATTTGGAATCATGCACTAGAAGAGTTTACTGGAATTCAGAGTATTGACATTGCAAGCACCCAATTAAGTGACTTTCCCCAACCATGGCGTATCTTGCTGACAAACTTCATTGAAGGAGATTCGAACCATTCTTATAAGCATACCTTTCAATTAGGGGGTAGCGAAAAGTCCGTTAATTTACATAAAGCATTGATTGAAAAATCCGGAAAACAAGATTCCATGCACGAAGGCATAATTATTCTTATCGAAGACATAACTGAAACTGAGTTATTAGAAGCAGAGCTAACCCATAGTGAGCGCTTGGCTTCTATTGGCAGGCTTGCGGCCGGCGTAGCTCATGAGATAGGCAATCCAATAACTGGAATTGCTTGTTTAGCTCAGACCATAAGGGATGAA
>Ga0302135_10000611_pt1 | contig 21525 bp, 25 predicted proteins | sample CBN3_surface_MG_FD_203119 | JGI IMG/M metagenome (GOLD analysis project Ga0302135, IMG submission 203119) | Marine microbial communities from Western Arctic Ocean, Canada - CBN3_32.1 | ecosystem: Environmental > Aquatic > Marine > Oceanic | place: Canada: Western Arctic Ocean | collected...
CTGGTACACTGAGTACCGTGTTTGCTCTAGTCGAGACAGGTAAGTCTGCCTTCGTTGTATCAACTAGCTTCGGGCCTAACAGTTTCATAACGCAGGGTGCAAAGGTGATGATGATCTGTAACGAGGAGTCAGCTAAACGCACCATGCAACGCGCAGCGATGGCTCATAGCGGGCTAACCATTGAAGAAGCTTATAAAAATAGAGAGCAAGGCAAACGTAGATGGGATTGCGTCAAGGATCTAGCTACTGTACGAGACGCGCAAGATTATCCTACAATGAGTGCAGTAGAGGCGCTGGTTAGAAAAAAGAAACCTGATGTGCTGATCATTGACCAGCTCGACAAGATGCAGGTCTCTGGTGTCTTTACACGAGACGATCTTAGGCTAGGTGAAGTCTATCGTAAGGCTAGATTCATGGCGAAGAAGCATAACCTTGCCTTGATCGCAGTATCACAAGCGGATGCGTCTGCTGATGGTCGTACCTCGCTGTCTTTCACACAGATGGCTAACTCCAAGATCGGTAAGGCAGCGGAGGCTGATGTTATTATCGGAATAGGAAAGGAGAATACAGACAATGGAATTGATAACTTCTTACGATATCTACACGTCAGCAAAAATAAGCTTGGAGGATCACACGGTAGGGCCATTGTAAAAATAGCACCTCAAGTTTCTAGATACTATTAATTAATTTTTCTCTTGACAACGGGTAAAATACGTGTTATAAGACTGTTGTCGATTGGGATAAATATATATACTATATTATAATATACCTTATTATAGTATATATAATAGTACATAGTTTAGAAAGTTATACCCACGAGAGGGGGGACAGGCAGTGTATGACGAGGACAACGAAGATGAATCTAATATTGTACATAAAACTAACCATATTTACCACCATGCGGGGGGGAATGACTATGTAGAAGTTGTGCCTCGTGAGAATGGGTGGGTACACACTCGTATAGTCCACTGTAAGGATAGCGCACCGAAAAACTTCACCCCTATCTATCATGCAATCTTTGCCTGTGAGGAAGAGGATCTTCCAGGGGTGATCAGTAAAGCGCAGTCGAGAGACTACGGACTATGGGGATCGAACAGTGACTACTAGGTATAACCCTCTAATTATTTTTACTTGACTGGAAAAGAGATGCACTATAAAGCCATAGTCTATAAAACAAACGGGGTTTGTATTAGCAATTCGTTTACCCTATTGCGTAGTGCCAAGCTTTACGCTAGGAAGATGAGTTCTTCTGGAGATACTGTTCGTATAGAGGAGCAGTCAGAAGACGAGCAGACGACGTTGCAGAAGTATGTAGTTGATGATACGCGAGAAATGTAGGAGAAGATTATGCACGTTAAACGTCCGCTACTTAAAGTGATCAGGGCTAAGTGTATTGATTGCTGTTGTGGTGATAGGGCAGAAGTAAAGCATTGTCCGGTCACAGATTGTGACTTACATCCTTACAGACTAGGTAAGAACCCCTTCAACGCTGGACGAGAGATCTCTCAAGAGCGCCGGGATGCTGCCTCCGTAAGGATACGTGCCTACCATAGCCGGATGAAAAATGCAGCAGAGACCGCTTGAACAATTGAGGAGAAGGGAGAATTAGCGTGTATGACATAGTGGTAGACTTGGAAGTGACCCTTGGTGGGGACATGACTGATCCAACCCCTTACCAAGCGTTGAACTCTTTAGCCGCGATCGGGTGGCAACGAACTGACAGTGACGAGGTGATGATCTACGAGACAGAAGCTGCTGACCTAGCTAGGTTCAAGGAAGACTTATCTGGTGCAAGATACGTTGTTTGCCACCATGCAAAGTTTGATATCTCTTGGCTTAGGGAGTGCGGTATCACTGTAAACAATAAGATTATAGATACGATGATCAATCAGTACGTGCTTAACCGGGGGGTACGTGGCTCGCTGGGGCTTAAGTATCTCGCCGAGCACTACGATGTCACCCGCAAGACAGACGTGTTGCAGGAAGCTCTAGGGAAAGGACTGAATTGGTGTGATCTGGATCGTGCTACAAGATATGAGTACCTATCGTCCGATGTTAGAGCGACCGCTGAGATTTACCGAGAGCAAATGTCCCTCTTTGAAAAAGAGGATAGCCTATCTCTGGTTTCTATTCGGGATCTGATGGCGGAATTCTGTTCTGTTCTAACTGATATAGAGCGGGCTGGAATGGCAGTTGATCTATCCGTTCTTGACAAGGTGGATGAAGACTACGCCAAGGAAGAAGAAGAGCTGAGAAGTTACCTGACTCGACAGGTGAGAGAGTTGATGGGTGATCTTGATGTGAACTTATCTTCACCGGAACAGCTATCACAGGTGATCTACTCGTGTCAGCTTGTAGATAAGGGTATATGGAAAACGGCTATGAACATCGGCGTCGATCACCGGGGTAAGCCGTTACGTCGTCCGAGGATGTCGGCGGTAACCTTTCGTACCGTTCTTTCGCAATGTTTTAAACGATCTAAGAAAGTCAAGTCGCTTCAATGCCCAGCATGTCGTGGTAGGATGCACTACTACCGGACTAAGAAAAACGGAGAAGACTTTAAGAAACCTACGGCTTGCCCTGGTTGTTTGGGTAAAGGATACATATATAAAGAGCTAGAGCATAGAGCTGGGCTTAATATAAAACCTGCCATCTCTCTAGCCTCTGCCGGAGGGTTCAAGACTGACAAGCTGACGCTTAACGCCTTGCTTGAAAAGTCTAGCACCTTAGAGACTAGAAGATTTCTTGAGTCAGTTGTCAGGCTATCTGCGATCGAAACATATCGTGCATCTTTTATCGAGGGTATCAAGAAAGGAATTAAGAGTGACGGTTTGCTTCATGCTAGCTTTAATCAGTGTGTTACTGCTACTGGTAGACTGAGTAGTAGCAACCCTAACCTGCAGAACATGCCCAAGGGTAAGAGTTTTCCTGTTCGTCGGGCGTTTGTTAGCAGGTTTACCGGTGGATCGCTAATCGAAATAGATTACAGCCAGCTAGAGTTTCGTGTAGCTGGTATACTATCACATGATCCGGTTATTAAGAGGGAGATCGAAGAGGGGTTTGACGTACATGCGTACACAGCACATGTTCTAACCACCAACGGGGAGGCTACTGAACGCGGTCCAGCTAAAGCATCTACCTTCCGACCGTTATACGGAGGTACACAGGGTAGCCCAGCACAGATGGTCTACTTTCAAGAGTTCTTTAACAAGTATAGAGGAGTATTTTCCTGGCACGACCGTCTTCAGACAGAAGCGGTGACCTCTAAGCGAGTTGTTACTGCCACAGGAAGACAGTTTGACTTTCCTGACTGTCAGCGGCAGCAGAATGGTAACACAAGCTATAAAACACAGATCGTAAACTATCCGGTCCAATCAGTTGCTACCGCTGAGATAGTACCGATCGGAGTTATCCTCTTGTATAGGAAAATAAAGGAGCTAGGATTGCAGAGTGTGGTAGTTAACACAGTACATGACTCGGTTCTCATCGACACACACCCAGAAGAGGCAGATATTATCAAACTGATAGGGCCTAAATGCCTTCTCAACGCACAAGACGAGGCTCTTAAGAGGTTTGGTCTAGATATGTACATCCCACTCGACGTTGAGATATCACAAGGAAAGAATTGGCTAGAGCAGGAAGAATTTACTTGACTTTAGTCGGTTTTACGTGGTATAAGATATCACTGATGATCTAAAACAAAAGGACAGCTCATATGAATCAACTAGCAACAGTAGAACTATCAAATCTTGACCTCGACAAAGCAGATCTATCCTTTTTATACTCTATTTCGGACAGCAAACCCCGACTAGCCGAGCTTAAACTAAACAAGGACACCTCAATAGAGCATAACGGTAAGCTTGTTAGCGTCTCTGCTCCAGGTGTTAAGGTTGAAAATGCAGACTTCGGTGAGGCATACGGTTCAGATGTACAGCTCCGTATCTTCGTTGCCACTATGCAGACATCAGTCTTTGATCAGGATGAGGGGGCGTACACTAACTTCTCCCAGCACTTCTTTTCCTACGCTGAGTCTGCCTTGGACTGGCATGGTGGTAACAAGTGTGGGTGGATTCCCTCTAGGGAACGAGATAGCCTGAAGGGTGTCGATCCAGTAGCGTATGCTAACGCAAGCAAGGTTAAACTATCTCGTAATTTGTTTGGTCTTGTTACAATCGCCGATGCTAAGACACTCGACGGTAAGTCTGTCGAGGTAAAGGATCTACCTTTCCGTCTCCGTCTTGGCCCATCTAACTTCTTTGAGATCTCTGAGGTTATCAAGAAGATGATGCGGCAAAGTTGCCCACCTATGAATTTCCCGGTTAAGCTAAACTACCGGCTTGATAAACGTGGCTCTAACAAGTATATTGTACTGTCATACGAGCCGATCATGGCTAAGAGGTATCCTCTTGGTGTTCTTGGTGCAGAGACGTTAAAAAACTTCCAAGATCTCATCAAAAATGATGACGAGCGAGTTGTAGATAAGATGCGAGCGAATATGGTCACAAAAATGGAGGACGGCTTTAGTGATGTAACGGACTCTGGAGAGTGAGTAAGCTCGCCCAAACTATGTCTTCGTACCTAGCGAGCAGCCCTAAAATACCAGATGATATCATTTTTCGGGCAAGTCAGATGTTCAACGGGAAGTTGAGTAAGTTTAACTGGGACGGTAGGAAAAGAGGAGGCCGTCCCTCGCTATCTCAAGTAGGTAAGCCATTCTGTCAGTTACATGCTGAAAAACTAGGATGGGAGAAGGCAGGAGAGTCAGATACCTTTAAAGTTAAGATGCTATACGGTGATATGACAGAAGTCATCGCTGTAGCCATGCTCTTATCAGCCGGGGTGGAAATACCGGAGCTTAACATGCGAGTTCGTATGCCAGTTGCAGAAGGGATAGAACTATCTGGCGAACTCGACTTGATAATTAAGGATGGTAACACGTACTCGGTTTGGGACATCAAGAGTGCCTCTAAGTTTGCTTTTGAGAAAAAGTTTGCATCTTACAACGCACTAAAAGATAATGATGACTTCGGTTATCTGCCGCAGTTGTTTGGATACACACAAGCTGTAGAGGAGCAGTATCCCGGCGTTAAGGCTGGGGGTTGGATTGCGATCAGTAAGGAAACAGGTGAACTAAAGATTGTTGAAGCTGATCCAGATGACCAAGAGAAATACGTAACAGGTATCAAGGATGTTATCTTAAAACTTGAGGACGCAGACGAGACTAACTTTAAACGCAGCTTTGAGGACGAACCGGAAACCTTCTACAAGAAGCTAACAGGTAACCGTAAGTTGAAAATGAACTGTTCGTATTGCGGGTTCCGGTATAAGTGTTGGCCGGGCCTACGCTACGAGCACAACCCTAAATCTAGGTCTCCTAATGCCTACAACTATTACACCCACTTCCAAGAGGATTAAGACATCCTCTGCGAAGGCGAAGGGCCGTAAACTCCAGCAGTGGGTACGTGACTATCTTCACACCAATCTAAAAGGAATAGAGAAGGATGATGTCACGTCTACCCCTGGTGGAGTTAACGGACCCGACATTGGACTCAGCCCGCTCGCACGAAGGCTGTTCCCGTGGACTGTCGAGTGTAAAGCTAGAGCTGCCTTCTCCATATATGCGGCCTTGGAGCAAGCCGAAAGAAATTTACTTGACAAGACGAAGCCGGTTGCTATACTACGGGGCGATAGAAAAAGACCGCTAGCTCTATTATACGCCGATGATTTTATGGAGATACTAACATGTCTGACGAAGAAGAACTAATACACGAGATGCTGCTACCGGATAATACTTTTGCGGTATTATTCCACTATAATAAAGAAACCAGCACTATCGAAGTGTTTCTAGGAGATTTTGCCTCAAAAGAAATACACGGGACGAAAGAACACGATACTCTGTGTGTGATAGGCAACGCCGTAGAAGAAATGTTAGAGGTTGCTATCAAACACGCAATGGAGGAGCTTGATGAGGGTATAGAGATTGGTACCCCTTGTAAGGTGAGTAAAATAGAGGGTAACGTGATCCATGCTAACTTTTCTAAGGAAATTCATTGATGGTGAAGGTTAGAAAATCTCTACTGGATCAAGCAGACAAGTTAATATGCGGGGGCCGAGAGGCTGACTACGGAGACCCTCGTAAGAACTTTTCTGACATCGCAGCGGGCTGGTCTCTGATCATTGATAAGAAAATCAAACCAGAGGAAGTTGCATTGATGATGGCGTGGCTAAAGATAGCTCGTCTCTTTAAAACTCCTGACCATGTAGACTCGTGGGTTGATCTGGTTGGGTACGCAGCTTTAGGTGGTGAGCTTGCACAGAAAATGGGTAATACAGACACTACAGATGTTCTTGCGTCGTATGCGGGGGGTGATAACAATGGTAATTATGTTGGTCCATCACGTAAGGCCACCTTAGACAGTTTAGAAATAGTATAACATGAAAGTGGCAGTAGTCATCCACGCTGAGATAGATAGTGAAGCGTACTGGGTTCCGTCAGATGGTATTTTAGGTATCGAAACTGATCTTGAGGAGTTAATATCTGATGCTGTTGAAGAGTGCTTAGATGGTGTAAAAATTAAAAGAATAGAGGTAGAAGTTTATGACCACGTTTAACTCCAATAGAAACCCGATGTTCCGATCCAAATTTTCTGAGGATATCTTCAATCTAAAATACGCACATGCTGGGTGTGATACTTGGCAGCAGCTTTCGTCCGTACTGGTTAAAGACGTGTGTGGTGACCTCCGCGCTGAAGAAGAGACACTTATGTCCGCTACTGAGATGCAGCAGCTAACAGAATACATCACAGACTTGAAGTTCGTTCCTGGTGGACGCTATCTATACTACGCTGGTAGAAAGAACCGATATTATAATAACTGCTTCCTTCTAGCAGCAGAGGAAGATAGCCGAGAAGACTGGGCTAACCTCTCGTGGAAGTCTGAGTCCTGTCTTATGACAGGGGGTGGTATAGGCATAGATTATAGTATCTATCGAGAGTCAGGACGTGCCTTAACGGGTACCGGTGGTACTGCTAGCGGCCCTATCCCAAAGATGCAGATGATTAATGAGATAGGTCGTAGAGTAATGCAAGGGGGGTCACGACGTAGTGCGATCTACGCATCTTTAAACTGGAAACATAATGATGTTCCATCATTCCTTGTTGCAAAGGAGTGGGACACAATGCCTGTTGGAACGACAGGGTATACGCTAAAACAAGTTAAGGAGCAGGACTTTAACTTCCCTGCCCCTCTTGACATGACTAATATAAGTGTCAACTATGATACTTCATGGTTGCTTAACTACTGGAAAACTGGTGACGTAGGTGAGGTGTTTCTTAAAAACATGGAGCAAGCCCTTCGATCTGCTGAACCAGGTTTCAGCTTTAACTTTATGGAAAACGAGAATGAAACCTTACGTAACGCCTGTACTGAAGTATGCAGTGCTGATGATAGCGATGTCTGCAATCTGGGTAGCATCAACTTTGGCCGTATTGAATCGATCGCAGAGCTTACCAATGTTGTCGAACTAGCGACTAAGTTTTTAATTTGTGGTACACTACGGGCTATGCTACCCTACGAGAAGGTATACAAAGTCCGGGAGAAGAACCGTCGCTTAGGATTGGGCGTTATGGGTCTCCATGAATGGCTAATTAAGAGCGGAGCTACTTATGAAGTTACACCAGAACTCCACCGATGGCTTGCAATCTACCGGGGAGTGTCCGACGACACCGCTAAACGATTTGCTGATCAACTTTCCATATCTCGACCCGTCGCCGCTAGGGCCATTGCTCCAACAGGTAGCATTGGGATCTTGGCTGGTACTACTACGGGTATCGAACCCTTGTTTGCTGTAGCTTATAAAAGGAGGTATCTTACTCAAGGAACACGTTGGAAGTATCAATACGTGGTTGATAGTGCGGCACAGGAACTTATCAATATTTATGGAGCAAAACCGGAGGAGATTGAGTCGGCACTTGATCTGGCCCCGGACTATGAGAGGCGAATAAAATTCCAGGCCGATGTCCAAGACTATGTTGATATGTCTATCAGCTCAACTATCAACCTGCCAAGCTGGGGTAGCAAGACGAACAACCCTGACACAGTAAAAGACTTCGCTAATACACTGGCGAAGTATGCACATAGATTGAGGGGGTTCACTTGTTATCCTGACGGGGCTAGAGGTGGACAGCCTCTAACACCTGTATCGTACCACGAGGCTGTGGATAAACTTGGAGAAGAGTTTGACGAGCATGTTGAGACACACGATATCTGTGACCTTACCTTGGGGGGGACGTGTGGTGCTTAAACGGTATCCATTTCCGATGCAGGATATTGTCAACCAAGGCCGGGAGGGGTTCAAAAAGAACAAGAGGAACCCCTTCCCTCCCTCTGCGGACCGCGCAAGAGAGTGGGAACGTGGCTATAACCAAGCTTATTATGAATGTTTAAAGCGGTTAAGGGAGGGTGCTAATGCCGGGGAAATCTAAAAAAAGTGAGGACTATGCAAAATACTACCAAGAAAATAAAGAATCTAGAAGTGCGGCGATGGCAGAATATTACCAAGAAAATAAAGAAGCTATAAATGCGGCGACGCAAAAATACTACCGAAAAAATAAAGAAGCTCTAAGGGAAAAGCAGAAAATATACCACCTAAAAAATAGAGAAGCTATATTGAAAAGGCAGAGAATAAACACCCTAAAAAATAAAGAAGCGAGTAAAAGATACCGTCAGAAAAAATGGGAGAAACAACGTATAAAAGGGGCTGTGCACCGGGCGAAGGCGAAAAATCTGCCTTTCAATATAACAGAAGAATACGTTAAGAGCATCACGCCTAAAGACATGATTTGTCCCGCGCTAGGTATAAAGATGAACACTAGCGTAGAAGATTTAGATTCTAAGCCCTCCCTAGATAGGTTAGTACCAGAAAAAGGCTACGTTAAGGGTAACGTAATCGTTGTATCTTTTAGGGTAAACAGGATAAAAACCGATGCCACACCGGAGGAGCTAATGAAAGTAGCTATCTTCTACGAGAAGCTGTTTGATACACTAAGTAAGGATCAACTAACACTAGACTTTGTAGCGTAAGGAACCGACATGGAAGCAATACTAGTAGACTACATGGGCACAGATCTTTCTGTGATAAATGCTGCTCGTGTTAGTTTCAATAAGGAGTCCACATACATCACTTCAGAAATGGGGGAGATGCTAGAAGATAAAGATGTTAAGTTAATTAAATATCTAGCTAAACATAATCACTTCACCCCGTTTACCCACGCCACTATAACACTACGAGAGAAGGTTCCTTTGTTTGTAGCCAGACAACGGTTCAAACACACGGTGGGGTTCTCGTACAATGAGATCAGTCGTAGATATGTAGCTGAAGATCCGGAGTTCTACAAGCCGCTAGAGTGGCGAGGAAAGGCATCTGATAAGAAGCAGGGGTCATCAAGTGAGGTTATTGATATCAATCCGCTAACCGTGTACGGTCGAAAGTCTATGATTGACGACTATGACACAGTTCTTAACAGATGCACCTGGGTCTACAAGAGGCTACTCCAGAAGGGTGTCTGCCCAGAACAAGCTCGCATGGTACTGCCGCAGTCCATGTACACTGAGTACTACGTAACCGGTTCTCTGTACGCTTGGGCACGAGCATACAATCTCAGATCTAAGGATGATGCACAACAAGAGATTCGGGAATTGGCTAACGAGTGGAATAGCATTGTGATTAGGTTGTTCCCTGAGAGCTGGCTTGCGCTAACGGAGCAACAACATGGAAAATAGTTTGGGAGATGACGAGCGTCTTTCCCTTATTGCTGCGCTACGTGTGCGACTACTATATCTAGAACGTGCTCTTAACAATCTAGACCAGGACAACATTGGTGGGACCACTGTGCAGATACTGACAGGAACGCAGGATGAATTTATTAACGTGACTATGACCCCTCGAATACGACGCAAGATGGTGCTTGAAGCAATATCCAAGGCTAAAACTGATCTATTGTTTCTATTTTAATTATGATGGCTCTGACAAGATGAAAAACTTAATAATCGAGCAGCTACAAAAAGTATATGATCCCGAGATTGCCGTTAACGTGTATGATCTTGGTTTAATATACGATATAGATGTAGACCACTTTCCCAAAGTTACGGTAACTCATACGCTGACTAGCGCATGGTGCGGATTTGCAGATGAAATTATTGTAATGATCGAGAAAGCTTGCAAGGATGCCGGTGCGGAAACGGTAGATGTGATAACAACTTTCGATCCCCCCTTTACAATGGACTCGGTACCGGAAGAAACAAAACTAATGTTAGGATGGATATAGAAAGGATAAAAACATGTTGCTAAATAAAAAAATAGATATTACGATCGCAGCTATTGTGCTGTTAATCTCATTTGCGCTAGTGATACGGAGTGTGTTACCTGTACAAGCACAGCAACTGGCTTGTAATACGGTGGAAGGGGGTATAAAAAGTCTATCCCGAGATTACGGTGAGACTGCCATCTTCCGTGGTCTATCTTCTTCTGGGTATATAGTTATGATATTTCTTAACCAAGAAACCGGTACATGGACGGTGGGAAGAATATCACCGGAGGATCGAAGGAGCTTATGTCCTCTGGATGGAGGAGAAAACGGACAATTGTCCTCTGAGGTAGTTAATAAAGGCCAGTCAGCTAAAAAACCAAAGCTTTAATGTTGCTTCCTAGTTTGGTGTAGTTATACCTGCTTAACATACACCTGCTTATTACACCATACCTTAACTATCTGATAATAATAAAGAAGTTGAAACGGCCAACTACGAATTGGGTGTCGTTTTCGTACTTCATACTCGTACCTTGTATCGACACACGATCACTTGGGTCACTGTTATGCCCAGCGTATAATTTAGCGTTCCTTAATAGGAACAGATATTTACTCTAAATAACCTCACGTCCTTCGTTCCACAGCGCCATCTGAAGGTTTTCCTCTAAGGTATGGCACTCGCACCGGCAAACTGTCGGATCGCAGCCGCATTCCTGGCAACTGTCACAGGGACATACGATCTCCATACCTGAAACATCAAATTTCTTACTCATATGATTGTTCCTCACATTTTTACGTTAAAAGATTCACCACACCCACACTGACTAGATGCCATAGGATTTTCAACTTTTAGATACGTGCCCCCGAGTTCTTTCACGTAATCTATTTTACTCCCGATGGTATACATAATAGACATACCATCTACAACTAAGAACTTACCCTCTCCTATATCTACAGTCTCATCTTCCTTCAAGGGGCCGTCTGAGAAGTCCCAGATGTAAGAAAATCCTGAACACCCACCTCCCTTCACCCCGAAAGCAATATAGTCACGGGGGCTGTCTTTAACTATATCTCTGAGGTACTCTTTGGCAGGTTCAGTTATCTCTATCATTATTTCTTACTCACTATAGCTCTAGCTTTGGACATCGCACGATTACCAAACCAAAATGCGATGATAGCCGCAAAAATTGCCTGGGTTTCCCCATCCCATATCATCAACACTGCCGTTTCAAAATTTATGTTTTCGTCTTGGACCGCTGTGTATAGCAAGGTACCTTTTACGGTAGCAAACACTAGGAAGAATAGGTAAGTAAGAACAGGGCGCACAGAACCCCTGAGACCGTTGACAAATGCTCCAGAGTCAAGAGATTGATCGTGCTCATACAGTCCTTTAGTTTCGGTTATCTCAGCTTCAATATCTAGCTCTTGTAATTTTAGTTCACTTAAACGAGAAGCATACTTAGCCTTAGCCTCCATCATCAATAGATCTTGGGCGTTAGCCTGTTTCTGTTTAAAGTAACCCAAAACTTCAGGTACTATAGAACTACCAAACCCTATAAGAGTTCCGATAATACTAAGCATTAGGGCCTACCCATTAGTCCGCCGGTAGATCTAGGCAACCCTACAGAGACGGCATCTGCCGGGTTGGGAACTAGATTTTTAAGCTCTTTATGAACTTTTCTTATATACTCTATACTCTCCCGTAGCTTGTATCCGTCTTCACCCTCCCCTGCGTATTGTAAATTTTCGTAAACACGTCTTGCCTTTTCAGGGTCTCTTCTTATAATTTCATTTTTAACTGCATCTTCTTGCTCATTATTTAGCTCCCTTTTAAACTTATGAAATTCAGCTAAAGTACTAAAGTTGTCTTCAACCCTCTGAACAGCAATTTTTATTAGATTCGTCGTTTTTTGTGGGCCTTGAAGGGGGAGTTGGATCTTCGACTTTCCTTTGTACACCCCAATAAGAAACTCCTTTTTCTTATAATCCGACATTCTTAAGTATCGTGGGTTTCTTAACATCTCCTCTACTCTATCTTCCGATAACCTCCCTAACTCCTCTTCTATTTTATCCCTATACTCGGGTACCTCCGAGTACCTTGTCATTGTATACGGAAGTATACCTAGACGATTAAATTCTTTTTCTACAATACCTGTTGGTGTTTTAGCGGCGGTTCCAGTGAACTGTTTTATAAACGGAACCGGAGCTGGTCTAACCGGTTTTGTGGTTAGTGGAGAGTGCTTAACTTTTGACATGTCTAGGAGAGCCCCCTCAAAGGGGGTACCACGGACGATAGCCTTAGCAGCCTCATCAAATGCAGTACTCAGACTCAGTTTAAAACGATCTGTTTCTACCTCTCCTTTAGTGAACACCCCTCCCCTAATTAAAAAGTCTGTCTGCTGCCTCAGATCGGGCTTCTCGTCGGGTGGCATCAGATCTCCCACAACTCTAGCGGGAGTACCAAAACCTCCTATAATTTCTCCTGCTGTCGCCCCAACAAGAGCCCCAAATTTTTCCCAGGCGACAAATCCCTGATCGTCACTCTTTGTTTTTTCTCCCGATTCAAGAAGGTAATCAAAGAAGCCAGAACCCAGTCCGCTGCGACCTTCCAAGCCCGTTACCATAGTAATCAGTTCTTTGTAGGAACCCTCTCTTTGAGGCACATCATCCATATATCGTATCATCATATCAGCCAGGAGTAAGAAGGGTGCCAGTGGAAACAGAGGTTTCATACTGAAATACTCATCATCAGAGATTTTAACCTCGTCCCACTGTTCTCCTGCAAATTCAGAACGCCGTATTGCGTAAGCTACACCTAAAAAAGCAAGGCCCTCAATCTGTTCCTGCCAGCCGTCTTTAATATGGAGTAAGTTATGCTCTCCTTCACCAAACCACTTTTTAATATCTTTAAGTTCTACTTCCTCTTCCCCAGTTCGTTTAGATAGGGTTACTAGCTCGTCTAATCGGGCTCTTTTTTGGGGGGCTAGCTTTTTACGACCTCTATTTTTATATGTGTAAGCCACTATTTTTATTGCGCCGAATGGTGACGCACGGTTGATAGTATGAACAAAACTATTAATTACAAAGTTAGGGAAGGGCATAAACCACTTAAATTGCGCCAATTTCGGGTGGCTTAAGGATTCTTGAATTACGTTTAGCATCCCACCCACGATTGGTAACTTATCTCCAGCCCTTCGGGCTTGATATGTTACGTTATAGGCAGCTTTGAGAGAATCAGAAACCATTTCGTTAGTGATAAGATCTAGTTTACTGGTGGAGGGGTCTCCTGAAGTTGCTAGAATATCCTCAAAAGTTTTAATATCAGTGTTTTTAAACAACCCCCTAGATCTAGCGAAACGTATTTGATTATTCATTTCGGCCACAAATGCAGCTGACTTGAACGCCCTATCCTGCATTCTGTTTAAGGTATTCACAAATTTACTAACTCGATAGCCACCACGCAAAAATATATTTGTCGCCGCGTCTACTTCTACTGCAAGATGGTCATCGAAAGTACTTTTTATAGCCATTTGAACGGCTTTGTTACCCTTCGCAAATATTTCTAGCGTTCTTATTGAGTCTGTTGGATTTACCAACCTGGTAAGAAAGTCAATAGAGTTTGCCTCTTTTATAATATCTTCTGCTACTGCGTCATCAGGCAAGCCTTGAAGCTGCCTTTCATACTTAAACATTAGGCGATCAAGTTTAGAACGAAAGGCTATGCCAGGGGCTCTAGCTAGGGAACCTAGGACGTTGCGTTGAGTTGTTGCAGGTTGACTAACAATGAAAGACCTCCAGAGGTCAACCCAACTAGCATTAACTTTAGAATCTTTTAGAGCATGATCTTGAGCAGCCCGATAAGCAGCTTTTTCTGAGGGAGCTAAGTCCTTTCCTGCTCGTGCCGCAATGTCATTCAACTCTTTAAGGGGTAAATCATTTTGAGCTTTTAGACCAATCGCAAACTTTGAAACACTTGCTCGGTAGTAACCTGCAAATTCTTTGAGGGTCATGCCTTCCTTTGTTAGAAGATCTGTTAACGTCTTCGGTAACAAACCCATTTGCACATTTGCTATTTTAGAAGCCATCTGCTCCGTAGGATTAGCTCTTAAATCAACATGTTTAGACAAATCCTTCTGAATACCTACATCTAGGTCTCGCATAACATTGTTAAACTGGTCGGTAAGCGTAGGGTTTGCAAGAATGTCATTGATTATTGGAAAGCTTTCTGGTTTGAAACCTGACGCTACCAGTCTTTCTTTAGCGAGGGCGATGGCATCCTCGGCTTCTTTAATATTAGTTCTATCAAAGAAATCTCCAGAAGTCTCCTTGTACTTTGCTACCCGCTCCGTAACTTCTTGAGCTGTGAGCGCCTTGGCGTCTTGTAACTTGACAGTTTTTGTCGTGCGGGAGTTGCGTGTAAGATCTTCGGGCTTTAACGACAGAAATTCTATGTCAACTTCGTCACTCCGCGCCCCGACCACACGCCCCATAGGGTCATATCCTTCGGGAGTATCTTTACTTATAGTTACATAGAGACCCTGAACTGAGTTAGGGGTTACTGCAGGTTGAGCGGGGTTGATGTTTTCCCTTGATACTGTACTTGCAGAGCCCACATCAGCAAGGCTATTTTGTTTAGACGCCTTTCCTTGCGGGCCTGCGTCTAGGGCGTCAATAATTTTTTGAGAGTGCTTAAATGGATCGGGTGCACTGAAGGCGGCACCTGTCAAACTTCCTATTCCAGCACCAAAGGCACCGGATAAGGCAACTTCGGCAGCAGAGATATCCTCCCTAACTTCCATATCTATCTCTGCTTCTTGAAGTAACACATTTGCGCCAGCAGCTAGCGGACCCTCAATAGATGCAGCTACTCCTGCTGCGGTACCCATCCTTTTGAGTCTAGACGTAAACGCCTTTTTAATCCCTGATTGAATTAGGGGCCGAGCAACTTTGGCTGATGCATTGGCAACAGCCTTGCCCACCAGACCACCAATGAAATTAATAGGATCAGCTACTGCATAGCCAACATACTCTGCCGCACCTGCCACTACATCACCAGTTGAAACCCCCTCGTTATAGGGATTCAACTGTGATTCTAGCTCGGCGTCCACCTTATCGTACAGAACTCCTAAGTTAATTAGATACTCTCTATCCTCAATAGCATTGATATAGTTGATAAAACGAGCCGTACCGTAAGTGTTAGTCTGCACAAATCGATAGTCAGATAAGAAGTTTTTTAAAGACTCTTCATAAGAATCGGAAAACTCTTCACTCTTGTCATATTCGTAGTAGTCTAGGGCGCTCTGAACTTGTGGATCTGCGGCCATCTCAGAAAGAGTTACACTATTACTCTCAACTTGTGCAGGAGTTTGTGCAGGAGCCGGGGTAACGCCACGTCGCCCAGAACCAGTTACAGCCATGTCAGTGCTGATAGTCGCGGGCATCTAACCACCTCCCCTTCTTCCAGAGCCTGTACCGGACGGGTTGGGTCCGTGCTCCGAGGGAGGGACTTTCGTTTGGCTTCTTCCGCTGTTTTTGTGTTCTTTCTGAAACGCTTTAAGTTTTCTATTTTGAGCCTTAGTTAGCTTATAGGTCTTTCCTTTTTCTATCGTTCCCAATTTTAACCCTCTGACCCACGCTATAGCCTTCGAGCCACCTGCCGATATGTCGTGGTAACTTATCTCAACCGTGGCAGATTCGGCATCCTCCGTAGCGGTGGATAGGGAAAGTTCGAGCTTTCTTTCGCGTTCCCTTTCCATCCACTCACGCAGGTCCGTGATAGTGGTACCTGTTTCTAGTAATTTCTCGGGAAGATCCGCGCTTCCACCCGACCTAACCTCGGCATTCGTCGGAAACATCTCAAGCAAGTCTAAAAAGGTTTTCTTAATCTCATCATCATGACTACCGTCGCTAGAGTAGGTGTCTGAAGAGAATAAATTTTTCGCACCTAGTAAACTTTGCCCAAGATACATTGCGTGTGTACGTTCAGGTGACCCCTCTTTAAAGTCAGACCATAACCTATTTATATACTGCTCTAACAACATATTCTCTTTACTACTTAAAGGACGAAGATGTACTACTGTTTTACCTAGAGGAGAGTCTACTACGCTCTGTCGTGGAGGGTGATCTCCACGCAAGGCTGCTGCGACTTCATCTTCCTCTACGTATCCGCTACCCAACGCCGCTTTTCTCGGTGTATCGGAATCAGCTTCTCCACGAGCTATAGAACCAAGCTTACTAAAAAATCCAGGAGGTTCATATGCTGCATCCTTTTGGGCGAGAGCTTCTTCTTCGTCCGACTTCACTCCCGGTTTGTAGAGAGGTACTCCTTCGCCTAAGTTTTTCTTTACCTTTGCTAGCTGGAGATAGAAAAATTTGGGATCAATATCACGATCCAACGTACGCCTGGCCTTAAAATCAAGGGACGCACCTTTCTGTTCATCCCGAGAAAGACTTTTAAAGAATGCTTGACTTGCTTTGCCACCTGCGTTAGCTGCAGCTTGTCCTACATTTATTAGATCTGAATCAACTTTATCAGCTTGGTGAGACCACTCCTTGTACTGCCTCGCTGACCTAACCGCTAGTATCTTAGCTTTCTTTGTATCTTTATCACGTAAATCTAGAACGTCATCAGCTACACTCGTTGCTCCGAGTGTGGCGGCATCTGACAGACCCATAGCTTTAAAAAAGCCCATCACGCAGCCCTCCCCATCAAACCTGTAGTCGGGGTATCTGACAGCTCTTCACTTTCTACTTCTTCTACAGGTTCTACTTCCTCCGCAACAGCTTCTACTTCTTCGGAACCTTCTTCGAGTTTCTTAACCATATCCCGTTGTTCTTTTAAAAGCTCAACAGACTTAGCTAAACTATCATCTTCTTTTCTTTTTGCAAGCGCCATATGAGGGATCTCTTCTTCCTTTAACATTCTTAGAGTGAGATCAAACAGCATACCAAATATCAAAAGCATGGTGTCGAAAGAGAATGTACCCTTAGCCCAGCCGCTAAATACGAGTGAACGAACAATAAGCTCTACAGGGACACCTAACTCAGTTGCGATAGCTAGGCGTTTAAAGCCTTCTTCGCTGATCAAACCTTCCCACATATACTGTAGGGCCTCTTTAGGCTCGCTAAACTGTGGTGGGCGTTCATGCGGAGCTGATCCCAGCTCTTCCGTTAGAGCTTGACCGGGAATAGGTCCGTCAAAAGTCTGCATCGGATCTTGCATTATGCGTTTCCAATCGCACTACGAACTCGCCCGCGTCGCTGGGTTGGCATTTGAGCTTGGGGGATTCCCGATCTACTGGAGGTGTTTGTAAGGCGCTCATAGTAACTTACTAATCTAGCAAGTGAGGGAGCCTGTACAATGCCCCCAGCTTGCTCCCCGGCAGTAACGGCGTTCCTCTGCTTACCTGTACTTTTCACTTGAGTAACTTGTTTCTTCGCCATAGTTAGAGGATCGTTATCCGGATTTGCTAAACCTGCTGCTTGAAGTCGTGCATAGGTGGTGAAAGCTTCTTTACCTTTATCCATAACCAATTCGGCTATAGTTTTAAATGCAGTTTCTAACGACATAGCTTTCAGCCCCTTTTATTTATATATGTATTATATATAACTATAGTATATATCTATCCCAATCGACAGTTAGTCTTATATCACATATTTGGACCTATGTCAAGAGAAAAGTTTAGTTTTTAACCGAATATAGCCCCTGCGATGGCTGTAAGCAGCCTCGAAGTTGTCTGACTATCCGCTATCTCTGCAGCTACTTCTAGATTTCTATCCGAGTTAAACGAGGCGATAGAGAGCTGGTAGTCGTATTGTTGTTTATTAATGGCAACTGTCCTAGAAAATGCTTCTTGATCACGGGCTTGCTGTAACATGTTAGCTTGCGCCCGTTGGCTGATGCTAAATAAGTTACGAACATTAAAATCAGTTTCAGCATTAATCAATGCAGTATTAGCCGCGTTAACCTCTCGACGATATACCGCGTTAGCTTGATCAATAACAATCGCGTTTCGGGTATTGAACTGATCACGTTGTTCAGCTTGGTCAGAATTGAACCGAGATATTACATTAGATTGACCCGCATTGTACTGACTGGTAGCATTCGTCTGTGCGGCGTTAAATTGAGCAGCCTGGTTAAACAATGTAGAAAAGAACTGATCATTCTGTTGTTCTGACTGAGCGTTAAACTGAAGAGATGTATTCACTGCAGCCTGATCATGGAATAGAGACTGTACCCGGTTTTGAATGTTCATTACACGAGCCTGTTGTTCGTTAGTTAGGTTTGCAAGATCCAACGTGAGGGTCTGCTGTGCATTTAGAATCTCTGCTGCCTGTCGGTTGTTGAGATTCAGCTCGCTCATCCTACGATACGTCTCTGCATCTGCTGCAGCAATAGGTGTTGAAGCCTCCATAGCAGCTTGTACAACCGCTGCTCCAGCCATCGAGGAGGCTCCCATACCCCTAGCCGCTAGTTTCTGCTCTGCAACTCGCAAGGCACCAGCAGCGAACGCAGGTATTTTCCCGCCTTCAAATTGCTGCATCAAGCTAGCTAGCTGACCCTGCACAGTGGAAGTAGATTCAACTGTTCCTTGTGCGGCTGTAGCAATGTCAGATAACTCTTCCTGTTTTGCCGCCAGAACAGTCTGCTTTGTTACTTCATCAATCGCCTTATTCGCAACGTAAGATTGTGCTAGAGTTTTTGCAGGGACAGCAGCGGTTGTATTTGTGGCTTGAGCAGCTGTAACCGCCTTTTCTCCAGGGGCAACCTTGTATGTACTTGTGGTTAAAAACTCCTTAGTTTCATCCGGAACTAATTTCGTCAAGTCTAGTTTAGTACCTTCGGCCAAAGTAGGATCTGTTGCTTGAGCAGCCTCTGTACCAAAAGGAGTTGTTTGACCGTAATCATCAACATTAGCTGCGGTAGTTCCGATAGCCGTTAAAAACTTTTCATAGCCACCTGCACCCCAGATCCCCAGATAACCAGTATCACGACCGGACTGACGCTCAGCTAGTTCCGTGAGAAGTTCATTTATATCTTCTATAGTACCTGTGGCTTTTAATTCGTCTAGATCATAATCTTCAGCAATATCCCCACCCAGAAGATCTACTCTAAGTTTCCCTGTGGCAGGGTCAATATAAGTATCGAGTCCTGTTAGCGCAGTCGCCTTTTCTGCCGCTGTAGTGATCGCAGCTACATCTTCATCGGAGCGAGCATAATCTCCTGTACGAGGCCCCGTGTACCCCGGTAGGTTAGTTTCAAAGCTATCTGGATATCTCCCCACATAATGAGAGTATACTGCTTCAGGGCTGGTTCGAAATCCCGCATCATCGAAAACATCTGGGTTAGCTTGTAGATATTTACTCGCATCAAAGCTTAGATACGATACCGCCCCTTCAGGAGGTGTATAAGTTGTGGCTTCATAGTACGTGCTAGGCGCATAAGTACTGAATGGCGACCAGTCAAAATCTTCAGGGGGTCCAGTAGGAGTAGCGACTGTAGTACCTGAGCCACCACTCGAGCCACCTCCGGAACCACCACCTGAGTTAGTTTCAATATCAATACCAGGGTTAGTTTCCGGATCTACGGAGTCGTCACCACCATTACCACCACCTGACATAATAAACCCCTACTCTAAGGAAATTTATAAATTTATAAAACATCTACGATCCGCCTTTACTGTCTAGGTGCCAACAGGCCCTGATACGTTGATAGGATTTGCTGCATTAGCGCATCTCGGGGGTCAGCAGAAGACGGGCCTAGGGGGCCTGCTGGAGCTTGCGAAGTTGCCTGAGAAGATCCTGGGATAAACTGAGCAGCCTGTTGTTGAACACCGCCCGGAATACCTCCAGCAGCTACTGTAGCAGCCCCTCTCGGTGTGGCAGAAGCCTGTCTTATAGCAGCTGACTGTTCTGCCGCTCTATTTGCTTGAGCACCCACATCACCAAGGGTACGTTGTAATTGATCTCGTTCGCTAAGAGCAGCGGTTTGAATATTACCCCGCTGCGCTTCAGCACCACGTTGATATAGTTCTGCAGCTCTCTGAAAATCATTGAGACCAGTATTCACACCCTGAATATCAGAGGACAATGCGTTCTGCTGTGACATTAGACCAGATTGACCTGCAGATAAACCAGACTGACCGGCGTATAAACCAGTAGCCGGATACTGACCAACTCCAGCTTGTCCTACATTTGCATTTATAGCCCCTTGATTAACTGCTAAGCCCATCTGGTTAGTGATCAAGTCCTGTTGCCCGGTAGACAATCCAGTCTGTCCTGCTGTTAGCCCGGTCTGTCCTTCTGCTAAACCAGCTTGACCAGCGGTTAGCCCCAACTGTCCTGCAGTTAGACCCGCTTGACCTGCGGTTAGCCCAGACATATCAGTAGCTAGTCCTGCCTGTCCCGAAAGTAGTCTTGTCTGACCAGTAGCTAGTCCTGCCTGTCCCGAAAGTAGTCCTGTCTGACCAGTAGTTAGTCCTGCTTGACCTGCGGTTAGCCCAGACAAATCCGTAGCTAGTCCTGCCTGTCCCGAAAGTAGTCCTGTCTGACCAGTAGTTAGTCCTGCTTGACCTGCGGTTAGTCCTGCTTGACCTGCGGTTAGTCCTGTCTGACCAGTAGTTAGTCCTGCTTGACCTGCGGTTAGTCCTGCTTGACCTACGGTTAGTCCTGGATGATCTTCAAAATATTCCTGACCAGTAGTTGGTCCTGGATGCTCGTCAAAATATTCCTGACCAGTAGTTAGTGGGGTTACTACAGGTTGACCTGCAGTAGCCGCTGCTGCATCCTCCGCTTGCTGGGCATTAGCCGCATCCTCCGCTTGCTGGGCATTAGCCGCATCCAGCAATTGCTGGGCAGCAGCCGCATCCTGCAATTGCTGGGCAGCTGCTGCATCCTCCGCTTGCTGGGCATTAGCCGCATCCAGCAATTGCTGGGCATTAGCTGCATCCTGCAATTGCTGGGCATTAGCTGCATCCTGCAATTGCTGGGCATTAGCTGCATCCTGCAATTGCTGGGCATTAGCCGCATCCTGCAATTGCTGGGCATTAGCCGCTGCATTAGCTGCTGCATTAGCTGCTGCAGTAGCTGCTGCAGTAGCCTGCGGTGACATCAGACCATAGTTGGCGTACTGATTGTCAGGCAGAGAAACCCACTCGCCGCCAGGGCCCATATTGGGGTCCCACACGGTAGGCCGACCTTGCCATCCAGGAGGTCCAAATTG
>Ga0302135_10000615_pt1 | contig 21437 bp, 23 predicted proteins | sample CBN3_surface_MG_FD_203119 | JGI IMG/M metagenome (GOLD analysis project Ga0302135, IMG submission 203119) | Marine microbial communities from Western Arctic Ocean, Canada - CBN3_32.1 | ecosystem: Environmental > Aquatic > Marine > Oceanic | place: Canada: Western Arctic Ocean | collected...
CTTACGATTTCTACCCTTTTACCGAGGACAGCCACTGGCAGATCTTTGCGCCAGTGGCGGAGTACCCGCAGTCGCAACCGGTGAACTTTGTGCGGGCCGACGCGCCACCGCTTTATCTGCTGCACGGCGCAGAGGATCGGCGCGTCCGGCGCGGGCACTCCAAGAGCTTGATGGAAAAGCAACAGCAAGCCGGCGGCCGCGCGTCGCGCGAGGTCTATCCAGGTATGGGTCACGCGGATATCGTTGTTGCGTTCTCCCGACTGCATCGCGCGCGCCATACGGTGGCGGCCGATGTCGCCCGGTTTATCGCGCAGACAACCGGCGCGCGGGTGTCAGCGTCCGGGGTGGACGACTGAGGCAAGCGTGTACAATCAAGGCAGGGCCGAATCGGTTGACCAATGGAGACAAGATGGGATTTCGAGAAGAGACGAGAGACTGGCTGGAGGAAAACTGCCCACCGTCAATGCGTTCCGCGGGGGGCGTAACGAGTGGCGGCAAACGGGCGAATCTGTCAGCCGACATGCGCCTCTGGCTTGACCGGATGGCCGCGCGTGGCTGGACCGCGCCGCACTGGCCGAAGGAATACGGCGGCGGCGGTCTTGACAAAGACGAGCAGCAGATCGTTGCCGATGAGATGCGGCGAATCAACGCCCGCGCGCCGCTTGGTGGTCATGGCCTGACCATGATTGGACCGGCCATTCTTGAATTTGGCAACGACGAGCAATGCCTTGAGCACCTGCCGCGCATGGTCTCCGGCGAGATCAAGTGGTGTCAGGGATACAGTGAGCCCGGCGCCGGGTCTGACCTCGCCAGCCTGCAATGTCGCGCCGTTGAAGATGGTGACGACTACATCATTAACGGCTCAAAGTTATGGACCTCGGGCGCAGACCAGGCGGACTGGATCTTCTGTCTTGTGCGCACCGACCCGCACGCGTCCAAGCATGAAGGCATCTCGTTTCTGGTCTTCGACATGGAGGTGCCGGGCGTGACCGTGACGCCGATCGAACTGATCAGCGGGTCCTCGGAGTTCTGCCAGACCTTCTTTGATGACGTGCGTGTACCCCGTCGCAATCTGATCAGTCGCCCCGGCAACGGCTGGACCGTAGGCAAGCGACTCTTGCAGTACGAGCGCGCCTCGATCGGTGGCGTCGGCGGCGCCCGGCAGAAGGTGACGACGATCGATGAGCATGCCAGAAACTATGTTGGTACCGTTGATGGGCGCATCGCCGATCCGGTAGTCAGGGACTCCGTGGCGTCCTTGCGCATGGACGAGCACGCGTACCAACTCACCACCCGCCGCTCCGCCGAGGAGGCGACCACCAGCAAGGCGCCGACTTTCATGTCGTCCTTTTTCAAGGTCTATGGCACCGAACAGAACAAGCAGCGCACCGAATTGCTCGTGTCGATCATGGGCACGCAGGGGCTGGGCTGGACCGGTGAGAGTTTTGAGGGCGGCGAACTGGGTGCCACCCGGGGTTGGCTGCGATCGCTCGCGAACTCCATCGAAGGCGGCACGTCTGAAGTGATGTTGAACATCATCGCCAAGCGCATCCTCGAGTTACCCGATTGATCCGGCACGCTCGATTGACGGCACGTCTTTGAAATGAACGAGGAGTTCCGATGAGCGAGCAACCCCAATTTTACGAAGCGCCGTTTGACCCGTACGCGGTACCGCTTGAGGACCTGGACCCGGCACAACCGGGGCTCTTCCAGTCGGACGCGCACTGGGCCGTGTTCGAGCGCCTGCGCAAAGAGGACCCGGTGCATTACACGCCGGATGGTCCGTATGGCGCGTATTGGTCGGTGACCCGTTACGAGGATATCTTCAAGGTTGATACGGACCACGAGACGTATTCGTCGGCGGGCGGCATCTCCCTGCCGCGCAAGCTTGCAGAGGAGCCCAAGCCGGATACGGAGTTGACCGAAGAGCAGCGCCGGGCGCGCGAGCAGTGGACGGGGTTTGCGATGTTCATCGCGATGGACCCACCGAAGCACGACCTGCAGCGTGCAACCGTGGCGCCGGTGGTTGCGCCGCCGAACCTCAAGGAACTGGAAGCGACCATTCGCGAGCGCGCCGGCAAAATCCTGGATGATCTACCTGTCGGGGAGACCTTTAACTGGGTCGAGAAAGTCTCGATTGAACTCACTACCCAGATGCTGGCGACGCTGTTTGATTTTCCGTTCGAACAGAGACAGAAGCTGACCCTGTGGTCTGACATTGTCACCGGCGGCGAGAGTGTCGCTCACCTGAGTGGCGAAGAGCGCCGCGCCGAATTGTTGCAGTGTCTCGGCCAGTTCACGCAGCTTTGGAACGAGCGGGTCGACAAGCCCGGCAAGTTTGATCTCATCACGATGCTCGCCAATGGCGAGGAAACCCGCAACATGCAGCCGTTCGAGTTCCTGGGCAATCTGATACTGCTCATCGTTGGCGGCAATGACACGACACGCAACTCGATTTCAGGCGGTGTTCTCGCCTTGAATCAGAACCCGGCCCAGTACGAGAAGTTGCATAGCGATTGCAGTCTGATACCCAACATGGTCTCTGAGATTATTCGCTGGCAGACGCCGCTTACGCATATGCGCCGCACTGCGACGACTGACACGGAATTGGGCGGCAAGCAGATCAAGGCCGGCGACAAGGTCGTCATGTGGTACGTCTCCGGCAATCGCGACGAAGACCATATTGATAACCCCGACGACTTCATCATTGACCGCGAGCGCGCCCGCGAGCACCTCGCGTTTGGCTTTGGCATCCACCGCTGCATGGGCAATCGCCTGGCTGAGATGCAGCTACGCGTGTTGTGGGAAGAGATAGTGAAGCGCTTCCGCAAGGTTGAGGTTGTTGGTGAGCCCCGTCGTACGCGGTCGGTCTTCATCAAGGGATATACAGACCTGCCAGTGCGGGTTCATCCCTGGTAACGAGATCAGGGGGGTGTTGGTGGGTTGAGGTTGGAGCCTGAGCCCTTACTCATGAGGCCAACCCGAATCGCAGCATCATCATTGGCACATCTCACATTATTTCCACGTGGTTCCGTTCTTCAGGACGCGCGTTGACCCCCTATCGGGTATTCCGAATCGCCTCGCCGAAATACAAACTGGTCGGCCCATCTACAATCGGAGAACCTGGTACCAGGAGCGGCCCTACCAATTTGGCTGACTCAACCTTCGTCTCAGTCCCGGCGAGCATGGAAACAAAGGACGAGAGATCTGATGCGTTGGTAGCATGTTTGGAGTCTTCTGTGCGTGCGGTGACGAACTCATGGACAAGCACGACGGCGCTCGACGCACCGACTTTTTGGGCTTGGAGCAATCGCCGCTGCAGAAGCCGTCACGAGCTGGTACCGCAGAGACTCAATCTTGGGATCATCGATCTGGACACCAAACTGTGCCTGCGCCAGCCGTTCGATTCTTGCGACACCCTTCGATTGGAGACTACGGTCGAGTCGCTCCTGAGCTTTTCGCCGAGTCCGGTGGAGCAGGTCGCCAAACGTCTCATCGGCCTTCGCTTCGACGACTACTACGACTGGGCCTGTGTCACTCTGCCCGATGATAAGCATGTCGATATTCGCTGGCTCGCCGCGAAAATCATCGAACCTGACCAATGCTTCAGGTTCTGCGCTCCACTCATTGAAAACGTCTATGTCGGGGTGAGATTGAAGGACGGTCTCGATCTCGCCTGGAATCGACGAACTGTTCGCTAACCACGCTCTGGCGCTCTCCTTGGCGCTTCTGGCGTCCTGTCATTGCACGGGGCTTTTGGGACCGGCCAGCCGATACCAGTCCTCCATCGAGGATATCGTTTCGCCAGCTTTTTGGATTACGCCATACATGACTCTTTGGGATCCATTGCGAAGCTGTCGGAGTGTGATGCCCGCATCAACCGGGGCGCAAGCGGTTTTTGCCGCTGTTGTTGCTTGAATTCACAACTCGCGCTGTTCTGACGGACCTGCAACGTCAGATAGACAGGCAGACAAGCGTCCCCAAAGTTGCGAGCGCTGTAAGGAGTTCCCCGATGCTTCCAACGTCCTGGATTGACATCATTGACCCTCGAATCGTTTCAGGCCGAAGCAGAGCGGTAATCCTGCGGCTATTCGTTTGTCGGTAGAACTAACGGTTCTGGTGGTCACCCGGTTGGCTGTACGGGACCGGATACGAAAAGTGGGGGGCCAACGTTCGCGGTCGACCGGATATCGCATGACGTTGAGCCAGGTCCATGGATGTGGCTGCAGACTCCTTTCGATCAAACAACCGAACGCATCGCGCGGAACTCGGCGTACGCGCTGCAGGCATCCAAGATGTCCATTAACCAGGCGGCTGACATCATGGGTCAAAGCGCAGCAGTGCGGGCGAGCGGGAACTTCTGGGTGATGAGCATCGGCGAGACGGGCGGCGATCAGGCGCGAGACAGCAACGACCGGGTTGGTTGGTCGAAGCCCCACAATGCACGATTCAATGATCAGGCAGAGCGACCCTGGTGAGACCAATCTGCTTCGCTGTTAGTTGATCTCAAGTTTGCCGGCGCGGGGCGCGCAGCTATACTCCCGCCTCGCACGCGGGATGACCAACATGAACGACACCAGCACATCCATTCGGTCCCATAACGGCATCGAACCCGAGCTTGGGCCCGGCACCTATGTCGACCGATCCGCAGTGGTCTGCGGCAACGTTGTATTGGGCGAAGACTCGTCCGTGTGGCCGTGCGCGGTCGTCCGCGGCGACCTTCTGCAAATCAAAATTGGTGCCAGGACGAGCATTCAGGACGGCTCTGTGATCCATACGACACACGACGGTCCATTCAATCCAGGCGGCTGTCCCACCCACGTCGGCAACGACGTGACTGTTGGTCACAGCGTGACCCTGCATGGTTGCTCCATCGGCGATCGGGTGTTGATCGGCATCGGGGCGACGGTGCTCGACAATGTCATTGTTGAAAGTGATGTCATGATCGGGGCTGGCACGCTGGTGCCGCCGGGAAAGCGACTGGCGAGCGGCTTCCTGTACGTCGGCAGCCCGTGTCGTCAGTCGCGCCCGCTAACCGAGAAAGAAATGGGCTACTTTGTCTATACGGCCGGCGTCTACGTGAAGCTCAAAAATGAGCATCTGCAGTCACAGGTCGCCTGATCACCCCGGCCATCAATTGGCAGCGGTCAACCACCAGCGGCAATCGTTGGCAACTCGCCCGGCGCGAATGTCTGTGCCGTTGGCAGCACGTGCTCCGCAAAGAGGCGCATGCTCTTTTCCGCTTTCTCAAGGGGCATCGAACCGTACGAGAACACGGCGACCAGTTCGTCAGTTCCCATCCGTTCGCTGACTTCTCGCAGTTTCTCGAGACAGGTCGCCGGGCTGCCCCAGATGTGGTTCGACAGATAGATGTCGTCAGGCTGTGCATCGGCGGGCATGGCATTGCGCATCTTGGCCATTTGACCGTAGTACTCATAGCCCTTGGTCTTCTGCAGGTGGTCGCCCAAAAACTGGTAGTGCCGTAGCGCGCTGTCACCGTATTCCAGCATGTATTGAGCGGCCGCGTCGTGGGCTTCCTCGTCGGTTTCCGCGCAATAGACCCAGCACACGGCAGTGGGTCGTTCGACGTCCCAACCATGCTCGTCCTGCCGAATCTGATTGTACCCGGCCAACTCCTCGCGGTGTGCTTCCCAACCTCGCTGCGGGATAAAGAGCGGCTTGGTGCCTTCGTGGGCGGCGACTGGCATCGACTGCGGGCTGCCCCAAGCAATGTACAGATTCTCAGCGAGTTCAGAGTCGGGGCGGGGACGTGGCCGCACCGTCATGCGCGGAAGCTGGTAGTGCTCGCCTTCATAGGAAAACCATTCCTGGGTCAGCGCCAGGCGGACTATGTCGAGGGCTTCCTTGAAGCGCTCGCGCGACTCGTCCATCGGGATGCGCAGGCCGTTGTACTCGCGCAAGCCGAGTCCGCGTCCAAAGCCGAGCTTCAGACTGCGGCCGTTCAGCATGTGGTCCAACATGATGAATTGCTCTGCCACCTGCACCGGGTCGTGCCATGGCAGAACCACGATCATCGTGCCCATCCCGATGCGCTCCGTGATGCCCGCGAAATAGGAAAGGAACTGCGTGGGACTGGTCACCATCGTATACGGCGTAAAGTGATGCTCGATGGTCCAAAGTGAATCGAAGCCCAGTGGTTCGATTAACCGTCCAAGGTGCAGTTGCTCCCGAAAGATCTGGGCATCCCCAACGATTTGCGGTTGCTCCTCCAGCTCCGGATCCGCTTCGACGGCCTCGTATCGATCCCAGTCCAGGTAGTTCTGTGCAAATAACGTAACGCCGATTTTCATCGCTGGATCACCTCTTGATTCTTGAGTGGCTTTCGAGTCGGTTTCAAGCAGCCTAACGTTAATCTCAGACCGTGTCTTCACGGTTGCAGCAGCTGTGACGTAGCGGGGGACAGCGGCCTCTCGAAAAAAGCCGGTTAACCGCAGGAGTCCATCGCGCACCTTGTCGACGAACTCGGGCGTGATGCCGAACGTAACCGCGATCCATCGTTTAGACTGCCGCGATGGATGATATCTATGTTTCCTTTGCGCCTGAGGATCGCGGGCGTGTTCGCTTGCTCATTCGGTCTTTGGAGGATTGTGGCTGGCGCGTTCGCGCGGATGACAACCCGGAAACTCAACTGATGCGGGCGGACGGGCATGTTGGGGACGAGGCAGTCGATGCGGGTTGTGTGCTCGTCATCTGGTCCAGCTTCTCGATTGACTCGCTGCGAGTGAATGCGCTTGCTGACGTGGCGCAGCATCCCGCGACCCTGGTGTCGGCGCGATTCGACGAAGCGATGCCTCCGTCCCGGTTCAGCGATGCACCGCTCGCGAATATGCCCGGCTGGCCAGGTGATCCGGGCGACCTGCAACGATTGCTGGGCGCTATCGACGCCTCCCTTTCCTATACGACAAGGGCGACGGAACCGACAGAGTTGGCGGAGGTGGAATCGGGAGGACCGATGCCCCTCGACGTCTTTCGGTCCAACTCGCTCTACGGTGGCCGGGGACCGCTTGTCATCGGTCTCATTCTGGGCGCGGTCGTCCTCGCCGGCTACATCGGGGATCGGCTGGCTGGCGGCCCGTCCCATCAGGGTGGCGTCGAGGCGGCGCTCGAACGGGCGCGCAGCCGATAGCGCGCACGTTGTTGGGTCCGCCCGGTGGTTTGGGTCGTCTTGTCTCGTCGCAGTGCGGGTTCCGCGCGAGGTTTCGGCGCTACTTGCCGGTCTGGTTGAACGATCGCGTGCTGGACGACTGAGGCGAGTGTATCCCGCAGGTACTCTTGTGAACGGGTTTGGGGCTTCTGGTCGCGAGCGGCCCGCCTAACCAGAGACCCTGCGAAGTCCGGGTAGGTTCCCCGTTATAGCCGCAGCGCTTTATAGCCGCAGCGCTGTTGAGAAATCAGGAAACCCTGCCCAACGGCCGGGATCGGTGTTACGCATGACCGCGACGGTCTTGATCGCTTCCGGATTGGCCAGTCCGTGCGGCTTCTCGCCGGTCAGGATGGAAATCACATTTTCGGCCTGCATCACGGCGGTTTCGCTGATGAAGACCTCGGACATGGCGGCGACATGGGGCGTGATGAAGCAGTTGGGGGTTGCCAGCAACCGGTTGTCCGACGGCATCGGCTCCACCTCGGTTACATCGAGGGCTGCAGCTTCGATTTCGCCGGACTCTAGTGCGTCTGCGAGAGCCTCGCCGTCGACGATGGGTCCGCGGGCGGTGTTGACCAGCAACGCCGTGGACTTCATCAGCTTCAGCGTTGCGGCATTGATCAGGTGCCGGGATTCATCGGTCGCTGAGCAGTGGATGCTGATGAAATCAGACTCCGTGAGCAACTCGTTCAGACCGACTAGTTCAACGCCATAGAGGTCGCCTGCGAGCTGTTTGACGTAGGGGTCAAAGGCGAGGATGCGTCTGACACCGAATCCGCGCACGCGGGTCGCAAAGGCGCGGCCGATGTTGCCGAAGCCGATGATGCCGACGGTGTGACCCGAGAGCCGGCGAATCTTCGGCGAATACTCTCGCATGGCCGTCGGGTTGTCCGCCCAGGCGCCGTCTCGGGTGACGCGGATGATGTCGTAAAGGCGTCTTGTCAGCGACAGCAGCAGAGACATCGCATGATCGGCCACCTCGGTCGTGTTGGACCCGGGCACGTTGCACACCATGATGCCGAGGTCTGTCGCAGCGTCGAGATCGATGGAGTCGACACCCACGCCAAAGCGACTGATCACTTTCAGGTTGGGGCAGGCATCCATGACTTTGCGGGAGGTCAGTGGCAGCAAGCCGACCTGGGCGCCGTCGGCATCATTGATGAGTTCGATCATTTCCTTTTCGGTGCGACAGGCGCCTTCGACGACCTCGATTCCCGCGGCTTCATACATCGCTCGCTGGGGACCCTGTGCACGACCCTGGATGGCAACTTTCATATCTCGTTTCCCTTTCCTTCGTTCTGTTTGGTTTTTGTTCCGCTGGTTTGTTCCAAATGTTGTGGAACATAGATCTGTGGCCGATTCTATCAATTCTGCTGGCTCGGCACTCGTGATGACGTCCGCAAGCCCCGGGCCGGTCGTAGAGAGATGTCAGATTGATTTCGCCAGGGTCTGTGCGCCGGCTCTTGCGATCGAGCGGACTTGCGGGCGGGCGTGCCAGCAGACCCTGCTTGTGTTTGCCCAAGCCGCTTGTGCCAGGCCGGGCGCATTTCGCGTGGTGAGCGGTGCGGCCCGCGTGTATGCATCGGACGAAAACGGGCTGTAGCCCGCTGATAACGAGGGGCGTGATATGGGAGTTGTCTTGATTCAGGGACTGGCTGTGGGGCTGGTTCTGCTTGCGAGTGCCACACGGGTCGAAGCTAAAACCGATGTTACTGTCGGTGTCATTTACGGTCACAAGGCCGGAATGGCCCTTGTCTACGATGTCTTTCATCCGGCCAAGCGCAAACGTAAGGGCGCAGGCGTCATCTACAGGGTCAGTGGCGGCTGGTTTTCGCGGTGGCAGGAGCCATCGACGCGCGAGGCGCAATTCAAGCTGCTATTGGATAAAGGCATCACGGTATTCGCCGTCCATCACGGCAGCGCGCCGCTATTCAAGGTCTCGGAAGCGGCCGATGATGTGCGCGCGGGGGTTGGGCACATTCGCGCGAATGCTAAAATGCATCGCGTTGATCCTGATCGCTGGGGTGTCTGGGGTGGCAGTGCAGGCGGTCACCTGTCGCTCATGCTTGGCATCCATTCAGAGGGGCGCCCCGCTGAGATAGAGGGCCGTGCGGGTTTCCTCGCGCCCGCGTACGTCGAGGGAAACCGATGCAGACGCAGGGATTGCAGTGATCGTTGCCTACTATCCCCCGGTTGATCTGCGCGGTTTTGCCGGGCCCAACGAACGCTTCCCTGCGCTCGACTGCGTCAAGGACAAGGAGTCGTCCATCTCGCCACTGATGTTTGTCGACAAGAACGATCCGCTGACGTTGCTGATACACGGGGACAAGGACGACCTGGTGCCGCTGTCACACAGCGAGCGCATGGCAGCGGCGTTCGAGAAAGCGGGGGTCGATCATGGTCTCGTCGTCATCAAAGATGGCGACCACGGTTTCTGCAATCCGGAGCATCGGGTGCAGGCGACTGCGGCGATGGTCGACTGGTTTGTGAAGCACCTGTAGTCACGCGTCCTTGATGACGATCCGCGCATCGACGGCGATGGCGCCATCGGCGTAGGCCAGGATCGGATTCAGGTCCAGTTCCTGCACATCCGGGTTCGCCTCGACAAAGTCTGACACCGCGAGCAGCACGCGACCAATCGCATCCTTGTCGAGCGGCGGTTGGCCGCGGACGCCGTCAAGGATCGCCTTGCCCTTAATCTCGTCGATCATCTGTGCTGCATCGCGCGGTTCGAGTGGCACCACGCGAAAGGTGACGTCCTTCATCACCTCGACGAGGATGCCGCCGAGTCCGAACATGACCACCGGCCCAAACTGTGGGTCCGTCGTCATGCCGACGATGATCTCGGTGCCCGGGTCCGCCATGTGCTGCACGGCGATGCCGGTGATGTTTGCCCCGGGCACTGCCGCGCGTGCATTGCTCATGATCTCGTCGAAGGCCGCCGCGACCGCCGCGTCATCTTCGAGGCCAATCCTGACGCCGCCGATGTCGCTCTTGTGTGTGATATCAGGCGACACGATCTTCAGAACGACCGGGTAGCCCGCGGCTTGTGAATGGCTGATCGCCTCATCCGCCGTGGTGGCGAGTCGGGCGCGCTCCACCGGCACGCCGGCGTCGTGCAGCAGTTCTTTAGCCTCGATCTCGCTCAGGATGTTGCGACCTTCGGCGCGGGCCTGACTGAGTACTGTCTCGAACTTCATCGCATCAATCCTGTTTGAATATGTCGGGCAGGCCGGTTCGTTGTGCTTTCCAGTCGAGCATCTGGGCGACCGTCCGGGCGGCGCGGGCGACGCTGGTGTAGAGCCCCACTCCCCGCTTGAACGCCTCATTGGTGATCGCGTCAGTACTCTGGCCCATCATCCGCGCCATGCGCCCGCTTCGTAGCAGCCCGATCACCGGGGTGCCGGTATCAGCTTGCAGCCTTTGCATTTGTTCAGCGGCGTTCACCGCGTTTTCGGCCATCTCCTTTTTTGCCGCGACGGGATCAATCTCGTCGCCAACGCCAGTGCTGCCGGGCGGCGGACTGCGAAAGCCGGTTAGTGGGGACATGAATAGCATGTCAATGCCTTCAGCCGTCGCGACCAGGCGCAGCATGCTCTCCAGGTGCTCTTCCGGCGGAAAGGCGTCGATTGGATTGTTGACGCTGCTGCCGGCGACCGGGATGTATTCGCGCATCTCCTTGACCGCGCTCTCGGGCATCTTCGGCACGGTGAGGCCCTCGCGATCAATGGCGTCGGACGACAGGACGGCGAAGCCGCCACCGCCACCGCCGAAGAGCGCGACGCCGCGGCCGGTGACGAAGCGCGTGTTGGTCGAAACCGCGACCACCATATCGTTCAGTTCGTCCATGGTCTCGGCCGGCATCGCGCCCGCCTGACGGCATGCCGCGTCGAATATCTCAACCGACCCGGCGAGTGACCCGGTGTGTGAGTGTGCGGCTTGCGACCCCGACGCCGTTCGTCCACCTTTCAAAATGATGACGGGCTTGACGCGTGCGCAGCGTTTCAGCGCATCGAAGAATGCGCGTCCGTCCTGCACACCTTCGATGTAGGCGGCTACGACCTTGCTCTCCGGGTCTGCTGCCGCATAGTCGAGGAAGTGGTGTGCGCGCAAATCGGCACCGTTGCCGTAGGAAATGGCCTTGGAGAAGCGGACGCCGCGGCTGACCAGCCCGTACACGATCTCGCCGGCGTTGGCGCCGGACTGTGACAGCAGAAATACATTGCCGGGTTCGCTCGGAAAGCCGCTCATGAACGCGAGTCGGCTACCCGGGACATAGAGCCCCATGCAATTGGGGCCAATAGCGCGGATGCCGGCATCCCGCAGCTTTGCCATCATCGCGTCTTCGACGCCGGCCATTTCCTCGTCACCGGTTTCAGAGAAGCCGGCCGTGAAGAAGTGAATTGAGCGCACTTTCTTTTCGATGCACTGGTCAACCAGCGACGGCACAACGCGCGCGGGTACCTGCGAAATTACATGGTCCACCGGGTCAGGCGTGTCGAGCAGGGTCCGGTAACAGGGTCTGCCGTTGATTTCGTCGACCTTGGGATTGACGGCATAGAGACCACCGATCGCGGGAAAGTCTGCTTCGAGCAACGAGTCGTAAAAACTGCCGGAAAATCCGGTTGAGGGCGTTGAGCGGACGCCAACAACGGCAACGGCTCTGGGGTGAAAAACGGGGTCTAGCGGATGTGCAGTCACGTCACTCATTAACCTTGAATTAGTTGGGATGGTTTGGGACGAATTGCGAATTCGTCGGGGAGCCGGGGCCTCGGTGGTGCAAGCGCGCTCCCGTTTGCGGGGCGCAAGCATAGCGGATGTTTCGTTCAAATAGGTTGGAACGGTTGCCTCGATCTCGATCGGCACCCCGATTGACGAGACCCAAAGCGCAGGTGACCCTTGTTTGGGCGGAGGGGCGCGCGGGGCGTTCCGAGGGCGAATGTCTGCCGCAGAATTGTCATCCTGACAATTCCTGGGAGTCGGTTTGCAAGCAAACCTCGCACCTTCATGCAGAAAAAGAGGCTTGCAGAAAAGACGGCTGCGGAAAATGGTGGTGCATCCCTGCACCGCTCGCTAGCCGAGACGCTCGATTGTCTCCTGGATGTCCTGCGCGGCCCCGTGCATCAGGCCCCGGATCTCGTCCCTGTCTGTGGGCCACATCAGGCAGTGCTGGCGCAGGTCAACCACGAGGCTTGCGAGGACAGCGTCGCCGTCATCGTTAATGGTGATCGGAACAACGTTGTGGACCAAGGCTTCCACCAGGGTGGTCGAGAACCAGGAAATGACGAAGAGCGGTCGAAGCTCTAGGAGGTGTTCCGCGAACGGCTGGTTGGGCGCGGCCGTTACCAACTCGGGGAACCTGGTCGACCAGAAGTCGTCGTCTTCGACGGGGTGAAGGCGGACGACGACTTTGAGTCCCTCTGAGCGGCAGAAGTCGACGATCTCGCGCAGCAATGCCTCGAAGTCTGACTTGCGAAAGTCGCGCGAATCGTAGCTTGACGCAAAGAGGACGGAGCGGCTCCAGGACGTCACTGCCTGTTCCGGCCCCGACTGCACGGTCACCGCCGTGCTTGTAAGGATGGTGTCGTAGTACTGCTGTTCCGTGCGCGTGATCGTCTCCATCACATGGAACGGCGGTACGATCAGATTCCGCTTCTGCAATCCGTGTTGCCACAACATGACGTCTGGGACGCCCGCGTCGATGCAGGCGAATGCGGGGGTGTCTGGCGTCAGGAACACAACCCGCCGTACCCGACTTTTCGGGACCTGCTCCCACCAGGCGCGGTGAAAACTGTAGGTGGGAAGTCGCATGATGGCATGGGTGATGTAGTCGAGACGCCTGCTGCCGACGGGCTCCGTCTGGGTGTTCAGCAGGGCCGCGAGGCAGGTGGCAGCCTCGCGCCACATCATCGTGAGGACGGGTCTATAGGCGGTACGGGAGAACTCGCCGAAGGTTGTTGGCCGGGTTTGATCCAGCCTGATCGGTGCGGACGCGATACCTCGGAATCTAGCCCAGTAGGCGGCTTCAGAACCCGCGCTGAAAACGACGAAAAGATCGCTGGGGCCGGTCGCAGACAACGCTTTGCGACGGCGGGCCTGAAAACAGAACCCGATGCAGAAGCACAAGCCCAGCATTCGCATGAATAGAAGTAATAGCCACGGCGCCGGCAAGAGTATGGCGGCCGCACGTCGGATGATTCGTCCTCGGGGGCCGAAGTGGCAGCCCGCGCCGGCGATTGCAGCGTCGAGGATATCTGAATTTGCGGTGAACCAGCGCGGGTCGGCCTGTAGCGCCTGCAGATGGGGGTGCATCAGGAACTGCGCGTGAATCTGGCGGCGCAGAGTCCCCGCATCTGTGGTGGAAAATACACGCGCCAGTGGGTCCTTGGCACGTCCGGCCCGATGCGATCGGCGTCCCGCCAGAAGGCGAGTCTGCCACGGGTTTCTGTGACGCTTACCAGGATGAAAAGCCTCCGTCCACGATGAGATTCTGGCCGGTCACGTAGCGGGACAGGTCACTTGCCAGGTACAGCACGGCACCTTTGATGTCTTCTTCTTCACCCATACGACCGAGGGGCACCTTCTTCTCGTAGCGACTGACAAACGCGTCAGTCTGGTTGCGCGCGATGCCTCCCGGGGAGATCGCGTTCACCCGCACCTCGGGGGCCGCGACTGTTGCCAGCCAGCGAGTGAATTGAAGCACGCCGCCCTTGCTGGCCGCGTATGCGGCGGGGTTACCCATTGACGTGCCGTCGTAAAGCCCCATGTCCGGGCCAAGCAGGCCATAGATCGACGCGATATTGATGACATTGCCGTTAGTAGAGGCCTTGAGATACGGCAGGCATGCCTGCGACAGTGCAAACACAGCGGTCACGTTGACCGCCATCGCGCGTCGAAAGGTCTCCGTGCTTTGCTCCGCGAACGTGGTGGTCCAGCCCGCCAGGTTGGTGTCGCCGACAAAGCCGGCATTGTTGATCAAGATGTCCAGTCCGCCGAAGCGCTCGATGTGCTGCGGCACGCTGCCAATGGCCGCTTCGTCTTCAAGATCCACTCGCAGATACTCGGCTTTGTGCGCGTGTTTTGATGACAGGTCGGTGCACGCTTCGGTGAGTCCATCCTCGTTGATATCCAGCAGCACAATCTGGCAGCCCTGCTCGGCCAGCGCATCTGCGCTTGCACGCCCCAGATGGCCAGCGCCGCCCGTGATGAGAGCGCGCCGACCGGTCAGGTCGCCTAATTCGGCGATACTTCTCAAGGATTTCCCTCGCTTGAGGCGTCGCCAGCGCTCCCTTCGATGAGGGCCGCTGCGATGCGCAAGTCGTACTCGGTATCGATGTCGAGGGCACGTTCGCGTGGCACGACGACGGTTGCTGTGCGGCCGTCAAAGAGGCCGTTGTGGGTCAGTATAAAGGACGGCCGCGAAGCGTAGCCGACTGTGGTTATGTCATAGAGCACAGGCGCCCCCTGGCGCCGGGAGATGGTGTTGCCTGCTTGCATGGCGAGGGAGGCCTGGCCCGCGTCGTCGATCTGCACCATGTTGAAATAGGGACTGCGGTCGCTCTCGGTGACTGAGATGACAACATCAGTGTCCGCATCCAGCAATCTGCGCACACACGCGTCCAGATCACCCGATTGCCGCAAAGGCGCGGTCGCGGGCGCGGACAGAAAGATATCCGGCGCGTCGCCTGAAGCCGCCAAAAACTCGAGCGCGTGGCGCCACGCGAGCCACTCGGGGCTCTCGTCTGCGGCCAGATGGGCGGGGCGCAGGAAAGGAATCTCCGCGCCAGCGCGCCGTGCCACGTCTGCGATGGCTTCGGAGTCCGTTGATACCAATACGCGATCAGCGTGCTGCGTTGCCTGCGCGCAGGCAATCGCCCGGGCGATTAGCGAGGTGCCAGCGAGTTTGCGGAGATTCTTGCCAGGGACGCCCTTTGAACCGCCGCGTGCGAAGACAAACGCATAGACGCTGTGTTGGCTGCCGTTCGCTTCGATCATGCGCGAGCCAAGCGAAGTTTAATGCGAGGTGTCATGGGAGCTTCACCGATTGACCGGTTGCGGCGGCTTTGCGCAAGGCCTCTACAATCTGCAGCACCCCAAGGGCGTCATCGCCGCTGACCACGGGTGGTGTCCGCCGCTCATGTGAATCCAGAAACTCGGTGAGTTGGGTCCGGTAGGGGTCTGGACAATCAAGGCCGTCGAACAGAAGCGTCGGGTCGCCATTGGCGGCCGACAGCGCGACTGTATTGGCGATGCCGTTCCACTGCAGATTGCCCGTCGTACCGATAGCTGTGCAGGTCCTCGTTACGACTGTCTGTAACATATCGAGGTGGATGCTGCCGATGACCCTGTCGCCGGATGGAGATGTCAGACTGACACTGGATTCGACCAGGTCTTCTACGTCAATGTCCAGATGACTTCGCTGGTGGACGTATGCACAAAGCGCGTGATGCCCGCGGCGCGCGCGGACTGGAGCAGATTGAGTGTGCCGGTCACGTTGGTTTCAATGTAGGTGTGCGGTGCCTGATACGAAAAAGGAATGGCGATCAGCGCGGCCAGGTGGCAGATGGCGTCCAGGCCCACGACCGCCTCTGCGGTGCCATGTGGATCGCGAATGTCGCCGGCAACCACGTCAAACTCGTCAGCGACTTCCGGTGTGACGTGATCCAGCCAGCCCCGGTGGTTGAAGGCGTTGTACTGGACGAATGCACGCACGTCGTGGCCAGCGCGAACCAGCGCTTCGGTGAGATGAGAGCCGATGAATCCATCAGCGCCAGTGACGAGAACCTTCATGGCATGCACTTGAATTGCGGATACAGACTGGCCCTGCCAGGTGCGGGGATGGGATTAGATCCGCGGGTGTGTGCCAATGCCGGTAACTTTGCCACGACGGGTAACTTCAGATTGACTAGCCAGCGTTAAGCATAACGGATGTATTCGATGTGCGGTCCACAATGCGTCGTTGACGAACGATCACCGAAGCCCTGTGACGGTCGATACGCGTTCGTTACCGTGGGTGCCGAATCGAGCGGGCTGAGGCCCGCGATTCTGAAAAAGTGTAGGAAATCACTTTTTCAGCACCCTGCTAGAGGCCGAGTGCGTGGCGATCAAGCGGGTCAAGCGGTATGTCCGGATCCGGTGACGGGATCGCTGACAGCAGCAGCTTCGTATAATCTTCCTGCGGATTGTTGAATACCTCATCGATCTCGCCCGCTTCAACGACCTTGCCGCGATGCATGACGAGCACGCGATCGCAAATGTGCTTTACGACGCTGAGGTCATGGGCGACGAACATGTAGGTCAGCCCCAGTTCGTGCTGCAGGTCTTCCAGCAGATTGATAATTTGGGCCTGCACCGAGACGTCGAGCGCAGAGACAGATTCGTCGCAAACGACAAGGCTCGGCCGCAGGATGAGTGCCCTGGCGATACCGATGCGCTGTCGCTGGCCACCGGAGAAGGCGTGCGGATACCGCGTCATGGAGTCCTGCGCGAGCTGAACCAGATCCAGAATTTGCAGCAGCTTCTGCTGGCGCTCACGCCGATTTCTAAAGCCATGGATGATGAGAGGCTCTTCGATGATCTCCTGCACGGTCATTCGCGGATTTAGCGATGCGAAAGGGTCCTGGAAGACCATCTGGATTTCGCGGCGCAGCGGCACAAGCTGACGTTCGGTCATTGCGTGCAGGTCGACCCATCCACCTTCACTCAGAAACCGCGCGGTGCCCTCGTCGGGGTTGATCGCGCGCAATATGCAGCGAGCGAGCGTGGTCTTGCCGGAACCGGATTCGCCGACGATGCCGAGCGTTTCGGCGCGAAAGAGATCGAAGTTGACGTCTTCGACGGCGGGTACGCCGTCGAAGAACTTTGACATCCCGCGAACCTCGAGAATCGCTTCACTCACGTCAGATGCTCCGGAATCTCACTTGCGGGGAGGCTAATCTGGCGCCCGTCTTTGAGCGTGACAAGCGGATGTGCTGTCGTGATGTCCCTGTCGCCTACCACGCTCGCGATCGTCGATAGACGTTCACGTTTGTCGTTCAGGCCAGGTATCGCGGCCAGCAATCCGCGCGAGTAGGGATGCAACGGGTCCTTCAGCACCTGACGTACAGAGCCAATCTCCAGCACGCGACCCTGGTACATGACGACCACGTGGTCCGCCATTTGCGCGACGACGCCCAGGTCGTGAGTGATAAAGAGAACGGTGTTGGAGAGTTCTGACTGCAGGCGTCGGATCAGGGTAAGAATCTCGGCCTGAATGGTGACGTCGAGGGCGGTCGTCGGCTCGTCGCAGATCAACAGCTCCGGGTTGCAGACGAGGGCCATCGCGATGACGACCCGCTGACGCATGCCGCCCGAGAATTCAAAAGGGTACATCTTCATGCGGCGTTCGATGTCGTCGATGCCCACGTGCTGCAACATCTGCGCGGCTTCCTGCCAAGCAACGGCCTTCGATACGTCGCGGTGACACAGGATTGCCTCTGAAACCTGGTCGCCAACCGTGTGGACCGGCGACAGCGCCGTCATCGGCTCCTGGAATACCATGCTGATGAGACCGCCACGCAGCTCGTGGATCCGGGGGTCTTTTGCATCGAGCTGGACGATGTCGTAGGACTCACCGTCATTCGTTGTCAGGTTGATTTCGCCGCCGATGATCTCACCCGGGGGTTGGATGAGGCGCATGATGCAGTTCGCAGTGACCGACTTGCCGGAACCGGATTCACCCACGACTGCTGTCACCTTGCCGCGTGGCACGTCGAAGCTGACGTCGGACAGCGCTTTCGTGACGCCGACATCGGTCTTGAACGCCAGCGCGAGGTTGCGAATGGAAACGATGGGATCTTCCATCTCCACTAGCGGGACCCTCCCGTGCTATACGGGTCCGCAGCGTCTCTGAGGCCGTCGCCGAGCAGATTGAATGCCATCACCGTTAACACGACGAACAGTCCTGGCAACAATAGCCATGGCGTCATCACAATGACCTGATAGTTCTGGGCCTGCTGCATCAGAACGCCCCAGCTCACGACGGGCGGTCGCAGCCCGATGCCGAGGAAGCTGAGCGCCGTCTCGCCGAGGATCATGCCGGGCACCGCGAGCGTTGCGGTGGTGATGATGTGACTCGAGAAGCTGGGCAGCATGTGCCTGAAAATGACCCGGAATTTGCCCGCGCCAAGCATCCGCGCCGCGACAATAAACTCCTCCTCGCGCAGGGCGAGAAATCGGCCACGCACCTGGCGCGCAAGCGTGGTCCAGCCGAGTAGTGACAGAATGATGGTGACGCCAAAATACACGCGGATGGAGGACCATGCGACCGGAAGCGATGCAGAGAGTGCCATCCAGAGCGGTAGCGATGGTAGCGATTGGAGGACCTCGATGGTGCGCTGCACGGCCCGGTCTACCAGGCCGCCGAGGTAGCCGGCGAGTCCGCCGAGCGACACCCCGAACAGGAGTGTCATCACCACGCCGATGATGCCAATCGACAAGGAAATCCGTGCGCCATAGAGAACGCGTGAGAAGAGATCCCGCCCAAGCTGGTCGGTGCCAAAAAGATGGACATATCCGCCTTCCGCCTGGAAGAGGTGAGTGTTTGCCTCAAAGAGATTCCAGAACTGGTAGGTTTCGCCGGTGGCGAAAAACCGGAGCGCAAAGCGCTTTTCCGGGTTGACCGTGTATTCGCGCATCCACGTGTCGGCATTGACCTCCATGTCGTAGCCGTAGACAAAGGGCCGCAACGAGAAGTTGCCGTCAATGTCCATGAACCGAATCGACATGGGGGGCGCGTTGATGGCGGCCACGTTGCGTGCGGTCGTGCCGTAGGGCGTGAGGACCTCGCAGAGCGCTGCGGTCAGATACATGAATATCAAAAACACCCCACTCACCATCGCCAGACGGTGACGCTTGAAGCGGCGCCACTGCAATTGTCGCGGTGTCAGCGTGTCCTGGGCCTCTTCGACCTCGTAGGTCGCCGCATCGGCCTTCGCAATGTTGTCACTCATAACGAATCCGTGGGTCAGCCCAGGCCAGGAACAGGTCGGATATCAACATGCCGACTACTGTGAGCATGGCAAGCAGCATCAGGAAGCTGCCGGCCAGATACATGTCCTGATTGAGCAGCGCCTGCAACAGTGCGGGGCCGGTCGTCGGCAGGTTGAGAACCATGGCAACGATCGCCTCGCCTGAGATCAAGGCTGGCAACTGCAGGCCGATGGTGCTGATGAACGGATTGATCGCGATCCGCAACGGGTACTTGAGAATCAGCTTGACGGGACGCACGCCCTTCGCGCGGGCGGTCACAACGTATGGCTTGTTGAGTTCGTCGAGCAGGTTGGCGCGCAGAATCCGCATCGTAATTGCGGTGCCACTCAGGCCGATAATGACCATCGGAATCCAGATGTGGGTGAGCATGTCGCCGAAACGCGCGAAGGACCACGGCGCGTCACGGTACTCCGGCGAAAAGAGGCCACCAACACTGATACCGAAGTACTCATACCCGACGTACATAAGGATGAGTGCAAGCAGGAACGGGGGGGTTGCGAGGCCGACTAAAGCGATCGAGGTCATCGCGTAGTCGCCGATCGAGTACTGGCGGACCGCCGTATAGATGCCGAGCGGCAGGGCGGCTACCCAGGTAAAAATGAGCGCAGAAATGGTCAGCGCGAGGGTAAAGCCCAGCCGTTCCCAGACCAGTTCGCTAACCGGTCGGGCGAAGAGGAAGGAGTATCCCATGTCGCCCTGGACAAAGTTGATAACCCAGTGGAAGTACTGTTGGTAGATCGGCTTGTCGAGGTTGTACTGGGCACGAAGGTTTTGGATCTGTTCCGCGGAGACCTCAACACCCTGTGCCTGCAGACGGTCCAGCGTGGCGCTGACGATATCGCCGGGCGGCAGTTGGATGACGGTGAAGACGATCACCGAAATCAGGATCAGGGTCGGGAACATCCCGATGATGCGGGAGATCACGTAGGATCTCATTAGTCCTCCGCTAGCGCGGATGGATTCATGCGCCAGGTCTGCATTTTATCGTTGTTCTGCTCGAATTCCCGGGTAGCAATTCACCCGTCTTGTTCTCTGCGGTCTCTCACATGCCCTTGTGAATGCCCTTGTGGCGGTTCTGGTGAGCGGCATTGTCGGACAGCTCGCAAAGCGCGTAAACAGGAGTACCACAGGTGACCCTGGCTTTGCCAGTGCAATGCAGTCCTGCGGGTCTCCTTGAGCAGAGCCTGATGAACGCTACGACACGAACATTGGTATGCCCCGCGGCTATGCGATGGAATCCGGGGGAGACGCAAGGGCGAGAACGAAGCCGTCTCACCGCTTGCATGTGATCAGTCGCGTCGAGGGCAAGTCATTCGCAAAGGTTGCCGAACGTGCCCCCGGCCTCGTGCTGCAGACCGGCCTTGGCAAAGATCTCGAGATCGTCAAAGAGATGCACTTTCCGCATTCGCTGGGACGCCCGTACTCCGCGTTTACGCATTACCTGGGATTCGGGGTAAATGACGGTGAATACAAAGTGATGGGTCTTGCCCCCTTATGGCGACCCAAGGCCACAACAGCAGGCCGCCGTAGCCCTGCGCGGTTGCCATCGTTATCGCCCAGATGGCGAGGGTCGTTGCGAGGCGAAAGGCGTGTTCGTCACCGCCGAATGAGCCGGAGAGGAAGGCGAAGAGGACCATCAGCAACATAGCGCCGTAGTAGACGCCGTCGCCCATAAGCCGGAGCGTGGTCTCGGTGCGCTCCGTGGATTCGGTCACTGTTCGTACCGGGATGCTGAGGCCAGGGCTCGCCCGGAGCGCAATATTGATGACGTCGCCGACGGGCGCGGTCAGCGGCAGGATGAACGCCGGGTGTAGCACCCGGCGTTGACGGGCTGGATATTGATTGCCGCCAAGATGTAGCAGGCCGCCGTCGCGGTTCGTGATTGTGTACTGGGTGACGTAGGGCGAGGCGATGTGCAACATCACAGGGCCGCCGAGGTTCGGCACCGCTACCTGTAGATCAGCGGTGCCCTCCTTGTCCACCCGAACCTGCCAGTGCGCAGGTTCGGCATCGGCGCCTGACCACCCGGCGAGGAGGATGAGCAGGGTCGCGAATCGGCATGCGTGTCTGAATAACGGCATGTGAGGCTATGCAGGGACAAGTGCCCGCCAGAGGGGTATTAGTTCTCAGCATAGTTCAAGGGTCTGACCCGGTCCGCCACGGATCACCTGAGGGGGGCAATCCTGGAGGAAGGCGAGCAGACCGCTGTTAAGGCTCTCAGGGCAGCCCTTTATGGCCGGCT
>Ga0302135_10000616_pt1 | contig 21429 bp, 33 predicted proteins | sample CBN3_surface_MG_FD_203119 | JGI IMG/M metagenome (GOLD analysis project Ga0302135, IMG submission 203119) | Marine microbial communities from Western Arctic Ocean, Canada - CBN3_32.1 | ecosystem: Environmental > Aquatic > Marine > Oceanic | place: Canada: Western Arctic Ocean | collected...
GGGCGGTCCGCAAGAGAGCTGACAACAAGACAATTTTGATTCACATGTCGGGCAAGATGTCCGGCGGACACGGAAGAGTAGGAGAGCGGCATGGCTAAGGGCACGTTTGAGCGGACGAAGCCGCACGCCAACATCGGCACCATCGGTCACGTGGACCATGGTAAGACCACACTGACGGCAGCGATCACAAAGACGCTTGCTCTGCAGGGTGGCGCGACGTTCAAAGCGTTCGACCAGATCGACAACGCACCGGAAGAGCGGGCACGTGGTATCACCATTGCCATCTCCCACGTTGAGTACGAGACGGCCGCCCGTCACTACGCACACGTGGACTGCCCCGGTCACGCGGACTACATCAAGAACATGATCACCGGCGCCGCCCAGATGGATGGCGCGATCTTGGTGGTTGCCGCCCCGGATGGCCCCATGCCCCAGACCCGCGAGCATCTCTTGCTCGCCCGTCAAGTGGATGTCCCCTACATCGTTGTCTTCCTGAACAAGGTCGACCAGATGGAAGACGAAGAGCTGCTGGAGCTGGTTGAGATGGAGCTGGCAGAGCTGCTCTCTGACAACGGCTTCGACGGTGACAACGTGCCGATTGTTCGCGGTTCCGCACTGGCGGCCCTCGAAAGCGAATCGACCGACGTCAGTTCACCTGAGTACGCACCCATCCTCGCGCTGATGGAAGCGGTCGACTCCTACATCCCGCAGCCGGAGCGCCCGAAAGACCAGCCGTTCCTGATGGCCATCGAAGATGTCTTCGGCATCAAGGGCCGCGGTACCGTGGTCACCGGCCGCATCGAGCGTGGCATCGTGAACGTCGGTGAATCGATCGAGATCATCGGTCTGAAGGACACCAACACGACGACCGTCACGGGCGTTGAGATGTTCAACAAGACTCTCAACCAAGGCGAGGCGGGGGACAATGTCGGCTGCCTGCTGCGTGGTGTTGAGCGTGACGACATCGAGCGTGGGCAGGTACTGGCAGCTCCCGGTTCGATCACGCCACACCGCAAGTTCAAGGGGCAGGTCTACGTCCTGTCGAAGGAAGAGGGCGGCCGTCACACGCCGTTCTTCAACGGATATCGCCCGCAGTTCTACGTCCGCACCACGGACGTCACCGGTATGGCCACGCTGCCTGATGGCACGGAAATGGTGATGCCGGGCGACGATGTGGAACTGAACATCGAACTGGTCTCGCCGATCGCCATCGAAGACGGCCTCCGCTTCGCGATTCGCGAGGGTGGCCGGACCGTGGGCGCTGGCGTTGTGACCGAAATCGTCGAGTAGGTACTTACGATGGCGAAGAAGGGCGACCGCGACCACGTGAAGCTGGCGAGCAAGGAATGTCCCGGCACCGTTTACCACACCACGAAGAACAAGCGGAACGATCCGGATCGTATTGAACTGAAGAAGTACTGCCCGCAGACCCGCTCAGTGCAGGTCTTTCGGGAGACTCGCTAGGCGATAGTGGGTCGACCTCGCGGGCGCGGTGCCCGTGGATGGAGTGGCAACGATGGGCCGAGAAGCTCGCCGGGCTCAGGCCCGTGCGGAGCGGGGAGCAAAACGCGGCCAAGGCCAGAGTGGTCGGTCGCGTAGTAACCCGGCTTCGGTATCGGCTCAGCCGCAACTGGACCAGGCTCGGTCTCGGGGCTCGTTCCTGAAGCCGGCTTGGATAATGGATATCATCAGCGAGCTGCGCAAGGTCACTTGGCCATCGCGCCAGGAGGTTGGGTATCTGACCACTGTGGTGATCATCGTCTCGCTGATTGTCGGGGCGATCCTCGGCACGGCGGACCTCGGATTTGGCTGGTTCGTCGAGCAGACGATCCTTCGGTAGGAGCAGGGCGTGGTAAAGCAAGCGAAGCCAACCGAGGCTGGATCAGCAAACGTTGAGATCGATCTCGGTCTCGACGCGACGGATGGTCGTGCCTGGTACATAGTGCAGACGTACTCGGGCTACGAAAACAAGGTGAAGCTGGATCTGGAGCAGCGGATCCGCTCGATGGACATGTCCGAGCGGATTTTCAATGTGGTGGTCCCGACCGAGGACGAAATCGAGATTCGCGACGGTCAACGGAAGACGGTTTCGAAGAAACTATTCCCTGGCTATGTCTTCGTGCAGATGGTAATGGACGACGACACTTGGTACGTGGTGCGCAATACCCCGGGCGTGACTGGTTTTGCCGGTACGACGATGGATGAGCGTGCCAAGCCGACGCCGTTGCCAGACACCGAGGTGGAGCAAATTCTCCGTCAGATGCAGTCGGCCCAGCCGAAGATCAATATCGGTTTCGCCGTAGGCGAGACGGTGATGGTGACGGACGGGCCATTCAGCGACATGATTGGAAGCGTGGACACGATCGACCTCGACCGTGGTCGTGTGCGCGTGATGGTATCGATGTTCGGCCGCGATACGCCGGTCGAGTTGGATTTTCTACAAGTAGAGAAGCAGTAGCGACGGCGATTCCGAAGCGCTGCGGCCGCGAATATTACGCGGGCGAGTCATTGGTGGGGTGAGATGGCGAAGAAGGTTCGAACGGTTTTGACGCTGCAAATCCAGGCTGGGTCTGCGAACCCGGCGCCACCCGTGGGCACGGCGCTGGGGCCGCACGGGATTAATATCATGGATTTTTGCAAGGCGTACAACGAGCAGACACGCGATCAGAGTGGCCAGATCATTCCTGCGCGGATCACCATCTTTGAGGATCGGTCATTTTCCTTCGTGCTGAAGACGCCGCCAGCGTCGGACCTGTTGCGTCGAGCAGCCGGTGTGGGCAAAGGTTCGGCGAGCCAGCTCCAGATCAACGTCGGTTCGGTGTCGAAGGCTCAGGTGCGCGAGATCGCTCAGGTGAAGATGCCTGACCTGAACACCACAGATATGGACCAGGCAATGAAGATCGTCGAGGGCACCGCGCGCTCGATGGGGATCGAGGTCAAGTAACGATGCCGAAGCTAGGGAAGCGAACCGTGGCGGCGCGTGAGCGCGTGGACAAGGACGAACTCTACGAGCCGGTCAGCGCCGTTGCACTGGTAAAAGAGAACGCCACCGCCAAGTTTGACGAGACGGTTGAGCTGCACCTCAAGACCGGCCTAGATGGCCGCCACGCCGACCAGCAGATCCGCGGCTCCGTGGTGCTGCCACACGGCATCGGCCGCGAGCTGCGAGTGTTGGTGTTCGCCGAAGGCGAAGCAGCCACGCTCGCCCTGGAAGCTGGTGCCGACGAAGTGGGTGGCGACGAGCTGATTCAGAGGGTTGCCGGTGGTTACTTGGATTTTGATGTCGCACTCGCACAGCGTGAGCTGATGGGCAAGGTTGGTAGTCTGGGCCGCGTGCTTGGTCCACGTGGCCTGATGCCGAACCCACGCACGAATACCGTGCTGGTGACCGAAGATCTGGCGCGCGGTGTGCAGGAAGCAAAAGCCGGTCGGGTGGACTTCCGCCTGGACCGCACGAACCTGTTGCATTGCACGATTGGCAGAGCCTCGTTCGAGCCGGACAAGCTGTTGGACAACCTGCGTGCGATGGTGAGCGAGATCGTTCGTTCGCGTCCGAATGGGACGAAGGGCCAGATGATCCGCAGCGCGACGCTGACCTCGACGATGGGGCCGGGCGTGGCGATGGACGTGAACCAGATGATGGCGCTGGCGTCCGAGTCCGCGTAGCGGCGCGGTTGCTAGGGCGAGCGGAATCAGCGGGGTGGTTGCGTAGACCGGAAGGCCTACGTCCTGCACACTGATTCATCGATGGCCAGCGCTTTGGCGCAGGCAGTTGGACTGGGCTCGGCGTTCGCGCCGGGCCACCGCCAGAGACTGCGGGTCCCGAAAGGGATAACGGCCACGAGGTCACCCGTACAGGTGGGGCATAAAGCGCACACGAGCGCCCTTGCGGTACTCGGATCGCGCGCCCTCACCGCTAGGCGGAGAGGGCGTTTTTTTGTGCGCTGGCGCACACCAACTAGGAGAGCCGATGCCGACCGCGAAGAAGATCGAGCAGGTGGCTGAGCTGAAGGATCGCATCTCCCGCGCGGAGATCGCGATCGCGGCCAGTTACCAGAGCACGAGTGTGGCTGAACAGGTTGAGCTGCGGAGCGCGTTGCGCGAGGCCGATGCCGAGATGCGCGTGGTGAAGAACACGCTTCTGAAAATTGCCGCGGCCGATGCCGGCCTGGAACAGTTCGGCACGCTAGCCGATGGGCCAACGGCGGTAGTGTTTGGCTTCGGCGACGTAGTGGCGCCGGCTAGGGCACTGGCGAATTACATCGCTGAGCATCGCGACACCGCTGTGGAGATCCGCAGTGCGGTAGTTTCCGGCGAGGTTGTTGATGCGGCGTATGTCCGCGATCTGGCGACGGTACCGCCGAGGGAAGAACTACTGGCGCGGATTGCCGGCGGTTTGGTTGGCAAGGTGCGCGAGCTGATGATGCTGCTGGACGCTACGACCAGAGATTTCGCGGGGCTAATTGAGGCTCGCGCGGCACAATTGGAGTCTGAAGGCGAAGCAGGCTAGCCGGCTTCCGTTGATAACTGAGCAAAATAAGCGGCGTCGGAACGCCGCGGCAGGAGGAATTAGATGAGCAAGGTTGACGACGCACTGGAGATCATCAAGGGGATGACCATCCTTGAGTTGCGTGACTTGAACAACTCGATTGAGGAAGAGTTCGGCGTGACCGCGGCGGCTCCGATGGCGATGATGGCCGCTGCTCCGGGCGCTGCTGCCGACGCTGCCGAGGAGCAGTCTGAGTTCGACGTGATCCTGAAGGACTTCGGTGCGAACAAGATTAATGTCATCAAGGTGGTCCGCGAGCTCACGTCGTTGGGTCTGAAGGACGCCAAGGATCTGGTTGAGTCGGCGCCGAAGGCAGTGCGCGAGGCCATTCCGAAGGATGAGGCCGATGCGGCCAAGACGAAGCTTGAAGAGGCTGGAGCCACGGTCGAGCTCACGTAACGAATCCTGCTAGTTTTCCGACGAGCTCTCGGCACCCACTGCTGGGTGCCGAGAGCTCGTGATACGCTCCGGTTGTGACAGACCAGCGAAGCGTGGATAGTGGCATCGAAGACGACGAGCTGTTCGATGCGAGTGAGCTGGATCCTGCCATCGCGTTACCGTCACCGCTGGTCTACCGCGGCTCTCTGGTCGCCCTGCTCCTTGGCTCGGTTTTCGCCGTTGGCCTGCTGGTACTACCGCCGGTTGGCATCGACCACGATCGGCCTCCGGCGTCGATCGAAGGGATTGTGGGCGGTCCCGTTCCGACGATGACGGCGACTGCAGTTCCCTCGGTGACAGCAACGCCGACCGCCACCGCTGAGGCCACCAGCACCACCACGCCGGCTGCGACCGCACAGCCTGCCAGCACCACCACGCCGGTGGAGGCCGTCATCTATACGGTGCGGTCAGGCGATACGATGTCGTGGATCGGCGAGCAGTTCCTGCCGGCGGAGCGCGACCTGAATCAATTCATCGACGAGATTGCCGCGCTGAACGGAATTCCGGACATCACTCAGATCCAGGTGGGTCAGGTGTTGGAGATCCCGGGGTAATAGTCGCAATGGTGGGGTAGCCGATGTACGACGAGTTTGTGGAGCGGCGAACGCCAACGCGCAGTCCGATCTTGCGGAACGCGGTGCTCTATACGCCGGCTGCGGTAGTGAGCGTTGTGTTGTTCATGCTGGCGTTAGCCAGTCTACTTTCTGGCAATAGCGGAGCCATTCTTCCGACATTGCTTCTTGCCGCGGTTGGTTTCGCCCTCGTGTATGAGGCGCTTGCCGCGCTGCGCGACCTTCGCGCCGAGCCTGTAGTGACCGAGGGAGAGGTCGATCGGATCTGGAAGAAGGCGAAGCTGCTGGTCTTCGGGCGGCAGGATTACCTGCTCGTTCAGAAGCGAGTGTTCGAGATTGGTGCGATCGCGGCGACGGAGCTGTCGGTGGGCCAGGTGATATCGATCGAGCACTGGCCTCACACCATGCGAGTGATCACTGTGGAGCGGGTGCACGGCGACAGCAAATCGTAGCGCGGTGGCTGGTATCGAACGACGAACTACGGGACCGTGCTGGCGGCGACCGAGACGCTGAAGTGCCGTACCAAATCAGGGTTGCGAAACTGCCCGAGAACGAGCGACCGCGTGAGCGGCTCGGCGCGGGTGCGCTGACGACCGCAGAACCGCTGGCTATTGTGTTGCGCATCGAATCCGCGCGTGAGGTTGTGCTCGCGCGCCGGGCGGTTGCTTGCCGAGGGAGGCGGGCTGCGCGGTCTTGCCGTCGCCGATTTGTCGACCTTGTCTGCGATCCACGGTCTCGGTCCAGCGAAATCATCAATGATCTTCGCATTCTTCGAGCTGGGTGAGACGGGGCGCTGGAGGGTGAGTTGCTGCGTCCGCTGATGCATGGACCGAAGGGCATTGCTCGCCTGTTGCAGCTGGAGATGGAGCTGTTGGACCAGAGGTGCGGTTGTTGGTGTTGGACTCCAAGCACGATGTATTCGCCAGTCGACGCTCTACCGAGGCTCGATTAACTCCTCGCCGGCGCGCGTGGTGGAGGTGTTTCGCGAGGCGGTGCGACGAACGCATTCGCGATTGCGCTGACGCACAATCCCCGAGCGCCGCCCCGACGCCCTACCGCGCTGCCGTTGCGTTCACGGAGGCGGTGGTCTACGAAGGCCAATTGCTGGATGTGTAAGGTATTGGATCATCTGGTGTTCGGACATGGCAAGTATGCCTCGATGAGGCAGCGGGGACTGGGTTTCTCGGAATCCTAGGCGTGGCAGGGCTTGCCCTAGGCGGGGGGTCTGCGTGCTAGAATCGTTGACGGGCGGGGGGCAAGGGGCTCGCAACGCGTGCACTGGATCGACCTGCTGATCGTTGGCGTCATTGCGTGGATGACGTTCACCGCATTTTCCAACGGCCTGATTCGCGAAATCGTGAAGCTGGTGGCACTCGTACTCGGCGCGGTGCTTGCCGGCATATTTTACGACGATCTGAGCCAGAATCTGTCGTTTCTGGTGGAGGATGTCACCACTCGCGACTTGATCTCATTTGGTGCGTTGCTTGGCGGGATGCTGATCCTGGGGCAGATCGCGTCGAGCATGCTCCGGGGCACTGCCCGGATGCTGATGCTGGGGCCGTTCGATCACTTGGGTGGCGCCGCATTCGGTCTAGTCAAGGGAGTGATCCTGGTGGAGCTGGCGTTGATCGTCGTATCGGTGTTCCCGGCCGCGTCGCAGGTGGCGCTGGCAATCGACGATTCCGTGCTGGCGCCGGTGTTTCTCGAGCGTGCGCCGGTCATGGAGCTGGCGTTGCCAGGCGAGTTCGACGATGCGCTCGATCGGCTGCTCGAATGGCAGGCGTCGTTCCCGGCGTCGGTCGGAGGCTTTGGCGGCGGTTCCTGAGTCACGTTTCACGCCTCACGCAATCACGAACGCGTTTTGATGCCCGCTACACTTTCCGCGAAAACACTCACCCGCACGCCATCTACGGTGCGGCGGTGCGATCTGAACGTCTGGAGATGTAGTGGCGATCCAGCTACGGGCGCGGGTGCTCGTGTTCCAGAGGAAAGCGGAGATCCTCGAGATCGGGAACGAGCCGCTGCGTGGAATTGGCGATGCTCGCTACGAGACACCCTCACCTCCAGCACTTCGTGCGCCGGCCGGTACCGCAGCTGCGCCTAACGTGCCGCGAGGTGTTCTCACCTGACGAGAACCGCTGCCAGTACTGGGTGCGGCGCAGTGATCTGACGCTTGATCACGTCACACCCAGACATCGCGGCCGTCCGCCCACGTGGGAGAGCCTGACGACGGCCTGCCGCACCTGCAATCACGGCAAGGGCGGGCGGATGCCCGAGGGAGCGGACATGACTCTGGCCAAGCGCCCACTCCGCCCGTCCCCGCATCCGGCGGATCTGTTCGCGGTCCACCTGGAACGGTGTCCATTCGTTGTACCGTTCCAGGTGGACCGCGCCGCCGTGAGGATCACTCGGCGGTCGGGTCCTAGGTAGCCTCGATTCCCGGGTTTGCGTGACTAGAGCGTCTCCCCGGTGCGGCGATCGAAGATCGCCGCGATCTCGTCGAGGCCGGTCAGCTCTCGCGCGGCAAGTAGCGCTTGCAGGCAGGCGCCGGGGCTGACCCAGCCGTTCTTGCGCACTGATTGCTCCACCTCGGCGCCAAGCCGTGACGCCTCGGGGAGCGCTTCCTGGAACGTGGGGGCGAGCGATTCCCACAGCGGATGTTCGATCGCCGCGCGAGCGTAGAGCAACGCCGCGAAGGCGAAGGCTGATTGCTGGGGATCGTTCCATTCCGGGCCCGTTTCGCGGAGCAGGTCCTTTAGCGCCTGGTGACGCTGCTCGGTTTCCCATTCGACGTTCAGGTTGAGCGCCTGCAACGCGTGGTCCGCCGCCGGGGCCAGCACCAGTTCGCGGAGCGCGCCGCGCAACATTGGCCCGTCCGGCACGTCATCGCCCGCCGCCCGTTGCACCGTCGGGTAGCGCTCAAGCCGCTGCCGCACGTGCTCGAGCGCTACGCCGACGACGTGTGGCAGTGCATGCGTGGGCACTCCGTTGTGGAGCTGGATAAGCGCCGTGCCTTGCTGCCAGATGACGTTGGAAAACGCGCCCTCCGCGCCGCCCTCGATGCGCAGCTGGAGCTCGCTCTCGATCCGGAGGCGATGCTCCACCTCCTCGAACAGTGGTTCCAATGTTGTGCCAATGTCCTTGCCGATGACTTTCATGGCCGCTCCCTCAGTCGAACAGCGGCGGGCACTGCACGCAGTAGTTCGTTTCATTGCCGCCGCGCATCTGCCCCTTGGTCGGGCTTCCGCAGCGGGTGCACGGTTCGTTTGCCTTGCGGTGGACACTCAGATGCTCGCGCTATTTCTCTTTGCGGCCAATGCCCTACGTCTGGACGATCTGGTCGACCGCGGTGCAGGAACATTCGATCACGGTTCGAGTCGACTCGAACAGCCGATGGATGTCGACGTCGTCCATGATGCTGCGCTTGCGATGCGTGTGCAGCTTCGCTTCCCAGAGAAGCTCGTCCGAATATGCGTTCCCGATGCCTGCAGTGGACTCCTGATGGGTGAGCCTGTCCTTGATCTGACCGCGTCGCTTCGCGATCAATGCAGTGAACGGTTCTTCGTCGATCGCCATCACGTCGGGGCCCAGCTTCGCGAACTGCGGGACGGCATCCAGCTGATCGGTGTCGGTCAGATATAAGCGGCCCATGCGCCGCATGTCAGAGTATCTCAGCTCATGCGTGTCATTGGAGCCGAACACGACGCCGATCCGATCCGGATTGCTGGAGCCTGCCTCCACCCAGTGGAAGCGATGCCGGTCAGCATGGAATTGACGACCAGTACACGCCCATTGTCTCGGTTGAAGCGCAGGTACGTGCCATGGCACAGGATGTCGACGAAGCAGTCGCCGATCAGCGTCTGTAACTCGTCCGCGTCAGTGCGGTCAGTCAGGAGATCGGTGCCTCCACTCTGGTGATTGTTCGGTCATCGAGTTGCGGTTTTAGGTAGTGCTGAATCGCTTCGAGATCCGGAATCTCAGGCATCGTTCCCAGTCCAGCGAGGATAGGAGCCGAGCACGTGCAGCCACTGCGTGCGGGGACGGGCCTCTTCGATCGCCGCAGCGATCGAAGGGTCCGTGCGGTGGCCCTGCGCGTCTACGAAGAAGTAGTACGTGCCGAGTTGGCGGCCGGTAGGGCGCGATTCGATTTTCGTCATGTTGATTGTCCGATCGGCGAAGGGTTGGAGTACCTCGACGAGCGAGCCGGGTCGGTCGTGCGCCATGGTGAACACCAGCGAGGTCTTGTCGTCGCCGGTGCGTTCGCCGTCTGCCGCGGTCAGCACAATAAAGCGAGTCTGGTTGTTTGGTTGATCGCTGATATCCGAATCGTAGATCTGTGCGGAGTACAGCTCGGCAGCGCGTGCGTTGCTAATCGCGAGCGCGTTCGCCTCGGAGGCGGCGGCTTCGATCGAAGCCGCCGTTGAGAGCGCCGCGACCGGCTGCGCGTTCGGCACGATCGCCGCCAGGTGCTGACGGCACTGCGCCAAGGCTTGCGGGTGCGAGTAGACGACGCGGACGGCGTTGAGGTCGAGTCCAGCCGGACCGACTAGGGCGTGGCGGATCGCGATCACGATCTCGGCGGCGACCATCAGCGCGGGATCCTCGCGTTGTAGGATCGCGAGCGTCTCTGCGACCGGTCCTTCGAGCGCGTTCTCGATCGCACAGACGGCGGCGTCAGCTTCGCCCCGCTCGACCGCCTCGACGGCGGCGGCGACGGTGGAGACCGGAACCAGTTCGGCGCTGGCGTCGTATTCCAGCGCGGCTGCCTCGGTATAGGTGCCGGATGGGCCTAGGTGAGCGAGGCGCATCAGCCGCTCTCCGGTCGGCCCGTGATCAGCTCGCGCATCGACTCTTCGGCGTCGACGGGGATGACGGCGATCACCTCGTCGCCGATGTGCAGCACGGTGTCGCCATCCGGGACGCGCGGTCCGTCTTCATCGACCACCAGCGAGATCAGCGTCTGCTCGGGCAAGCGCAGGTCGCGGAGCAGGCGGCCCGCAGCCGGCGCACCTTCCTGCAAATGCAAGTCGACGACCTTCAGTCCAGAGCCGGTGAGGCTCATCAGCGGGACGACGGTGTGTTCCGGCAGCGTCGTTTCGATCTGAGCCATCACTGCTTGTGCTGCCGAGACCGTGCTGTCGACCCCCAGCAGGCGGAACAGCTCCTCGTTGCGCGGATCGTTGACGCGGGCGATCGTCCGCTTCACTCCAAAGCGGTGTTTTGCCACCTGGCATGCGACGAGGTTTGCGCTGTCATCCGCAGTCACTGTGATCAGCAGGTCCGCGCGCCCGGCGCCGACTTGCTCAAGAAATGCCACCTCGGATCCATCGCCGGCGACGACCATCTCGCCCAGTTCATCGCGAAGTTCGGCGGCGCGACTGGTGTCGCGTTCGATGATCGTAACCTCGTGGCCCGGCATCATCTGTAGCTCCAGACCGATGCCGTATCCAACGATGCCGCCACCGACCACGATGATATACATGGCCTAGGCCTCGTTTCCGATCGACAGGTCTGGGAACAACGCGCCGTAGGCGAGGTCCGCGCCGATCTTGGTTGGGCTGAAGGTCCGCAGGCCCAGCTCTTCGAAGAGTTCGCTCCGTAGTGGATCCTTGACGCGGATGACCACCGTGGGGACGCCGAAGATGTGCTTCGCGCGTTGCGAGGCCAGCAGGTTCCGGTTGTCACCGGAGGCGAGCGCGATGAACGCGTCTGCTTCGCGGATGCCGACCTCTTCCAGTAGTCGATGATCGGTGCCCGAGCCCACCGTACGGCGGCCACGGAAATCTGCCGGCAGGCGGTCAAAGGCGTACTGGTTGGTGTCGATGATTGCCACGTGATGGCCTTCTTCGGAGAGTCGCGCGGCGACGCTGGCGCCGACTCGACCGCAGCCCATGATCACGACCTTCATAATTTTACCTCTGGCCCGGGCGAACCGGTAGAGGTTCACCTTCGGTGACCGGGTACCGAATCATCCACACGAAGCCGGGGGCGCGCTCTAGCACGTAGCTGGCGACCTTTCCGAGTTCGTAGCGACCGTACGGGCGATGGTATTCGAGGCCGATCACGATCGCATCCGCGCCGCGCTCGGCCGCCTCGTCCAGGATGACGTGTGCCTCCTGTCGCGCCTGCAGCAGTTCGGCTTCCAGCCGCACGTCGTGGGCGGCGGCGAGTTTCTCCGCGTGCTCCAGCACTTCCTCGCCGCGCTGCCCCTCGGCCACCATGTCCGCCTCGATCGGTAGTGACCGAGGTACTTCGATGACGTAGAGCGCGTGAACTGCGGCGTGCGTCTTGCGCGCGACCTCGCAGGCGGCAACGAGCGCGCCATACGCCGCGTCAGTCCCATCCAGCGGTACGAGGAAGGTGCGGGCCTGGAGCGGGTCGGCCGTCGCGTCGACGTCTTTGGTGTTCACCGGACGTAGGCCAGCATCAATGCTGCCGTGCCAGCTGGAAACGGACGACCGCGTTCAGGAGCAGCACGGCCGCGAGCAGCCCACTGAGGCTGACCGGACGTTCCGCGGCCATCACGATCGCGAGTGAGCTGGCGCCAACCAACGCGGAGAGGAGTGCGCCCAAGAGGTTTGCGTGGTCCATGAACGTACCTGCCGACCTGCGCGCGCCCATCGCGCGGCGTGACTCATCGGACGTCAGTGCAGGACGATCACGCTATGACTGCCGGCGAGGGGTGTCAATCGAGATCGGGCGCAGTTTGGGGCGCTAGTGGAGCTGCTCGATCCAGGCCTCGGGCTGGCCGTCGCGAATCTGCAGGAATCCGACGGTTCCGAGCTGGGTCTGAAGATTACGTGGATACATCGGAGACCCCGAATTCACGATCAGCACGCCGTCGCGGAGAGTGACGTGTGGGACGTGCGTGTCGCCCGCGACTAGGATGTCGACCGGACCGCCCCAGTGTCGCTCCATCGCCTGCTCGAACGGCATCGACCCCGTGTATGGCAGCTCCGGGAAGGAGTGGGTCATGCCGATCGTCAGTCCCTGGATGTGGAGCAGTTGGTTGTGCGCCAGGCGCGGGTCATTGGGCGCCACGGGCCGGCCGCTGGATCCGTCGTCGCCGTTGCCACGAACGGCAATCACCGGCGCGACCTCCTGCAGCCAGTCCAGCACGATTACGTCATGCATGTCGCCGCCGTGAAGGATCAGGTCGCAGTCGCGGAACGCTTCGTAGACCTCATCGAAGATCGTGCTGCGTGCCTCGGGGACATGGGTGTCGGAGACGAGTCCGATCAGGATGTCGCCTTCCAGAGTGTGCTCGTTCATCCAGGGTGCGTTGATTGGTTCGGCCATGTTCGAAGGTTAACGGCGGCGGCCCTATTCTTGCGAATCGGAGGCCGCGACCGAACGATGCGACACGCTACAATAGTGTTGACCGATTTCTCTTCGCTTTAGGGAGCAGCCATGACCAGTGACGCGAATAACGGCGCAGACCGCAACGGCAGCAAAGATGGCAGCGGCCAAACCGCCACTTGGCGTGTGAAGGCCGGCCTCGCCCAGATGCTCAAGGGCGGCGTCATCATGGACGTCACCAACGTCGACCAGGCGCGGATCGCCGAGGAAGCTGGCGCCGTCTCCGTCATGGCGCTCGAGCGCGTCCCATCCCAGATTCGCGCCGACGGAGGCGTCGCCCGTATGAGCGCCGTTGAGATGATCCAGCAGATCCAAGAAGCCGTCACTATCCCCGTCATGGCAAAGGCTCGCATCGGCCACTTCGTCGAAGCCCAAATTTTGGACGCGATCGGCATCGACTACATCGATGAATCCGAGGTGCTAACTCCCGCTGACGACCAGAACCACATCGATAAAGGGCCGTTCCGTGCCCCGTTCGTCTGCGGCTGCCGCAATCTTGGCGAAGCACTCCGGCGCATCTCCGAGGGCGCCGCGATGATCCGCACCAAGGGTGAAGCCGGCACCGGCGACATCGTTGAGGCCGTCCGCCACATGCGCTCGCTCTGGAGCAGCATCCGCAGCCTCCAAACCATGGCGGACGACGAACTGTTCACCCTCGCAAGAGACCTGCAGGCGCCGATCGACCTCGTCCGCGAAGTGAAGCGGCTCGGTCGCCTGCCCGTTGTCAACTTCTCCGCCGGTGGTATCGCTACCCCGGCCGATGCTGCGCTGATGATGCAACTGGGTGCGGACGGTGTGTTCGTCGGCTCCGGCATCTTCACCTCGGAGACGCCAGAGAAGGTCGCGTCCGCGATCGTCAAGGCCGTCACCCACTACCAAGACGCCAGTATGCTCGCCGAGGTCTCCATGGGACTCGGTACTGCAATGCGCGGCCAGTCCGTCGCCCAGATGCCTGCCGCTGAGCTACTTGCCGGTCGAGGGAACTGACTACCGCCGCATGCCAGACACACCCGTCGCCCCCGTTCGCGTAGGTGTGCTTGCCCTGCAAGGGGACTTCGAAGAGCACGCGACGATGCTGCGCGCCTGCGGCGCGGAGGCTGTTGAGGTTCGTACGCTAGCGCAGCTGCAGGCGGTTGATGGCCTGATTATCCCCGGCGGCGAGAGCACGACGATCGCGCGACTGCTGTTTGCATTCGATCTAATGGAGCCGCTGCGCGAACTGATCGTGGCGGGACTCCCGGTCTGGGGCACCTGCGCCGGTGCGATCCTGCTGGCCGACGTAACGCCCGGACTCGACCGGCCCTCGGTTGGTGGACTGGCGATGAGCGTGGACCGCAACGCGTTTGGTACGCAGGTCGATTCTTTCGAGACGGACCTAGCGATCGATGGCCTCGAGGGCGGTCCGTTCCACGCGGTTTTCATCCGCGCGCCCGTGATCACGGAGGTACACGATGTGACCGAGGCGACGGCTCGCTTGGCGGACGGGCGGATCGTCGCGGCCCGCAGCGGACGATTGATGGCCACCTGTTTTCATCCGGAGATCACGGACGATCATCGGCTTCATGCGGCCTTCATCGAACTGGTGCAAGATGCGGTGACGGAGGAGGCAGTCGGATGAGTTCCGGCGGCCGGAGTCATGCCGCGCGCCCTACGGACCTGGTTGCGCTCGTTACGTTCGACGACGAGGTGCGTGAGAATCAGGCGGTGACGCTGGAGCGCCTCGGTGCGAGAGAGTCAGGATCACGCCCACTCAATGCGGCGTTTGCGCAGTGGCTGCATCTGGGCCGGCGGATGTGGGTGAATGTGGATGGCCACGAAGTGCACGGGATCGCCACGGCACGCGACCGCGGTGCGCGGACCGCGTGGGTGATCGACACGCTGATTGATGCGGCCGGCGCCGGTCACGGCGAGGAGGTGATCGCGGATTTGCTGAGGCAAGCCGTCGACGCCGCGCGTCGTGCAAACGCGACGCACCTGTTGCTGCGCACGATGACCGGCGCAAGCGCCCGTGAACCGGCGATCCAAGCTGGGTTCCGTCCTGCGCTTTCCGAACGCCTCTGGACTGGCTCGCTGGGCATGCTGTCGCTGGTCACCGGTGTGACGGTGCGCGAGGTGACGAGGATGGACCGACTGGCGCTGTTTCAGCTCTACAGCCGCAGCGCGCCGGCTGAGGCGCGTTCATTGCTAGCGATGACGCTGGATGAGTGGGAGGCCCTGCGCGAACGTCGCTGGTTGCGAGGTGGAAGCGAGCTGCTTGCGGAAATCGATGGCCGTCCAGTGGCGACGCTGGCGTTTAGTAAGGCGCAGGGTCACCTGCAATTCGAGCTGACTGCGGAGCGAGGGACGGCAGACGCGGTGCGAGCGCTGCTTGCAGTGATGCGAGCGCAAGCTGGCGAGACTGATGCGCTGACGCTGGTGCCGCGGCATGCGAGCAGCATCGAGCAGGTGCTACTCGCCGAGGGATTCGAGGCGAGATCTGAGTACGTCTTGCAATCGCACCGCCTCCGCCGCCCGGTCATGGTGGAATCAAAAGTTTTGGTTGGTGTTCCCGTCCCGAGTGGAGGTGGTGCGTGACCGATGCCGAGCAGTGGCCGACGCAGCAGCTGACTGAGTCGGAGCACGTGGAGGCCGCTCTGCTGATCGATCGGCTCCCCTCGCGCATCGAGGCCGCCGCACGGCAGCAAGGGCTGGCTGGCCTGATTGAAATCGTGCTCGACCTCGGGCGTGTGCCAACGGCGCGCTACCATCAGGGCTCCGAGGTAACTCTGAGCGATGATGAGGTTACGCAGCAAGAAATCGATCAGACGGTGGCTCAGCTCTCGGAATTTGGCGAGGACAACCGTGCCGGTATTCCTCGGACACTGCATCGCATCTCCGCCATCCGCAACCGCCGAGATCGAATCGTTGGCCTCACCTGCCGCGTCGGGCGCAGCGTCTCCGGGTCGGCGGCCGCGATCCGTGACCTTGTGGAGTCCGGACACAGCATTCTGCTGCTGGGGCCGCCTGGTGTCGGCAAGACGACGATGTTGCGGGATGTCGCGCGCACGTTGGCCGACGACCTGAACAAGCGCGTGGTGGTGGTTGACACTTCAAACGAGATCGGTGGCGATGGCGATATCCCCCACCCCGGGATCGGGCGTGCGCGCCGGATGCAAGTGGGCACGCCTGATCTACAGCACCGCGTGATGATCGAGGCGGTGGAGAACCATACGCCCGAGGCGATCGTGATCGACGAGATCGGCACTGCTCTTGAGGCGGACGCGGCGCGCACGATTGCGGAGCGTGGAGTGCAGCTGATCGGCACGGCACATGGCAACACGCTGAGCAATCTGATGCAGAACCCGACGTTGACTGACTTGATCGGCGGCATCGAGTCGGTCACCCTCGGGGACGAAGAGGCGCGTCGCCGTCAGACGCAGAAGACGATTCTCGAGCGCCGCAATCCGCCAACGTTCGATTGTCTAGTGGAGATCCAATCGTTCACCCGCGTCGCGGTCAACGAGGACGTGGCAAGCACGGTTGATGCGCTGCTGCGCGGCTATGCGGCTGAGGCAGAGGTGCGCGAAATTGAGGACGGCACCGTGCACACGGTGCGGCGGATGCCGCTGTACTCCGACGTCGACCAGCTTTCGCAGGCAACCGACCGCTCACGAGAGATGGACTGGCCAGAGATTGCGCCAGCGCCCGGTGGGCCCGCGAAGCGGATTCTGCCCTTTGGCATCAGCCGCTCACGGTTGGATGCGGCGATCGCCTCCACTCGATCGGCCGCGACGATCGTCGACTCCGTGGATAACGCCGACTGCGTACTCACGCTGCGCCCGTACTACCGCCGGCGCAGTGGCCCGTTGCGTCGTGCCGAGGAGCTCGCGATTCCGGTCTACGTGCTGAGGAACAACACCACCTCACAGATGGAGCGCCAGTTGTTGGCGATGCGTGGCTCCGACATGGAGCTGGATCCGGTCACCGCGGCGCTGCGTGAGGTCGAGGAGGGAGTCACCAGCATTTCGCATGGTGGTGCGTCGAACGTGGAGCTGACTCCGCAGAACGCGTACATCCGACGGCTGCAGCACGAGATCGCGGAGCGCTACGGCCTTAGCAGCACCTCGCGTGGTCGTGAGCCGTTTCGCCGCGTCACCATGGCCTCAGGGGGCGTAGTTGCTACTGGCAGTGGATCATGGCCGCCGCCTGTGGACCGATGACCAACTTCGGTCGCCGGTTCGTAACACTCGAAGGTGGCGACGGCGTCGGCAAGTCGACACTCCAGGCGGCGCTGGTGGCCCGCGCGGAGTCGGGGGGGCACGAGGTCGTCGCCTGCCGTGAACCGGGAGGTACGCCTCTTGGAGAGCGTCTGAGAGGCGCTCTATTTGAGTCCGCGGACGGCGAAACGGACCCGACCGCCGAACTACTCGTATTTGAGGCGGCACGCGCGCAGCTTGTTGCCGAGGTGATTCGACCTGCCCTTGATCGGGGCGCCGTTGTGATCAGCGATCGGTTTGCGGACTCCTCGCTCGCATATCAGCATCATGGGCGAGGATTGCCAGCAGATCTGGTGACGCAGGCGAACGAAGTTGCGACCGGTGGACTGACGCCAGCGCTGACGATTTTACTAGACCTCGATCCCTCCGAAGGCGCGGCACGGCGCGGCGCGGCGGGCGACTATCTGGAGCGTGAGGACGGCGGCTTCCATGGGCGGGTGCGGGACGGGTTCCGGGCCCTGGCCGAGGCGGAGCCGGGACGGTGGCTGGTACTCGATGCCTCACAATCGGCGGAGGTGGTGGCGGACGCGGCATGGAAAGAGCTGAGCGCGAGACTGTAGCGACGGTTCCGTTCCTCGATCGAGCCGATAGTCCCGCTGGATGCACCCAACTCCACGCCGCGTACCCTGAACGCTCTCCACCTGCACACCTTCGGAGAGGACCGATCTCTATGGCTCGCATTCCGCGCAACCTCATCGACGACATGATCGCGCACGCCCGAGAAGACCTCCCGAACGAGGCTTGCGGTCAGCTCAATGGGTGGAACGGCATCGCCATCTCCGGGCACCCCGTCAAGAACATTGAGGCCAGCCCGTATCGCTACTCCATGGATCCGCTCTCCATGCTCAAACTAGAAAATGCCCGAGAAGACAGCGGCGAGGCGCTCTTCGCCATCTACCACTCCCATGTCGCCTCTGAGGCGTACCCGTCTCCGACCGACGTCCGTCAGGCTTTCTTTCCGCCCGGCGAACTGGACCGTGAGCCGATGTACCCGGACACCTACTACATCCTCGTCTCGCTCGCCTACGACCCGCCCCACGTCCGCGTTTATCACATTCGCACCGGCGGTCAGATCGAGGAAGAATCTATCGAAGTTGTCGAACCGGCATGACCCACGCACGCTAGCTTGAACACATGACGACGAGCGATCCTCGCCCTGCCCCGATCCAGATCGGCGACACCACCTTCCAGTGGGGCGCCCGTACTTACCTGATGGGCGTCATTAACTCCACTCCGAACTCCTTCTCCGGTGACGGTATCCTCGACCCCGGGCTCGCCGCTGAACAGGCGATCCGCATGGTCGAGCAGGGTGCCGACCTCCTCGACATTGGCGCCGAATCCACACGCCCCGAGCATGTCCCCATCGGCGCCGACGAGGAGTGGCGCCGCCTCGAACACTCGCTCATGGCCGTCCGCCGCAAGGTCGATGTCCCGATCACCGTCGACACGACCCGCGCCGCCGTCGCCGAACGCGCCTTCGACATCGGCGCCGACGCCCTCAACGATATCAACGGCCTCCGCGCCGACCCGGACCTCGCCTCGCTGGTCGCGCGTCTCGACAAGCCCGCGATCCTCATGCACAACCAGCGCGGCCGCGACTTCGGCGGCGACGTAATTGAGGGCATCGCCGCCGGCCTCCGCACCTCCATCGACATCGCCACCCGCGCCGGCCTCGGGGTTGAGCGCCTCATCATTGACCCGGGATTTGGCTTCGGTTGGAGGCCTGCCCTGAATATGGAAATGATCCACCGGCTCAGCGAGCTGCGTGCGTTGGGGCGGCCGGTGCTGCTGGGCACTTCGCGCAAGGGCACGATTGGGCAGGTGATCGACCAGCCGCCGCAGCGCCGACTATGGGGCACTGCCGCCACCGTCGCTCTCGCCATCCAGCAACGCGTCGACATCGTCCGCGTCCACGACGTCGAGGAGATGCGCGACGTCGCTAGGATGACCGACGCCATCGTCCGTGGCTGGAGTGGAGGCGAGCCCGCGTGAGCGAACCGCGACGCGTCTACCTCGGTCTCGGCGGCAACCTCGGTGACCGGGTCGCCAACTTCCGAGCCGCCCTCGCCGCCCTCGTTGCCGGCGGTGTCGCGATCGACTCAGTCAGCGCGCTCTACGAAACCCCGCCCTGGGGCGTCACCGATCAGCCCCCCTTCGCCAACGCCGCCTCCTCCGGCCTCACTAGACTAAGTGCTCATAAGCTTCTTACGCTCGCCAAGCAGATCGAAGCTGACGCCGACCGCGACTTTGACGCGCCTCGCTGGACCGCCCGCCCGCTCGACATCGACATCCTCTTGATCGAAGGTGAAATCGTGGACGAATCTGACGTCATCATTCCACATGCATTGATCCAAGAACGCGCCTTCGTCCTCGTGCCGCTGAACGACATCGCCTCGGACGTGACGCACCCACTACTCGAGCAGACCATCGAGCAGCTACTCGCAGTGTTGCCGCAATCGGATCGAGCGGGGGTCGTGGAAATCAAGCCGGCGGGCTGGTATTCACTCCCAGCGAGCCTCTAGCCGACGGGCTCGGTATCGACGCCAAAGTCGGTGGGATTATCCAAGTCCTGCACAGCCATCGTGTAACCCACCCAAAAGCCGAGTGCGCAACTTACGGCAACGACGGCAAAGACCGGGATCGCGACGACCGCGTAGGAGCGCTTCATCGCGCCGAAGGCGAAGATCAGCAGTGCCAGTACCGAGCCCGCCATCAGCGCTTGACCAATCTGGCGCGAACTCTCGACAGTCACCCGCTTGTCTCCGCGTCGATCGCCTCGCGCATATCGGGCGGCAGCAAGTTCGGGATGCCACACGATATCGGGTAGCTGTGTCCCTCTTCGCAGACCAGCGATCCTTCGAGGATTTCGCCGTCGGTTTCGTTGGTGACGGCCAGTGTCAGCGGGCCCTTGCTGACTGGGCAGACCAGGATGTCCAGGAGGTCTCGTCGCATAGGTCCTCGGTGTGTTGTTGTACGGAGAAATTCCGCCGCGTGTTGATGATAGGAAGCGCTGAGGGGCCGGGCAACGCTTGCGCTGGTTCACCACCGGTCGCGCTCGCTAAACTCGACTCAGGGCGGGTAGGCGAGGGCGCGATGGCGGGCGATACCCACGAGCATTCCTCAAGCGACATGGCCGCTGGATCGGCGGCCGTGTCGCGTCGCACCATCCCGCTGCACCGAGCCGTGGCGGTAGTCACCCCCGATTCAATCGCGGTGCGTCAGACCCGCGCTGGACTCGTGGGCCCGCTGATTGAACTCGCGCTCGCGGTCATCGCCGTCTGGTTGATCATGCGATTCATCAATAGCTGGCCACTTGGTGTCCTGTTCGTGCTCGCGCTCGCGGTGACAGTGCTTGGACCGCTCGCGCTGATTGGCTTCGTCAATAACGTTGTTGGCTCCAGTTTCCTAATGGAGCGCGCCAAGGAGTCCGCCCGCTGGCAGCAGGGCCTGCTGGGCCTCGGCATTGGTACGTTCGAGCTTGTGCCCTTCGGACGGGTCCAACGCTTCGAGGTGGTTAGCGATTACGACGACGTACTTGCCAGCGGCATGGATCAGGATGTCGTCGACTGGGAGGTGATCCTGGTCAAGGACAATGACAAGGAACTGACCGTCGGCCGAGTGGTTGCTGCTCGCTCGCTCGCGCACGAGGCCGGCAAACGCGCGAATGCCCTCGCCACGGCCCTCGGAGGAATGTCTGGTGCCGATGTCGCGTTGGCGATGCTGCCGCAGGAAGATGTTGCCGAGAATCAAGCTGACTCAGCGGGTATGGGTGACGATGCTCGTAATGAGCGTCGCCGCTTCCGGCGCATCGACTGACGAGCCACGCGCAGGAGACGGCATGGATCGCGCGATGGAATTGATGCGGGATGCGAAGACGATCGTGATTGGCGGAGTCTCTTCGAAGCCGGATCGCCCCTCGAACGAGGTGGCGCTATACCTCCAATAGCACGGATTCACTGTCGATATGGTCGACCTCACCGCGACCGAGGCGCTCGGCCAACTCTCTTACGAAAGGGTGCAGGACCTTCCGGAGTCGGTAGGCATTGTCGATGTCTTCCGCCGTGTTCTGGATGTGCCGTCAGTGGTTGACGACGCAATTGCGGCCGGTGCGAAAGCGGTGTGGATGCAGTTTGAAATCGTCGACGAAGATTCTGCGGAGCGAGCGCGGTTGGCGGGCCTCGAGGTGGTAATGGACAAGTGCACCAAGATTGAGCACGCGCGGTTATCACGGTGATCGAAGCTGAAGCATCCCTCA
>Ga0302135_10000619_pt1 | contig 21373 bp, 16 predicted proteins | sample CBN3_surface_MG_FD_203119 | JGI IMG/M metagenome (GOLD analysis project Ga0302135, IMG submission 203119) | Marine microbial communities from Western Arctic Ocean, Canada - CBN3_32.1 | ecosystem: Environmental > Aquatic > Marine > Oceanic | place: Canada: Western Arctic Ocean | collected...
AATGGAGAACTGGCTTCCACAGACTTAGACGTGACGGGCCGAGTTGCAAGACGGATAGCCGAATGCACAGGCCAGAACGACACCGAGGATCTTCGGCATCTAGTGTCGTTTTCGGCTGTTGGCGCCCACGGTGCCTCACAGTTGGGAGATCAAGTCAAGTCTGTAACTCAATCGCTGACTTCGCGATGGGCACTACTGATTCAATGAGACAAACCCGTGTCAGAGCAACCCTAGTGCTGGAGGACGGCTCGATGTTCCATGGCCATGCTTTTGGGGCCAGGGGAGAGACCTTCGGCGAGGTCGTCTTCAACACGTCGATGACTGGCTACCAGGAGATGCTCACCGACCCGTCGTATGCTGGCCAGATCGTCATCCCTACGTACCCGCTTATCGGCAATTACGGCATCAACGAGCGGGACTTTGAGTCGCGGCGCGTCCAGGTGGCCGGCTTCGCGGTCAGGGAGCACAGCACGCGGCCCAGTCACTCCATGAGCACTACTCCCCTCGATGAGTTCTTGGCATCCCAGGGCATTTCTGGCATCGCCGGTATCGATACGCGCGCTGTCACGAGACGGCTCCGCACGCGTGGGGTCATGATGGGCGCGATCACGCTGGACCCTTCGCCCGAGGGCGCGCTGACCAGGCTCCGTGATTTCCCCAGCTACACTGACACCGATTTCGTGAAAATCGTGACTACTGAGCTGCCCTACGAGTGGTCTCAGGCGGCTCCCGGCCAGGACGCGGCTGCAGTAACGAGAAAAATCGTCGCAATTGACTGCGGCCTAAAATACAATATTCTAAGGATTCTGCGCTCGAAGGGCTGTGCGGTAGTGGCGGTGCCCGCGAGCACTCCGGTACAGGAAATCATGGCCCTTGGACCCGACGGGGTCGTCATGTCGCCCGGACCCGGAGACCCAGAGCTGCTGGACTACGCGGTCGACACGGCCAGGGGCCTAGCAGGGAAGGTGCCCATGTTGGGCATCTGTCTGGGGAACCAGGTTATCGCCAGGGCTTTCGGCGGTCGTAACTTCAAGCTGAAGTTCGGGCATCGCGGCGGCAATCATCCTGTTCAGGACGTCTCCACCGGCCGCGTCTACATCACGGCACAGAACCACGGCTATGCTGTGGAACCAGAGAGCCTGCCACCCGAGTTAGCGGTGAGCCACGTTAACCTTAACGACGGCACGGTGGAGGGCCTTCGCCACCGCTCAGAGCCAATAATGAGCATTCAGTACCACTCGGAGGCATCGCCGGGCCCCCTCGACAACGAATACCTGTTCACTCAGTTTCTGGATATGGTTGACGGAGTGAAGAGCTGATGCGCGTGTTAGGTATTTCGCGCACCCGTGCCCGGACCGCTGTTTGTCATTCCGCGCCTATCGGGATGACATCATGATCGATCAGAGAATCAGCAACGTATTTGTCGGCTCCCCGGCTTCGGGGAGATGATTGCGACGGCCGATGAGGCGCCGAGGGATGTAGACTTGGTCGTCAGCAAGCCAGTGACAGTTTCGACGCTGCGAGAAGCGCTGGCGGAGGTCGTTGGGGTATGAGCCCCTCTCGACCGCTTGGAAATAGCGTCGCTGGCCGAACCAACCGATTCACTCGCCAACCCACGTCTTGTACCTGGATAACCTACGCACTATGAACCAACGCCCCAAGAAAGTCCTAGTGATCGGCTCTGGGCCCATCGTAATCGGGCAGGCCGCCGAGTTTGACTATGCAGGCACACAGGCGTGCAAGGCTCTCCGCGAGGAGGGCGTCACGACGGTGCTGGTCAATTCGAACCCCGCGACCATCATGACCGACGAGGGGGTCGCCGATGTCGTGTACATCGAGCCCCTGACCGTCGAGGCGATCGAGCGGATCATCGAGGCGGAGCGGCCAGATGGCCTCCTGCCGACCCTGGGCGGCCAGACGGGGCTGAACCTGGCGGTCGAACTGGCGGAAGCCGGGGTACTCGAACGTCACGATGTACGGCTGCTCGGCACCGGCCTGAAGGCTATCCGAAGCGCCGAGGACCGCGATCTGTTCCGGCAGCTTCTTCTCGACATAGGTGAGCCGGTGCCCCCCAGCGCTACGGTCAGCACGCTGGACGAGGCTGTCGCAAAGGCAGCGTTGATTGGCTTCCCGCTGGTGGTCAGGCCCGCGTATACCCTTGGGGGCACCGGTGGTGGTTTCGCACACAACGAGGAAGAGCTCATGGAGGTCGTCGCCGGAGGCCTCAGTGCCAGCCCCATCACCCAGGTGCTTCTAGAGAGGTCTCTCGTCGGCTGGAAAGAGCTTGAGTACGAGGTCATGCGGGACGGCGCCGACAACTGCATCACCATCTGCAACATGGAGAACATCGACCCGATGGGCGTGCATACCGGCGACAGCATCGTCGTCGCGCCCTCCCAGACCCTCTCCGATAAGGAGTACCAGATGCTCAGGTCGGCAAGCCTGAACATCATCCGGGCCCTCAAGATCGAAGGTGGATGCAATGTCCAGTTCGCGCTTGCACCTGGGGATCTGGTCGGGGCCACGTTGCCGGGTGGCACGGTCGACGCCAACAAGTATTTCGTAATCGAGGTGAACCCCAGGGTGAGCCGCAGCTCGGCCCTGGCCAGCAAGGCCACCGGGTACCCTATCGCGAGAGTAGCGGCGAAGATCGCAGTGGGCAAACGCCTCGACGAGATTCCTAACGCTGTCACCCAACAGACGCTGGCGGCCTTCGAGCCGGCCCTGGACTATTGCGTCGTGAAGATCCCTCGGTGGCCCTTCGACAAATTCCCCCGCGGTGATCGCCATGTGGGGACGCAGATGAAGGCGACCGGCGAGGTCATGGCCATCGATCGCTCGTTCGAGGCGGCGTTCCAAAAGGCGGTACGCTCACTAGAGATAACCAGCCGCTCGCTTTTGTGGGAAGACCCCGAGTGGGCAGTTGAATCTGAGGGCTGGTTGGAGCGTCTGCCGCTATACCCGAATGACGAGCGGTTGTGGGGGCTCATGGCCGCGCTGAGGCGGGGCGTAAGTCCCGAGAAACTCTCTCGCATGACAGGGATCGACCCCTGGTTTACCCGGGCGTTCGAGAACCTGGCGGCGATGGAGGCGCGTCTCCTTTCAAATATTCTGGATCAGGATCTGATGTGGGAGGCCAAGCGGCTCGGCTTCTCGGACGCCAATATCGCGGCGCTGTCGGATCGGTCCCTGGAGGAGACCCGGAAGCTCAGGGAATCCTGGGACCTGCGGCCGGTGTACAAGATGGTCGACACCTGCGCTGCGGAATTTGAGGCCCGGACACCATATTTCTACAGCACTTATGAGCAGGAGAACGAGGCCGAACCACTGCCCGGAGAGAAGGCAATCGTGATCGGCTCAGGGCCGATCCGCATCGGCCAGGGCATCGAGTTCGACTATTGCTCGGTGCATGCTGCGTGGGCCCTGCAGGAGCAGGGGGTCAAGAGCGTCCTAGTCAACTCGAACCCTGAGACCGTGTCCACGGACTTCGACACCAGCGACAGGCTGTACTTCGAGCCGCTGGACGAGGAGAGCATCCGCGACATCATCTTCAACGAAACGCCAAAGGACACGGATGATCCCCAACCCCCCCCGAGCGTGGTCCAGTTCGGGGGACAGACGGCGATCAACCTGTCCCAGGCCCTAAACAAGGCAGGGCTGCCGATCATGGGGTCCAGTGCCGAGTCTATCGATACCGCCTCGGACCGGCACCTGTTCGAGGAGTTCCTGGCAGGCATAGGCATCCCTAATCCGCCAGGCGCGGCCGTCGCCGACCTCCAGCAGGCGCGCTCGGTGGCCAAGACGATCGGCTATCCGATACTGGTAAGGCCCAGCTACGTTCTTGGCGGCCGGGCAATGGAGATCGTGCAGTCTGACGACGAGCTGGAACAATTCATGGAGGAGGCGCTCTCGGCGGGCGAGGGCAGGCGCGTGCTCATCGACAAGTACTTTGAGGGGCGCGAGGTGGAGATAGACGCGGTTTGCGACGGCGAGTCGGTCCTGATCCCCGGCATCATGGAGCACGTGGAGCGGGCCGGGGTACACTCTGGCGACTCGATGGCCATCTATCCCGGTCTGACGCTGACCAAGGAGGAGATCGCCACGATTGTCGACTACACGACACGGATCGGCCTGGCGTTGCAGGTCAAAGGGCTGATGAATATCCAGTACGTGGCCCTGGGCGGGCCGGCATACCGGAGCCCCGACACCGGCAATGGTGGGGCCAAGTCCGAGATATACGTAATCGAGGTCAATCCGCGTTCGAGCCGGACGATCCCGTTCATCTCGAAGGTGACCGGCGTGCCCATGGTGAAGCTTGCTGTCAATGCCATGCACGGTAAGACCCTCGCGGAGCAGGGATACGAGGGCGGTCTGTGGAAGCGACAGGAGCTTGTGGCGGTCAAGGCACCAGTCTTTTCGATGTCGAAGCTGGCTGGCGTGGACACGTACCTCGGCCCTGAGATGAAGTCCACGGGCGAGGTCATGGGGATCGACTACGAGTTCCGCCCGGCACTGGCAAAGGCGCTGATGGCGGCAGGTCTTATGTTGCCCCCACGCGGCTCGATCCTCCTGAGCATATCTCCGCAGACCAAGCCTGAGGCCGAGCCTATGATCCGTGGACTCGCTGAGGCGGGCTACCACATCTACGCGACGCCTGGCACGGCTGAGATGGTCCGCGAGCTGGGAATTGACGTGGAGGAAGTACCGAAGATCCTGGGGGACGAACACCCTCATGTCGTCGACATCATCAACGGCGGCAAGGTTGACGCTGTGATCAATACCGTGACCCGCGACCGCAAGGTGCTGCAAGACGGGTTCAGGATCAGGCGCGCCGCCGTAGAGCAACGCATCCCTTGCTTCACGTCCCTGGACACTGCACGTGCCGTCGTCGAGAGCCTTTCAGGTGACGCGGCATCCTACAGCATCAGGCCGCTGCCCGCCTACCGGGCAGGTCCCGAGGGCCCTAGATAGCCCTGACTGCCTACCGTATCAAACCCAACGGTTCCGCAGTGCGACCGCCAGTCCGATCAGCAACACGGGCGCTAGTACGGCCATCCAGTCCCAGTGCACCGCGCGGTCGAACAGAGGGTTTACAGTCGCGCTTATCGCGATCCCGACACCCACGACCACGACGCTAGCAGCGACCGACCAGGGCCAGCTCCTCTTTTCAAGAACTTGTTTCCCGGCTGCCGAGCTACTCTTCTTCTCGTTGATCTCTTCCAAATCATGTTCTTCCTCGCCAAACGGAGCCGGTACCGGTGATCTGCCCTCGCTGATTTCGATACGCCCGGACCCGCCGGAGATGCCATTGGCCAAAGATCTTTCGAGATCGGCCAGAAATTTAGCTCGGGTTTGGAGCCTCCTCATGTATTAGATTAATTCGGGTGTTCACATAGCCGCGATGCTTGGTCTTGCACTAGTCTTTGCCACAGCTCGACCCCTCGGAGGCCGATGTACAGGCGTGCATGGCATATCTGCGCAGGCCCCAGACGGGGTTTTCGGGGGGCTTCCCCGCGCGCCGTCTACACAGGCGTTCCGTCATGCGAGCCAGTCTATCAAGGCGCTCATGGGAAGCAGAAACCTACCGGAAATTGCACCCAAAATTGCCCGTTTTGGGGGTTGCGCACCACCCAATAGGGCGTGATAGAATCCGGCATAATTCGCCCAGGAAACCGATGAGACCGCCAAGCTCCCAGCGCCTATGTTATGGGATGCACGGTCTTACGGCAGGGCACTCCAAGGCCTCTATTTGTCTATACAGAATGCATCATCCCTATGGAAAGCTGTGCTCGGAGATCTACAACTCCGAGTCACGCGGCCGAGCTATGAGACGTGGCTGAAGGACACCGTCGGTGTTTCCAGCTCCACCGGTGAATTTGTCGTTGGCGCGCCCAACGCATTTGTGGCCGAGATGCTCGATCAGCGCATGTACTCCCTTATCTGCAGCGCGGTTGAGCGGGTTGTGGAGGGCGAGGTCGACGTGCGGTTCGAGGTGGTCAGCCCAGAGTCCGGGCGGAAGCTTGTCCGGACTGCGCCTTTGAATGGGAATGGCTCTCCGCCAGCGCCATCATCGAATGGCGCTACGCAACTGAACCCCAAGTATACGTTTGAAAACTTCATTGTGGGCGGCTCCAACGAGCTGGGCCACGCTGCAGCCCTGGCGGTCTCCGAGAGGCCAGGGGTCGGGTACAACCCGTTGTTCATCTACTCCGGCGTTGGCCTGGGCAAGACGCACCTGCTGCATGCCATCGGCCATCGTGTGATGGCCGATGGTCTCTCTGTCATCTACGCAACGACCGAGGAGTTCACAAACGAGTTCATCAAGGCGATCCGGGGCGGCCAGGCCGAGGAGTTCCGGGACCGCTACCGCAGTGCCGACATCCTGCTACTGGACGACATCCAGTTCATCATTGGCAAGGAGCAGACCCAGGAAGGCTTCTTCCACACGTTCAACTCCCTGCACATGGCGGGCAAGCAGATCGTCATCTCAAGCGACCGGCCTGCAAACTCGCTCACCCTTTTGGAGGACCGTATCAGTTCCAGACTGGCCGGTGGCCTGGTGGTCGACATACAGTCCCCGGACGTCGAGACCCGTCTGTCTATCCTGAGTGCCAGGGCGGAGCAGATCGGGCAGTCGTTCCCTCCTGAGGTCTTGCAGTTCTTGTCGGAGCGCGTACATTCGAACATTCGCGAACTCGAGGGCTGCCTCAATCGGCTCGCGGCGTTTGCCGATCTCGCCTCTAGTGCGATCACGCTAGACCTTGTGAAGCGCGCCATTGCGGACATTATCAAGCCATCGAGCGCCCGACGCATCTCCCAGGACGCGGTGCTAGACTCCGTCTGCTCCTACTTCGGCATCGATCATGACACCATCATGGGCCGCCGTCGGGACAAGCACACGGCCATGGCTCGTCAGGTCACCATGTACCTGCTCCGCGAGGAGGGGAACATGCAGGTTACTGCCATCGGACGCTTCCTCGGGGGCAGGGACCACTCCACCGTGCTCCACGCCTGCGCAAAGATTTCCAACCAACTCAATATGGATCCTCACCTGCGCCGCGACGTCCTCAATATCCGCAAGTCTCTTTAACCCCGCTAGGCATTAGCACCCAGGGCCCTCCACATATCCGCACCCATTCCCAGTGTATAACTCCGCTACAGGCGTGGATAACCCCTCGTTACTGTGGAGAAGTGCTCCTGCCCCTCCAAATTCATATCCTCGCCAATAAGCTTCCGCATCCTCTCCACAATGTATCCACTACGGCTCGCATAACTTCTGACTATGTTCAGCCTCAACGCCTACTTACCAACGATCTCAACGCCTTTAATACTGTTATTACTCTTCTTGTTATACTCAATACCTATGATTGATAGAGCATACATAAGCGTGAAAAGCGGACGTGGGGGCAACGGTCTGATTAGTGGCCGACGAGAGAAGTTCGTCCCTTACGGTGGACCAGATGGTGGTGATGGTGGTGATGGTGGGTCTGTATATATCAGCTGTGATGAAAGCACAGGGACACTACAACGATTCAGATACAAGCAGAACTACAGCGCTACGTCAGGTGGAAATGGTTCCAGGGTTAACAAGCATGGGGCCAATGGCGAAGACATAGAAGTGTTTGTCCCTATTGGGACACAGGTCTGGCTAGAGGACGATGAACCCATCCTGATTGCTGATCTTGCAGATTCTGGCAACAGGGTTATGGTTGCCAGTGGTGGCAAGGGTGGGCGTGGAAACGCTCGATTTGCTACGTCTAGGAACCAGTTCCCGCTCCTTGCCGAGGAAGGGGAGGCTAGCGCGGAGTTGAATCTTAGACTGGATCTCAAGCTCATAGCCGACATAGGCCTAGTTGGCGCCCCTAATGCCGGCAAGTCTAGTTTGCTGGCAGCTCTCACGGCGGCTCACCCAAAGATAGCTGGCTATCCGTTCACAACACTGGAACCGGTGCTGGGTGTTCTTGAGCGTGGGGAGCAAACGATGGTTATCGTCGATATCCCGGGTCTCATAGAGGGTGCGCATGAAGGGGTTGGTCTCGGAGACCAGTTCCTCAGGCACATCGAGAGGACCCGTGTTCTGGTGCACCTGATAGATGGCTCGGCCGATGATCCGGTGGCAACCTATCATGAGATCAGGGAAGAGATGGAGCAGTTCGGGCAGGGCCTGACTGACAAGCCTCAGATCATTGCGATAAACAAAACGGATGTGGACGGTGTTGTGGAGATGAGCGAGCTTTACGAAGCCGAGCTCAAGGACGAAGGGTATACGTTCTGCGCTATCTCAGCGGCAGGGCATCTAGGACTCGACGAGCTTATCGAAAAAATGCTGCAAGCTCTGGTTGAGTCACGGGAGGAGACGGAGCCGGGAGAGGTAGTACAGATTCCTATCCTGAGTCCTGTGGAGCCGCGCCGTGAGGAACTGGTAAGCCGCGTGGACGGTGAGTTGGTGGTTACTTTGAAGGCGGCTACGCGACTCGCTGGGATGACTGACCCAAACAACTGGGAAGCACGTCTGCAACTTTATAACCAGCTACGCAGGATGGGTGTTATTAAAGCCCTGGAGGCGGCTGGTATAGAGCACGGGGACACCTTCAAGGTCGGAAAGCTAGACTGGGAGTGGGAGTAGATGAGGCTGGGGGTATTCGGGGGGACATTCGACCCTGTGCATACTGGTCATCTGGTGGCGGCGGAGACGGCTCGGGAGGCGGCAGATCTCGACTCGATAATGTTTGTCCCGGCGGGCGAGCCGTGGCTGAAGGACGGAGAAGTGGTCGGGGCGAAGCTGGATAGGATGCGGATGGTGGAGTTGGCGATCGAGGGCAATGACCGATTTATGGCCTCAGACATGGAGATACAGCGTTCGGGACCTACATACAGCTCAGACACGCTGGAGGAATTAAGGGATCGGCGACCCGGCGACCAGCTGTTTCTGATAGCAGGGATGGACGCCCTAGCCGACTTCGGGCGGTGGAGTAGGCCGCAGCGGATCCTCGAGCTTGCCGCCCTGGTGGGCGTCACAAGGCCAGGGCGTGGCGGGCCGGATCGGGCGCAACTCGATGGCATCAGGTCCGGCGCGTCCGGGCAAATGATTGTGGCGGAAGGTCCGTTGCTAGATGTGAGCGCAACCGATTTGCGCCAGCGGTTTAAGCGAGGTGCATCGGTCCGATACCTGGTGCACGAGGCGGTTGAGCGGTACATATATGAGAATGGGTTGTATGGGGCAATGAAGGTTAGCAATGATGACTAATCAAGACACCTCGGTGACTGGAGCGGCGAAGTCCATCCTGGACCTGTCGCTGGCACTAGGCGCCCTCAGATTCGGCGAGTTTACTCTTTCGGGGGGCGGAAAGGCCAAATACTATTTCGATGGGCGACTTGTGACCCTGGACCCGGAGGGCTCCTATCTCGTTGCCAGGGCATTGCTGCCGATTCTGCGAGAACGGGGCATCGGGACGGTGTCTGGGCCCGCACTTGCTGCGGTGCCGATGGTATCGGCGATAGCGATGCTGAGCCACATGGATGGTAATCCCATCAACGCCCTGGTGGTTCGTGACGAGGTAAAGGGGCACGGGGCGAAACGATTGATCGAGGGTACACTCACGGCAGGCGCCAGGGTCGCGGTGATCGACGATACCTGCAGCACCGGAGGCAGCCTGATCCATGCTATCGACGCGATGGAGGCAGCCGGCTGCGAGGTGGTCGTTGTGGCATGTATTCTGGACCGGCAGACTGGCGGCAGCGAGGCGATCAGGGAGCGAGGCCACGAGTTTGTCGCCTTGCTTGAGGCGGACGCCGAGGGGAACATCAAACCAGGGGAAACAGTACCAGTGACAACAAATTGAAGCTGTTATTCGTTCGCCACGCGGAGACGACGGCAAACGCCGAGGGTCGCTTCCAGGGCCATGCTGACTATAGCCTTTCGGCGAGGGGCCAGGCTCAGGCACAGCTGCTCCATTCCCGTTTTTTACTTGAGGAATTGGCGCCGACACACCTGTATTCCAGCCCGCTGAAACGTTGCGCCGAGACGGCTGAGATCATCGCCTCCTCATGGCCGACGGTGCAGTACTGGGAGGACCTGCAGGAGCACGACGTCGGTGTGCTCTCTGGGCTCACCTGGGACGAGGCCGTCGTCCGCTACCCGGAGATCGATCCGGAGCTGGAGGCGTCGAGGCAATTCGCCGGTGTTGAGGGCGCCGAGTCACTCCAGAATCGGCGGGAGAGAGGGCAGCGGGTTGCCGATGGCCTGCTTTCCCGCCACGCCGAGGACGATGTGGTAGTGGCTGTGAGCCACGGAGGCATTCTCCAGCACATACTATCCGCCCTGCTGGGCGCGAATCGTGTGTGGGGTCTCAGTATCCAGAACACGTCGGTGTTCGAATTTGATCTGGACGTGGGTCGGTGGTCGGCGGATGGCGAGGCGAGGTTGACTACCGCGCAAAACAAGATCGTGCGGTTCAACGACTCGGCTCACCTGGTTTAGCTATTCGGCCAGCCTGTCCCCATACGGGGCGCCGATCAGAGGGACCGCGAAATTCTCGATGGCTACGGCCAGGCCGTCCTCGTCCACCGATGGCGCCACGAAGGTGGCCATGGCCTTGAGCTCCTCGGGGGCGTCCGCCATCGCGATCCGATGCCCGCTGGCGCGGAAAAGCGGCACGTCGTTGTAGCTGTCCCCTGCGGCGATTGTCTGTGCGACGTTCGCCCCTGTCCTCGCCTGTACCCATCTCGCGGCTGTGCCCTTGTTGACGCCTGCGTGAGTGAAATCGACCGCCCAGAGTCCGTTGTAGGGCAGGTATGCCTTCATAACCTCTAGATCGGCGTTGCCGGCGAATTCGTTGACCAGCCGGTCGGCGTCGCCCTCGGGCAAGTCGAGAGCTGAGATGCGCACCAGACCTTCAACCCAGCGGCCTGAGGATGGCCGGAGAGTGACGCCGGGGTGGGTCGCTATGTAGTCTGTCCCCAGGGCGAGTAGGCGTTCCGTGACCGCCGAGGATGGGCCATCCCCCAAGGGCCAGGTGAACAGCGGGTTGCCGGTGGTGGGATCGAGTATCAGTGCCCCGTTGTCGCAGATCTGCGGGGCCGTTAGCCCGAGCTCGCTTGCGAAGTGCCGTACGTCTTTTATCTCCCGGCCAGTGGCAATACTCACCGTGAGCCTCTCAGATGCCCACCGGACCGCGTTGGCGACTCGCGGCGAAATGCGTCCGTCTCTCCCGAGCAGGGTGCCATCGAGGTCAAGCAAAAGCAGTCTGTATCCAGACACCGTCCAGCCCTCGCACTATGGGATATAATCCGTGGACGAACGCATAGACCGGGAGGGAGCGAATGTCCGACTTTATAGCCTACTACAACGGCGAGTGGATGCCATACAGCGAGGTTACCGTCCATCCCCAGGACCGGGGATTCACCCTAGGCGACGTGGTTTTCGACGTGGAGCGGACCTTCGATGGCAAGAGCTTCAGGATGAAGGAGCATATCGACCGCCTGTACCGTTCGCTGAAGTACGCGAGGATAGATCCTGGGATCAGCGCCGACGAGATGGTAGAGATTACCGAAGAGGCCATCACGCGCAACGAGCCGATGCGTGGGCCCATAGGCGACTTTCGGGTGAATCAGTGGGTCACCAGAGGTGTTGGGGGAATGGGGTTCGCGGAGCAGCCCCCGGCGGTTTGCGTCAATATCCTGCCCATCGACTTCACCCGGTATGCCAAGGAGTATGAGACCGGCAAGAACGGCGTCATCACCCAGACGCGGAGCTACTCGCCGGAGGCCCTGGATCCCAAGATAAAGCACCACAGTCGCATGAACTTCAGCCTGGCGACGCTAGAGGCCAACGACGTCGATCCGGGCGCGTGGGCCCTGTTGCGTGATGGCGACGGCAATCTCACCGAAGGCGTCGGCTACAACTATCTCCTGGTGACGGATGGCGTGATCCGTACGTCCACGGACAAGGCTGTTCTGCAGGGTGTGTCCAGGGGAATGGTATTCGACCTGGCAGATCAGCTCGGCATACCTGTGGTGCAGGAGGACCTGCAACCCTACGACCTGTATACCGCTGACGAGGCTTTCTTCGCCAGCACCAGCTTCTGTGTTTTGCCCATGACAAGGGTGGACAAGAGAGAGATCGGCGACGGTCGGCCGGGCCCGATTGCACAGCAGCTACTGGCAGCATGGGGCGAGGCAGTGGGGCTGGACATCGTGGACCAGGCGAGACGCTTCGCGAACTGATTGATCTAGCGCGGTCCCGGCCGCTCCGTTCAACCCGGAGGTCCACATGACCATCAGGCAGCAGGCCAAACGAAACCGGCTGGTACTGGTCGGGTTTGCCATGTTCTTGGCGGTGGCGCTCGTGGTCCTGGCCCGGGGCGCCCTGTTCCCTTCATCCTCAGCGGAGCGCTCACATACCTGCTGTATCCCGTGGTGTGTGGCCTCGAGAAGGCTATGCCCTGGCGGGAGCGTTGGCCGGGCCAAGCAGGATAGCCGCCATCGCCGTGGTAGTGGGGGCGGTGGCCCTCATAGTACCGCCGGCGTTCAGAGAAGCCGCTGAGTTTGTCGACAGCGTTCCTGAGCTGTTCGCCGGGGCGTTCGAGTTGATCCCCATTATTGGCCCGCTGCTCGGGGCTATTCCCGGTGTACTGGTGGCGCTGGCGACCTCACCAGGTGATTTGCTGTGGGTGGTCCTGCTGTATACAGGCGTGCAGCTTGTGGAGAACGTTGTCCTGGTGCCTCGGATCCAGGGACGGGCGGTCGATATCCACCCGGCGATAATCATGCTGCTGCTGGTGATCTCCAGCGAGGTCGCCGGGCTGTGGGGAGTGATTGTGGCTGTACCTCTGGCAGCGGTTGCCAGGGACGTGTTTCTTTACTTCCTGCACGAGTGGAGCGAGGACCCCGCCGGTCCGCCTGACGATACTCCGCCGCCCGACGAGAGTTCCGTCGATGTGTCTGGCGGAACCGCACCGCCCCCTACCGCGCAGGTTCTTTGGTAGGCCCCTGGCCCCCATATGTGTTGCCCCGCGGACAGGCGGTTGACTAGAATTATGTAACCGTCAGATTACCCCCGGCCTGCGAAGTGGAAAAGAGATCGACATGAGGGCGCTGGAGCACCCTGCGGAGGAAAGCAGAATCTTGCCAGACCGGGGTGTCTGGTCCTTCAGCGCGCTAGGCACCCGAGACGCCCTCATGACCGCCGCCCTGATTTTGACCCTGGTGCTTGCCCTCGGACTGCGGATCTACGGTCTGAACTGGGACGAGGGACAGTCGTTCACCCCTCACCCCGATGAGCGCGCCATCCTGATGAAGGTGGGCGACCTTTCGTTCCCGGGCCCAGGGGAACTTGGCAGCCTGCTTGACGCCGAGAAGAGCCCGTGGAATCCTCGCTGGTTTCCCTATGGCAGCTTCCCTCTTTATCTCCTCAAAGGGGTACAGATCGCGTACGGGGCCATGCCTGGACCCGAACTCGGTGATCTGAGGACTGTGGGCCGGACTATCTCAGCGCTCGCCGACACCGCGACGGTCTTGATGCTGTACTTGCTCGGCAGACGCTTGTTTGGACGCCGGGAAGGCCTACTTGCTGCCGCGTTGGTAGCTACGTCGGTGCTGCACATACAGCTCAGCCACTTCTTCGCGGTAGACACGATCATGGCGCTATCTGCCGTGGTTGCGCTCTACCTCCTCCACCGCGTGGCTGTCGACGGCAGGCCTAGGGACTCGGTGCTGGCCGGGGTGGTGATCGGTCTTGGCATGGCGACCAAGGTGAGCCTGGCGCCTATCTACGTAGCATTTTTCATGGCCCACCTGATGTTTGCTGCGGGAGCGTTGCCGGGCGGGAGTCGTGTGGACAGGCCGGGAGAGCGGTTAACGAGGGCCATAACCGGTGCGGTGTTGGGTGGGGCGGCGTCACTTGCAGCCTTTGCCATCGTTCAGCCCTACGCCTTCCTGGACTTCTCGCGGTTCTACGCCGACACGACTGAGCAGTCCGAGATGGTGCGCAGGATCAGGGACTACCCGTACACGCGCCAATACATCGATACCACCGCGTACCTGTACCAGGTGCGGCAGCTTGCCACATGGGGCCTCGGTTTGCCACTGGGGATTGTTGCGTGGGTGGGGTTGCTGTATGCGTCGCTTAGAGGGCTCAGGCCAGTGTACGGGCTGGCATATCTAGCTGCGGGGTGGATGCTGCCGATGGGCCTGCTGCTGTTTTCCAACAGCGTCCCGGTCATCATGCTGGCCTCCGGCATCGCCTTTGTTGCCCTGGCGGCCACACTGCCATTCCGTAGGCCGGAGACGAGAGGCTGGGTACTGCTGTTGTCGTGGGTGATCCCGTATTTCCTCATCACCGGTTCGTTCCAGGTCAAGTTCATCCGGTATCTCTTGCCGATCAGCCCCTTCCTGGTACTGTTCGGCTCCCGAATGCTCATTGACGTGTGGGACAGGCTCAAGGTGCGGATCCCGTCAGCACGGCCCGTCCTGTTTGGGGCGCTTGTTGTGCTCCTTGGTGCGACGGGCTTCTATGCGCTGTCCTACATGTCGATCTATGGCGAGAGCCACACGGCGGTGCGCACCTCTCAATGGATTAACGCCAACGCGGAGCCGGGGGCGACCATACTGAAGGAGCACTGGGAAGAGGGCCTACCGGATTTAGGGGCCTTCAGGATTCGGGAGCTGCCCCTCTATAACGACGATGGCGAGGCGAAGCTGCAGATTTTGGCAGAGGAGTTGGCAGCCGCCGACTACGTCGCCTTCTTCAGCAACCGCCTTTACGGGACAATCCCGCGTCTGCCGGAGCGCTACCCCATCTCTGGCGAGTACTACAGGCAGCTGTTCACGGGTGGGCTCGGGTACGAATTAGTCAACGTCGAGACTTCCTATGCGAGCCTGGCGGGCGTGACTTTGACCGAGGATAGGTTCGGCAGGCCTGGAGTGCCGGTGCCGGATCTGGTCCGAGCAGAGGCGCCCTCGGGGCTCCGCCTCGATCTCGGTTTTGCGGACGAGAGTTTTACCGTATATGACCACCCCATGGGCCTGGTGTTCGCGAACGTCGGCCACTTGTCGGAGGGCGGCCTGAAGGACGCGATCCGGAATGGGATGCCGCCAGGCGCAGCCGCGCTGCCGGCATCTGGTGGGGATATCGGCTTGATGCTCAGCCCGGAAGATGTCGTAGATCAGCGGGCGGGTGGGACCTGGTCTGAGATCGTCAGCCCGGATGGATGGGGCAGCCGCTATCCGGTGCTATCGTGGCTGCTGCTTATCGAAGGCATCGGGCTGCTAGCACTTCCGCTGACCCTCGTGCTGTTCCGGCCGCTGGCCGATCGGGGCTACCTGTTCTCAAAAGGCATAGGGATCCTGGCCGTAGGGTTCGGCGCGTGGCTACTGGCTAGCCTGCACTGGATGGCCTTTTCGCGGGAATCGGTGCTGGTGGCGATGGCGGCGCTGGGCGTTGTTTCCGTGGGCGTGGCCCTCCCGCGCCGTAAAGCCCTGGCCCTGTTTTTCCGCAACCACTGGCGAGTCGTACTGGTCGGAGAGGTGCTGTTCCTGGTCGCATTCCTGGCCTTTGTCGCGGTGCGGATGGCCAATCCCGACCTGTGGCACCCCCACCTGGGCGGCGAAAAGCCAATGGACCTCGCGTACCTGAACGCGGTGCTGAAGTCGACCTACATGCCACCATACGACCCGTGGTTCGGTGGCGGCTATATCAACTACTACTACTGGGGCCAGTTCCTGGTCGCAACGTTGATCAGGGTAACGGGCATCGATCCGGCCATCGCGTACAACCTGGCTGTGCCGATGTTCTTCGCCCTCACGGTCGCGGGTGCGTTCACCATCGTCTACAACCTGGCCGAGGCCACGCTCAGAGGGCGCTCGGGACGGACAGGCAGACGGGGACCGCCGGCGATGGTGGCGGGCATAGCAGGTGCGGCATTCGTAACGGTGATAGGGAATCTGGACGGCGCGCTGCAGGTGGTTCAGGGCATAGTCAGGGTCTGGCTGCTCAACACGCCATTCGGCTCGTTCGACTTCTGGCGCAGCACGCGCGTGATGCCGCCGGACCCGCCCGGACACGAGATCACGGAGTTCCCCTTCTTCACATTCCTGTTCGGGGACCTCCACGCCCATCTGATGGCCATACCGTTCACGATATTGGCCCTGGGCCTGGCATTGGCAGTGGTCCTCGGGGCGCGGGGAGTTCAGGGGGTGATCCCCCGCGCGGGATGGCGGCCTGGCGAGGTGGCGAGGCTGATCGCGCTGGGCGTGGTCGTGGGTTCCCTGAGGCTCATCAACACCTGGGACTACCCGACATACCTGTTGTTGGCGGCGGCGGCGGTCTTGTTGGCCGCGTACCTCAGGAACGGAGGGCTGAATGCCTCGGTGCTCGTAGAGGCCGGCCTGAAGTCGGTGCTGATCTTTGCTGCCGGGTACATTGCCTTCCTGCCATTCCATCTGAACTACGAGACGTTCTTCTCCAGCGTGGAGAAGACGACGAACCAGACGGTGCTCTGGCAATTCCTGCTAATCCACGGTCTCTTCATGTTCGTTGTCGTCAGCTACTTCGCTTTTGAATCGAAGGGAGTGCTGGTAGCGATGGGACGGGGGGTAAGGAGCGCTATGATGCGCGGAGCGGCGGCGGAGCCTGTGGATGGGGACGATAGCCCGGTGAGGGTCTCGGGTGGTCGCGCTACGGCGCTTACTGTGGTGGTGGCTGTCGCGGGGCTCCTGGGGATTATGGTGATCACGGGCTGGACGGGGAGCACGATACCCTTTGTGGTGCTGCTTTTGGGCCTGGTGCTGCTCGGCGGGCTCAGGCGGCTCGGATCTTTTGCCAGCGACGCTCCTGCGATGGGATTTGTGGTCCTGGTGATAGGCACTGCGTTGATGCTGGTCATAGGGCTGGACATTGTCCGAGTGCAGGGCGACATCGATCGGATGAACAGCGTGTTTAAGTTCTACGTACAGGTCTGGGTATTGCTCGCCGTGGCCTCGGCGTACCTGCTGTGGCGCCTTGCGAGCATGCGAAGGACCATCGCGCCGTTCTGGGGCAGGTGGACTAAGATATGGGTGGCGGCGGCGGCTTTACTGGTGGTCAGTTCTGCAGTTTATCCGCTCCTGGGCACCCAGGCGCGGCTCAAGATGCGTTTTGCAGTCCTACCGGCAACCCTGGACGGGATGGCCTATATGCAGGACGTGGTGTACCACGACGCCAATGGGGAGATCGATCTGGCGGCCGATTACGAAGGCATCAGGTGGCTCCAATACAACGTCGAGGGCTCGCCGATAATTCTGGAGGGACTAACCCCCAACTACCGCTGGGGCGGCCGGGTGTCGATCTACACCGGGCTGCCAGCGATTGTGGGCTGGCAGTGGCACCAGGAGCAGCAGAGATGGGGGTATCGTGGCGCTGTTGGGGCACGGGCCCGGGAGGTCGAGGAGATATTCCGCACCACGAGTTCGGAGGTAGCACTGTCGTTGCTCGACAAGTATGCCGTGCGCTACTTATATATAGGCCAACTTGAACACCTCTACTACCCTGCCGAAGGCCTCGAGAAGTTCGGGGCTGGCCTCGATGGCCGCCTTAAAACTGTTTGGCAGAACGATGAAGTGACGATATATGAGCTGAGGGAATCTGCGCTTGTTTCTGGAAGCCCCAATTTTCAATAACAAGTAGGATGACATGGCGCGCTGCGCTTGTGCGGCGGCTGAGGCTGCGGGAATCACTAAGGATCCCTGGCACACTCAGCCGCATCTACAACCTGCAACACTTGTGACTATTGACACAGTTCCCTTCGTCGGTGAGACGCCGATGGAGGTGATCCAGAACTGGATCACCCCCATCGCCATCTACTGCGCCCGCAACCACTTTGAGACCCCGTTAGTCGATGTGAACCAGTGGACTCTCGACGTGGACGGTCTGGTATCCAAGCCGTTGTCCCTGACCTACTCCGATGTCCCCGAACTGCCACAGAGAACCCTTGTCGTGACTATGGAGTGCGCCGGCAACAACCGCACCGACCTGACCCTCCCGGTGAAGGGGAGCCAGTTCGGCGACGGAGCCATCAGCACTGCAATATGGGTCGGGGTATCGCTGCGGTATGTTCTTGAACTCGCCGGCGTCGCCGATGGCGCTGTCGAGGTATTTTTCGAAGGAGTGGACTCGGAACGTGGCGCACCGGGTCAGCCGGTCGTTCCCTACCAGCGAAGCTTGCTGATGGAGGCTGCACTCCACCCGGACACTGTGCTGGCATATCTTATGAATAGCGAGGAACTGCCGACCGACCACGGTTACCCGATACGATTGGTGGTCCCCGGATGGTATGGAATGGCCTCGGTGAAGTGGTTGAACAAGATTACGGTGCTCGACCATTTATTCGAAGGCTTCTTCCAGGCCGACCGGTACATTATGGAGAATGAGGATGGGGGGATGGGTTCTTTGAGGGACATGGTGGTCAAATCGCTTATCACCAGCCCAAGGCATGGGCAGATCTTCGACGTAAGGCCACACCAAATCACTGGACTAGCCTGGTCTGGTGAGGGCGCAGTAACGAAGGTAGAGATCAGTGACGATTTCGGCCAGAATTGGCGTCCGGCGAAACTGGGTGGCCTCAACCTCCAGTATGCCTGGCAGCAATGGGCTACGACCTGGCAGCCGCAATATCCCGGACACCATACGCTGATGGCCCGGGCCACAGACGCCTCGGGCAGCATCCAGCCGATGGAGACAAACTGGAACGAGCTGGGATACGCAATCAATGGCGCGCAGTCCGTCTGCGTCAACGTCGAGTAGTGCCGCGCACGCTGGGTTGGGCGGGGCTACCTGATTCGCAGAGGTGTGAATGGGGGCGGCAAGTCGAATGACACGCCCAGACTTAACCGCCCTCATTTCTGACAGCGGTATACCATTCTGTCTCGTTTACCTTTTGAATCAGGACGAAGTCCTGCTGATCAGGAAGGCCGAAGGTCGATTACACGAAGGCCAGTGGATAGGCCTGGGTGGCAAAATTGAGCCTGGAGAGGATCCGGTGTCGTCGGCTATCCTGGAATTCAAGGAAGAGTCCGGCCTGGTGCTGGAAGATCCAATGCTCCGCGGGACCTTCGTCTGGATAGACGAGGCCAAATATGGGATCATCCACATCGTTGTTGGAACCGAATACACAGGACGGCTGTCAGAGTCCGAAGAGGGGGAACTTCGGTGGCACCGCATCGAAAAGCTGCTTGCGCTAGAGGGTCTCGCCAAACATCAGAGACTGTTTCTCGACCGACTCTTGCGCGATAGCGACTATTTCTATTCTGGAGTCGCGGTTTATCAGAATGGCGAGATGGTCGGCTACGCAGACAGCAACAGCTTTCTCGCGAAAAGTCAGTCGATCTCAGACTCGCCAGGTGGTCCATAGCAAGCACAAGCCCCGGTCGTTTGGCGTGCCTCCCCCGACGTGTAGCTGCGAGATAATTTGTTTGACACGCTTGTGCCGAGGGCATTAGAATTCGGGTGTCCGCCGCATGTGGAATCCGACCCGGATTGTACAATGGAAAGCGGCTACGGCAGCCCCCAATATTCTGGTTCTTTGGAGGTAGTGGATGGGCACCAAGGCCTACATTTTGATCGAGACTGCAGTGGGAAAATCCCGTGACGTCTCCTCGGCTTTGCACAGTCTCAGCGGCGTTGAGACTGTGGATCCGGTTACGGGGCCCTACGACATCATCGCCGTTGTGGCCGCGAACGATCTGAATGCCGTGGGGGCCCTGGTCACTAGTCAGATCCATACTATTGACGGCATTGTGCGGACCGTGACCTGCTTGTCTGTGGGCCCAACCTAGACCCGTGGCTTCGCGTCCCTGAATTTATTTGGCTTGCCACCGAGGCCGTTGTGTCTGCGTGCGCGGCCAACAACCATTCGCCTTACCGGAAGGCCGCGTCTGCTGTAGCTCTCTGGACGCCGCCCCCCAGTGACTGATGAACCTCGAAACCGCGTTCTCCATCGACACCTCAAGCATTAAGTACGGCCCCGGCGTGACTCGCGAGGTCGGCTACGAGATGCGACGTTTGGGCGCGGCGAGGGTCATGGTGCTCACCGACCCCGGCCTGTCCGATTCGAACGCTGTCGGTGTGGCGATACAATCGCTTCGTGCTGAGGGCATCGAAGTGGTGCTGTATGACTGCGTGAGGGTCGAGCCAACGGACGTGTCGTTCCAAGAGGCGGCTGAGTTTGCTACGGATGGCGGCTTCGATGGTTTCGTGGCTGTTGGCGGCGGCTCCTCGATGGACACCGCCAAGGCGGCGAATCTGTATTCGACACACCCGGCGGCTTTCCTCACCTACGTCAATGCACCCATCGGGGATGGCGCACCGGTCCCCGGTCCGCTGAGGCCGCTGATAGCTGTCCCGACCACGTCGGGCACCGGCAGCGAGACAACCGGGACAGCGGTGTTTGACCTGCTCGCCATGAAGGCCAAGACGGCCATCGCCCATCGTGACCTGAGGCCGTCCATGGGCCTGGTAGACCCCGATAATACGCAAACGCAGCCGAAGATGGTGACGGCGTGCTCCGGACTAGACGTGCTGTGCCATGGCCTGGAGTCTTATACGGCGCTTCCCTTTCACATGCGGTCCGCACCAGATGGTCCGGGCGCACGGCCCACCTATCAGGGATCCAACCCAATCAGCGACGTGTGGGCTACTAGGGCCATAGAGATGGTGGCCACGAGCCTGGTGCGCGCGGTCCACGACCCGGACGATGTCGACGCGAGGGCCCAGATGTTGCTCGCCGCGACCTTCGCCGGAGTCGGCTTCGGTAACGCGGGGGTGCACCTGCCCCACGGGATGTCATACCCGGTCTCAGGGATGGTCTCGGAGTACGCCCCGACGGATTACCCTGGTGGGCGCGCCATCGTGCCTCACGGCATGTCGGTGGCCCTCAATGCCCCGGCGGTGTTCCGCTTCACGGCTCCGGCCGATCCCGAGCGGCACCTCGAAGCAGCAAGGCTCTTGGGGGCCGACGTGACTAACGCGGGCCCGGAGGACGCGGGGGACGTATTGGCTGACGCGATCGTTCGCCTGCTGCGTGCGATCGACATGCCCAACGGCCTAGCGTCCGTCGGCTACACTCCGGACGATGTCGGTCGGCTTGCGGCTGGCACTCTGCCCCAGCATCGTGTTACAAAGCTATCGCCGCGACCTGCTGAGGAGTCTGACCTGCAGAGGTTGTTTCTGGACTCGATGACACTCTGGTAGACAAGGAAGCTAGGCGGATTGGGGCGCTGGGGCAGGAGATGTACCGCGGCCAGTATTTCGAGGATGGCCGGGTGCTGACGGCGGCGATATCCGCTATCGATATCGCCCTGTACGACGTTGTGGCGAAGAGCCTTGGCGTGCCCGTGTACC
>Ga0302135_10000622_pt1 | contig 21346 bp, 10 predicted proteins | sample CBN3_surface_MG_FD_203119 | JGI IMG/M metagenome (GOLD analysis project Ga0302135, IMG submission 203119) | Marine microbial communities from Western Arctic Ocean, Canada - CBN3_32.1 | ecosystem: Environmental > Aquatic > Marine > Oceanic | place: Canada: Western Arctic Ocean | collected...
TGCTCGTCGAACCCGTACGACTCGTCGAGGCCCACGTGCGCCTCGGCCCTGAGCAACGACGACGACGACGTGTTCGGCGGAGCGGACGGAACCGGGAGAGGGGACGACACGCGCCCCGAGAGACGGCTCGTCGTTCCGCTCGACGACGCGCCCGCACGCCCGGTCGCCGCCATCGCCGGCGGGAGGAGAAATGCCTCGGTTTGCGCCATGGCCGGTGGGTTCTCGGCACCTCCCAGAACGGAGGGGGACAGCGTGGGCGACCCGTGTGTGGGTCCTGGTCCACCAGGCGACCGGCGTTGCGCCGGGCGGGCGTTGCGCCCCGCGCTTCTAATTGGACCAAACCCACGACCGTAGCCGACGCGTCCCCTTCCAAGCGGTCTCAAGTCGTCTGCCAGCGGAACGGGTGGTGCCGCCCGCGCGACCGAAGGTGAGGTACGCCCACTCATGGACTGGACTCTACGAGAGGTGTTCTTTAGAAATCAATTAGAGACCGGTCCTAGATAGCGGTGGCCGCTATTGCATTAGGGTGCGGCACTACACGGGAACCAGGCAAAGGCCTAGCAACCTTGCTGCCGAGGCCTGGATGCGGTCGAAGTCGATCTCGGTGAGATCGAGCGTTGCCGGCTTGTCCTCGGGCGTGCCGTGGGGCATCGAGTGCAACGCGAACACGGTCACGCCGCACATGTCTGCGCGCGACATGCCGATGCGCGTGCACCCGCCACTGGTGATTCCGGAGCTGTTGTCGAAGAGCCTCACGTCGAGCGGCGCGGTGGATGCGAGCAAAGGCACTAGAGCGGTACCGAAGCATGGCTCGGCTTCAACGGCGACATTGGCGGCGACATTGGCGGTGGCCATGGCAGTGGTGGCCATGGCAGTGGCCTCCGAGCGGGCCATTCGCAAACTTGCACCGTGGCGCTTTGGAGCCAGCAGAAGCGCGCCGTCGTCGCACACCGAGGCTACTAGGAAGGCGTGGCGTCCCGTTCCCGTAAGCTTACTCGATATTAGCCGAGTGCAGACGGCATCAAGTAAGCGGCGGCTACTGGGCCGCATACCACGCGTAGAAAACCGCGAGGCACGCACGGCGGATACTTGGACGACATTTGGCGCGCGTTTGCGCTTGCGTGCGAGGGAGCGTTCGAGTCGACGCGCCGCGCGATTTGCAAAGCGCGCCTCTGCCGCCAACCGCTCAACGGCTCCGACGTCGCCCACGGCCATGATGATGCACAATTTACCTACGCCGCATCTCCATCAGTATAGCGCAGTGCCGCCGCTACAACGGCCCACAAAGGACTCGTGTGCGTGCACCTTCGCTAAATGGATATTTATGGGTTGCACGGCCATGCACACGATGCGCATCGTTGAACCGCCCACCGCCTCAGACGAGATGGACGCACCGTTACCCCCAGAATGTCGCACCGGCGCCGACTCGTCGACGTCCCCCGTCAGCGTGGTGGTCGAACTGGACGCGTCCCCTGCCCCGCAAGAGACGGCGCCGTCGCCCCATAGCCCCGCAAGGGTGGCCGAGTGCACGCGCGCGCCGTTCCAACGTGCCGAAACCACCGAGCGCATGGCGACGTTGGTCAGCGCCGTGCACCAAGCGTACCTCACCATGGTCCATCGCGGCCACTTTGTGGCCGACGACTTCCACACCGGGCTGGGCCTGGTCGAGCTCGGGGCCGACTCACCTGACTTTGACGTCATGGGCGTGTCGACAAACGCCATCACCATTCTGCGCCGCGTGCTTCCGGAGCAGATCTTTGAGTGTTGCATGCCCTACGAAGCCGCCGTGGTCGCATCGGCGGCACTGCTCGTTTCCTACAAGATTCGGTGCGAGAGCGCGCAGTTCTGGCACCGCCAGGTGGCCGTCGAGGTGCTCACGGTCGTTCTAGGGTCGTACGTCATTGCCACCCAACAACCCACCGGCGATAAGATTGACGCCGACGTCGAGGCGGGCGAGGCGTGGATCGCGGCAAACTGGAACCTCTACGCATTGGTCAACGACGGTCTGTATTGGCACTTCGAGTCCGAGCTCTCGCGCTACCACGCCAACGAACAGATCACCTTCTTTGAGCTGATCGGCTGCCTGTCGGCAGGGGCATTCGTGCACCGTGCCGCGGCCACAAACCCGGAGGCCGACGTGCTCGAGGACATAGCGTCGCACGTGGGCGTGGCGCGGCTGGGCCAGGCGCTCGCGCTCGTGACCATTCGCGCGCTGGAGATCAGCCACCCGACCGAGTGCCGTGCCGAAGCCTACGAACCGCTCGTGAGATGGGCGGCCGCGATGCTCGTCTGCAATGCCGCCCGCCAGCAAACGTGCGTTCTAAAAGCAGGTTACAATCCTATCTATCAAAAGCATGTCCTTGTGTGTAACATGACGAGCGTCGACACACTCCAGACACTGGTCGGCATACTGCATGCCAATGTGTAGCTAGCTAGCTAGCTAGCTAGCTAGCTAGCTAGCGAATGCGCGGCCGATGCCAGAAGACCCGCCTTCTCTTCGTTCCGCCTTTTTCCCTTGCCGTTTGCCTTGCCGTTCGTTTGCACCGCCTCGACTATAGGAGCGTCCGGAGCGACCGGGAACGACTCCTTGGCGGCGCGTGCCTCGTCGAGCTTCACCTGCCGCTCGGCAATCGCGGCCTCCAGCCTGGCGATCTCCGTGGCCTTGTCACTGGCGGCCACCTGCTCCGGCGGCGGCGGCGGCGGCTCGTCGGCGGCGGCCATCGCCTCGAGCTCGGCGACCAAGTCCTCCTCGCCGACGTCGCCCGCGCCGCTGTGCGCAAACTCGGCCATCACGCCGTTGAGGTCGGTGGCCATGTCGCGAGCCTCGCTCGCGTCGTCTATGGCCCGCTCGGCCTTGCTGAGCATCTTGCCATCGGCCTTCATTCTCTTGCTCGTCGAGGCGAGCGCACTAGTAAGCGTCTTTTGCATGGCGGCCTGTGCGAGCATGTCGACCTGCTGCTCGACCGCGAGCAACGAAGACTGGTTGGCCTCGAGCTGCGCCTCGGAGGCCTTGGCCTTCTTGAGCGCGCGGATGGCCTGCGACCTCTGCCCTGCCCGCTGCATAGTGGCAGCCTGTTTACGCTCGACCTGCGCTCGTTCCTCGAGCTGCATGATGCGCCCACGCATGACGGCCGCGGCCTCCTCGAGCTTGGCGGCCGGATCACCCCTTTTTACACCCGCGAGTCCGAACACGGCACGACTGAAGCCCACATCCACCGAGGTGGAGCTCGTGGCCATACCCGCGGCATCCAAATCTATGGCTGCCGTTCGTACGCTCCCCCTGCGTCGCCACCGCGAGAACATACCACAAAGACCCGCACTACATCCCCTGGGCTGGCCTCCTCCTTCTTCGGCGTCGCGCACCATCTTGTCGATGGCGACACCTAGTTTCTTTTGTTCATCCTTACGCATGCGCAATTGTTTGTACTTTTCGTCTACTCCGAATGTGAGGAGCCCTGGCATGCGGAGTCCATTTTAACTGAATGCACGGTCAGTGCCGTAAGCGTGCATAGCGGTGGCTGTTGCTACCGGACCCCGCTTCGGTCTCCCTGCCTGCGCACAACCGTTCGTGCAGGCGGAGAGGCGACCGGCGTTGCAGCTGGCGCGGTGTCCATGCAAGGAGTGCACAAAGCTCGCATCGCCGAGGCGAGCGACTCCTCGTTGAGCTCGAAGCCGGCTTGATGGACCGCATCGAACACTGCGTCCGTTGTGAACTGGTAGGAACCACGGCCGTCGTCGCTCGAGAACGTGACGCCAATGGAGCCACGAAGCTCTGGTTGGTCCTGCACGGCTTGCATCAGCGCACGCACCTGAGCAATCTGAGCGCGCGTCGCCTGCGTTGCCTGGCGCAGCTCGGCCGTTACCGCCTGCACGCTCGTGGACGTGTTGCTGCTCAGAGATGTGCCTATGGCGAGCGTCTCGCTCGAGTGCGCTTGCAAGAGCACCTGCAGCGCTTGAGTGTCGGTGGTAGAACGCGCCTTGCGCAGAGAGCGCAGTCTGAGCGCCTCGGCGCCCAACGCGTCGCAGTTGGCAGCGAGCTGCGTGAGGGCCACAAAGTAGTTCGCCTCGCGTTGTTCTATGGCCTCGCGGCTGCTGTCGAGCATCACCTCCTGCTCCATCACCGCCGATGCCATCTGGCGGGCGGTGCTGATCACGCCGGCGTGCAACCCGAGCAGCGCCCTCCATGCCTCGGCCTCGCGCACGAGAAGCGCCGATACCTGAGGCACGTTTGTGTCAAACTGTGGCTGCTGGGTCCAAGCCACCGATTCCCAGCTCGGGTACGCCACGTGGGCGGGATGATAGTAGCCATTTGCATGGTCTGGCGGAGGACCAGGGGGTAACGGCGGCTGCGGCGGCGGCGGCGGGCTCGATTCTTCCATGATCGTGTCTGCATCTGCTGTAAGGTCCGTATGGCCGGTAGTAGTTAGCGACAGTGTCCAACTCGAACCGCTTCGCCGCTATTACCATACCATGCGTGGTCACCGGCATCCATGGATGCCGGTGTTTTCTCTGCGTGACGGCAAGCGTAGGGCAATGAACGGCAACCGGCGCAAGTTCCGCAACGTGCTATGCAAGCTAAACTACGTTGCAGGAATCCAACCGGCCGACGGCCGGCCGACGCTTTCGGGGCCACTCTTTGACATGCTGGGCGACGACGTCGTGCTGCATCTGCTCGTTGTCCTCTCGGGAATGAAATCGGAGATGGAGGGCTTGGAGTGGCAGAACGGACGTTACGCGTCCGCTCGCAGTGTCTACTCGCTGTGCACGACCTGCTCGAGGCTGTGGGGGGTGCTCGACGGAGCAGGCGTGCTACTGCACAGCGAGCTGATTGCCCGCGGCGCCACCGACGTCTGTCCACGGATCCGCGATTGCGACTATCCATACGCAGCACATCGGTTGCGCGAGAAGGCCACAATGGATCGCGTCCGCGTTCTAAGGGGCTGCGAAACCTCCATGGCATTCCACTGCGCAAGCAGTCACTGTGCGGCGGCGCGGCGCGACGCGTGCCGCGATCATGGCTACCACATTAAGCCAATCGAACGTGCTCGCGTCAACCTGATAAGTTCGGCGACAAAGACCGGGCTGTGCTACGCAAGCGTGCATACCGTCTTGGACAGTGGGCGGGCACAGGACGTGATTCGTCTGGTAAACTCGCAGGGCCGCGTCGTCGCCCACGACGTGCACGGCGGCGAGGGTGTATCGACCGACGGCTGCCCCGAAGCGCTGTACATGAGCGCGTCGCCCAACGGTAGCAGACTGGCCTACATATTCTCGGTCGACGAGCTCGTCGACGTGCCGCTGCCGCGGCTGGCGGTATGGAACGCACTGGGCACCGGCCAGACCACGCTGCACGGCACCCACATGCCTGCCGCCATGATGGCCAACGAGGGGGTCGAGGAGGGGTCGCTCGCCGTCGTGTTCCCTCAGTCGGTGTGGTGGACCGACGGCGGCGCCAAGCTCGTGGTGGCGTGGTCGACAACCTTTGTTCACCCGTCGGGCATCGACGTCGCCACCAACGGCGACCCGGTGGAAGAAAACGAGCGGTACATGCTTTGCACCTACGACGTCACCGAAGACGACCGCCTCGAGTATCTCGAGGCGTCGGGCCCCTTCTTTGGTAGGCTCATGGCCGTATCGACCACCGAGTCTGGCGACCGCGCAGTGGCCCTCGTGCGCCAGCGCCCTCGTCGCAAGTGCGAGTCTCATTACCGTGCGGTGGTGCATTACCAGGGCCAAGAGACGCCGTTGCGCCACCCGTCCATCTGGAAGGGGAAGGGAAAGCGCGGTTCCGATGGATTCGACTGGGGTCCCAGCGCCGTGGGCATCTCGCCCATGGGCGACGCAGTTGTGTGCGTTCATCGCACGCTAGGCAGTGTGATCGTCGAGGTGCTCGACCTCGACCGCGAGGCGGAGTACTTCTCGACCAATTCACGCGACATCACCGAGTGGTTCTCGCGTAACGACCTCACCGAGGACGATCTGGCGGCGCAGTGGTACGAGCAGGACGACGAGGACGACGAGGACGAGCTGCCTAACAAGGTCAAGCTGCCGTACGCTGTGGGGTTCTCGGACTGTGGCTCCTTTGCGTCTATCGTCGACCGCCGGCCCATCCACGGTAGTAAGGCACCGTACTACTCGACGGTGCTGGTCAACGTGACCCACCGCCGCAGGCAGAGAGAGCTTAAGGCCGTGCCGCTCTTTCGCGAGCGGCACTCGATCGTCAAGGCGCTCGAATGGCGCGCCTGTGGCGTGTGGACCCAAAGCCGTAGAGGGGCGGTCGTATTAACCGAGAAGCCCTGAATATGCCAGGTCCAGAACGTGACGAGTAGCACCCGTTACCAATCCACTCTCCGTACCAGATATATACACACACACACACAGTGCTCCACCCCGGCTCCACCGCCCGACTTCTCCACTTGTTCATCCGCAATTCCAGCATGGTTTTGGCCTTTTTGCATTCATGGCACTGTTCTCGTGCGTCGGCATGGGCGGCATCGTGTACCTCGCATGGAACGTGCGTCGCGCCCGACTCGACATGGAGGCGAGGTTAGGGAGTAGAGACACGCTGGCCGCGCTCGAGCGGCCAGCGGCACATTACGAGAGGGTATCCTCCGGTGTGCCTATGAGCGAGTCGGGCAAGAGCAGCCCGGCGCTGCTGCTGCTGCTGCTGCTGCTGCTGCTGCTGCCGCCGCCGCCGGGAGGCTCGGGAGGGGACACCAGAGGGACGACGGGCGAGGTATGGGCGGAGGACTCCCTCGAGCTCGCCGCCAGCACGTTGCGAGCGCGCGAGCTGGCGTTGGCAATCTGGCCCCCCAGGCCCTTGGCCGTCTCGATGGAGTCGAGCTGCGAGTCGCTGCGCGTGAGCGGGGCTTTGTACTTGGACGAACTCGTGAGGGCATCGCGGTTCATGCCAAACCCATCGGTGTCCGTAATCTTGCTTACAGCAGTCCACAGCTCCTGTTCCTCCATCGAGCGGGCGAGGTGCTCGCTCTCGGTGTACCACCCCGCCAAGATGTGGCGCACCGTACCATCTTTGTAGATGTAATCCACCGTTGGCTTGTACACCTTGGGCTCGGGCTCCCGATCGGACCCCTCTTCCGTCTCCACTCCCCAGTACGATGTCCCGTCTCGGATCTTCTCTTGCTCCTCGGCCATCGAGGCCTTGAGCAGCAACTTGAGGGCATCGGACGACGACTGGTACGCCGTGTGGTGGTCTCCGAGCTCGGCCTGCTGCTTGGAGCGGATCTCGAGCTTACTAGCCTCGTCGCGGAAGATCTTGGCGGCGCCGGCCGGGTAGGTCGTCTCGGGCACGTCGACCCATATCGGCTCGTCATCGAGCGCTTCCTCTTCGCCAAGACGCTGGGCCGCCGCCCCTCTAGCATACCACTTGTCGACGTCGTCGTCGTCGCCATGCGGTGGGCTGGGAGGCTGCTTGTTGAGAAAGCCACGCCTGAGGCCGCGTACTGAGGCGGTGTCCCGTGGCTGCTTCTTCGCCGACCGCGGCGCAGGGCGGTTGCCGACGGGCGGTACGGCGACCGAGGAGGAGGAGGAGGAGGAGGAGGAGAACTCTGCGGCGTTAGCAACTTCCATGATGTTGGCATACACACACACGTAGGGCCACGCGAACTCGACGCCGCTAAGCGCCTTGGACAGCAGCTTCGCGCGTGGGTCGCCAGTGCCGTGGCCTTCGCCGTTAACGGTGAATTCGATGCCGTAGTAGACGACGGCGAGCATGCTGCTAGCGTGCGTGATCCCCGTGAGCTGAGTCACCATGTCCTGCGAGCCTGGCACCTGCACGACCTTGCACTCGAGCCCCATCGACGCGAGCGTCGAGAGCATCGTCTTCCATTCGGGCTCGTCCAGCACCTTGAGCAGCGACTCTCCCACGACCCGCTTGCCGTCGGTGCCCAGGCCGTGGTTGTTAATGGCGAACCACAGCCCCTTGCCCCCGAACCCGCCACGGTCCTTGCGCGCGCGGTCGATCTCGAGCCGCAGCTCGGACTTTTTGCGCGCTTCGGCATGGGCGTCGACGACGCGGTCGTCGACCCCATCGTCGTCCAGCAGCTGCAACGCCGCCGCCGGCTCGGCCGTGGACACGGGGTCGTCGTCGTCGTCGTCGTCGTCGTCGGAGCGCCACGCGTTCATCCTAGCAAACGCCTGCTCCAATTTCTCTGGGGAGCTCCCCAAATGGGTGGCCCTAGCGGTGAGGTTGCCGTGCATCGATTCGACCTGATCGATGATCGCCTGAATACGCGGCGCCTGCTGTGCATTCCATCCGTGGCTGTACATGTCTTTGAAGCGGGTAAGTGCATTGCTAGCGTCCTTGAATTTAGATGCAGCAAGCGTGTGGTCGGCATAAGGACTAGCCAGAGACCGAAGGGCCCGCACGCTCCCGGTTACTACCCAGCTCAGTTCGGTACACATTCACGCCGAAGGGTCACCAACAAGTGAACGGTTCATGCCACGTGCACGTGTGACACGGACATGGCAACCGGCCGGCTCGGCCTAACCCAGCGCCGCTCCAACGTGGAGGTCTTTAGCGCAACGGTTGCACGGGCAATTGCGCGGGGCGGCGTGCGGCAGCATGCGCGACACCGTGGCGTGAGCCTCGTGCAGCCGCCCGTTGACGCCGCGATTGGCCGCCTCGAGCTCACTGAAATCGGAGTCCATCCGGCGCTTTTGGCCGATGAATGTCTGGGTCTCCGCGCGCGCCTCGTCGCGCTCCCTAAAGAACCTGTCGCGCGCGCGGCAGGAGTCGTTGAACTCGGCCTGCGTGCGTTCCCACTGCTCGATGCTCGGCAGCTTCTGAAGGTCGGCGCTAATGGCGTCGACAAACTCCTGTGGCGGCCGCTCGGCGAGCTGCTTGGTGAGTTCGGCGATCTCGCCGTCCTTGGCCTCCACGGTCTTGGCCGTCTGCTTGTCGCGGCGCTGGGTGCGTGTGGACGTACCGTCGCCGCCACCAAACCGGGCGCCGCTCAGCTTGCCCTCGATGGCCTGGCACGTCTTGTGCAGGTTGTCCAACAGGTCGTTGAGCACGCCGAGCCGCTTGTCGACCGCATCGTCCTTGTGCTCCGTCGCCTGCTTCAGCGCGGTCAGCTCCGCCTTGGTTTCCTTCAGCTCCTTGTCGGCGGTGACGATGCCCTGCTGGGTGAACACGAGCATGTCCACAAAGGAGCGCGAGTGGTCGACCTCGTCCATGTGCTCGGACCACTTGCACTTGGGCCCTCGCCACTTGCACGCGCGGACCTGGCAGGCCACCTCCTCGTAGCCGCAGTCATCCGTGTGCGCCTTCATCTCGGACAGCCGCGAGCTGTGCTTGCATCCGCCCTCGGAGTTGGGGCACTTGAACGGTGTTACCTTGATCACCTCGTTGAGCGCGCGGTTCGACACCCACGCGCCACCTGGTCGGTGGAGCTCCGAGCAGCCGATGGGACACTTGTCAGCGAACTGCGAGTTCCACACCTTGTCGGCGCACGTGCGGCACGCGTTGTGCCCCTGCTTGCACATGGAAACGTTGTCCTGTGAGGGCTGGTAGCATATGGCGCACAGTGCATCCTGGCCGAGGTGTTCGTACGCGCTCATGGGGAGCTCGCCAATGTCCGTGTCACACATGAGGACCCGGGCGGGGTCCGCAACAGCGCAGCGGTCGCTAAGTGACGAGAGTGCTCGGCTTTCGAACGCCGTTCTCGGGCTGAACGGACGGCGTCTCACACGTAGCACGCACAAGAAGCAAGCGTGCGGCCGTTGTCACGGTTAGCGGTGCTCATGCAACCGTACCCAGGACCCGGCCAGGGTCCTTCCGGTTCCCGCCAAGAGGGTGACACGGACGAGCAGCCGTCGCACGTTTGGGCTCGCGTCGTCCGCGCGAGGGCGCGGCGCGAGAAGGAGGCGGAGGGTGCCAAGGCGCAGCAGGAGCGTGACTGTCTTGTTCTCAATCTCGCTAATCCGTGGCTGGACTGCCCCGCGCAGTGGGAGGCACTGGTGGCATCGGGCTACGACGAGGAGCTCAAGAAGAAGCTGTTCAGCCGCGTCGCCAAGACGCTGGCCGCCTCCAAGACGCTTGCCGAATGGCAGGAGCGGAAGGCTGCCGACCGCGAGGACAAGGCGCGGCGCGAGAAGGAGGCGGAGCGTGACTGTCTTGTTCTCAAGCTCGCTAATGCCATCGCGCACTGCCCCGCGCAGTGGGAGGCACTGGTGCCATCGGGCTACGACGAGGAGCTCAAGAAGAAGCTGTTCAACCGCGTCGCCAAGACGCTAGCCGCCTCCGAGCCGCATGCCGAGTGGACTGGACTCTACGCGGTGACGAACGCGGCGATCGACGAGTTCCTCTTCGAGGGCATGGCGGTGGCGGCTGCCAGCCCTTCCAAGCAAGGGTGGCAGGAGGCCCTTCGTAGCTCCAACATGGCCGTGGGTGGGATCGTCGAACTCGCGGACAGCGTGCTCGCCAAGTACAAGACTGACGGCATCCGCCGTCCCGTCCTCGAGATGGAGGCACTGATGGCGGAAGTGCAGGCGACGGCGGCGGAGAGGGCGGGCAAGGCGCAGATGGAGAAGTTAGAGCAGCGACTGCAGTCGGTCGCCAAGATCAAGCTCGCGTGGAAGCACCAGGACAAGCACGCCGACCGCGAGGACAAGGCGCGGCGCGAGAAGGAGGCGGAGGGTGCCACGGCGCAGCAGGAGCGTGACGGTCTTGTTCTCAAGCTCGCTAATGCCATCGCGCACTGCCCCGCGCAGTGGGAGGCAGTGGTGGCATCGGGCTACGACGAGGAGCTCAAGAAGAAGCTGTTCAACCGCGTCGCCAAGACGCTAGCCGCCTCCAAGCCGCATGCCGACCCGGCGGACTGGAACAAGCTCTCTCAGATGCGCGAGACCTGGCGCACCCGCCTCACCGCCGCGAAGCGCGCCGCCAAGCCCGTGGTTCCCGAGCGGATCGATGTTCAAAGCGACGACGGCTCGGTGACCACCGACCTCTCCACCGAGCCCTCGCCCGTCGCCACGCTCACCAAGGCCGAAAAACGTGCGCGCCAGAAGCAGGCCAACGAGGAGGCCCCTCGCAAGGCGGCCGATGCGGCCGCGCTCCGGGAGGCCGAGGTGGAGGCGCTGCGTGTGCGCGCGCTCGAGCAGGAGGAGGAGGAGGCCGTCGACGCGGCGATCGCCGCCTCTCTGGATACCGCCGAGAAAGAGGAGGCGCTGCGCAAGCGGCGCGAGGCGGCGATCGCCGAGCACGCTGCCCTCATCGTCCCCTCGGCGGCGGCCGTCGCCGCGGCCATCGCCGCGGCCATACGCGTGCCGGCGCCGCCGCCCCAAGTAGTGGTGCCTCTCTCGGCCATCGAGGCGCCGTCGCCTCAGCGCCCCGCCGACGCGGCCTCGACCGTCGCCACCTCGTTGGAATGCGTGGTATGTATGGCGTCGGAGCGTTCGCACGTGGCCGTGCCGTGCGGCCATCGCGTCCTCTGCGAGACGTGCGCCACCAAGGCCAAGATCAAGGCCTGTCCAATATGCCGCAATCTCGTACAAATGTGGATGATGGTCTGGGAGTGAGGAGCGCGGCTGCGAGTGGGAGGAAGCAAAAGGTGTGAAGGTATGGACTTGTTTGGGAGGTTACCTCTTAAAGCACCGGTGTATCACATGTGATACAAAGCAAGTTTTCTCCGCCACATCTCAAATCCAGATACCTCACAGCTGCGCAAGCTCTGGCGGTTACCAAATCACACATACCGATCCAACCACCCGCTCACGTCCACTACACCGTGCCCAACCAAGACGCATACACGCAGCGCTGCGAGGCCATCGTCAGGTTCCGCATCTCCAGCATGCCCGACCCTAAGCCGGTGGCTCCCACATGGAAGTACTTCACAACCAAGGCCAGCTCCCAAGTCAAGCGGCGCATGTCTCCCATTCTGTTCTGGAGCACACGCCGCGCTCGAGGGACCACGCCCAGAGGGTTCGCACGCGCGCTGTCTCGGCGGTTGTTAGGAGAGTAGCAGTGTGGCCGTTTTAATCCATATTAGCCTCGAGAAGATAGTCGACGAGTTGCTCCTCTTGCTGCGGAGGCGGCGGATCGGTGGCGTCCGGATCGGCAACGATGCCGTGCACCACATCCCAGTAGGATACTGGCGGGATAAGGCCTTGGAGCCGATCCCGGCGCTCGATCTCGCCATCGACCAAATCCTGTGCATTCGAGAAGGCGTCCTCCATGTATTCCTTGAACTTTGCTTCGATGCAGTCGTCAATTTCGTCCTTCATGGCGCCCTGCAAATTGTACTCTTTCGCCATGCGCGCCAAGGAATCGACGAGCGTCTTCTGGACGTCCACTTGCCATTGCCCTAATCCGCCGTCCTGCCCTACGAGCGTCTTGCCCGCTTCTTCGTCGGTGAGCGGGTCGTAGTCGCCGTAATCCATTCGATCATCCGTGTCGGCGTAGTCCTCCTCGGCGTAGTAGTCCTCCTCCAGCTGTGCGAGTCGCGATGCGGTATCGGCTTCCAGCAGTAGTCCGATCAGTTCATCGCGCCAGGCGCCATTTTCAAACTTTTCACACACCCTTCTTTGCTGCCCGATGGTCGTCCAGTGCAGCGTTTTTTCGGGTTGGGTGACAGATAGCGCTTCGCCAAACGCTTGCAGGAGGCGGGTTTGATCCCAACGCCCATCCACCCCACTCTCGGTGTAGGGCACCCACCGAACCAACCCATTGTCGATGAGGGTTTTCTGAATGCCGTCGCCGCCACCGGGCGCGTCGTCGTCGAGCCACGATCGTCCACGTCCGATCCAGTCGACCTCCATACGATTCAGGGTAACGCGCCGTATATCGTCAAGGCGGTCTCGAGGTATCGACTCGAGGTAGGGCGTAGCCAGCACTCGCCCGAGTTGAAGCTTAAACTCGGCTATGAATTCCGGTGACTTGTCATTCGTCGAAAAGGTCTGTGCGCAAAAGGGCGGGAGGTTGGCCTCCGGGCCCGGGCCGACCCAGAACCGTCGACCGGCCTCGGTCAGCGTGATGATGGCGCCGAGTGTCGTGGTGGTGTAGAATTCGGTTTGGTCGCTCGGCAAATCCCACCTGGAGCTCGAAATGTTCCAGATGGGCATTTGGGTCCGCTGATTAACGGTCGGCGTGTACATCACGCGCTCCTCGTTGAGGTACAGGGTGCGGCGCACCTCGAGCGGCAGCGCCCACAGCATACGATCCGGCTCGTCCGTCCTGGCGGCCTCAACAATCACCGTTTCGATATACATGTCGCGCCCGTCCATCGTCTGCTGCACCATGCCCGGTGGTAGCCGGTCCCAAACGCCTGTGGCTTTGCTCTTTTTGACATGGCCGAATCCACTCGGCGCATACCAAGCGAGCTTGAGGTGGGGAGGCAGATTACCCCCCCTTTGCCCGAGGACCCGGCTGTAGAGCAACCGACGCGTCTGAGTACTCAGGCGCTTCCACCTGGCGGGGGGCACTAAGAAGGGGCACTTTGCGAACTGCGAGTGGCGCGTCGTGGCTCGCGGCGGGACAACGCTGCCCTGTGTGTTATCCAAGGCCACGTCATACGTGTCTTGTTCGGCAATGGAACTGTAACTGGGGTCCGAATCCGGTGAAAGCCTCAGGTGGGCACGAATGTCGCCCATCGTGTACTCTCGGGTGTTTCCATTGGATGGATCGGCCTCCCCCGTGCCTGGAACGCCGTCAGCGCTCATCTCTTGTACCGCGGTGATCCACTTGGCCTCCCCAGGACTGGGCGGCTTGGCGCGCCTGTCAAGTTTGGGCTCGGTTACTTGTTGTAAGATCAGTCGTCGGGCGTCGTCACCAACGAGGCCACTAACGCCCGTGTACCGAGTCCAAGTCAGACCAAGCTCCTCCAAGCGCTCCTCGAGCTGGTCGATGGTCTCCAGACCGGTCCTCGCGCCGTCGTCCACGCCACCCTCGCCGCCGTAGAGGTTGTAGATTCCCCAATCGGAAGCCTCCAGCTGCTCCGCAGTAAGGCAAGTCGTTCCGTAACTCACAACGACGTCATCAACTGGAAGCCGCGCTTCCGGATCTTCTTCGGGCCCATCTTCTTCGTCGGACGATTGGCCTCGAATGTCCCCAGCATATTCCAGTAAGTACTTGATACGTGCATTGAGGAGGGCAAGCCTGGTTTCCCCCATTTCCTTCGCGTCCAGATCCATGCGCACGAGGTCATCACGGCGCTTCTCGAGTTCTTGCCATTCAACTAGGTAGTACTTTTGCTGCACCCAGTCCGGCGCCGGCCCACCATCCCCATGTTCCGGTTCGGTGAGGAGCATAAGCTCGTCCCTCTCCTCGATCAGCCTCAGCAGATGCAAGCGCTGCATCTTGGCGGCTTCTAACGAGAACTGCCCGATAGCCCGACCCTCCTCAATGGCCTCAAGCAAGGCGCCCTCACCGAACATGTTCCGAACTTTCAGAGTGTCGCATCTGGCGAGCTCGTGCGCCTGGTAACGCGTCATTGCCCGGCGCGCGGTGGACCCAGGATGGATATAGCCACGACGCTTGAACTCTTCGGCGCGACGCGTGGCCTCCTCGCGTTCGATCGAGGTAATCCTCCGGCTCAAGAGCGACAGCACGCTTTCATAATCCTGATCGCTCCACTCTAAGTCACGGTGAGTCTCGTCGGTCTTCCCCTTCGCATCGGCGATCATCGCGTGGGCGCGCTCGAGCTCCTCCTTCGCTTCTATACCCACGGCGTACTCCTCGGAGACGAGATCCAGCGCGTTACGCTCAAGACTCTGCCACCTACCGAATTTGGCGTCGAAGCCGCCAAGAAGGGAAAAGCGTCTCCATCTTCTTTTGATCAACTCGTACGTATGCATGAGGCCGTCGCGGTCGCAGCGGTACCAGTAGTCGGTGCCTTGACCCTCCGAGCCAGGTGCGCCGCCGCCTTTGTGAGTTAACGGGCTGCTGTACAAGTAGTTGCCCATGTCGTTAGGGTTAGGGTTAGGGTCTGACGACTTGTCGACAGACGACAGATCGGGCTCGAGTGCCTCTGAGATGAGATGGCAGTACCGGGGCATAGTGGACCGTTGGAATGCCCAGATAGGTGGGACTTTCAGGTTGATTAACCCGCCGGCGCGGACGAGCTCCTCGTCGTCACCGTAGCAATCCTCACTGTGCCCGTAGCCGACGTGGTCCTTGCCCAGCACCTTGTCGAATGCACACTGCAGAGCTTTCTCTGTAAGCTCTGCTGTCACACCGTCGACCTTCCGCTTCTCACCCACCACACTTTGACCCGACGTTTGATCCGACGTGACGTTTGGGAACAGGTTCTGACCCCGCGCATGCGAGGCGGCCTGGAGCGCACGGAAGTGCTTGCGTGCCTCCTTGATCCCAGTCCAGTTGATGTCGAGGCCTTCGTCAAAGGGGGTATCTTGCGCGTTGCCAGGTGCACTCGTGCGGTCGGTGAAGCCTGCCTGTCTACCGACCAGCGGAAGGGATGTATGTTCGGTGGGGGCGCCTTGCCTGCGCAGCCACTCCTGGTACGCATTGAGAATCGGCAAGAGGTCCTCCGTCTTGTTCCACAGAGCACGGAGGAAGTTCTCGAACTCCTTCATGTTCCCTATCAGGTCCTTGAAGATCCGCCTCTGCTTCCACGTCAGCGCCTGCTCGCCATACTGAACCGAATTGGCGCCGTTGGCATCGCCGTTGGCATAGCGGCGCGCATAGCCGGTACCACCCAAGCCGGCGACGAGACCAGTGTACGATTCCTCCACCTCCGCTGCCGACAGCGCCCCTTGGCGGTAGAGCGATACGATCTCGCTCCACGTATTCTTGACGCGCTCGTGGATCGTTATCTTGGCTGCGCTCCAGGATTTGACCACGTCGCGCACCTTGCCAGCCACTTGGTCGACGGGTATCGACAGCGCTCGTGCTCGAATTCGTCGCTCGTTACCGACGCCCGTTGTTTTCGCATCGAGGTACTTCTGGTAGGCATGCTGCTGCACAAGTGATACCTCGCCTTCGTCCAAGAGCTCCACTATCCGCTTGATGATACCCGGCCCTTCGGGGAGGTCGTAGAGCTTGGCCACGTCCAGCAAGTGGGGCCTGGTATCGGTATCGGAGGCGCGGAAGAAGATGCGACCCGTGCGGCGTGAGAGTTCGCGCCCCTCCCACCCCCCATCATACACAGCCTTATTGTAGACTTTCTCACTTTGCGGGCCGTAGATATGGGGATGCGTGTGCAGCTCCTGCTCCAGTATGGTGAGGATCGGCACCGCAAAGCTCTGCGACGCAAGGAGGGCCCGAGTACTGCCGTCCACATCCTTTTCGTTGTATCCACGCCACAGCGGGTCCATGGCCCGCTCTTCCTGAGCACCGACAGCACTCAGGAAGCGGGTGAGCCGCCCGGCGGTGTGCTGGAGCCAGTTGCGGATCGCGGCAACCAGGATCCTGCCGTCCGTACCCGCCACGGTCCACTTGTTGTAACGGGCATCGACGTTGTTCTGATCAATGGCCTTCATGCGCACCTGCACGCGTTGCAGCTGCAAATTGAGCTCCTCAACATCGCTGGTGTCCCCGATACGTTTGCCCGCAGTCAAATTACGGTTCGCAGACTCGATGCGGAGCTTGAGGGTGGCTCTCTTGTTGCGGAGGTCCTCGAATTGCCGCCGCAACATCTCGATTCTCACATTCCCTGACCTGTAACCGTCCATCCCTGCTCCGTTCGGCCTTGTGCCGTTGTTGGCGGGTCGGAGCAACCCGCCGTCCTGCATGTTCTCGTACGCCCTGTTCTTCTTGGCGGTGAGCCCGTTTGTATTCACATCAGCGGCGCGATCCCTCTTGTTGCCGTGGCTACCGAGAATCTGGTCCGCCACCCACTTAAACCGCGTCATTAGCATTTGACGTGCGTCCGCGAGTACTTTGACACGGGAGGACGCCGCCACGGCGGCGGCAGCCGCCGCCGCCACGACGGCGGCATCATCGCTCCCGGGCCCACCCATCTGCAGTAATAACACCGCCGCTTGCGTAGTGGTAAGCGTCGAGGTCGCCTCTTTATAGGAGGCGGTGTATTCTCTGATGCGCTTGTCGAGGTACTTTCTGAGCCGGGTCGCCACTCTCCACTGCGCCTTGTACCTGGTATCCGTGAAGGCGGGGGTGTATGCGGTAGGGGTTGGGAGTGGGAGCTTGGGAGTGGGAGCTTGGGGACAGCCGAGGCGGGCTGCTCACATGATGAACTCGACGTGGTATTTCGCCTTCTGTAGAGCCTTCGCGGACACGCTCCTACAGTGCAGCGACAGCGCAATGTTGAAGGCGTTTGACAACTCGACACTCGGTACTGGGTCACTCACAGCGTCGACAGCCACTGCCGAGGCTCCCAACTCCCGCATCACCTCGACGGTGGCCAGTGGGCCGATGACCTGCCCCCGACGAACATCTTGCAAAGCCAAGGTGCTCTCCACAGTCTTCATCAGCTTCTGGACCGTGCTATCGGGCCTCGAGCGGTACAAGCCGCTGGCGGTGTGCTCGTCGTTATACTGCCACCCTCGCAGCCGCCTGTCTTTATCGTGCCACTCGTACTCGAACTTGGCGAGATGGCGCTCGCGCTCCGCCAAGTGCAGCAGACCCTCGATGCTGTTGGCCCAGGTCTCGCGAGTCGGGCCGCCACTGCGGAGCATGAGCGCCATCTCCCTGAGCTCCCCTTCGTCCTTTCTGAGCAGGGTCTTCATGTCTTCAACCGCGTCGTCGCGCGTCCACTCCACCTGGCGTGGACCAATGGAGTAGGGCTGCGGGTTAGGGGAGGTGGCGCTGTCAAGCTTCCGATTGGCGGCCGCATGGATTGAGATTCCGTTTGTCCTGACGTCGAGCAGCAGCAAATCAATCGTGAACGCCAGCTCCTCCATGCGCATAATCTCGATCTGCCGCCCGCTCTCCGACCGCCCGTCGTGGACGTAGTGCAGCTGGTCCCAACTCTTTCGGCTATCTAATTGATCAGCCGGAGGCCTGTCCGGGATACTTCCGAGCTTGTGCCACCGCACGTTGTGCGTGCCGCCGTTAGGGCCCTGCAGCTCCGATAAACCGTCGCCTTCTGGCACGAACGCCTTGGGGGAGTAGCCGTCGTTGACGAGCTTCTGCTTGTCCAGCGGATCAGACGGGCCAGCTAGGGTGCGCATTGCGGGGGTGTACGAATCGGGCGCGTTCGTCACTTTGCGAATTGTCACGAGCATCGCGCCGCGCATGGTCTTGGATTCCACGTTGTCGCCATCCCACGTTTCCGGGTCCTCGTCGAAGAAGTCGAGGAGGTCTTGGACGGCCGCTCGGTACGTCTCCAGGACATCGGAGATGTCGCGCACGTCGCCCTCGCCGGTTGTCCACGGCTGGGTCGAATCTGCCGCTGTGCCATCGCCGTTTGTACAGCCAGTGGCCATCATCTGGTAGGGGTTAGGGTTAGCCAACGCTCGCACCTTGAGAAGTTGGTTCCGCGGCCACCCGTCCATATGCTGCATCTTCTGCGGGCTCCAAACAACACTTTTTTTGGTGCTGGCCTGATCGGGGTGGGTGCGGTCCTTCATCTTGTCCGGGTCTGCTATCCAATCGTGAAACTGCCGGCATCCGAGCGCCGCTCTCAGCTTCTTCCCCGCCTCGTTGATGCGCCTCAAGACCATGTATAAGTGATCGAGTAGCTTGCAGGGCAGACCGTTGGGCGCGTACTGCTCGTACCCAAGAAGAACGGAAGAGGCCTTGTTCTTTGTGCTCCCCTCGGCCTTCTCCGCCACGGCCCGGTCTGTCTCGTACCGCGGATTACTCGAGATGTTGTACCAGCTGATCGTCAACTTGGTGATCCGCTCGATCAAGTGATTCTTCACTTCCTGGTCGTCCGCAAAGTCGTCGAACAGGGGAATCTGTTTTCTTGCATGGTCCCTCTCGAAATCGCCGTTCGGCTTGCGCTTGTAGGCCGGCGTTTCGCGATCGTCCTCTGGCATCCCTACCCCATACGTGTCTTCGGTCAGGTGGACTCGACGCGTTTCCTTCTGGCAGATGAACCCGTCGTTGCCGGTCATTGCATACCAATATGTCTGGCGCTGGCGCTCATTGTCCTCCTTGTCCTCATTGTCCTCCTTGTCCTCATTGTCCTCCTTGTCCTCATTGCCCTTAGCTTTTTTAGGTTTAGGGGTTTTAATGGGGCGGTACGGCGAGAAGAACGTCGACCTGCGTCGACCTCCTGACATTGGAGCTCTTTTCGTGATGTACTCGTCCCTGAAGACCCCGAGGAACGCGACTAGACGCTCGACGCCATCCTTGTCCACGATCGCCACCGCCTGCGCGATCGTGTCCACGTTGGCAGAGGCGCTGGTGGTGTCGCCTGGATCGTTCAGCGCCGCGCGCATCAGCCGCTCGAGATGACTGCGCAGGTTTTTGACATGCACCAACACGTCATAGAGCTCAGTCTCAAAGGGCCGGTATCCGGGGTCGGCCCACGTGTCCGGGATTTTCATATTTCTCCAGTTGGGAAGCGTCCCCACATGCTCCACAGTCGGCCTGCTGGTGCCAAAGTTGTTCTCTGGCAGGGTGTTCACGTTGACAAACCTTGGGTCGGTAGGCTTAAAATCACGGTTGATGCCCGTCTGCCACAAGGTCACGTTACTTGGCGTGCCCCTGTCAAGGCCTCTGGCGTAAATGAAGACGCGGTTCTCCATGATGGCCCATGGAAGGCCGGTGCGCAGCTCTTTGTCCTGGTGCAACAAGTCCGACGCTCTCCACCCTTCGACATGAGACCGGAGCGCCAGCCGCACCGCATCCTGGAGAAGCTCCTTCTCGTAGTCCGCCAGCGCTCGAAGGCGAACGGGAGCGTATGCTTCGCCCTGTTGTTTCATCACGTACTGAAGGCGCCCGTCTCCAGTACTAAGATTCGACGCTGGCACCTCGCCCGGCCACGTGTTCCAGTTGTACCACATGATGGCCCAATTCTCGGGGTTCGTGTACTCCTGAACAGGATGCTCGTTCTGCGCTCTCATCTTCCAGCGTTCCATTGCGCTATCCACCAGCCCCAACACGCCGCCAGTGGGCCACTGAACACCAAACTCGGTCTTGCCTTCCTTGTTGATCCCGTGGAGCTCGAACGTTTCCGCACGCAGGAGGTTCCAGGAGGTCCGACCCAGACTACGTTGATCTCCTGTGGTCGCCCCATTATGTTGGAACTCCGCATCCAATTCGAACGCCGATTTGTGGCTATCCGCACCGGGGGGCATTTCGACCACGATACGCCACAGCCACTGCGCCCAAAACGGCATCGATTTGAGCACGTCCTGATCTTCCTCTCCGACGAAAGCCTCGCTTTGCAGAAGCGATATGAGGTGAACCATCGCCTCTTCGAGATGGTCGCCGCTGCCATTGTAGAGGAACGTTTTTTCTTCGTTATCAGCAGCCCACCGGGTGACGGAAGCGCGGAGCCTGTCGTTTGCGACCATGTACTTCACGATGGCATCCCTGCGACCCGAGAATTTACTATCTTCGAACAGCGGCTTGGAGCTCACTCGCACCTTGCTGGTCGCTTCCCGGATGGACACAGCCGACCGCGACGCCGCTTCCGACGCCGCTTCCGACGCCGCTTCCGACCCCGAGTCCGACCCCGAGTCCGACTCCTCGCCCTCCGACTCCTCGCCCTCCGACTCCTCGCCCTCCGACTCCTCGACCTGCATCGGCTCGAGGTTGGCGGCGTCGTGCGCAGCCTGCTCGAGGATGGCGTCGTACGCAGCCTGCTCCGCACCCACCCCGGTCGAAGCGGCGGCGGTGGGAGCCGCTTTGGCCGCTTCGTGGTTGGATTGGATGGCCGCTTGCTGCATATCGGCATCCTCCTCCGAAACGGAAGCTGCCAAGTGCAAAGGCGGCACGGCGGCATGGCGTCGAGTGATGCGGCAGTTTGCAGAACGCAAGGGGTGTGCAGCGGGTGGGGCATGCACGGCGCACCGCTTGGGCTGTCCAGTCTGTTCGGAAGCGGAGGGGAAGCGCCGTGCTCTGTGCGGCGGCCAGTGCATGAGGACGAGGTCGTCGACGCTTGGATGCCACTCGACATTTTCGACTTGCTCGGGTCGACCGGGTCGACCGGAAGCGAGGACACAACGAGGGCGCTTCTACCGCCGCGAAGGTACGCAGCCGCCCTGGGCACGCGCGAACGGGGCGCTCAGGCAGTCAGCGGACGCCAGCGCGGCAGGCATGGGCACGGGCATGGACAAGTCTGCCGTCCGCGTGCCCAAACGCAGACGTTGCAAAAGCGTCTGTCTTGGCGGCTAGGGCCGTGTGACGTGGACGGGCAGTCAGAAGGACCCTGGCGGGGGCGGCCAGTGCTGGAGCGCGCCTGGGAGTAACGGCCGGCCAGGGTCCTGGGGCAGGTTGCGCGTGGCTATGCAAAGG
>Ga0302135_10000623_pt1 | contig 21303 bp, 21 predicted proteins | sample CBN3_surface_MG_FD_203119 | JGI IMG/M metagenome (GOLD analysis project Ga0302135, IMG submission 203119) | Marine microbial communities from Western Arctic Ocean, Canada - CBN3_32.1 | ecosystem: Environmental > Aquatic > Marine > Oceanic | place: Canada: Western Arctic Ocean | collected...
TTTGGACTATGAATAGGGCCTACTCTTACCTCAGGGTCATCATATGAACCAACTTTTACATCCCTCAATCCAGATTTTAACTTATCAATAAATTCATCATATATACGCTCGTGCACTAATATTGAATTGGGGCTGGCACAGTCTTCTCCTTGATTATAAAGCTGCACCCTCAATGCAGCATCGACAACAGCATCTAGATTTGCAGATTCAGTGACAACGATAGGGTTATGTCCAGCACCATTTAAAATAAAGAGAACTTCTTTATTAAATTTTTCACGGAGTGCATCTGCATTGGTTGAGCTTCCAGTAAATATTACAACATCAGTAATTGGTAAGCCAGATCCCTCTTCTAACCTTGAATGTTTTTCGACAAATTCATTTTTTTGCTCATAAGAAACTTGAACATTTGGAAAATGCTTATGCAATTCAATTGCAGAGCTTAAGTCTGAAAAGAAGTCATCCTTTGTCATAGCCTCTGGGGCCCTAACATGTACTTCGCTTGCCATTAATGAAGGGGTAAGAGCAAAGCAGGCTAATGCATATAGAGGTTGATTTCTTGGTAGAAATGCAGCAACTGGACCAATTTCACGTTCAAAATATTGTGCATTTTCCTTTAAATTTAACATGAGATCAAGTGTCCTTTCTATTTCATCACTTGCCACTTCATGGGTTTCATATCTAGTTAAAACACTTAGCACTTCATCAAAATTTACCTGGAGTGATCGGGCAAAGTTAGTAGCTCTTTCATCAATATCTTCGAAATTAATAGAAGTAGATAAATCGATGTCAGATTTTCTAGTCAGCAATCTCTCCTTTTTATTCTTAGGACTCTCGTAACTTAAAAGTTTTCCAAAAATCGCAGCCAAGTTTGGACCCTTTCCATTAATACGTGAAGGAAAAGAAAGAGTATCAACCGGACCATTTTTGTAATGACTATCTACGTCATACATAGATAGTGTATCGTCAATCTCTTTACGAAGTGAACTTGATAGCTGCGAAACACCCCTTAAGAATACTGTTTCATTTTCTACATACATAGGTGGAATCATGCTCATTTCACCTCTTCCATCCTTGTAGTTAACAAGAACTCTTCTTGGAGCTTCTAATGTTGCCTGTTCAATCTTGGATCCATCCAATTCACCATTGTCTGTTGCCTGTAGTGAAGTAATGCGTTCCATAGGAGTTCCTAGATAATTTTAAGCCCATCTAGCAATTATGGATTTTCCCCAGTTAGTGGGGTCAAGTCAAGCATGACAGATGTAAAAGTATGTTATAATATATTTTCGGACTGAATGCAAATTTTATTCAGCTTGTTATGGCTTCACATAGAGAAAATCACCTATATATAAGATATCAGCTTTGGAAAGCTGAATATACAAATTGTATATTTGAAAAATGAGTAAAATATACAATTTGTATATATATCATTACTTGAATAAAAAATGTGCTCACAAAGTACATTTTTTTTGATGAAAGTACCCATAGAGTAAAATAAACTGGACTATGTCAGTCGACATATCTATATAATAGTATAAATTAATAATTACAACTACAAGTTTTCCATTGGGGAAAGATGTTCATTTACATAATAGAAAATGAGAAAGGGGGTTAAAAGTGAGAAATCGCATGAGAGAAGTTGGCAGATTTCTCTGGGGGATGTTCAAGAGATATTTACCCATGGAAATATGTGGGACAATTACTGCAATGCTTGCAGGGATTATTGTCTACAACAGTACTGAGAACACAGTACTAGCTGCAGTGGCAGCCGCTTGGTCCGAGAATATCGGATTCTATGGCTACGCTGCATATGCTGAGGTTCGAAAGTACTACAAGACTCACACCGGAGGATGGCTGTCCCATGTATCAATATTCTTCAAGAGCCTTCGAAATCTTTTGACCGAGTTCGGTATGGCAGAAATTGGGGATACCATATTGATACGCCCAGCTCTAATGACTCTTTTCCAAGCTCTTCTTGGTGCGGGGGCAATTGGATTGTTTGTGGGTAAAATAGCAGCAGATATCATTTTTTATGTAATTGCAGCAATCGGATTTCTCATCCGTAAGAACTGCTACAAGGGCCAAGGAGAGGAGGAAGATTAGTTGGTCAAAAACCGGTCACAAAGTGTGACGGGTTTTTTTTATTAAAAATCTTCTAGTCCACGCGCTTCACCAAGGACATTATCCTGCAGACGATAGATCATTTCAGACATCTCACCTCTAGTAATTGAAGAAGAGAGTTTGCGAATAGACAATGGGATTGCTCTTTTGGATTCTAAGAATCGAACGAAGGGCTTATACCAAACGTCATCTGTACCAACATCAGCTTCCGAATAGAATGAGGAGATGATCTTCGCAGCTTCGACAAAGCTGATCTCTTGCCCTGGTCGGAAGGTTCCATCTGGGTAACCGCCAATCATCCCACGCTTCTTCGCAACACAGACATGAGGGGTAAACCAAGCATCTGAAGGCGTGTCTAAGAAGACATTATCGGTATTACAGATATTTGCCTCACTCGCATCTATGAGCGGAGGAGAGGTGATTATTTTGATGAATTCTGCACGGTTAATAGTGTTGTCTGGTTTGATGGATCCATCATCGTATCCATTAAGGATTTTTAGTTCTTTTAGCCTCTCTATTGCCTTTCGGTTTAGATGAGAAGAGGGGAGGTCTTTAAAGCCTTTATCACCTTGGGTAGTTGCAGTATCAAACTGTGGCTCTGCTTTGAGGAATGTAAATGAGTCGAGCACTGCAAGGAACTCGTCATAGAAAGACTTAGTGGCATCACGCTCTTCGCGATAATTGATGATGTAAATTCGATTTCCCCTCGGAAACATAATAGAATGATTCTTCCAGAACTTGCTCCAGTTGTTAAACGTGTATTCCACCTGAAGAGCTGGCTTTCCTTTAAACGAAATTATATCTGTAGTGATATTATCCATCTCTCTTATAAATGAGAGGTGAGAGGATTCGTATACATCATCGTGGTCTGGCTGCCTCTGAATGTCTGCCCATTCCTCTTGTACCATTTCCATAGTGGCCGTTACCGGGAACTTCTTTGAATAGATAAATATATAATTCTTATTTGATCCATGGGTATAAGACATACTTGCGATGTCTCCATCGGATGAATAGTACTGTCCATATTTAGATGCAGTGCTCTCAAATAAACTAAAGGCCCAGTCCTCCGGATATTCTACAGAGTAACCAAGCTGAGGAAGGACTCGCTGTTTGTAAGTTGTATTTTTTCCTGCTTTAAAATTCTCTAGGTACTGGTCTCTGAGTGTTTCTATGTTCTGCTCTCCTTTTTGTATAAGCGTTCTACGCGACGGCTTCTCTGCGTGAGCAGTCGTGGTTATTGTTAGGAGGAGTAGAGTAATAAGAAATTTCATTTTGATTACGTAAAATCTCTTAAAAATTGATAATTTATAATTGCAATGCCTGTTATTACAATAATAGTTAAATATCGAGCCTCCTTTTTCTCATGAGTTAGCAGAAAAGTAAGTAGCCCATATACTATTGGCAATAGAATTATAGGATGCAGGTGAAACATTGCTTCAAATATTATCGTTCCTGAGTACCAATAAAAATATTCTAGCGCGCGGGAAGTTTCTGTAGTTCCTAAAATTCCCATAATTAACCCTAGTAAGCTCATACCGATAATTAATCTTTTCCTAGTCAGGATCAACTTAACTTTCTTCATTATTAAGGGTAGTAGTAATAAATGCTGCTACATCAGGATACACTTTTTCATCTATATTATAGTGATCAATATTTTTGCCTTCCAAGGCAAAGGCTATTTGTTGTTGAGTATATATTTTTAATTCATCTATTCCAATTGTTGACATTCCATGTAGTAGAAAATCAGCAGTTTGAAACCAGTTTCCATGAGACAGAGTGCCTGGAGGGGGTAATGCCTGACTACCTCGCCCCCCATGCGTAATTGCATCAATATAAGCAGTTGCTTGTATTGTTAATTCTGGAGCTTCGGTATCATTCGTAATCCAATCAGCAATTTCATAGGTTGCACCACCACCCCAGCTATATCCTGCAATTATAATAGAATCAATATTAGAATGTGCCTGAGTGTATTCATTTATCACTAGCTTTATTTCAGACAGGGCTACTTCATGATTAAAGTCATCTCCATTTGCACCAAGTCGATTTCCTGAACGTACACTTATAAGATGGGCAGCATTACTCATAGAGTTTGCAAGTTGATTCATTCCTTCTTCCTCTTTACCCTCTTCACCGGGAACAGTGCTTGCTCCATGAATTAACATTACTAATGTATTCTCAGAGCCTTGTAGCACTTCAGTGGTGCCTGTTTTATCAAATGTAAGAATTGAAGCATCAATATTAGTGAGCCCTTTATTTAGGTCCTCCCCAAACACCAACCTCTGACCATCAACATCTACCCCATTAAACCCCTCACCATAGGTGCTAGTCTCACCTGCAATAAGAGTATCTTCATCATCTTCTTGAGATAATTGCCCTCCACCTCCAGTCTCTTCTTTCTGATCAGCCTTACGCTCTTCCCTATGTCTCATACTCACATTTTTAATCTGCTGAGTCTTAAAATCATCAGTGTTGGCTTCAAAGATACGGATTCCTTCATCACGAATGGCTTCAACAGTTGGGAGTTTGACGCCAAAGTCTCCTTCGAGTTCTCGGAGATGTCGAAGAATAGAAATACGGTGATGGTTCCAGCGGAGGTATTCCTCTGCATCTACTTGAGAGTCGCCCTTCATGGCAGCAACTTTAATTTTTGCTGCATCTTGTAGCATTTCTTCGAGGGCTCCTTCATAAGAATCAAGCAGTTGCATAAATGTACCATTGGCATCTGGGTGGCCCTTAAGAGCGGAGTTATTGATGTAGGTACCTGCATCATCTGGGTTGATGAAGAAAGACGATGCCTCGTACATATGTGTTCCTTGTACTTGGCGAAGGCTAGCGTAACTAACGTCGATGGTTGTAATGCCAGTTTGCGTATCAAAAATATTCTGCATGACGTCTCGCTTTACCTCGTTCTCACTATCAGCTTCTACCTCTATAGGAGTATTTTCACCATTGAGTGTCAGCTGCTTGCTCGCTGGATCCCAGTGGAAGCTGTACTCGGCTACAACGGTATTATTACGATTCTCAAAGAGTTGAAGTCTGTAGTTCCACTCTCTATTACTGGAATTAAACGTCAGCATAGTGGATTCAAAATCTTCCCCACCCTCGTGAGTGAGAGTCTTTGTTGCAAAGTGGCCACCACCTTCGAGTACAAGTCGTGCTCCATCATGAGGAGTTTGGTACTGCACAAGAATGTTTGGCCCCGTGATCTTCTGAATAGACATTTGTGGCTCGATAGGATTTTCGACAATACGGCCAGTTTCGAGCTCTCCCCATACTGCATTGGTTTCTCCAGAGACCAGTCCTCCTCTACTATTAAAGTGGCCAGTAAACTCGTCCAATCGTTCTGTCTTACTCGCATCGGTGTACATGACAATGCGTACATCGCCATGACCTCTTCCTTCTTGGGCACGTCGCATATTAAAGCTAGTGCTACCATCCATTTCACCTGCAGGATGCTCTATTAATTGTGTATACGATGTTCCAGGGGTTCCTTGTTTGAATACTTCAAAGTATGTTGAGCTGCGATTGCTCATGTAGTGAACATCAAAGACACCCGCATCTGTACTTGGCTTAACATGAAGTGCAGAGTAGGGGATCTTGTCTCTTTCTAGGGTGTCGATTTGATTTTGAATACTGTCGAGTTCTGGCTGAAGACGTAGAATTTCTGTTTCAGCATTCTGTATTGCAGCACTATCTGTGGCAACCGCTAGGTCAGCATCAGATTTTTGCTCTGTAGTTACAAGACTTCCATCATCTGAATTTGGAATGTAAGAGAGTTTAGAAAGGTGAGATGTGAAGTTTGTTGTGCCTCCTCGGCTAATCTTGCCTTGATAAATACTAACAACACCAATATTTGATACTTTCTCCCCATTATTATCAACAAGACTAAGTGTGTAACGCACATTTCCACCAGGTCTTGGTAAGTGTGTTATGTTCATGCTGCCACCACCCTCTGGAATTGTAGTGGTATCATTACCAATTTTCAGGCTATAACCTTCTGGCATATCTGTGTAATTCAGTTTGAAGAAGTATTTAAAGCGTCGTGCTTGAACATTAATACTTGGTGTTACTCTCATATTTTCAGGATCACCTTGTTCTGTAAACCTTTTAATAGTTTCAAGGGCACTTGATACACTTGCTTGAGCATCTGCGATAATGTTTTGCTGTCGTACTATAAGTGTTTCAATATCTGCCTTCTGGAGGCTAAGAACATTGATCTGCTCTTGGTAACCAGCCTGCCTTGCTGCAAGTGCTTGCAGGCGACCTTCTGGAGTATCGGGATAGGTTGCTTGTTGTGGGCCAACAATCTCTGCAACAGCAATAGGATCTGAAAGTACTGCATCGATAGCTGCAGCTTTCTCATCAACACTCTCTACAACAACCTCTTCTTTGCCAGGTGTGCTAATACGAATGTCATCAAAACGACTCATTCCACGTTGACGTGCTTGAAGTACAACCTTGTCACCGCTGCGAAGATCTTCTGTAGTCTGGCCTGCGATATTAATCTTCTCATTACCCTGTTCGTCTGTAATGACAGCCGTAATCTCTGTACCATTATCCGTGACTGTAAAATGGTATGTTTCACCAATCTTGAGCACGCGAGAGCTATCTTCTCCAAGCTTCTCATGCACGCCATCTTTCCACTGGCCGATAAAGACATCATTATTCGTATAGGCAACAAGGTACACGCCATTTTGGCCTCTGTAGTCATTTGCATCACCATTATTACGAAGTCGTAATGTCATACTGTGCGTATTACTGGCGTCATCCCGAATTGGTTTCCATGTTCCAGAGACCGTAATAGGAGCTTCAGATGTTCCACGGAAATCTTCTTTTGTAACTATGGCCCCTAGGTTTGCAGCGACGAGCTCGCCATTCTCTATATGAATATCTGCATTGCTTTGACTGGAATCTATATTCCATTGATCAAGATTTTCGCTAAAGTCATCTGTCATAACATCTACAGGGGCTGCCGACATGAGAACGATTTGTTCTAAATACTCTACCTGTGCTGGGAAGCTATTAAAGTTATGCGTAACATTTCGCTTCTTAACTTTAGGCTTAAGCTCGTCTACAAAGTCAGTCAGGGCCATGTGTGCCATCGATCCTGTGAATCGGATTCGGTCAGCAATGCTAGTTTTGATTGCATTATTTTTTGCTTCTTCTACCATTTGGAGGTTCTTTTTATGCCCCTTTTGGCGAAGTGACTCTTGGCGCTCTTCTTCTGAGATAGGTGATGTGTTGTCCATAGGAATATGGGAAATAAACAGTACCTAAGTATCGGCTTTGCAGAGCCAATCTTGATAGATGCATATCCACACCCTAAAATAGTGAATAAGACTTTTTATCTTATATAAGCTAAAAAGTCTGTTCTTTAACTTCAAGGAACAATGATAAATATTTGTTAAATACTCCTCATCTCACTCTCTTCTATCTTGTCCATTAGACGAAAGAAGATCGTCGCTGCTTCTGCTCTGTTTAGCGTGGTTTCTAATCCGAAGGTCTTGTTTGGGTTTCCTTTCATAATACCAAGGGACCTGACAACAGCGGTATCAACGAAGAACTGGTTTGATAATGTGACATCGGAAAAGACTTGTCCTTCCGCAATGACTTTGCCGAGGCGAAGGTCGAGTGCTGAAAGGAGAGGGCCACCAATGACTCTGTTGAGCAGGGAAGCGGTCTCTGCGCGTGTTACCGGTTCATTTGGTTCCAGTGTTGTCAGTGAGTCTGTCCAGCCACGGTTACGGAAGGTACAGGCAGCGTCGTAGGCATAGTGGTCTCTTGGGATATCGTTGTACTCTATTGGACAGTTGAGGTTCTGCGTCAGGTTCATGTTGCGTAGTGCTCTGTGAAAAATAGTAACAAGCTGTCCTCGGGTAAGCTTGTCACCTGCACCATAGCGTCCATCGTCATATCCTCGAATAATGTTTCGGTCTTTCAGTTCTACAATTGGTTCTCCTGCCCATGTTGGGATCTCGTCTGTAAATGGGTTCTGTACAGCTTTCGGAGGAGCGGGCTTGCGTATGTGGATAGTGCGGTCATCTGTGAAGCCGTTTGCTTCTGCACGGATAATAACATCGCCACCAACATGGTTGGCTTGGAACTCGCATGTCTTTTGTCCATCGCAACCATCAATGAACCATCCATAGTCTTCACCAGAAATAATGCTCCACTGTGACCGAAGTGGAACGGTGTAGGTTAGGTAGTCTCCTTCTGCGGTGAGTAGGATTTTCTCTTCAGGGTCTATCGCAAAGTCTCCAAATGCACGGATCTCTAACGAACGTAATCCCGCAAGATTGTTAGCAGTTAGGGTAAAAGTGGAAATAGCTGCCAACGAACTGAGTCCAACAAGACCCATCATCAACATGGTGGCTTTCCGAATAAGATTTTCCATCGAGCCCTATTATAAAGGCAAAAGGGGGTATAACGCGAATCTCATTTTTTTAGCCGACCTCACCCTAACCCTCTCCTCTCTTGAGGAGAGGGAACTGTTTGTTTTCATGCAAAGCACATCTCCCTTCTCCTTCGCAAAGGAGAAGGGCCGGGGATGAGGTCAGTAGCAAAGATTTTTTCTTACTTCTTCGGACACACATCCAATGAATTCAAGATCGATTCGATAACCTCTTTATGCAGTGCCTCACTACTGTCTTGTGTGGTGATACTGATGTTTAAAACACCGCCATGGTTTGGTCTAAAAATATTATATTCACGTGTGTGTAATGTGCGACTACCGAGGTGCCTCACTCCATTGGTAAAAATTGTATGACGCCCTTTCCACATTAATTGCTGCAAGGTTTCAAGGGTAAATGCTGCATCCAGGTTTAGTGATTCTCGGATACTTTGTGTCAACATTTCTACAGCATCTGTAGTCATAAGGCTTTCATCTTTTGTTTCACTGATAGTGATAATAGAGTGCTCTGATGGGTCTGACAGAATGTCTCCACCGAAGTCTTTTTTAGAATCATCCAATGTCCATGTAGAAGGATACGATAGTGCGTACCCATGGGTATCACTTTGGTATCGAACGTATGGTGCAAATCGTGCATCGTCATCAGGAATCTCCTCAGGAATATCTTCTGGAATAGGTGCACTTAAATGCATGCCTTCGAAGAGGTCCGTAGAAGGGGAATGACTGTTTGAATCCATCACCATCACTATGACAGTGATAAGGCTCAGGCTGAATGCTCCGATGATAAGGGGAAATTTAGACATATGGTGTATGATGTGTGTATCTTTATTACATATACTATTATACAATTATTAGTAAATTTAGTCAAATAGCTCTATGGGCTCCTATGGTAGCAATATCACTTGTTGTGGTGCCAATATCGACCATTGGGTTCGAGCTACCGAAATTCGTGCTTGCAGCAGCATTTGCCTTTTGTGGGTCACTATATTTGCTTCTCAGACGCGAAAAGACGGCAGATATATTTCTCGGGTCTACGTCTGGGAAGTTCTTTCTGCTCTTCGTAGTCACACTGGTTGCATCAATACTATGGAGCGTCGCTCCTATTATGAGCTTTGTTGGGGCGGCGCCTCGGTATCAGGGTGTCGCATTTCAGGCGTCACTTATTGCTATTGCAATGCTTATAGCCTCTGTAGCAAGAACACATAAAGGCCTACGAGCCGTGGAAGATTCGTTTGTGATTAGCAACATTCTCATCGTTGCCTACGGAGTATTGCAGATGATGCAGATGGACCCTTTTCAGTCACTCTGGAAGAGCGAAGCGTTCCTTGGAAGAATCTTTTCAACTCTGGGTCATCCAAATAGCCTGTCGCAGTTTATCCTCCTTACACTACCGTTTGTTCTTCGCAGGTTATGCGTTACGCAAAAGCGCACTCATGCATTGGTATGGGCGGCAATAACACTGCTTAATGTCATTGTAATTTTGGGATCAGTCAGTAGAAGTGGACTGATCGGACTTGGCTTCATAGTGCTGATTTATATTCCAGAGATACTAAAGCTGTGTAAATCTTGTATAAAATTTGTATCCAAGATTAGCCTTGGTATTTTTGCACTCATCTTGGCGCTGTCACTCGCAGTAGGATCTGTATTTTTTGTAGAGCGATTCAGCAGAGCTCCGATAGCCTCGCGTAGTACATCGGCACGAAGTGTCATGTGGTCAGGGGCAATGAAGATGGTTGCCGCTCGTCCACTTGGGTATGGGGTAGAAACGTTGTCGATTGTCTCTCCACAGTTTATCGGGAAAGAGATCTATGAATTTGAATCCCTAACAACAGTGGTAGACAGACTGCATAATAAGCCTTTGGACTTACTGGTCTCTGTAGGACTACTTGGGTTTATTGGATACTACGGATTACTCTTGTCACTGCTCTATGCGTTCTGGAAAAAGAGAGCAGACGACATCGCAGGATTCGGTAAAAGCTCTGCAGCAGCACTCGCCTCGTACTCCGTTGCTTTGCTCTTTGGGTTTGCCTCCATAGCTACTGCAGTATTCTTTTGGGCCGTTGTCGGACTAGGGCTCAGTGCAATAGGAAGAGAAGGCACTCGTCGGAGTGCATACTCTACTGCATGTAATACAGTACTTGTGATAGCAACGTGTGTATCAGTAGTTATTGCTGTCCAGTGGACAAAGGCCCAGTTGTTTCATGCGGCAGCAGAAAAAATGCAGGGCCAAGAGCGTCTTGCATATGGGCAAGAGGGCATAATGGCATTTCAGTTTGATAGACAGGCACTGATGAACGTAACAGAAAAGCACATCATCGCATTCAGTGGTCAGAAATCAGAAGAAATAGGCAGTAGCATCGAATCTTTACTCGCGATGCACAAACGCCTTTCAGGCGAGCATGATGGAGTACAGTTACTATTACAGAGCTGGTTTTATGCTGAAAATGGACAAGACAAGCAGGCACGTCAGAAGCTATTAGAGGCAAAAGAACTATTGCCCGAGAACATCACGTACCACAGGACTGCATTATTTATTGCAGGCGTTCTCAAAGATGAGCAGTTGCAAGACCACCATAGCCAAAGTCTGCAGGACATGTTGCCAGCATTATTCTGGGATAGAAAGTCTGAAACCAGGCGCATACTCCTCAAGCAGCATCCATGGTTATTAGAACTTACATCAGAAACAGTACGATAATCAGCGAGATCGCAAGCCCTGCACTTGCACGGAAAATATCTTTTAGTACCAGCTTCGCGGTTGTTTTGTATGGCTCCTGACTTTTAGAGAGCAGTGTTAGGGCAATTTCTCTACCTGCAAGAAGTCCCAGAAACACCCACGTGGTACTCATCGGGATATTGTTGATGTATTTAAAGACAAGCAGTACAAGTGCATAGATGAAGTCGATAATCGTCGCTGCTCGGACGTCGACAACATCAGTCTTCTCGGTAACAATTGTTTGAATTTCCCCTCCTCGCTTGTACATAATGAGGCCGACAACAGCAAACAAGTAGACGACAACCAAGATGAGCTGTCCAAAGCTAATACCCCTCGGAAGGAAGACAGAGACATTTGCAGTATCTTGCATAAGCCATGCCCACCACAAGAGGCTAGTCGATGACACTTGAAGTGCTTTCCATTTCTTTTCGTTATATTTTCGTTCGATCTTATACTTCTTCACAAGCATTGCGATGCTACCCCACACAATAAAAGCAATGACGAATGCCAGAATGTACCCGACAAAGGTCTTCATCAGCATTTTTTGAATAACAACTGTACTACTAAATGCAGAAAGTAGTAGAAAGGTCGTACTCACTGGCATGCGTAGCTTCGTGAGTATCAGAAGGATAATCGGCGCTGCAATGGTCAGAAATGCAAAGGACTCTGGCTGTGGAATACGGTCCAACCGTCCAAAGGCAACATCACCATTGTTTAGAAACCATCCACCAATAAACGTAAGAACGAGGATGCCTCCTATAAAGAACCAGAGTGCCCACCATGGCATTTTTTTATTACTAGAGATGAATGTACCCAGAGTCTGGATACTATCGTTTGCGATGGCGCTATACCCAGCAACAGCAAACCCAAACCACATAGCAATTTGCGGGTGTGGATAGACAAAATATGCAATAAGACATAGCCCTGTAATAATAAAGAGAAACGGCCCGTAACTCATGATCTGAGTCTGAACAGAAGGCTTTCGTTTTAATATCCAAGGGATCATATGGTCTTTATACGGTTAGCGCATATTGCGAACTTTCCACCATGTGGTAAGAATTGATGTCCCAATGATAAGCAAAATAGTAGCAACAAAGTAGGCGAGTAGCTCTGGGGCAGCGAGTATTGCTAGACCAAAAAACACGCACAAGAGTCCGTTGAACAGCAGTGCATTTCCAAACTGTGGAGTACGCGGTCCGCCGAAGTTGAATAGATGTAACATAGGTGTAGTATATCATGTACTATGATTAGTGCTACTACTATAAAAAATCCAACGGGATACGCATCCCTCGGAGGGTATGCAGGAGGAGGAGTAGTGATGAAACAGTGGTTGCTCGATAGTGAAAAGAAGAACTAGCAAAAATCGCTAGCAGTACAAGCTCCTTCTCTCGGTGGGTATCTTTTTGTATTAAAATCGTAGTCTAGGACGTCGTACATTTTTTTAAGTATGCCTAGTGCAACGGCTCTTGATTGTCTAGTAAGCCCATCGATGTACATCACACCGATCTCTGGATAGTCATCCGGGGTGGCGTAAAAAATTCCTGCAAATTCAACATCTGCATCGAGTAACTTATTTTCAACAATCATTTTTACCCCATCAAACTGTATTGGTTCCAGTCCAAGGCTAAGAGGGTAATCTGGCATAGGGATGAAGCATACTATACTTTTACTCCTCTAGCTAATGCGATTCTTACTTACGCGAATCAGCCATGCATGGAACTCTTCTGGAGAGAAAAAGACGATGTAGCTTGGGATAAGAATAGCAAACCACCAAATGAATAGTAGTAGGTCTATAAGGACATGAAAGATGAGCCCAGAGCCCATACCAATCCATCGAATCTTTCCTTTTTTGATCCAAAATGAGAAGGGGATGAAGAGCTCAAACATTTTCACCATATTGACCCCTACATGATACAAGTCCGACCATCCATAGCTGGTAATCTTAAAAGCAAGAGGCGTTGCCCACACTCCCATCATGGAATACCAGAGCATCTCTCCTCCTTGCCAACCAGGCAGCCATAGCTTTTGAAATCCTACACCGAAATATGTCATTGTGATCTGAAAGGCAAGAAGCCTTTGTGGAAAGATAGACACCATCTTTTCCCACTTCAGTGGACTGCCATATTTTTCCCAACATTCTATGCTCAAGTATTCTCCTGCCTTACTAATAGAAAGAACGAGGAGCACCAAGATGTACAGTCGGTCGAATGATGTATGAAAGAGGTGAAGAGACAAATAGAAGTAGTACCACGAAAGACAAAATGCTATGAAGGCAGATAATCTTGTATGGAGACCAATGGTCAGAGTAGTGAGTGCAATAAGCTGCAGGCAATAGATAGCGAGTGCAATGTTTGGACTTGGTACCTGAAGAAGCCATTCCAGCTTCTCTGGCATGTATGTTGGAATCTTTGGAAAGACAATTCCATCTGTCGAGAATAGAATTTTGATGTACGGCAAACGAATCGCCCAGTACATAAGAAGCCATGCTCCAAATGCCGCACGTATAATACCCATCGTGTGTGGATAACTTTTTCGTGTCCACCAATGCTCCCAAACAAGAGCCCATGATTTTAGCCGAAGGGGGATGGTCAATAGTGTCATTAGAGGTTGAACTGTGTAACGTTGCTTCTGGTTGTATCATCTGGTGTATGTCCTTCATAAAAGCCGTATTGTGATTTTGGCCATTTTTCCCACACTATGCGGATAGATGAATACACTCTTCCATTGGCAGCCTCCATTGTCTGAAGCTTTTCAGCCATAGCGGTGTAGATAGACTTTTTATCATTAAAACTACTCATCCGTGTACGAATAGCAATTTCACCTCTGCTATGAGGTAAGTAGTTCGTGAGGTCTATTCTTTCCCATGTTCTATTCCGATACCCTTCAGCGACAAGCTCCGCATTGGATGTTGTGTAGTTCTGAAAAGGAGCCATCATGGCATAGAAATGAGTCACAAATGGCCATTTAACACCTGGAACCTGCTTTCGACCAAGTGTGTAGCTAAGAGCACAGATAGTGAGGAAGATATACCCAAGAAGAAGAGCCTGCCGAAATATACGGATGATCATTGATGAAAATTGTACTCTCTTCGTTGAGAATGGCCAAAATCTCTGTATCATGGGATGACTATATGGATAATAACCTTCTCGCTATCGGAGCAGTTGTAGGCGTAAGCCTGATATCACTCGTTGGGGTTATTCCTTTGGTGGTATCAAAAAGACTGCGAGCATGTGTGCTGTATTTGGTAAGCTTCTCTGTTGGAGCATTGCTTGGAGATGTATTTTTACACATTGTTCCAGAAATGGCAGAGGCAGGAGACATGGAGAAAGGAGCAGAGCTTATCCTAGTAGGGATACTTATCTCTTTTGTTATTGAAAAGCTGATCCACTGGCGTCATTGTCATACATTGCCAGATGATAAGCACGAGCATTGTCATGACCACCATCATCAGATTGGTATCATGAGTTTGTTTGCAGATGGACTTCATAACTTTATTGATGGAGCCCTTATTGCAGCCAGTTTTCTTGTTGATGTTCAGGTGGGAATTGCAACAACTATCGCCGTTGGGCTTCATGAAATTCCACAGGAGATTGGCGACTTTGCAGTGTTGCTCCACAGTGGATTTACCAAAAAGAAGGCAATACTATTCAATGTCCTCTCTGCATGTGCTGCAATTGTCGGAGCCATTGGAGTTCTTGCTCTGCAGTCTGCGATTCCAGTAGCAGAGTCTATTCTCCTCCCAATTGCTGCTGGTAACTTCCTCTACATTGCAGGGGTAGACCTTATTCCAGAATTGCATAAAGAGACAAAAATCCGTAGTTCTATCTTGCAACTCTTAAGTATCGTTGCAGGTATCGGCATTATGTATGCACTCAAATTTGTAGAGGTTCTGTAATACCAAAATATTTATGCGTCTATCACCTCTTATCGCTATCGTTTTCCTCTCGGGCTGCACAGCATCTTTGCCCGCAGTGCAGGAAATTGGAGAGGCAATTTTACTGCCACCAGGTGAAATGCAGGATGAGGAAGTAATGACAGGGACGGGAAGGACATTTATAGGAAAGCTTTCAACAGGTGGGGCATTAAACAGCCGCCGTTCTTTTGTATCGGATTACCATGGAGAGGTCAGTGTGACAATTTTTCCGAGTAGGAAGATTGATTGTCGTTTCTGGACTGAGGGTCGCATTACAGACAAGAGTGTGTACGATGGTGCGAATGGTTTTGTCGAATCGTTCTCTACACTCTGTACAGGACGGCTACAAAAAGATGGCACGTTCGAGTTCCAAGGTGCATTTTTATTTGATGGCCCATCCACTGTCGATGCAGGTTATGGTATCGATGCTATAGAAGAACAGGAGAAAACATTCACCATGTTGGGGAGTGTGCAGGATGATGAAATTATTGGTGATATCATCATTGGTGGACTATTCCGCAATGCGGTGGTGATCTCTGATCCAAAAACAATTATTGATACCGGTGAAGGTCTACGTTTTACAGCAGCAGAACTTCCTTAAAGAAGTGCAGCTAGTATGTCGCCAAAGACGGTCATTGCATGTTCTATGTCTGCAGTGAGAATCAGCAGAACACTATGTTCTTCATCTGTAAGCTCGTCGTAGGTTGCAGTATCGACATAGTATTTCAGTGCGTCGATATCTTTTGAAAATGCACCCAGTGCTGGAGCAAGAGACTCCCTAGTTTCTGTCTTCATCTCTTTTGACATATCGATAAGGATGTCACGCACTTCAATTGCTGCATCATATGATTTTTGTAGAGCTTCTACTGCTTCTTCATCTGGATCGTCTTTTTCCCTTTCCACTGGGGCTGTATCTCCCCACTCAATATCTAGTCCTACTTTAGAGAAATCAGAATCTTCCATAGAAGAATCTGTTGGCGATACTGCGGTACATCCACAGAGGGTTCCTGCTAGTAATGCGACAGAGAAGCGATTAAGCATAAATAAGGTATATTGTTGCTGATTTGTAAAGATATGACATAAATATACAGCAGAGGGGTACACTATAGACATATTTTAACCCCCCAATTTTATGGAAAACTCAGTAATGATTGCCCAGGTACTAGGGCTTATGTACCTTTCAATTGGTATTGGTATGCTTCTATCACCGGCACATTACGATAAGCTACTTAGCGAATTTGAGAATCACTCATCACTTATTTACTTGGGAGGCATCATAGCTCTCATCTTTGGTTACGTTATCCTTCACATGAATAATGTTTGGGAAGGAAGCTACGTTGGTGCTATCACTCTTATTGGTTGGATTGCATGCGTGAAGGGAGTTATCCTTCTTGCAAAGCCAGATGCTATCATAGGACAAATGGCATTTTGGAAAAAGCAGAGAACTCTTATGCAGGTAGTCGTTATTGCTCTTGGAGCAGTATTCGCATACTACGGATTCATAGCGTAATACAAAATATCAAAGAGCCTGCAGTATCTGTGGGCTTTTTTTTATTGTTTTACCTCCGCAAGAATCCTCTGCGTTGTGTATGCAAGGTCGATATCTTTCTCCTGTGCAAACTGTGCAAGGATTGCTGAAGAGATCTTAGAAACAACAGGGCGACGTTCTCCAATAGGAGTCGTAAAGCGCATAGTAAACTCTACACCATCTGCAGCAATGTTCATGTAGACCTGGTTGCCACGAGTCGCATGACGGAAGTAATACAGCTGCATACGTCTGCGTACCTGCATATCATCTCTTTTGATGTAGTCTTCAGTTTCTATATCGATAACCCTTTGGAGGATCTGTTTTGCTTTTTCTGCATCACTCTCGAAGGTAATGGTGATTTGCATCTCACTTCGTACAAAGTCTGATGATGCATTGTGGTTGGTAACAGGCTGCGTTAGGAAAAGTGCATTGGGAATAGAGAGAGTCTTTCCGGTGCGTTCTTGGGCATCGGAATCAGTTCGAGTACCAATTTCAAGAATGGTCGTACGCAGCAATCCAGAGTCGATCACTTCACCGGTGATATTCCCAAATGAGATACGATTACCACGGGTAAAGAGTTGGTGTTGAAAGATAACAAAACCTCCTACTAAGTCTTTCACGACATCTTGAAGGGCAATAGCAAGTCCAGCACCGATGATCGCGACAGATGCAAGTAGGCTTGGGTTCTTGCTAAATGTTACCCCTGCAATCCAAATAATAGTGAAGGTATAGACCGTAGTCGTAAAGAGTTTTGTTGCTGCGTATCGGTATTCAGTTTTCGTAATCTTGCTGATGAACTTCTTTCGGATCATCTTCTCGACAAATAAAATCACCATGATGATGGCAAAGTATTTTCCAAGTGTAATTAGCAGTCCGTACTGCTCTAGTCGCTGGCTAAACTGCAGCCTTTGGAGTCGGCTAGTGTGAAAGTCCGTTAAAGACCCAACCACACCAATCTCTTCTTCAACAACAGCTACTTTTGCCATGAGCTCTGCATGGGATTCTGTCAGCCTAAATGCTTCACTGACCTCTTCTTTTGGCTTTAGATAGATCTCTTTTTCTTCTTTCTTCAGAAGATCGTTGTCTACCTTGGCTTCTTTGGAGAATCCAGCAAGGGTAGAGAGCACCGCTGTCTGCCTCTCGATAGAGCTAGTTAGCGACTCTTCTCCAGGAACTGGGGCCTCTTCTTCAGTTGGAGCTTCAAGATTTTTGGTAATATTCTTCTCAAGTATCTCACGAATAAGACGTCGCTTATCTGCGATCTGCGTCGCAATACTTTCGTTCTCGGGATTGCTTAATTGCTGAGAATATAGGCTTTGGATAGGCGAAATATTGATACCACGATATTCCTGCTCGGCGGCCATTGCAGTTGGTAAAACCACTGTGAATGCCACTAGTGCAGATAATATGAATCTCATGGCTATATTGTGCAGTGAAAAGGGCTCAGTTTCCACTCTAAATTGGGAGTATATTGTATTATGTGCTCATCGCTAAGACTGATGCTCCACTCAATCGGCATGACCACTTCAAAGAACTTTTCCCCAAAGAGCCTGCCTTTCGACTAAAGCAGATAGAGAAAGCGTATTTCACGGAGACGATGAAAGGGTGGGATGATGTGACGACGCTAGGGAAGGATATGCGAGAGATACTGCAGAAAGAGATCCCTTGGATGAGCTGCACAGCCGTGACAACACTTTCCAGTAAAACCGGAGATACGCATAAGGTTGTTCTTGCAGGCAACGACGACCAGTACTTTGAAAGCGTACTTATGCGGAATAACAGAGACCAGTGGACTATTTGTGTCTCATCACAAATAGGATGCGCGATGGGTTGTACATTCTGTGCAACAGGAACTATGGGGCTAAAGCGAAATCTATCATCTGATGAAATTGCAGACCAGTTTAGATTTTGGCAGCAGTTCTTATCAGAAAAGCCCGACCTCCCACAGCGAATTTCTAATGTGGTTTTTATGGGAATGGGGGAACCTCTGGTCAACGTTGAAAACGTCAAAAAAGCTATTCATACATGGCTCGACTACACAGACATTGGACCAACACGCATCACCGTTTCGACGGTCGGTGTACTTCCAGTGCTCGAAGGAATACTGACAGATCCAGATTGGCCACCAGTAAAGATTGCAATTTCTCTACATAGCCCAGAGGAAGAGAGTAGGCGCAAGATCGTCCCTACAACTGCACCTCGGTTCCACGAGCGCCTTGCGAAGTGGACAAAGGACTATGAGCAGACCCTTGGAAACCGTCGCCATCATATTACATTTGAGTACACACTTATTTCTGGGGTAAACGATAATGAGGATGAGGCAAAGAGGCTTGTAAAGTTCGTAAAGAAGACAAGCGCGGTGAAAGTAAACGTTATTCCACTAAACTTAGTTGAAGGCAAAGAGTTCACTGCGAGTAGTAAAGAGGGGATAGAGAAGTTTAAGAATGTACTGCTAAAGGCAGGGATAGATGTCACACAACGAAAAACCATGGGTAGCGATATCGCAGCAGCTTGTGGTCAGTTGGCTCTTACTATCAAGAGTGATGGAAAGATAGTTGGCTAAATAGGTAAAATGTAGTATAATATTAGTTATGGTAGAAGATGAAAGACCAGAGAAGTGGCAGTACGATATCCCAGGTGATGATGACGATTCAGAATCGTCTATTGAGTCTGATGATACAACTAGCACGTTAGACGAAAGACCAGCTGAATATCAGTACAAGATTCCTGGAGCAGAAAAGGTAAGAGATGAGATTGAAGAGCTCCTAGAGGTTGAGTCTGTTGAAGATGAACCAGTGCCCGAGAGAGATCTTACTGCTGATTTGCAGGAGATACTTGAAGATGAATCAGATGAAATGAAAAGTATTAAAGCATCGCTTGTGTTTTATGAGTCAAATATACGATGGCAACCACCTGAATCTCCATTTCCTGATTTTGATAATTTCACGACACATCAAAAGGCACTGTGGCTTTATTTAACGAGGGGTACGGTATCCACCGTAACTCCAACCGAATTGTATCCAATTATTATCGAATTTCTTGATAAGCTTTGCGACTATAAAGATGCTCCAAGTAATCTAAAAGAACCTTGGCGAACCGCACTAGAAAAGCAATTTGGCATAGATGAATTTACACTCTCACACATTGAAACATATTTCAGTGAATTTGAATCAAGAAGTGGAATGAAATTTCAGGATCAAAAATAAGATCCATGCGTAGCATAGAAACAGGATGCCCCGCTGGGCAAGTCATTACCTTCGGTAGAAGGTATGATCATCTCTTCAGTAAGATATTCTCCAGAAGACGATGGAATAACATCCCTCAGGAATCCTTCGAGGACTAGTGGCGTAAAGTTATTTGAGTGAGCGCATAAATGCATAAACGAGAAATCTTTATGCATCAGCTTTTGCAAGTTTTGTAGTAGTGGTTCTAAATCTTCTTCGATCTTCCATGTCTCTTTCTTTGTTCCTTTTCCATACGTAGGTGGATCGAGAATAATGCCATGATAGGTATTGCCACGTTGCACTTCACGACTGACAAATTTTTGGACATCATCAACAATCCAGCGTATTGGAGCATCTTCTAGTCCAGAAGCATCGGCATTCTTTCGTGCCCATGTGACTGAAGGCTTTGATGCATCCAGATGGGTGACAGATGCTCCGCCTTTTGCAGAGGCTAGGGTAGACCCACCAGTGTATGCAAATAAATTAAGCACGTTGCATTCACCGTGCAGTGCGATGCAGTCTTTTGTGACTTGTTGCAGGATCTTCCAGTAACGCATTTGCTCTGGGAAAATCCCCAAATGACCAAAGTCCGATCGTTTCATACACATGACTCCTGGTGGAACATCAATATTCCATTCATCAGGCATCGCATCATTTCGTATTGTCCATTCTACCTTTCCTTCTCGCACGCATTCTAGGGTTGCATCTGCACGGTCCCATTCTGTGGCAGGTAAAAGAGGAGTCCACAGCGCTTGTGGGGCAGACCGAATAAGACGATATGCACCAACTTGTTCTAGCTTAAGACTGTTTCCAGAGTCTAAAAGAGTGTAGGTATTAGCGCTTTGGTCCATAGGATTAATTATTTAATTGGCTCCTCCGGCAAGATTCGAACTTGCGACCCATCGGTTAACAGCCGATTGCTCTACCACTGAGCTACAGAGGAACGTGTGTGAAATTATACGCATTTTTCACCTGTAACCAAGTGTTTAATGCAAAAGTTATTAGAACCGTGCCCCTTCTTCCTTCTCGAGGAAGAGCTTTACCAATTTTACCTCTGAGTAGGAATATTCGCCATTACACGCGTCATAGATTGGTTTTAGGGTATCCATTCCATGCTGGTAGAAGGCGCCTGCAATCTGCTCAAACTGGTATTCTTCAGGCCTCAGGTACTCAATGTCGATCGGGACCTTCTCCAGTAAGAGCTTTTCGATATGCCCAATAATGGTATCTTCTTTCCATTCTAGCTGCTTGGAAATCTTATCCAGAGGAACTTTTTGCTCTAAAAGCGGCAACGTCTTTTTATGATTCCCGCCCTTCGCAGCTCTCTTCTTTTTGATGGGCTTTGATCGAGTTTCAGTAGAAAGATTTGGGTTTGTGTCAGGTAGCGTTGCAGAGATC
>Ga0302135_10000624_pt1 | contig 21286 bp, 18 predicted proteins | sample CBN3_surface_MG_FD_203119 | JGI IMG/M metagenome (GOLD analysis project Ga0302135, IMG submission 203119) | Marine microbial communities from Western Arctic Ocean, Canada - CBN3_32.1 | ecosystem: Environmental > Aquatic > Marine > Oceanic | place: Canada: Western Arctic Ocean | collected...
AACTCACTGCTGACCATGTATTTGCTGCATGTAAAACTGTATTTGAGAAATGCACAGGAGCATATAGTGCGGTAGCTCTTATTGGTGGGCATGGAATTGTTGCCTTCAGAGACCCGCATGGCATTCGTCCCTTAGCTCTTGGAAAACGAAAGTATGGAATGAAAGAAGAGTATATGATCGCATCTGAAAGTAGTGCTTTCTACGGACTAGAGTTTGAGTTTGTTCGAGACATCGAGCCTGGTGAAGTGATCTTCATTGATAAGAAAAACAAGCTCCACAGTCGAAAGGTTGTAAAAGGAGAACTCAACCCATGTATGTTTGAATGGGTATATCTTGCAGCGCCAGACTCAACTATTGATGGGGTAAACGTCTACAAAGCTCGAGTGCGTATGGGCGAATATCTTGCAGACCAAATCAAGGCTGCTGGTATCAAAATTGATAGTGTCATTCCTGTACCAGATACCGGTCGTGCTTCTGCTACCGGACTCGCCGACAAGCTGAAAGCGAGGTACAGAGAAGGCTTTGTAAAGAATAGATACATTGGTCGAACGTTTATTATGCCTGGTCAGACAATGCGAAAGAGAAGTTTGAAGTTTAAGCTTCACCCTATCGAGCTGGAGTTTAAAGGAAAGAATGTACTACTTGTTGATGACTCTATTGTTCGTGGAAATACGAGTAAGAAGATTATTGAACTGGTTCGTGAAGCAGGCGCTAAAAAAGTGTACTTCGCCTCTTCCTCTCCTCCAATCATTGGACCTGACCCATACGGAATAGACTTGCCGACAACAACAGAGCTTGTTGCTGGCGATAGATCCATAGAAGAAGTTCGGAAGTTTATTGGGGCAGATGGTTTATTTTACAGCAAGATAGAGGATATGCATCGTGCTATTACGTATGGTAACAAAGAGATTACAAAGTTCTCTGAAGGATGCTTTACAAAGAAATATCCAACACCAGAGATCACACCAAAGTTACTAAGGGAGCTTGGATGCAGTAGAAATGACAGTCGATCTGACAGCGATGATGAGGAAGATACAGATGGCGATGGAACAAAGACAATGAGCCTTGTCTAATATGAAAATACTTCTCTTATCTTTGGCAGCTCGTGGACATGCTATTGCAGATGCACTTGCTCGTAGTCCTCAGAATCCAGACATTATTTCAGTCGTTCCAGCAGCAAACCCTGGTATTGCAGCACTAGCTACCGAGCAGCATATTGCAGACCTCATGGACTTCGATGCTGTGCTCAATATAGCCAAAAAAGAAAACCCAGACTTTGCATTCGTCGCACCTGATGACCCGATTGGTGCAGGCCTCACAGATGTTCTGGAGGCAGAAGGCATCCAGTGTGTTGCCCCACGAAAGAAACTTGCGCAGGTCGAGGCTAGTAAAAGCTTTGCTCGTGACCTACTAGCAAAGCACAACATAGATGCTTCCCCTGCCTATGAGTGCTTTACCACTGCAGATGAGACTGCTATTCGAAAGTTTATTGACCAGCAAGATGGAAAATACGTCGTGAAGTACGACGCCCTAAAAGGTGGTAAAGGTGTTAAGGTTAGTGGTGAACATTTAGACAGTATTGATGACGGCGTTGCGTATGCCATCGAGTGCATTGAAGAGTGTGGACGCGTAGTCATCGAAGAAAAGTTAGTCGGTGTCGAGTTCAGTCTTATTAGCTTTGTATCTGGTACGCAGGTTGTCGATACCCCTGCAATACAAGACCACAAGCGAGCATTTAATGGGGACACTGGTCCAAACACTGGAGGCATGGGGACATGGAGTGATGCAAACCACTCACTGCCATTTATAAAGCCTGCAGACCTTGCACGTGCTAAAGAGCTTAATAGACTGACAGCAGCTGCCCTTCAGGCTGAGTGTGGTGAAGACTTCAAGGGAATTTTGTATGGAGGATTCATTATCACAAAAAAAGGAGTTCAACTTATAGAATACAATGCTCGGTTTGGTGACCCAGAAGCTCTGAACATTCTCCCGCTGCTACAAACGGACTTCGTCGATATCTGCCAAGGAATTATCACTGGTGACCTCACCGATGATATGGTGGCGTTTGAGCGCAAAGCGACTGTGTGTAAGTACATCACACCTGAGAGTTACCCTGAAAGTAAAGACCAGCGTGGCCAGCCGTTTACCCTTCCTTTTCCTGGAAGCAACGCTCGCATCTTCCTTGGCGATGTATCAGAGGGCGATGATGGCGAGCTTCTTCTTGGCGGCTCTCGCACGGCAGGTATTGTTGGTATCGGAGATACTATTGCCGAGGCAGAACACATAGCCCAGACACTATGCGAGCAAGTGCAAGGCCCTGTACGTTTCCGGTCTGATATAGGCACAGAGAGCCTTATTCAGAAACGTATCGATTTGATGAATAGCATCCGAAGCGAGTAGTATGAAAGCTATGCGAAAAGACTACTCGAAAATCCTCATTCCATTTGTATACTTCATAGCAGGTGCTACGGGTATTGCATCTGTAGCAACAACGTTTTACTACAAAGATGATTTACAGCTAAGTCCTGCACAAGTAGCCATTCTTGGCTCTATTGCTATTATTCCGTGGAGTATAAAACCACTATATGGATTCTTTTCCGATAGACAAGCAATTTGGGGATACCGTAGAAAGCCATACTTGTTCCTTGCAGGCCTTATGGGTGCCGGTGGGTACTTCTCTATGGCAACCTGGGTCCACTCGTATCACGCCGTTATGGTTGCGTTATTTATCTCTGGAATGGGTTTTGCCTTGGCAGATGTTATTGTTGATGGAATTGTGGCAGAGAAGAGTAAAAGTCAGAATGATGCTGGAAAGCTTCAAACTATATGTCGTGCGTCTATTATGACTGGAGCACTACTTGTTGCGTACCTATCTGGAATTCTTGTTGAAGCCATTGGGCCACGGAATGTTTTCTTTATCACAGGAACATTGCCACTACTGACAAGCGCACTTGCCATCATCATGACCGAAGAGAAAATAGATGCTGCAACGTTCTCTATCAAAGAGACGTGGTTGAACATCAAAGGTGCAATGACGAGGGATCTTCTGTGGGCTATTGCCTTCATCTTTATCTGGCGTGCAACACCAAGTAGTGGAGGAGGACTGTCGTACTTTATGATAGATGAACTAGGCTTTGATCCCGAGTTCTTTGGTCGCCTGAGTATGATTTCCCATGCCATGAGTATTTTTGGCATAGTACTATTTCGGAAGTTTCTTATTAATGTATCTCTAAAAAAACTCTTCTTTTGGATCATTGTCGCAAGTGTCGTCCTCAGTATGCCGAGCATTGGACTGATATATGGATGGTATGAATACCTCGGGATGAGCCCTCGGTTCTTTGCTCTTGCAGATACCTTTATCTCAGCGCCTCTGTCAGAGATCGCGTTTATCCCACTCATGGTTTTAACGACGCGTTTGTGTCCGAAGGGAATCGAAGCGACGATGTTTGCGATTCTTGCATCTGTCATGAACATTGGCCTTGCACTATCTGACCTTGGTGGAGCATGGCTTCTACACTTCTTCGATGTTCATCAAGCAATCGGGGACGCTGCAGCGAACTACTCTGGCCTCGATAAAGTACTGTGGATTGCTATCCTTTCAAGCTTCCTACCGATGCCACTTCTTCGCTTCCTTCCAGATGTTCGCACATCAGATGAGATAACTAGCACCTCGAAAGAGCAACCAATAGAAGATGTACTTGGCACAAGTAAAAAGGATATTGTGTAATTCCTATTCAGCCCCAACTGCAGCCAATTTATCGAGTTGGTCCTGCTGGATTAGAGCCTCGATAATCTGTTTGATATCCCCTTCCATAATTCCTGGAAGGTTGTTAAAACTTTGTGAAATACGATGATCTGTTACACGGTCTTGCGGGAAGTTATATGTTCGGATCTTTTCACTACGGTCACCAGAACCAATCTGCCCTGAGCGCATTTCTCCGCGCTCTTTAGCAAGACGCTCTTGCTCTGCTGCATACAAACGAGAACGAAGTACTCCCATAGCCTTTATCTTATTTTTTAACTGAGACTTTTCATCCTGACACGTCACGGTGATGTCGAGTGGAATATATGTCAGACGAACTGCAGAGTCTGTCGTATTAACCGACTGACCACCAGGCCCCGAAGAGCGGAAGATGTCTACTCGGATGTCTTCGTCTCTTAGTTGGATATCTACCTCTTCTGCCTCTGGCAGAATAGCAACTGACGCAGCACTTGTGTGCACTCGTCCTTTGTTTTCCGTTGCGGGAATACGCTGTACACGGTGTACACCGGATTCGAACTTGAGTTCTCCGTACGCTCCAACTCCATCAATCTTACAGACAACTTCTTTTACTCCTCCGCTTTCTGCGTCTTTCTTTTCCATAATTTCTGCGGTCCACTTTCTCTCTTCTGTGTACCTCAAGTACATACGAAGAAGTTCACCGGCAAATATTGCGGCTTCGTCTCCCCCGGTTCCAGCGCGGATTTCAAGGATTACTGAACGGTCATCATCAGCATCTTTTGGAATTAAGAAGAGCTTCATCTCGTCTTCTAGCTCTGGAATTCTTTTCTTTGCAACATCTGCTTCTGCTTCTGCCATTTCTTTCATTTCAGGATCCTCACCTGCAACTTTCACAAAATCAATTGCTGCTTGGCAGCTCTCATACTCTTTGATCATTGAAAGAAGAGGCCGTAGGTCTGACATTCTCTTTCCTACTTTTGCGATTTCTTTTGGATGATTTAAAACCTCTGGAGTTTGGATAGAAAGCTCCAATTCTGTGTATTCCTTTGCCAGTAATCGCAATTTGTCTATCACGGTCGTACTCTACAAGTAATCGAGGTTCAACAGAACCGCATTACACGACTTTGTGGTAGCGATCTTTGCAGCCATTGTATTTAGATCGCTCTCTATGCCTCTTCCTGTGCCCTCTGGTACGAAGAACTGTGATATCTGAGGGAATGATAGGCTCACCTCTTCATTCCATCGCATAGACTCATCTACTCGTGCTACTAGGCATGCTTGTCCTCTGTCTAAGTTTGGCTTTTCAGTTGAAGCACTAATAAACTTCGCAGGCTTATCCAACGAGACCGTGACATAGACTAAGTCACCGCTTTCAAGTGCCTTCTTTGCCAGCTCTTTTGATACATCGCGACCAATAGGATAGCTGAGGATAACGTAGTCGCCACGGAATAATGCTCGTGGGTCGACTCTTTCTGTTTCAAGAAATACTTCTGTACCAGTAGCTTTTGTTATCACTGGAGGAATAAGTACAGACAGCATGATCAATACTTGAATGGCCAGTGCAATTTTTAGTGACTTACTCATCCGTTAAATGTGGAAAGAATCTTTCGTCGTTTCTTCTCTATAAAGATCGTCATTGTGATGAGCAAAATTCCTCCGAGTATGAATGCAATAGATTTATCAAGAAGAATAAATGACCAAGAGAAGTATTGGATAACTATGATGATAGTTGCGGTAATAATTCCAATATTAAACAGGCGACTGTTCTGAACAAGCATTCCTATCCACACTGCCCATAGTGACAAAGCAAAAATAACAAGAACATAGAGGAAGTACATCACTGGGTTGTAGTCGAGCATAGAGCCAACCATAGACTGGCCTCGAGCCTGGATCAGGAGGACACCAAGTAGAATTGCGAGGGTTAACATGAATACCTTTGGCTCACTACGTTTTATATCACTCTTCCATAAGGCAATTGATGAGAGAGCGTACGACAGGCCAATAACGATGTACTGCTTTACTGTGCCACCGAGTGTATACATATATTCTGGAATACTGGAATCTATTGTTGAAATAACAAGTGGTGCTGCAGTGAGCACTGTGCCCCATGCAAGTAATGGCTGATACACAAAGTTCCATTTCGCATACTGACGAACAATCAGCGATAGTGATACCAGTCCAATTCCAAGAAGTGAAAGCACTGGAAGTAGGTTATTATGACTGGCTAGAAATTCCATCTGAGCGCCAAATCCCCATCCAGTTGTACTATCAAGCCACCCAAGAGCAAGTATTCCCAAAGGAACTGCAAGGAAGCCATGTACCTTCTGTTGCCGTGCATACCCCATAGCAAGTGTGCCAATCATCCATAGGAATGGGCCCTGCCAGAAAGTCAGACTGTAATGGAAAATTTGAGCTAGGAGCATAATATTTGCACCAAAAACAATATCTGCGAGTAACCATAATGCCTCTGATGTACCATTAAAACCCCTGCTTTCTGTTACGTAAGCACCAAGAACAACAACGATGTAGCCAGTAAAGACTGTCAGGATTCTAAGCAGAGGTGTCATATTTGACCAGTGACTACCGATAAACAATAGAATACCAAGGCCAACGAGTATTGCGCCAATGGTTGCAAATATAGAAACAGCTCTTGGCATACCATGGGTATCCATATGATCACTATTTGAAAGTGAATTTTTAAGTTCTGTAGCCTTTTTCTTGTCGAGGAATCCTTTCTCCTGCCAATGCGCAAGCGCCTGATCCACAGTCCAGTTCATACGAAAAGGATAGCAATTATTCACCATTTAACCAAATCGAACATACAATAGGGGCATATGAAGATCATGGTTGCCATGTCCGGCGGAGTAGACTCGTCTGTAATTGCCCACAAACTAAAAGAAGAAGGGCACGAACTGATTGGGGTTATGATGAAGCTCTGGGTAGACCCACTAGCACCTGAAGTTCGTCGCATGCTTCCAACAAAGTGTTGCTCTATAGAACACATCAATAGGGCACGTAGTGTATGTGAAAGTTTAGAAATTCCTTTTTATGTCATGAACCTAGAGGAGGCCTTTAAGACAGAAGTTGTTGATCCTTTTCTTGATGACTACCGAGCAGGAAAAACTCCGAACCCTTGTATCAACTGCAATAGGGATCTGAAATTCGGACGCTTACTTGATAAGATGAAAGAACTTGGATGCGCAAAGCTTGCAACGGGTCACTATGCAAATGTGACTAAAGATGATGACGGGGTATTTCATCTCTACGAGGCAACGGACCTTACAAAAGACCAGAGTTATTATCTGTATGGACTCTCACAAGATCAGCTATCGAAAGTGATCTTTCCGCTAGGTAAGCTCCAGAAAACAGAGACATTTGAACTTGCAGAGAAATATGCGATTCCTATGAATAGTGACTATAGAGAAAGCCAAGACCTCTGCTTTTTCCCAGAAAAAGAACCCACTGCATTCCTCAAGAGGTATATCACTGATATGAAGGAAGGAGACATTAAACTTGAGGATGGCAGCACTGTTGGGCAGCACAAAGGACTACCACTCTATACAATTGGACAACGAAGAGGTCTTGGTATTGGAGGCCTTAAAATTCCACTGCATGTTGTCCGTAAGGATATGACGAGTAATACCGTTTTTGTGGCTCCAAATGGTGACGACCAAGCATCTGAACTGAAGGCTGAAAACCTGAGATGGATTCACTCTGGCATTGATCCAAACAAAGAACAGGAGTGTATTGCCCGTATTAGCTCTCATGGAGAGCGATCTAAGGGTGTTTGTATCCATGATGGGAAAACACTGACTTTCCGCTTTAGTAAGGCAATTCGCGGAATTGCTGCTGGTCAGTCTATTGTGCTGTATTCCGGGGATGAGATCCTCGGTGGCGGAGTTATCAGTTTTTCGCTATAATATAATGATTCCTCTCTTTTCTCACCAGGACTGGCAAAACGATGATGACGAACGTGCTCACGTTGATGATGCCGGTCATATCTTTATTCATGGTAATGAGGCACAGCCGATAATTCAGCCAAAAAAGGAGGTAGAGGCTCAACCCGTTATGAGGACGAGTATGTGGGAAGTTACAGAGAATGACGAGATCATTCGGTCTGCGCGAAAAGAAGAGCGTAAAACTGAACGTACAGAACAAGTAGTAAACGTGCTTAAGAGTGTCCGTGGAAATATTCTGATGAATACAGGCTCGGTTCTAGAAGAAGGAAAAAGTCAGTATATCCATAGTTACCATAGGGCAAGTTTTCATCTGTCAGATATCAGCAAGGCAGCAGGGAAGGGTTCAAAAGCTTTGTGGTCATTCTTGTCACAGCCTGTGTGGGTTATGCGAAAGAACAACTCTGCAAAGCAATACAACAGAGGAACACTCTTCATGCTCGATGCAGTACGGTTTGGTGGAACATTCTCTGCCATCTTTGTCGCATTATTTGTATCGCTTAACTATCAAAGCTTCTTTCAGATTATCACTCCGTACCTCGATCCTGTTGAACGCATCTCTCAATCTGGAAATGTTTCGGGGATTGATAGCGCCCTGAAAGATAAACTAATGAAAAGCCCGATGCTCGCAACAGCTGGAAGAGAAGAGGGAAACTTGCTGAGCTACCTTCCAAGTATTGGACCACCAGAGAATAGAATCATTGTTCCAAAACTAGGACTCAACGTACCACTCGTTACCCCTTCGTATAGCTCTCTTCTGAAAGAAGACTGGGAAGGAGTGGAAGAAGATATTCAAGACGCACTGAAACATGGTGTTGTTCACTACCCAGGAACCGCAAGACCGGGACAGGCGGGTAATTTCTTCGTTACTGGTCATAGCTCATACTACCCATGGGCTGATGGTAAATATAAAACTGTCTTTGCTCGTATGCATGAAATGAACGTCGGGGATGAGTACTGGGTGTACTATGGAGGTGACAAGCATCGATACATTGTCCAAAGTAAAAGAGAAGTAAAACCGTCTGATGTTACGGTTCTCGACCAGCCAACCAACAAGCGAATAGCGACCCTCATGACCTGTACCCCCGTTGGAACAACGCTTCGTCGTTTGATTATTACGTCCCAGGAAGTGGACCCAGTGACTGGTATCGCTATGCAAGTTGGAGAACGCGAGACGCGCGTTGTGCAAGATGCCTTACCAACAGCTCTGCCAATTTAGATAAGTATTAAGTATTATGTATTAAGTATTACGGCTGTGATAATCTAATATATAGATAGTCGCTCTATAATATTTACGTGCCGCAGTGGTGGAATGGTAGACACGAGGGACTTAAAATCCCTTGGGCATTAGCCCGTACTGGTTCGATTCCAGTCTGCGGTACCATATATTGAATATAGCTATAAATCGCTATTTATGGTATAATATGTATACAAAATACATATGCACTCAAAATCAATATCATTACCATTTCTTGGTACAAACAAGAAAGCACGATCTATCTCTATTGGATGGATTGCTCTTGGATGTGCGGTTCTAGCAGGATCAACATCTGTTACATTTGCTAAAGAGCTTGGGGCAGTATTCTCGCCCATGTCACTTCTCGTTCTTAGTGAATCTATTGTACTTCTGTTTACCGTCCTTTCATTTGGTTTTTTAACACTGATTGAAGAAATTACCTCTATTAAGAAAAAGCATATTCCATCACTTCTTGTTGTAGGAATTACCAATAGTATCATCGCTCCCCTCTTGGTATTTACCGGCCTTCATATGTCGGAAGCTGTTAATGCGGAACTGTTCTTACGAAGTTACAGCTTTTTCCTATTTATCTACGCTGCGATAATTCTTAAGGAAAAAATTACGCGGACAGACATCTTCGCTCTTCTTTGCATGTTCATCGGGGTGAGCGTTGTTGCCCTTCGTGGATTTTCAGGACCTATTCAAATTGCAACTGGCGACCTTCTTATTCTTTCAGGTGCAGTAGTGTATGCCATTGGAGGTATTGTCTTTAAGCAAAAACTGGACAAAGTACACCCAGAAGTTGTGCTCTCTATTCGTGGAATCATTGCTATAACATTTTTCTTACTTTTAGCGCCAATTACTGAGATAAATCTCATCAATGAAATCAAATCTATGCCTTTTGCATTACTTGGTGCGCTTCTTGGTTACGGTTTTATCTCTCGATTTTTATATCTGTTTGGATTCTACGAATCTATGGAAAGGCTTCAAGTACATACGGTTTCACTTGTTCTTCCACTTATTACCATTGGTAGTCTTACATTTGCTCACATACGACTTGGAGAAACTATTCAGTGGTTTCACGTCGCAGGGGCACTGTTTCTCATTGCAGGTTCTGTTGTTATGCAATTATCATCAAAGCATTTGAAAGGAAAACACCTCGAGCGTCATATGCACATCGGACACAGGCACCATCTTTAGTTTCCGTATACTTGAAATCCAAGTGAGAATATCTTTGCTGCCTCTGCTCTGTTTACTGAATCCAGTGGCCCAAAGAGACCAGTTGGTTTTCCATGAACGTCACTATACCCAGACACTATCCCCTGCCCTGCTGCAGTTTCTATTCCAGCAGCGTATGGAGTCATTGTTGTAACATCGTCAAACACACTTCCAGAGCGAGGCGAGATGCGTGCCCCAAATGCCTGCAATACTGTGACGACAACATCTGTTCTTGTAGCAGGTCTTGTGACATCTATAGTTCCCTCAGAAAAAATAGTCCACTTCAAATACTCGGCACACCGTATATACCCCTCGGACCATCTTCCTACTGCAGATTCATTTTTCAAGTTACTTCCGCAAGAATACGTGTCGAGCTCGGCAGCGAGCGATGCCATCTTTGCAAGCTGCTGCACCGTCACACTATCTGCGGGTCCAAACTCCCCTGTTGGTCTGTTTTGACTATCTCTGTACCCAGATATTAACTTTCGGTCAGCAACATCTTTTACGTACACTGCAAACCATTCAAAAGTTGGAACATCTGTAAGCCGAACAGGTGCACCATCCACCTTGATCGTTATATGCGTATCTCGCACCTCACTTAAATCTTCAAGATCCTCTTCCTCCATATTAACTGGGAATAGCTCACTATTAGACTCAAGATCTGCATCCTCCATATCAAGGTCGGCAAAAGAAGTATCCAGATCTACCGCGTCTTCATACAGTTCAATATCGTTTAACAACTTGTCCCATTCAGAGGCAAACACCGTAGGAGTTGCAACAATAAGGGCCAAAACAATAATCCACACGTTTCGCGTCATGGACATCATGGTACTTCTAATGACACTTTTTCACAAACTACTTGCCCAGAGACGGATAGGAAGGTAGGCTCCATCGGAACATGAATACCGGGAATAACAATGGCTCATCTGAAGCCCGAAAGGGTGAAGGAGAGGCTTTTTCTATAGATTCTGAGAGCATTAAGACAATACTACTGCTTGGGTCGGGTGCTTTGAAGATTGGAGAGGCTGGGGAGTTCGACTATTCTGGTAGCCAAGCTATTAAGGCATTTAAAGAAGAAGGAAAGCATGTTGTCCTTATTAATCCAAATATTGCTACTAATCAGACCAGTTGGGGACTTGCAGACAAGGTGTATTTCGAACCAGTAACGCCTGCATTCGTAGAACGTATCATTGAAAAAGAAAATCCCGATGCCATTGCGCTCAGTTTTGGTGGGCAGACGGCCCTTAACTGTGGGGTTGCCTTGGAGGAAAGCGGCGTTCTTGAAAAGTATAATGTTAAAGTTCTTGGAACTAGTGTTCACAGTATCAACCTCACCGAAGACAGGGCAGCGTTTAATGCAGAGCTAAAATCTATCGATGTTGATGTCCCTAAAAGTTTTGCCTGTGAAAGTATGGAAGAGACTATTACGGCTGGGGCAGAAATTGGCTACCCTGTTATTATTAGAGCTGCATTTGCCCTAGGAGGAAAAGGAAGTGGAAGAGCTATGAATGAAGCAGAGCTTAACGATATCTGTAAAGTTGCATTTGTCGAGTCTCACCAGGTATTGGTTGAAGAAGACTTAACAGGATGGAAAGAGATCGAGTACGAAGTGGTCCGTGATGCCTACGATAACTGCATTACTGTTTGTAATATGGAAAATGTAGACCCTCTTGGTATTCATACAGGAGAATCTATTGTTGTAGCCCCTAGCCAAACACTTGATAATAATGAATATCAAATGCTGCGAAATATTGCGCTGAAAGTTATTCGTCACTTAAAGATTGTTGGAGAGTGCAATATTCAGTACGCACTTGACCCAAAGTCTAGAATGTATCGTGTAATTGAAGTAAATGCTAGGCTCAGCCGGAGCTCTGCCCTTGCCTCCAAAGCAACTGGATACCCACTTGCCTTTGTTGCAGCAAAGCTGGCCCTTGGTTACAGCCTTCCAGAACTTCGCAATGCCATTACCGAAATCACCAGTGCAGACTTCGAACCATCTCTCGACTATGTTGCCGTAAAAGTTCCACGGTGGGACCTTCAGAAGTTCCGCTTTGTATCGGACAAAGTAACCAGTGAAATGAAATCTGTTGGAGAAGTCATGGCACTTGGTCGTACATTTGAAGAGGCTATGCAGAAGGCAATGCGGATGCTTAACATCGGGTCTCAAGGACTCTTCCCTCAGACTATTCCTTTTGAAGACATCGATGCAGAAGTAAAACGACCAACGCCAAGGCGTATTTTTGCAGTCGCTGAAGCACTGAGAGAGAAATGGACACCAGAGCAGATCAATATTGCTACCGGAATTGACATGTGGTTCCTTGAACGCATGAAGCATACTGCGATGATCCAAAACGAACTAACAGAAATTACAGGACTCCCGAACCTAGACCTTCTAACCCGTGCCAAGAAAGCAGGCTTCTCTGATGCTGGCATTGGTATTATCGTGGAAGAGGATGCAGAAACTATTCGCTCACTCCGACTAAAAGAAGGAATTGTACCGTATATCAAGCAGGTTGATACGCTTGCAGGTGAATTCCCAGCACATACGAACTACTTGTACCTTACGTATCATGGTACAGAACATGATGTTACCTTTGAAGATTCCGAGAAGCGCGCACTTGTCCTAGGTGGTGGGCCTTATTCTATTGGGTCTTCTGTTGAGTTTGACTGGTGTTGTGTTCAAGCAACACATGAAATGCAGAAGCAAGGATACTCCGTTGCAATGATCAATAGTAATCCGGAAACCGTGAGTACAGACTACGACGAATGCGACGCTCTCTTCTTTGATGAACTGAGCGAAGAGCGTGTCCGTGACATTATCGATCTGATTCATCCAGAAGGAACAGTTGTGTCTATGGGGGGGCAGATCCCAAACAATCTTGCGCCAAAACTTGCAAAAGTTGGCATTCCTATATTTGGTACTGAGCCTCGAAATATTGATAACGCGGAAGACCGCCATAAGTTCAGCTCTTTGCTTGATGAGCGTGGTATCGACCAGCCGGAGTGGAAAGAATTTTCCGCTCTTGAAGAAGCGTTACAGTTTTCCGAGACTGTTGGGTACCCCGTGATTGTCCGACCAAGTTATGTGCTTTCTGGTGCATCTATGGCTGTTGTTCATTCTGACGAAGACTTGTCTGCGTACGTGCAGCAATCTGCCTTTGTAAACAAAGAAGCTCCGATTGTTGTATCGAAGTTTGAACAAGGTGCAAAGGAAATTGAATTTGATGGAGTAGCTCAGGATGGAAATTTACTGATCTATGCGATCTCTGAACACGTTGAGAATGCCGGAGTTCACTCTGGAGATGCGACTATTGTTCTTCCTCCTCAGCGCATTAATCTTGAAACTGTACGAAGAGTTAAGGCAATTGCAAAGCAGATTGGTGAGGCATTGGAAATCTCTGGCCCTTACAACATTCAATTCCTCGCAAAGAACAACAGATTGAAAGTTATTGAATGTAACCTTCGCGCAAGTCGAAGCTTCCCGTTTGCCAGTAAAGTCACTGGTGAAAACTTTATTACTATTGCAACACAAGCACTTATCGGAAAAGCGGACACTCGTAAGAAATATCAAACTCTTGACCTTGACCATGTTGGCGTAAAGGCTGCACAGTTTAGCTTCAGTCGACTAAAAGGAGCTGACCCTCGTCTGGGAGTAGAGATGGCAAGTACAGGAGAAGTTGCCTGCTTTGGAAACAACGCAGAGCAAGCATTGCTTACCGCGATGCTGGCTGTTGGGTTCAAGATTCCAAAAAAGAATATTCTTGTCACTATTGGTCGCATTGAAGACAAAGTCGACATGCTCAGCAATATTCAAGATCTTCATGAGCGTGATTATAAATTCTTTGCCACAAAGAGAACGCATGAATTTCTGGAATCCAGAGGTATTCCATGCGCGATGCTTAATAAGGTTTCGGAGCCTCGAGACCCGAATATTCGAGAATATCTTGAAAAGAGGAGAATTGACCTCGTGATCAATATTCCAACCCATTCTCGTGGAGTAGACCAGACAGATGGCTACTTTATCCGCCGACTTGCAACCGATAATGGTATCCCCCTTATTACCAATGTTCAACTAGCAAAACGCGTTATAGAGGCTATATGCCAAGAGGATGTGGATAATCTGCCAATTCTCGAGTGGCCAAACCTTCTAACGGATAAGGCATAAAGAGGGAATTTTATTGCCTGATAAGGGCAAATTTCCTATGCTTACACGGATTTTAGCCCCTACCAATGTTTTCCATGGCCAAAAATGATGATGCAGCAATAATTGAAGAAGACCAGACTCTTGTTACAAAAGAAGGTTTAAAGCAGCTACAAGATGAACTCGAGATTCTAAAGACCGTTCGTCGTAAAGAAGTTGCCGTTCGATTGAAAGAAGCTATTTCTTATGGTGACCTTTCGGAAAACTCTGAATACCAGGAAGCTAAAAATGAACAAGCATTTACTGAAGGACGTATTATGGAGCTTGAGCAGATGATTAAGAGTGCAAAGATTATTTCTGATAAAGGCTCTGCATCTAAAGGAAATGATATTCAGATTGGAAAGACTATAACAATACGCAATAAAACTGACGGTGATGATCCTGTGGAATACAAGATTGTTGGTTCAACTGAGGCCAACCCTCATGAGAGCAAGATCAGTAATGAGTCCCCTGTTGGAAAAGCTCTTCTAGGAAAGAAGAAAGGAGACGTTGTTGATGTCATTACTCCAGCGGGTGTCTTTAAATACGAAGTGATCAAGGTAGCATAATAGGATATACTCTAATCATGACTGACGACTCTACTGCTAACACTGCTTCCGATCTCTCTATTTCGGACGAAACTCGCGCCTCTTTTCCAGAGCTTGTTGACATGATTGTTGACTCTGAAAGCATGAACAATGAAGAGCGTCAGTACTGGGTGAATATTTTGCCAATCATGACCCCAGAGCAGATCCAAAGCCTGCTTGATATTTTGAATAACGAAAAAGCGCAGCTGGATGCTATAGACAAGAAGTATGCCAAGCCTCTAACTGCTAAAGAGGAGAAGGATCAGATTGCAAAAACGGAAGCTCAGATACAAGAAAAACATGAAGATCGAACAGAGCAAGAAGAGGCATTTGAGATTGAAGATGAAGAAGCATCGGACAATCTACTAGAGAAGATTGAAGAGCTCTAAGAAATGCAAAGAATACAGCTGTCGATGAGTGCTGTTACTTCATCTGTAGCATCTACTGTAGACCGGTATCCTCCTGTTTTTAACGCGATGTCTGCATCAGTAAACTTCTCTACAATATGTGCTAGCTTTTGAGAATCTATTTTTTTCGCAAGCGGAACAAGTGTTCTTGCTGTTGGGAATGGGACTCCTGCAGTCTTTGCAATACTTGCTGGATTTGCGTCTCCATCCTGTACGCATGCAGTGACAATTGTTAACTGGGCAATGACCCAGGTCATGCGATTCCATAGTCCGTATGGGCTCTCTCCTCTGTACATTAACTCTTTTGCGAATGTTAACGCGCCATGCGTATTTCCCGCTGCCATAAGGTCCATAAGCTTCCATCCTGCCTGCTCTGCGCTCAGCATGACAAGTAGATCTATATCCTCTTTTGTAATTGGTCTGCCTAATGCATACGAAGCGATTTTCTTTATTTCTGATGCGAGCAACATCTGGTCCTCTCCAACATGATCCACCAAATACTGGGCCTGTAGAGAGTCGATACTGGATCCATATTCCAGAGCAATCTGTTGCAACCACGCTGTCAGCTTTGCCCCACGAATGACACTAAATGTTTTAACGTCTGCACTTGCCAAAATTTCCTTTGTAGCAGACAATCTCTTGTCTGGCTTTGGCTCTGTAATCATCAAAAGAACTGCAGGGTGGATGACTTTTTCAATTTGTTGAATGTTTTCTTTATCCATTTTTGGTATTCCATCTAGGGTTACGAGTCTTTTTTCTGCTATAAATGGTGCTGTTGCTATGGCATCGAGCAATTCTGATACTTTGAGCCCTTTTGCATCGAGCCGAAGAATGTTTTCTTCGCCAAATTTATCAGTGAAACTGTGAATCCAGCGCATTTTCTCTTCGCTGATTTGGTACAAGTTTTCGCCAGTTAAAAGGAATATCTGAGACATAGGAGCATGAGTGTATCACATTGATATTTATCTATAACACAATATTTGGTATTTGCAACTTGTCCACCCTCGTGGAAAGTGCGATTTTACGCTATAATAATACGATATGTACATTAAATACCCACACTACATTCGGAGGAATATTCAGCTCTTAACACTAAGTACATTGTGCCTAGTGAGCTCCTTCGCAATCGGCATTCGTACTGCAGGTAACGTACAACCAGTTCGCCTCATCGAGGCAGGTGGTACGGCACTGGCTGGGGATATCGATGGTAACGGTACTGTAAATATCGCTGATGCAATCTTGGTTCTCGAGGTTGCACAGGGATATGTTCTCTCTACTTCGGACCAGCTTTTAGCTGACCCGAATGCTGATGGACAGATTACAGTAGACGATGCTATTCGAATTCTCTCTATCCTCTCTTTGCAGTAATTCTCTTTTCTATGAATAGAAATACACACAAGCACAGGCTTGGGCTCTACCTCTACGTCGTAGCGCTCCTAAGCACCGCCCTGCCTCAGCAGACGTTTGCTGCAACAATGGATGCGAACTTCGAGTTCTATCCACACTGTGACCTGCGTACTACAGAAGGTGATGACGATGACTTATGGGCACTAGGACCAATTCCTAGTCCTGGTATTGTTGCGAATACTGGTGGTGGGCGTGGAGGCATTACCTGTACGGACTTTGAGATTCATGACCCACAGACCCTAAAGACTCGACCACTCCGTGAAGGAGACATTCTCGATATTGATGTTGTTATTGATAATCCTAGTAAACAAGAAATCGCACGTGCACGAGCATGGCTTTCGTACGATCCCGATGTACTGCAAGGTAACAGCATAGATATCCATAGCGCTTTCCCTGTTGTCACACCTGGAGAAAATGCATTCTCTGATAACGAAGGATACGCAAAGATGGGAGCAAGTGCAGACGGGGGTGGTTCCGAGTCAAAGAAAGTCATGTTTGCTCGAATACAATTTACGGTGCTCGATACGAGTGTTGGAAAAACACCGATCACGTTTTATGACCCTCAGATTGATGGTCACACAGTGATTATGGCCAAAGATGGATCTGATGATTCATACATCCTAGAAGATGATCCAGGAGTACTTCTTGTCGTCTTTGCTGAGGATGACTCAGTGGAAGAAGAGGTAAGCGATGACAATGATGCATCTGATGTTAATCCGTTTGATGATCTTCCAATGCCAGAAAACGCTTGTATTAGTAATAGTGACTGTAATTCTGACCTTTGCATCTCGGGTAGTTGTGCTGAGCCAGATACGAAAGTACCCAATGGTGACAGTTGTATTACAGACAACCAGTGTGAAAGTGGTCTTTGTGGCAGCGGCATCTGTATTCCAAGCTTATCTGATGAGCCAGAGACTATGGAAGTTCCCGTTGATAATACTCCAGATACACCCGAAACTCCTGCACCAGCACAACAAAATAACACTGCTCGAACTGCATTCTCGCTATTGCAGATTCAGAATGTTCGCGCAACAACAGATGGTAGTGCCATCTTCCTTTCATGGAATCCTCTGAATTCAAATCAGATGAAGGCATACAATATCTACTACGGAACAACATCTGGGAGGTATATTCAAAGAAAGACTATCGATAAGAGTGAGAATACTATTACTATCAGGTCGCTCTCTATTGGGACGCAATACTACCTTGCGGTAAGAGCTTTAAGCTCCGGCAATGAGGAAAGTGCCTTCTCAAAAGAAGTGTCTATTGTAGTTGGTAGCCCAGACTCTTCAAGTGCACCATTAGTGCTTGGTTCTGTACTCGGTTCAAATGCTCCGAGAAACCCTATTGATCCAGGAGAGACACCAGTAATGCCAGGAGAAACTGGTATTCCATCTCTACTCCTTCTTGCAGTAATCATTGCTGCAATTATCGGAACAGGGTTTGCATCTAAGCGTCAATTCGCAGTCACCCCATTTAACCCTCATGTCTAATCTTCATCCTCATTGGGAGTCTGAAGGTGCAGAGGTGCCTGTCAGTGTGAAGAACGCTATTCCTGAGCATGCCAAGACTGTTTCCAGACAGCCCGCTGCTATCGTTGGAATGGTTACAGTTTTGGCGATTGGATATATATTCTTTCAAGGAGTGGAATCGCTTACTGGACAAGTTTCTAGCGGAGACCAGCAGAAAAGTGTTTCAATTACTGAGGAAGGCCTATCACCAGTCACTTTGGAAGTAGAACATGGACAAACAATTGTGTGGACAAACAACCAGGCAATTCCACATATCTTAGAGTCCCAAGAGCTCTGTAGTGATACAGGGTACTGTCTTCAGACAAAAACACTCTTCCAAGGAGAAAGTGACAACTTTACTATCACTCTAGATATGCCAGCAGGGTCATATAACTACACATCTGCTACTTCATCTGACATTCAAGGGGTCATTGTCATTACTACAACCGCTGCTGATGATTTCCAAGATCTAACATCTTTGTTTGATACCGAGATTTTTGGCAACGAACAACAACAAGGAGGAAATGACGTTAACACGACAACTCCACCACCATCATCTCCTTTCGATACACCTGCGCCAACGCCAGTAGCTGCACCATCAGGTTCAAACATTCCACAGAACCCATACACAGCAGATAGTGTACGTATTCATCCGTTTGACGGTGATGGGAATCCTATTGAATCTGCGTTTGGAGATGCTCCAAATACTGCACCAGCACCGACATCATTCTCTAATAGTGGACCAACTCGACAACCAGAAACAGGAGCAGGAGGTATTGTATTTATGGTACTCGGAAGTATTGCAGCGTTGTGGTTTGCCACAAAGCATTGTTTTAATAAGACATACCAGTTTTAAAGATCTCCCTGTACAACAGTACAGACGTTATTTATACACTGGGCACTGCTTGGTAAACAACTAGCACAGAGTGTTGGCTCCTCCGTTGCGCAATCGTCTGCATATTGTAATACCTCTGTAGTGACTACTATAATTTGATCTTTCTGTACCGCCTTTCCACATGTGAGGTACGGGCTACAGCCACGTGTAAACACAGTACAATCTGCATCCTCTTCGCATGCGACGTTTTTATCGAACAGGACATCTATGCTCTTCTTTTTTTGTTCACATGCAGTGAGCCCCCCTTCGCAGTCTTCTGGACATGTTCCCCGACGTAACAATTCAGGACCGTTGTCCCCCAGCCTGTATTCATCACTTTCTCCAGCTGCACAAATTGCATCTCCACATACTGGCCCTCCAAGATCACAATCTTGCGGACAATATAGACTTGCCCCTGTTCTATCTGGGAATGCTGTTTCACCATCTTCACATGTGCCATTACCACAAATTGTTGTGGCTGCGCGCGGAATACATACTCCTGCACATGCCTGAATACATACAGCACCCTTTGGACAAGGATATCTACAATCACCTTGTTCAACAGAGCACACTTCGCTTTGAATACATTCAGCACTAGAGAAGCATTTCTTTTGCGTACACGCTCTCTCGGTACATGCAATACCAGCTTCTGTGCACGAGCAGATGTTACATCCGTCTGGTGCAGGGTATCTGTCTCCTATCTTATACCCACCACTACAGTGGATCTCTTCTTGGCAATCAAGCGTACAACCATCTCCATTTAATGAATTGCCGTCATCACATTCTTCTCCTACTTGCACAGAGCCATCACCACATGCACCAAGACCCAATTGCCCTCTAATCTGCGCTATCTGGTTTCGCATCAAGCTTACAGATTGCTGGTCATACCTGTCTAAGATAACTGCTACCTGACCACGTGTTACATAATCATGTGGGCCAAACCGACCAGAGTCATACCCCGTAATTGTCCCTTTTTTTGCAAATCTGTTTACTGAATCGTAAAAATAATCGTTTGGAACAACATCTGGGAAAATAAGTCCTCCAAACTGTTGCGCAACAACGCTACCAGAAAAAACTGTAACCATGCCTGCAACGAATGCTATTAAGAGTTTTGATTTGAACATGTGGTGTACTATACATCAGCAGTACCTGTATGAGAGATTGCGAAAAATCACTTTCAGTGTACACTACATAAAATGACTACTAATGAGAGCGTAAAGCAGCGGCTTGAAGAGCATAAAATTGAAGAACGGCACGGTTCTAAGCTTGGTCCGTTTATACAAGATATTGTGTATGGTGGGAACGATGGCATCGTTACGACATTTGCCGTGGTTGCAGGAACAGTAGGTGCAGACCTGCCTCATTACGTTGTTATTATTCTTGGCCTTGCCAATCTTGTTGCTGATGGAACCTCTATGGGAACTGGTTCGTATCTTGCTATTAAGTCTGAAATGGATCATTTTGAAAAACTGAGAAAAGAGGAGATGGATGAGATTGCAGAAATACCAGACATTGAAAAAGAGGAAGTACGTGAGGCGTACGAAAGAAAAGGGTTTACGGGGAAAGACTTGGATAGTGTTGTCGATATTATCACCAGTGATAAAGACGTCTGGGCAGATGTCATGATGGCTGAAGAGCATGGAATGATACGCGACTCGGGAGGGCACCCTGTTGTGCATGGACTAATGACGTTTTCTAGCTTTTTGGTATTTGGTTCTATTCCACTCCTTCCATACCTACTTCGTCTAGAAGCAGATAGCCGCTTTACCATTGCCATTTGGTCAACTTTCGGAGCACTAGCGATACTCGGGCTTACAAGAAGCATCGTGACAAAAGAACGCATCTTCCGTGGGCCTATCGAAATTGTTACCGTTGGGGCACTTGGCGCATTTGTTGCCTATGGTATTGGTGTACTTCTACGAGACATTGCGGACATCGCAATGTAGTATCTAGGCATGAATTTTGCCTCCCCATTAGACATTCTTCCAAAGAGATCCGTGCTGCTGAGCATCGTTGGACTCTTCTTTTTTATACTCCTGATTGTCTACGGGCCTTCGCTTTCTTTTGGGTTTGTACGATGGGATGACGGCATGCTTATCTACGAGAACCCTGCAATCAGAGGAATAACACTAAAAAACCTCTATACCGTCTTTACGACGTACGACCCTGAGCTTTACATTCCACTGAC
>Ga0302135_10000625_pt1 | contig 21282 bp, 22 predicted proteins | sample CBN3_surface_MG_FD_203119 | JGI IMG/M metagenome (GOLD analysis project Ga0302135, IMG submission 203119) | Marine microbial communities from Western Arctic Ocean, Canada - CBN3_32.1 | ecosystem: Environmental > Aquatic > Marine > Oceanic | place: Canada: Western Arctic Ocean | collected...
CTTCACCACCGCTGCCAGCTTGGGATGTCGTTTCATGACAGCATTCCACGGCCTCACAAGCCGTGTCAACGTGCAACCCGGAGAATGGGTGGCGGTTCACGGCTGCGGCGGAGTTGGCCTTTCTGTCACCCAGATCGCAAAGGCGCTCGGTGCAAAGGTTGTTGCGGTAGACCTCGACGACGAGAAACTCGCTCTTGCAGCTGAGCTAGGGGCAGACGTCATCGTGAACGGTGCTAACGAATCCCCGGTTAAGGCGATTCGCAAAGCCACCGAAGGTGGAGCTCACGTCTCCGTGGACGCGCTCGGAGCCGAAGTCACCGCAGGCAACTCCATCCGATGTCTGCGACGTCGTGGGCGACATCTCCAAATCGGCTTGGTCATAGGCGAAGGCCGGAACCTGCCCATACCGATGAGTCGCGTGATATCTCTCGAGCTTGAACTGTACGGGGGTCACGGAATGCCAGCCCGCCGCTACCCCGAACTGTTTGAGTTGGTCCTAAGCGGCGCAGTGGATCTCAACGCCATGGTTGGGCGACGAATCTCCCTCGAGGAGGCCCCAGCAGAGATCGCAGCGATGGGGGACTTCAGCCAGCGAGGACTCAGTGTCGTTGAGTTCTAGGCGCATCACGATCGCGGTTCTGGTTGGACTGCTCGCTTCAGCATGCACCGCTACTCCCGAACGAGTCCCAGAAGCAGCGCTCGCGGCAACTGTCGGGGTTGAGGCAGTTGGCTGTGAACCCACCACTGAACGGGGCACCGGAATACTGCTTCGAGACGGAATGGTGCTTACAGCCGCCCACATCATCGCCGGCACCGACGCCATCAGCGTGGTCTTCGAGGACGAGACTCTCCCCGCTCAGGTCGTTGCTTTCGACCCAGAGCAGGATCTCGCCGTGGTTCGGGTGAATACCACCAGGCCTGGCCTCGCCATTGGGGAGATCAACCCCGGTGAGCCCGCGTGGGTGATGGGCTTTGATCACTCCAACGATGCACCCGTACCTAAACCCGTGCAGGTCTTGCGACATCTCGCTGTGACCACCTCAGACATCTATCTGGAGGGATCCTTTGAGCGTCCAGTACTCGAACTGGGCGGGAAGTTAATTATCGGCGACTCAGGAGCGGCGCTCGTCAGCGAGAGCGGCGAAGTCGGAGGCATCATCTACGCGACTTCGCGAGATGAAGCCAACATCGGGTTCGCTCTTGATATCGCGGCGCTCATCTCACACCTCTCCACCGCGAAAGAACCGCTCGGCGAATGGGGACCTTGTCAGTAGCCTCAGAGCGCGAGCGGGCGCTCCGTCCTAAAGAACATGAAGAAGGAGAAGGTAGACACTGCACCGAGGAGATGCCAGATCGCGTGGGACTGGAGCAGAGCGTCTGGGTTGCAGAGTTCGTGGCCCGCGACTCCGGTGAGCCAGATCGCGTAAGCCGCCATGAAGGATGCGAACCCAATCCAGTACCACGGAGTGAACCGCCGGCGCCCTTGAGGCGGCGAATGACCGACCAGCCCGGGAAGCCAGAATAGGAAGATCCACCAATACTCGCCGAGGTTCGAAAAGATCTCAAGGGGCGAAATCTGAAACAACCACGCCACACCAAACCCAACGAATCCAGACCAGACACGGGCTCGCTGTGACCAAAACCGGTAGAGCACTTCAGAAATTACCCAAAGAGGGATGGAAACCTCGAACACGTCGAGTCCAATCCCCAAGTCTGGCCCAATGAACCAGTAGCCCGCCGCGTACCCCGCTAAGAGCAGACCGTAAACAACAAACAAACGGCGGGATCTCCAGCGGCCAAGGATCGAGAAGTTCACAAGCCACGGAATCAGGATATAGGCGACCATTGAAACGTTATCTAGCCAAGCTCCAAACAAGGTATGAGTCCCGTGCATGACCATCGATCCCGGACCGAGAAACACAGCAGCTGAGGCGAACAGGATCGCAAGGGGAGTGTTACCGATGAATTGGTTTCGCTTTGATGTCGCTCTGATTTCGTCACGAGCGAGTATGCCAAGCATCGCGAGCCCAGAGGCGGCGAAACCCAAGTTGCCCAGGGCATTCGACGGCTCCCGGAAGTACCCGCTTACTACGCGCTCACACCACCGGGACGCTACGCCGATAGCGCTCTCATTGGACGCCGCCGGACCCCAGCCGTTCCGCCCGAAGAACCAATAGGTGAGAGCAAACATCGCCAGCAGCCCGAGAGCAATCCGGAGCGGGCGAAGGGCGCGTTTCATGTCAATACGGTACCAACCCCACCCCCCAAGTGGTGCAGCCTCCAGTTGACATCCCACCGGGCTTGCAGCGTCGAGTACTCGCAACAGCGGTCGAGACCGCCCCCGGCTATTACGACATCACATACAGCGATGAGAAGATCTCACAGGAGGTAAAGCCACAAGAATTCCGTACTTCTGGCCAACCCACAGACCAGCAAGAGACTTTGGCAGGCAGCTACGATCAGCACCTTACTGTGCCGCCATCCCATTCAGAAACAAGTCTAAGTTCAACTCGCACCATCGTTGCCTGTAGTCAGCGTCCGAGATTATGTCCACGCCATAGACGCGCCTCACTTGCGGTGCAAAAGAAACCTGGTTGAGAATCCGATCGATGATGGCTCCTGTAGCCATCTCCGAGTCGAGTTGTTCTCGTACAAACCCGTCGCGCTTGGCTCGCTCAAGAAACTCGGTAAAGGCCTTGGAGTAGTCCAGAACCCCTTGGGTGTCTACTTCTTCGCGCACAACCACCAAAAGCAAAGCTCGGTTCTCGATATAAGCTTCAAGTGTTGTTTCGAGGAGCATCTGCATCCGCGATGCAAAATCCGCTTTGGATGCCGGCATCGTCTGGAACAGGCGTATGGGAATCGCAAATATTGAGACACTCAGCTGTTCTGCGATAGCGTCTAGCAAACCCTGTTTGCTTCCAAAGAAGTGGTGCACCATGTTTGGACTTGTGCCCGCGTCGGCACAAATTCTTCGGATGGATACACCAGCAAAGCCCTTCTCGGCGAAGAGCTTCGCACCGGATTCCAAAAGGCGTTCCTTGGTTGTTAGTGAGGCTGTCGTAGACATGCAACCATATCCTTGATTATTGGGGGTGTAACCCTCGCAACTATTTCACTGCATTGCCATTCTACAAATTGTCCAAACTGTAGCCGCCTGCACCTCAACGTCTGCCCCGCGTTGGGGCAGACGCGATCTTACTGAACCAGCCGCTCAACGATCTTGGCCGGGTGCTGTCGTACCGGCCAGAGTCGTCCGGTTGGGGCTACGCTCTATCTCTCCCTCCGAAGACCTCAATGAGCCCGCTGACTCCCTGCTGAAGTGCGCTCTGAAGCTGGGGGGCCACCGTCTCGACATCCGCATGGTCGAAGTAAAACTGCCAGCGTACTGTGGTGCCGCCAGTCTTGTTTGGCGCCATAACGACTAGTCCTAGGTGACCTGTGAGGCCCGTGGGATTGCCATCACGCAGTGAGTAGGCCAGCGCACGATTGGGTTCCCAGAGCCGAACATCTTCAAAGAGGGTCGAGTCGCCAATGCTGCAAGTTCGTACCGCACCAACCCCGTTCGCTGTAGCTGCACTGCTGTTGTCAACTGTGACTTTGTCGACAAAAGAGAGGTACGTTGGGAGCTTCTCATAGTCCGAGACCAGCGCCCACACCTTCTCCGGGGGGGCATTCAGCGAGAATGTTTGCTCTGCCCGAAGGGGAGCCCGAGTGAACTCCAGTGGGTCCACCTGGGGAAATATCGTGGAATCTCGCTTCGCAATCGTATTTGTCATTGTCTTCTCCTCTTGTGGATCTCGAGTAGTCGAGTTGGTATGCTTTATATATCATTTGGGACATAGAATGTAGCATACGATACAGGACTGTCAAGAGCTGAGCGTAGAGGTACCCAATCCTGAGGGAACCGTGGCGAAGGGTCGACCCTTGGCTACTCTGAGGGTTGATTGGTCATCGAACTCGGCGGATCCCGCCACCGCTCCACGAGACCCTGGCTTTAGGTCGATCGATCAACGGATCGTGAACCTCATCGGCGAGGTTGGCTTATTCCCAGGGGTCCAACTACGCGCGTTGCGTTCGACGCGTGGAACAAGGGCATGAACCCCTCGCATTCAACTCCCCTGATCGTTAGTCTCGAGGAGCGGGTGTGGGACGGCCCAAGATGGTTCTAATCATTGGCGCAACCTCTTCGTACTCAGGATATTTCTTGGTTGCCTTCTTCGAGTAGATCTCCTCGTCACCGAGGGTAACTTCGAAGACTCCTCCGCGTGAAGGGGCCAAGACAAGGTTCTCGATGTAGCGCTCGAACTCATCCAACAGTCGGCTTGCCATGCTCACGGCACGGGGCCCGTAGCCTCAAGAGGCGCAGTATTCCAACGTGATATTCATATCGCCACCTTACCCAAGCGACCACACTTCTGAAAGCTGCGATACTCCCACCATGCAAACTCTCTACCAAAGACCCATAGCCCTCCTTCTGCTTGTCCTCCTGGTCTTCAGCGCCTGTGCCAGAACTGGCACTGGGGTGATTCACGCGTCAGGAACCTCCCGCAACAGCCTCGATGACGGCGGAGAGTTCAATCAGGACGTCGAACTTTGGTACGAATCGGCCACCAGTTATCGGGCTATCGGCAGCGGCGACGAACTCTACGGGGTAGGTGTTATGTATATTCGTCAGGGAAATGAGCTGGCTGTCGCCTGCTACCTATCAGACGGCGAACTGTCGTTGAACGTTCAGCCGGTACTCACCGACCCCTTCCAAGTCTGGCATCCTGACACGCCGGCGCCCTCAGGCGGTCAAGTCATCACCCATGACAGCTACGACGACATAATCACCCACTTCGATCTATACGACGCAGCTGGAGAATGGTTCCTGACGCTCAACTACACCGATGTTGAGCGGCTTGGCGAGACCCCGCTGGGTACGATCGAAGAGCAACTCGCCGCCTTCGACGCCGACATCCCAGACTGCGGAGCCTAAGAGGTAGGCCCTGCCTGCGAAGGTCTTCTCCCGATGAGACGCAGCACCGCAAACTTACTGCTTCTCCTCGCCGGCGCTGTTTGGGGAATGGGGTTCGTCGCCCAGCAGACAGCGATGGAAAGCGTCGGGCCCATGCAGTTCATGACCCTCCGATTCGCCCTAGCAACCCCGGCTGTTGCCCTCTTCGCTCGGAGAGAGACCCGAAGGGGCGGCCGCGGTCTGCTGAGTCAGCGAGACCGCAGGCAGGTGATCGTTCTCGGGATCATGTTCTTCATCCCTATGGCACTGCAGCAGGTAGGTATCGGTGCAACAACGGTCACCAGTGCTGGGTTCCTGACGGGCCTCTACGTGGTGCTGGTGCCCTTTGTCGTGCTGTTCTTCGTCCGAGAGTCCCAGCACTGGGCCGTCTGGCCGATCGCTGGAGTGGCACTGGTCGGGATCTATCTGCTTGGCGACGGCGGATTCTCAGGTCTCACTTGGGGTGACTGGCTCATCCTGACCAGCGCCTTCTTCGCCGCCGGTCACATCGTCCTTCTGGGCCGGACAGTGCAACGCCTCGAGCGACCTATCTTCGTGGTAACCGGCCAATTCGCAGTCACAACAGTTCTGTCGCTAGCCGGATACCTCATCTTCGTCACGCTGCCGGTCACGAGTGCCTTGGAGCCCCTCTTCTCTCTGGACCGACTGCTAGCGGCAGCTCCACAAGTCCTGTACGGAGGACTCATCGCCGGAGGACTCGCGTTCACCCTCATGGCGATTGGTCAGCGCTACACGAAGGAGGCCCACGCGGCTGTGCTGCTGTCCTCTGAAGCGCTCTTCGCCGCGCTCTTCGGAGCCTGGCTCTTAGGAGACACCCTCACCACGCGCGGTTACGTCGGGGCAGCGTTGATCTTCGTCACAATCCTGATCGCGCAGGCAGTCCCGCTCCTGAAGGCCGAAAAATAACGCCCCAGCGACTCCTCTCCCAAAGGCGCGTATATGTGCTCACCAACCCTGGGTTGGGGGACACATATACGGGACTTTGGCTTAGTGCTCGAGGAAAATGTGTTTCTCGGCTCGTGCCTTCTCGACATCCACGAAAGAAAAGAGAATAAGACCGAGCACGAAGAACACGACGAGGGACGCTATGCCTGCTCGACCGCTTCCCCGTGTGTGGGTGAAGTAGGCAAAGATGATCGGACCGAAGATCGCAGAGAACTTAGAAATCACACTGTAGAACCCGTACATCTCCGCTGAGGCATCCTCAGGAATCATGGATCCGTAAAGGCTACGACTCAGCGCTTGCACGCCACCGAGAACCAGACCGATGAGCGCCCCGAGGGCGAGGAACTTGCCAGCATCTCCCGCCGGCATCCTATAGGCCAATGAGGCGGCGACGATCCACACGACCAGCGAGATTTGTAGAGCGCCCTTTGTGCTGACCCGACCGGCTAACCAGCCGAACAACAACGCTCCAAGGAACGCAACAAACTGCACGATCAGGATGGTCCCGATGATCGTCTCTAGATCCAACTCGAGAGTCCCTGAAGCGTATGCTCCCGACTGGGAGATGGTCGTCGATACAGCGTCGTTGTAAAGGATGAAGGAGATCAAGAACAGCAGTAGGTGGCGCGTCTTGGCGATCTTCTTGCCCGTAGCCCACGCTCTACTCATGCCGATCTTGGACATCGTCAGCGCTGTGTTCTGGACCCCTTCTGCGAGTTCCTCTGAAGATCCTGTCTCTGGAATCCGTTTGAAGGCGAAGACCGAGAAGGCAGCCCACCAGATGCCTGTTCCCAGAATCGTTAGTTGAGTAGCAAGAAGCGTCTCGATACCAATGGCATCAGCCGATAGCACCAGGCCTAGCGAGATGGCCAAATACAACCCGCCGCCCACGTAGCCGAGAGCGAAGCCCTTGGAACTGACCTTGTCAATCGTGTCTTCTGTGGTGAGATCGGGCAAGAACCCGTCATAAAAGACATTCGCTCCCACAAATCCGAACTGAGCGAACACGAACAGAATCATTGCGGGCACAACAGTTCCCGGCTGCATCAAGAACAGCGAAGCCGTGAACAGAGCTCCTCCGTAGGCGAAGACCCGTAAGAACCGCTTCTTGGAGGCTGAGAAGTCTGCAATCGAACCTAGGATCGGCATAAAGGCGAACAAGATGATGGCCGCACCGCCGGTCAAGAAGCCCCAGAGCGCCTCACCAGATATTCCGTTCCAGCCTTCTTCTGGAACGATCGTCCCTTCGAAGAACACCGGAAAGATCGCGGTCAGCATCACGGTGGCGAAGGCGGAGTTCGCCCAGTCGTACATGGCCCAACCAAAGATTGTTTTCTTATCGTTTTTCACAAAACCTCCCAACTAGCGACGATAGTTGGAAAGTCGGTGCCAGCGGGGGTTATCTGCTGGGTTTGTCTGAACTACTCAAACAGCACGGGACGAAAGAGGTCGTCGTGATGACGCACGGCAAAGCGGTCGGTCATTCCTGCGACGAAGTCAATCACGTTCTGCTGCACCGTGTCGCCCTTCCGGAGGAAGCCATCTGGGAGCTGTTCGGGGTTGTTGTCGTAGTAGTTGACGAGGTCACGAACGATCCGACGAACCCTCTCCTTTTGCGGGTGAACATCCCCCCGCAGATAGACCCGCTCGAACATGAACGCTCGCAGTTCGTGCATGGCCTCCAGCACGCTTGGCTCCATGACGATCCTGCCTTGGCGCGCAGACTCCTCTATCACGGCTCGGATCATGGTGCTGATCCAGTCACTTCCCGGCTCACCAAGGACGGAGATCGAAGAATCAGGTAGGAAATCCCGAGTGAGGACTCCGGCCCTAAGAGCGTCATCCACGTCATGAGTTAGATAAGCGATCCGGTCTGCAAATCGACACAGGAACCCCTCGGCGGTAGCCGGAGGCGGGTCAATTTTCCATGAGTGAGCCCGGATGCCATCAAGTACCTCGGCGGTCAGATTGAGCGGCTCCAACACACTCAAGAGTCGGACCCCGTGAGCCGAATGCAGCCACTCTTCACCCCCACCGATAAACTCAGAAAGCACGTCCTCGCCGGTATGCCCGAAGGGTGAATGGCCGGTATCGTGGCCGAGACAGATCGCTTCGGTGAGCGCTTCGTTGAGACCCAATCCTGCAGCTAGAGAAGTCCCGATCTGGGTGACCTGCAGGGTGTGAGTGAGACGAGTAACGAAGTGGTCACCGTCAGGATTCACGAACACCTGAGTCTTGTGCTTCAGACGCCGAAACGCCTTCGAGTGCAGTATCCGATCGCGGTCTCTCTCAAACGCTGTTCGAAACTCGTCAGGTTCCTCAGGCAACGCTCGGCCCCGCGTGTTTACCGAGAGCAGGGCACCGGGAGACAACGTGGAAGCCTCAGCGGCTTCTCGATCCTCGCGCCGACGAATGTTGAAGTTCTGCATCCCACCATTGTGCCGTGGTCCCTCTATCTAAGCCACCCCCGTTGAGATCGCCGGACTCCCCCTAGAGCGTCACCAGGCCCAAGGGCGCGGATATGTGTCCCCCGACCCTGAGTTGGTGCGCACATATAGGCGCCCTTGGAGGTTCGAGGTTCGGGGGGGGTCGGGGGGTGTTTGCCTATTGCTCTGGGGAGTGATCTGGGGGTGGTGCTGCCACTACGCAGAACTCGTTGCCTTCTACTTCTGGGCCTCCCAGAAGCCGGTGACAAGCCCTATGTCACACAGTCAGGAGTGAGGTACCAAGGTCCAGTTTCGTATCGCCTCAATCGTCGAAGATATCGGTCTCTGAGGGGCCAAAGATGGTCATCGCTTCGGCGATGGCGCCGGGTGGGTCGCTCCAATCTAGAGCGGCAATCTGAGCCGCGCTACGGCGCCCAAACATGACTCTGGCCGCCAGATATGCATCAATCTTCATCGTCGGACCCTCGCCCTCGACCATTACTTCCCCATCAACGATCAGCGTCGGCACGGTAAGATCGGTCTCCGCCAGCAGCCTAGGAACAGCTCGGACGGTCTTCATACAAAGCGTTGCCGCAGCGCCATCGCGGTTACCGGGAATCTTGAGAGCTCCACGGATATCTTGCTCGTGACACCAGATGTCCCTGACGGGAGCATCCGCCTGGCCAGCGTTGATCATTTCCTCAAGCACCCCCAGATAGCCATCCCACTCATCGAGAACAGTATTCAAATCCCTGCTCCGGCGAGTTGTGACATGCCCGTCCGTCCAGGCTGGGCCGGGGGAACCCTCGAACTTTCCGGTGGCGAACGAACGCGCTACACCCGTCAGATGTGAGGTGACGTCCATGACGTTCCATCCGGGCGTGGCTGGAACTGGGAGCGCTAGCTGCTCATCAGACAGCCCGGACAGAAGTTCAAGCAGTGACGCACGAGTCTCGGCGTACGCATCGAACTTGTTCACTTCTTGTTGTCGAACATCCGGTATCCGATCAACAGGAGGACCGCTAGACCGATCGACCAGAAGATTCCCCCAGTCTGCATTCCCAAGAACTCCCGACCGCTGTCTCCACCCAATAAGCCGCCAAGAAGGCCGGCAACGATTCCGAGGGCGGCAGTCATTCCCATACCGAGCTTGTCCTTCCCTGGAAGAATCGCACGCGCTATATATCCAACGATGAGGCCTACTAGGGCTGTCCAAATAATTCCCATGAATCTCTCCTCATAGCTACCAAGGGTTCACATTCTAAGACGAAGGCACCCACCAAGGGGTTACTCACCGGCCACTCCCTCGGCTCAGTAATGCCAAGTGGAGTAGCGTCCTTCCTGCAATGAAACGAACTTTCGCAGCAGCTGGACTCCTCGTCCTCGGTCTCATCCTTGGGTCAGCCCTCGGCGCGCTCGCCGGAAGGAACCTAGCACGAGAGGCCGAGGCGATTGACCAGACCTTCACCAGCTTTGCCCCCATCGACGTTGGAGCCGAGGAGACCGTTGCCACCATCGGAGCAACGCCGCTCCGAGATCGCTTGGACTTGGGAGACCTAACGGATGGTCTTATCATCGTCACCGACAGCTTGCAGGGATCGAACTCCGAGATCTGGCGATGGGATCCTCTATCTGGCTCTCCGGAAAGAATCCCGCATGAACTACCAGTGGACGCCTGGTGGTATGACGAGCGAACTGGAAGACTCCTAGGGACTCTCTCTGATCCCGCTACCCAAACCATCACTCTCATCAGCGGACCGATTGAGGGGCCTTTCGAAGAAGTAGCCAGTGGCATCTCCTCCATCTCCCCACCGCTCGACGAACTCCCGAGACCGTACGATGACGCCGCAAGCACCCTCTTCGGTGCACCTCTCACGGAACGCATCTATTCACAACAGCGAGAGGACGGGCTCTACTTTTGGAGCGCCGACTATTCCGGACCGACGTCGTTCAAGTCTGAGGAGATAGGCCCGTTCCAAATTCGTGGGTGGCCAGAGGGGATCCGAAAGGGAGCGTTCCCGGGAGGGGCTTACATTGCTGTTCTCACCAATGAAGGAACCACGGTGACGACATTCATCGAGGGAGAGATCCAACAACTCTCCTTTGACCGTGCCGTCTTCGCCAACATCGGCCCACCGGACTTCCTCGTTTTCCAAGCATTTGACGGCCTCCTCTACCTCAAGCTCTCAACGCAGGAGGTGACGGCCGTTGAAACCCTTATCGGATTCGAAGGTGGGTGTGCAGTCTTCGCATCTGATTCGAACTGGACAACCTGCCAGCTACTTGGCGGCGGTCCTGGCTTTCAGACGAGAAACCGCTTGGACGCCTCCGTTCTCGCCCCCGGAAGAATGATTGGCTTCCTCCCTGCCGACGGCCTCTCCTTTTCTCATCAGCCTGGCCTTCAAGTCATCGATCCCCACACTCTCGTTGCGCTGGACGAGAACGAGCCGACGTGGGTCGAGATCGGGTTCTTCGACTCCGCCATCTACGGGGTCTGGAGCGAACGATGAGTGATCTGAAGGAACTCCGCTTCGATACCTTTCAACTCGAGAACGACCATGACGACGTGCTGGCCACAGCCGAGCGTCCGCTCTGGAGCTGGGCCGTCATTGGAGCCCTCATCGGACTCCTCATCGGTGTGCTTGCGACCACCGAACTCACTGCGCCCCAACTGGTAGCCGACGAAGCGACGCCTCTCACCCTGCCCACAGACTGGCCAGACGAGTTTGCCGCTTCGCCATCGGTCGTCTTCGGCGCCCAGCCGGTTCGTCTCACGGTCGTGAAGGATGAGGGCGGAGTCCACTCCATGCATGTCTGGCTAACCCAAGCAGCCGAGGCGTTCGTCATCGACGGCATGCCTCTTGCTGCATCAACGCCCATCCCCGACGCGGCAAACAACCACTATCTCATTTCAGGGGAGCTCGGAGACGCTACAGCTCTATTCGCTGGGTGGGAGCAGTTCTCTACTGCTGCGGGTCGCATTCCAACTCTCATTTCCAGCAAGGCGTCCGGATTCGTCTGGCACGACTCGGTAGAGGGCTATTTCTCCTGGACAAACATCCTTGACGATGGAACAACAGAACTGGCGTCCAGATACATCACGGCACCCCCCATTCCGACCCTGACCATTGACGGCGAATGGTCGCTCGTTTGGACCGCGAAACAGCCCAGCAACCCCGGTACCACCAGCGTCATACATGTTCTCCAGGGCCTCGAAGAGTTGCTCATCCTCGACCAAGACGGTGTGGAGCTAGGTCGGGTAGGGATCCCAGCCAACTCGATCATCGAGGGCGTAGTCAGCGGAACCATTCTGGGGCACGATCTACGGGGCATTGACTTTGCAATCAATTTTGAAGGCACCCCCGTCGAACTCCCTGTCTGGCGAACCGTGCCTGGCAATCTTGTCACGGCTAATGGGGACGGGAGTTGGATTGCCACTTGGGACGGTGAGCAGGTTCAGATCGTCAACGTGGACAACACAATCTGGAGATCGATGGACGCGATCAGCCGACCGTACTGGAGTAACACAGGAAGATACCTTACGATCACGCAAGCAGATCAGGTCGTCATCTTCGACATCACTACAGCTGACTTCTCGATCATCAAACCCGAGGGTCTACTGGTGACCGCGTGGGTTAAAGACGCCTAGCTCCCGCTCAGTTGGCGTAGCTAATGCTCACAGCTGGCGACCAACGCTCCACCGTGCGCTGGTACCAATGTCCAGCATCAGCAAAGTCTCCGGCCCTGAGGGCCTCAACTGAGTTCCATATTTCTTCGGCTGTGTTGTCCAGAGCAAGATCAAGCGGGTTGAACAGGCCCGCAACACCAGCGTAATCCAGCTCCACCAGCCAGCTCGGATCGAACCGATCGAGCCAGTTGAACAAGCCCTCCATATCATCAGCTATCGGATCGAAGCCGACCTCACGAACCACTTCGATGGCATCGCTGAGGCGCTCCATACTCAGGCCTAAGATCGATCGGTAGCGAACAACTGTTTCTCCGTTGGTCTCGAGTAACTCACGATGGTCTGGGTCAAACAGCAAGAACCACCGCAGGGGTACGTGCCACTGAGCGCTGAGGATTTGGACTTCGAGCTCAGACTGGAGCTGGAGCATTGAAAGCTCGTCGGCTGCGCGGTCCGCAAGCTCGGCGCCAACGATCGAGGCGTCGCCGACCCCTGCGTAACCATTATGGAAAGCAAGGACGCCCTCCAGCATTCGGAGTCGCGGAGTGCGTGGACACAGGTAGCGTTCGTCGCCGTGGAACGCCTCTAACGCGTCCTCCCGAAGGGATCCGGCTACCAGACCGAACTGAGTCGAGACCCACCGATTGTCGGACGGCAGAGCGCGAGGCAAAGACAACAGACCGTCGCTCGCCTCGACGGCTGGCACGTACACACGAAGTTCAGATGCACCCATACCCAGAAGGCTACTCCCAACGCCGCTGTTGTGCGCGAGGAAACACCGGACCCCCCAAGAGCGGACTAGAGCTAGAGCAACCCCGGCGCATCTCGAGACTTGTAGGTCTCGGGTTGCCCCATCCGAGTTCCTTCGGAGCCCACCTTCGTCGAAATCGGGGAAGGAAGCGCACTTGACCTAGCGGCCAGCTAAACCTTCTTTACGAACTCGGCTTTCAGCAGGATTGCGAAGCCTTCTACCTTGCAGTCGATCTCGTGATCGCCGTCGATCAGCCGGATTCCGCGGACTTTCGTGCCGACCTTGACTCTCTTAGAGCTGCCCTTGACCTTCAGGTCCTTGATCAACGCCACCGTATCGCCGTCGGCGAGCAGATTCCCGTTGGCGTCAAGCACCTTCCGTTGGGGGTCGCCGTCACCTTCGGGAACGAACTCATGCCCACAAGTCAGGCACTCCAAGCCCTCGGAGGCCTTGGCAAGATCGGTCATCGTACAAATCGGGCAACCTAGTCCTGTCTCCATACGACAAGGTTACCCAAGCCCACAACAATCACAGAACGGGCGTCCAAGGCAGGCTTCCGCCGGTGCATCAGCTAACCCCACCGGGCTGAACTTGGACTTGAACTTAAGACTTAGATCTCTTAGCTTCTCGAGACTGGTGGTTCACTCGGCTTGCCCCATCCAAGCTCCTTCGGAGCCCACCTTCGCCGCAATCTGGGAGGAAAGCGCGCGGAGTTGATTGTTCTGGTTCTAGTTCTAGTCCTAGTTCTGGTTGCGACAACAACCGCGTGGCCGTATAGTGCTGCCATGAGCAACCATCAGGAGCTTCTACTTACTTAGCGGCGAGCGCACGTCACGCACTCGCCCAGCCTCCTATGCCCCAACGGGTAAGGAGGCTTTTTCGTATCTGAACCAACCAGCAGATCAACACCGACCAGAGGAACACCAACCATGTCACCCCAAGCTTCCAACCAGCAGAGGATGCCGTTCGAGAAGTACCGAACCTTCACCCCCATTGGGCTAACTGACCGCACTTGGCCATCGAAGACCATTGATAAGGCCCCTATCTGGTGTTCGGTAGATCTACGCGATGGCAACCAAGCGCTGGTCAACCCCATGAACCATGACCGGAAGAAGCGGATGTGGGAGATGCTCATCCACATGGGGTTCACGGAGATCGAGATTGGGTTTCCTGCGGCAAGCCAAACCGACTTCGACTTCGCTCGCTGGCTGGTTGAGGGAGACAACATCCCGGAGGATGTGACCATTCAGGTACTTACCCAGGCCCGCCCAGAACTCATTGAACGGACCTACGAGGCCATTGCCGGCGCACCAACAGCGCTCGTCCACCTTTACAACTCCACGAACAAACTCCAACGAGAGGTGGTGTTCGGCACTGACATTCAGGGCGTCATAGACATCGCTGTTGTAGGTGCCGAAACTTGTCTCAAGTTCGAAGCACAAATGGGCAGCGACACGAGGGTGCGCTACCAGTACTCCCCTGAGTCGTTCTCACAGACTGAGCTCCCCGTCGCCCTTGAGGTCTGCCACGCCGTCATGGATGTTTGGAATCCGACCCCAGAGAACCCCGTCATCTTGAATCTTCCTGCGACGGTGGAAAGCGCTACGCCGAACATCTTCGCCGATCAAGTGGAGTGGATATGCCGCAACATCAGCGACCGAGATTCCGTGATTGTGTCGCTCCACCCTCACAACGACAGGGGCACAGCGGTTGCAGCCGCGGAACTAGGCCTCATGGCAGGTGCCGATCGTATTGAGGGCACTTTGTTTGGCAACGGTGAGCGGACTGGAAACGTCGACATCATCAGTCTCGCCCTCAATCAGTTCAGCCAAGGAGTGGACCCCCAACTCGACATCAGTCAGATCGACGAGATTGTCAAAGCCGTCCAGTACTGCAACGAGCTGCCTGTGCATCCTCGGCACCCGTACGGCGGCGACCTCGTGTACACCGCCTTCTCAGGATCCCATCAGGACGCGATCAAAAAGGGGATGGCAGCGCTGCCTCAAGACTACGACCAGTGGGCCGTTCCCTACCTTCCCATCGATCCTCATCATGTTGGGCGAACGTACGAAGCGGTGGTTCGGGTTAACAGCCAATCAGGCAAAGGTGGGGTCAGCTACCTCCTCCAGGAGGACTACGGCATGGATCTTCCTCGCGGGTGCCAGGTGGAGTTCACCAACAAAATCCAGACCATCACGGACAACACCAGCACCGAGATCAGCTCATTCGAGATCTGGCGAGAGTTCCAAGATCGATACCTCAACAGCTCACACCCACTCGAGTTGGTCAGTCTTCGAGTACAAACCGATAGTACAGAGGACACCTCGGCAAAGATCGCTGCCACCGTTCGCACCAAGGGAGCCGAGGAAGAGATCAGAGGCGAAGGAAACGGACCAATCAACGCCTTCCTTGAGGCGCTGCGTAGCGAGCTGGGGATCAAAGTCTTTCTCACCGCTTATGAGGAACATGCGATCTCCAAGGGGTCTGATTCTCAGGCGGCAGCGTACGTTGAGATCGAGCGCCCGGACGGTGAACGCAACTGGGGTGTGGGTATCCACAACTCGATAGTGACGGCGTCGCTGCGAGCAGTAGTGTCTGCGGTCAACGTGGCAGCGGGAGAAACCAGCCTCAGCTGACAAGTCCGGCCTCGATCTTTTTCTAACGTTTCACGGGCATACTGCCGATAGCCTCTCAGGGTGAGGAAAAAGGAACTCGTGGACCATCACAGAGAAGAAATCTTGGAGCGCGGCGGTGAACGCGCCACAAAAGAAGTCATTCACGGCTTAGGGTGGGTAGCTACGGCCGTCGTCCTTCGGCTCGTGGTTTCCACCATGATGGATCCCGGCCCAACTATGAACGCATTCCTATGGGCGCCTGTAGCCCTGGGAGCCTTCATGACCGCACGGGGTGCGTTCGCTCACGTCTATATCTGGAATCGCACCAACCAGCTGGTCGATAAGGCCACGACTGACCTAGAAATCCTAGAGAACCAGCCCTAAAACGAAGTCCAGGACACGGTCATAGACCGGCTGCGGACGAGGCCAATCTGTGTGACTCCCTTCAAAGAAGATAAGTTCCTTGGGAGAGCCAAACGCGTCGAAGAGATTTAACGCTGAACGCCTAGAGAAGTGTTCGTCCTGATGGGCATTGACCATCAATATCGGACGACCCTTGGTTCCCCCTGCGTAGGTGGCTGGGTCCAGCGATTTGATCTGCTCCACGAGGGGAGCTGGCATGCTCGGATGAGCCGCCAGCATCTCCTTCATCCGTGACCCACCAACTGCAAAGCACGCACCTTGGACTCGATTGTCCAAAGCGAAGAACGGCACGCCGAGTATGGTGCTCATTGAGAAGCCCAGAAACGCGATCGGGAGCTCGGCCGACTCGGGCCGTGCACGGATGAAGTCGACGCACCGCGAAAAGTCCCCCATCGCCTGAGTGACTCCAGCTGGGCTCATCGCCAGCGCATAGTCCGGGTCTGGGCCGGCGCGATCACCGTGGAACGGAAGATCCGGGACGAAGGCCTGCACCCCACTCTGTGTCCACCGTCGCGCCGCTCCCTTGATGTATGGGGCTGTCTTGGAACCGAAGACGCCGTGCCCGCCCAGCAGCGCCACCTTTGGCTCGACATCCTCCGCTCGGTTGAGGGCGATCGGGACCTCATCACCGTTGACGCCAGTAATCACCCACGTTTCAGTGGTCCACGGACCATCCACTCTCTCATCGACCTTTCGAGGACTAAGAGGGGCATCAGAGGTAGGAATCGTCAAGCGAAAGGACATCAGAGAAGCCTAGGAGAACCTCGTCGCTCGCTCGCAAACCATCAAAACTCCTCCAAGTCAGTCCCACTCCACCGCTACCATCGACCCCTATGGACCCACTGGTCAGTGCCTCGAACCTAACCAAGCGATTCGGCGACTTCACCGCCGTCGACGAGATCGATTTCCAGATATCCAAGGGGGAGGTATTCGGCTTCCTTGGCCCGAACGGAGCAGGAAAGTCATCCACCATGCGAATGATTGGAGCAGTGTCTCCGTTGACATCGGGGAGCCTCTCGGTCTTCGGGCTGGATCCGGCCCGAGACGGCGCCAAGATTCGTGCACGTCTTGGTGTCGTGCCCCAAGAGAACATGCTTGACGAGGAGTTGCGAGTGGCAGATAACCTCTACATCTACGGTCGGTACTTCGACATGTCCCGTCGTGAGCTCAGACAGAAGATTCCTGAGCTTCTGGAGTTCTCTCAGCTGCTGGAGAAGCGGGATGCGAAGGTAGACACCCTTTCCGGCGGGATGAAGCGGAGACTCTCTATCGCTCGATCACTCATCAACACACCCGAGTTGGTCCTACTGGATGAGCCAACCACGGGCCTCGATCCCCAAGCACGCCATGTTCTGTGGGAGAAGCTTTACGAGCTGAAATCCCAGGGAGCCACGCTCGTCATTACCACCCACTACATGGACGAAGCAGAGCAACTTTGCGACCGTCTTGTGGTGATGGACAACGGGAAGATCGTCGCCGAAGGCTCACCCCAAGGGCTCATCAGGGAACACGCCACCAAGGAAGTTCTTGAGGTACGTTTCCGAGATGGCGATCGTAAAGCCGCATCGCAGTTGCTTGACCAGGTCTCCGTCCGCACAGACGATCTAGCGGATCGCACACTTCTCCACGTCGACAACGCTGACGCGGCTCTGTCCACCCTTGCCGATGCCGGCTACCTGCCGCTCACCTCTCTCCCACGAAGATCATCTCTCGAAGACGTATTCCTCCGCCTCACCGGCCGAACGTTGAACGATTAATGGCTGTTCCGGCGTCAATACGGTTCATGGAAGCTCAACTCCTCGCCTACAAGCGGGTGTGGAAGGGGTCTTTGTTCACGTCCTTCATAAGCCCAACTCTGTACCTGCTGGCGATGGGCGTCGGCTTGGGATCGTTGGTCGACGGCGGCGGAAACTCGCCCGCGTTCGGCGAACTTTCTTACCTGCAGTGGCTGGCACCGGGTCTGGTTGCTGCTACCGCCATGCAGACTTCGGCGGGTGAAGCGTCGTTCCCTGTCATGGCTGGCATCAAGTGGAGGAAGACTTACCAAGTAGCCCTCAACTCCCCGCTCAGTCCTGTGAACCTCGTTTCTGGGTTATTGGCCTGGGTTGTGATTCGGCTCCTCACCGTCACCGTGGTTTTTGCGGGTATTGCATCCCTCTTCGGGGCCTTCACGCTTTCTGCGGCTTTCATGACAATCCTCGCCGCTTTGCTGACAGGGATAGCGTTCGCTGCCCTCATCCTTGCCTTCACCTCCAGGCTCGAGGACGACACAGGGCTCTCCATGCTGTTTCGATTCGGTATCGTCCCTCTCTTCCTCTTTTCAGGGACGTTCTTCCCCATCAGTCAGCTTCCCGCAGCGGTGCGGCCCATCGCTTACGGGACGCCGCTCTGGCACGGGGTGGAACTAGCCCGTAGCTGGGCGATAGACGTCCCCACCACCTTTCCCGTCTGGGTTCATATCACCGTGTTAGCGGGATTCACGGTCCTCGGGTTGTTACTCGCCCGTTGGGGATTCCATAAGAGACTTATTACATGACAGCACAAACACCTTTACTAACCAGGTTGGCACCTCCAGCAGTTCGTCCCAGCCATCGAGTGCAGTACCTCCTCGAGCGTAACTGGATGGCGTTCAAGTCCTTCTGGTGGGTGATCATCGCCGGTTTCTTTGAGCCCATCTTCTATCTGTTTTCCATCGGCATTGGTATCGGCGCTCTGATTGGTGACATTCAACTCTCCAACGGTGACCTCGTCCCGTACGCTGCCTTCGTCGCTCCGGCGATGCTCGCTGCCTCGGCTATGAACGGCGCGGTGTACGAATCTACCTTCAACATCTTCTTCAAACTCAGGTACGGGAACGTGTACACAGCGGCCTTAGCGACGCCCGTGGGTCCGGGCGATATTGCGGTGTCTGAGATCGTATGGTCGCTGTCTCGTGGTGCCATCTACTCGGGGGCGTTTCTCGCTGTGATGGGATTCATGGGACTGGCCACTTCGTGGTGGGCCCTCTTGGCGTTACCGGTTGCGATTCTCATCGGCTTCGCTTTCGCCGCCGTGGGGATGGCAGCCACCACCTTCATGAACTCGTGGCAAGACTTCGACAAGATTCAACTCGTCATCATGCCGCTCTTCCTGTTCTCCGGCACGTTCTATCCGCTCGACGTGTACCCGCCAATCATGCAACAATTCGCCAAGATCAGCCCGCTCTATCACGGCGTTGAACTCGTACGGGCATTCACCCTCGGCAACGTCAGTCCCGACCTCTGGCCGCATGTCCTCTTCCTTATGATCATGGGGATCCTCGGTTTTTTAGTCGTAGGCCGCCGCTTGGAGCGCCTTCTACTCAAGTAGAGGAAACGAACCGGCTTCACGGTCTGATCGGGCCTCGGTTATCCTTTCGTCCATGTCAGTTCTGTCGCATCTCACTGGGATCTTCTCGCCGGTATTCGAGTCACTGGACTTGCCAGCCGAGCTTGGGGCTGTGACACCGTCCAACCGTCCAGAACTAGGGCAGTTCCAGTGCAACGGAGCACTTCCCGCCGCCAAGATTGCCGGTCGTAATCCACGAGAGATCGCTCAGCAGGTTGTGGACGCGGTAGCCGACAATCCAGCCTTTGAGAGTCTCGAGCTAGCCGGACCAGGCTTCATCAACATCACGCTGGCTGACGCGTATCTAGGAGACACGATCAGGAGCCTCGCCGGAGACTCCCAGCACGGAGCGCTCCGGAGTGAATCCAAACGAGTCCTCGTCGACTTCGGTGGGCCCAACGTGGCCAAGGCAATGCACGCCGGCCATCTCCGGTCGACGGTGATCGGGGACAGCCTCCAGCGAATTGGTCGATTCATCGGCCATGACATCGTATCTGACATTCACTTCGGCGACTGGGGCACGCAGATGGGGAAACTCATCATGGAGATGGAGCGACTTCAACCTGAACTTCCGTACTTTGATGAAACCGCTGTGGAGTTCCCTTCCATGCCTCCAGCAACCCTCGATGATCTGCAGATTATGTACCCCGCGGCAGACGCCCGCTGCAGTGAGGATCCAGACGAACTCAAGAAAGCACAGCAAGCAACGAAGGAACTTCAAGACGGGCGCCTCGGCTATCGGGCGCTCTGGAAGCACTTTGCGACCGTCTCTCAAGATTCACAGAAGCGCGACTTCGACGACCTCGGGGTGGTGTTTGACCTCTGGCACGGTGAATCAACAGTGGCGGATCGAGTACAGCCTTTGGTTGATCGACTCACCGCGTCCGGAGTAGCTGTCCGCGATCAAGGTGCGTTGGTGATCCACGTTGCCCAAGAGTCGGACAAAGCCGACATCCCTCCTCTCCTGCTGGAGAAGTCCGACGGGGCAGCCATGTATGGCACCACTGACATCGCCACCTTGGAGGAACGCATCCAAGATATCAAGGCCGAAGAAATATTGTACGTGGTGGACGAACGTCAGGCGCTCCACTTCGTACAAGTGTTCAGAGCCGCAGCACTTGGTGGCGTCACATCCGACGAAATCATCGAGCACATCGGGTTCGGCACCATGAACGGAACCGACGCGAAGCCATTCAAGACTCGCTCGGGAGGGGTACTCCGGCTGAGAGACCTCATCAATATGATGACCGAAGTCGCTGCTGTCAGGGTAGAGACAACCCTTGCAGCCGACCTACCCGCTGATAGAAAGGCCGCGGTAGCACGCCAAATCGGTCTGGCAGCACTCAAGTTCGGCGACCTCATCAACCATCGGTCGTCAAACTACATATTCGATCTTGACCGTTTCATGGCGTTTGAAGGCAAGACTGGGCCTTACCTCCAATACTCCGCTGTACGAATGGCGTCGATTCTCCGCAGGGCGGCAGACCAAGGTTTGGCTCCCGGCAAACTCCTCGATCCAATTGTTGAGCAGGAACGCGCCCTAATCCTGAAACTCGCTTCACTTCCTGAGGTGGTGCAACGCGCCTGGGACCTTCGGGCACCCAACTCAGTGTCCGAGCTGGCATTTGAACTTGCACAGACCTTCAACCGCTTCTTCGAGGCCTGTCACATCCTCAGCGAACCCGATGCCGCCCGCCAAGCTTCTTGGCTAGAACTGGTCGAAGTGACCCGAGGAACCCTGACCACCCTCCTAGGGCTGTTAGGCATCGAAGTCCCGGAGCGCATGTAATGCCCCACGCACAGACCCCAACGCGCCACAGTCGACACCAAGATCAGCAAACCACCCCTCAAGAGCGCGTATATGTGTCCCCCAACCCTGGGTTGGTGAGCACATATAGGCGCTCTTTGGAGGGGACATGAGTAGGTACCTTGATGTAGTGCGGGATCGGGTGGTGGTCTTCGACGGTGCTTCGGGCACCTGGCTTCAGAGCGAGAACCTGACCGACGACGACTTCGGCGGTCCGGAGCTTGCTGGCTGCAACGAGATTTTG
>Ga0302135_10000626_pt1 | contig 21233 bp, 19 predicted proteins | sample CBN3_surface_MG_FD_203119 | JGI IMG/M metagenome (GOLD analysis project Ga0302135, IMG submission 203119) | Marine microbial communities from Western Arctic Ocean, Canada - CBN3_32.1 | ecosystem: Environmental > Aquatic > Marine > Oceanic | place: Canada: Western Arctic Ocean | collected...
GATGGTGGTGGCCACCAGTACGTCGTACTCACCGCGCCAAAAGTCGAGCATCGTCTGCTCAAGCCGGCCCTCCGACATCTTGCCGTGTGCCACAGCGAATCTCGCGTGAGGTACCAACTCTCGAAGGTTGGCGACCGCCATATCAATCGACCGGACCCGGTTGTGCACGTAAAAGACCTGTCCCTCTCGGAGCATCTCTCTCCGAATTGCCGCAGCTACCGAACGCTCCTCATAGGGTCCAACGTAGGTAAGGATTGGTCGACGCTCTCCTGGTGCCGTCTTCAGCTGACTGACGTCCCGGATGCCGGTGAGCGCCATTTCCAGGGTTCGAGGTATCGGGGTGGCAGTGAGCGTCAGGACGTCAACACCGACGGACGCTCGGCGAATGGAATCTTTGGCTGCCACTCCGAACCGCTGTTCCTCGTCAATGACCAGCAGACCCAGATTCTTAAAGGACACCGATTCTCCGAGCAGCGCATGGGTGCCGATAACGAGATCCACCTCGCCGGTTTGGAGCTTCTCGATGACCTCGCGTCGCCCTTTAGCCGTGAGAAAACGGGAGAGCATCGCTACTTCGATCGGGTATCCCTCGAGCCGATCCGAGAACGTCTGAAAGTGCTGCTGGGCCAGCAGAGTGGTAGGGCACAGCACGGCCACTTGCTTGCCCCCCATGACCGCTTTGAAAGCGCCACGTATCGCAACTTCGGTCTTTCCAAATCCAACATCGCCAAATATCAACCGATCCATGGGGCGCAGGCCCTCCATGTCACGTTTCATCTGTTCGATAGCTATGAGTTGGTCCGGCGTCTCCTCAAACGGGAAGCTCCCTTCCATCTCCTGCTGCCACGGCGTATCCGACGCGAAGGCGTGCCCAGAGACCAACGATCGCTCGCGATGTAGAGATACAACGTGTTCGGCAACGGCGGCAACAGCTTGGCGAACCTTACCGCGGGTCCTGGCCCAGTCGGAACCACCCATGCGGCTAAGCCTCGGTGCCTCACCTCCTGAGTACTTCTGGACGGCAGCCAGCTGATCGGTTGGCACGTACAAACGGTCCTCACCGGCGTACGCAACGATCAGATAATCCCGTTCGACCCCAGCGATGGTTCGCGTGACGAGGCCGTCGAATCGACCAATACCGTGTCGGTGGTGCACCACATAGTCACCAATTGTCAGATCTCGAAACCCCGCTGTTGTGTCGCGAGCGCGCGGGACCGTCGTTCGATGAGCCCGACGGCGACCAGCAATGGCTTGCTCTCCCAGTACAGCCACTTTCGCTGCACCAAACACGAAACCGTGATGAATCCCTCTCCCGATAAGAGCGTTCTCACGTCCAGAAACGTCCTCCTTTTCAGTCAGCGCAAACCCGGCGGCTGATAGCTGGCGGCCGACTCGAGACGCGGCAGCCTGCCCGTCCATGGCTAGGACCAACTGTGTCCCATTGGCAACCAAGGCCCCTAGTGCGGGGACGAGCGATTCTGCGTGTCCAGGTTCGGCGTCGAGGGCACCCACCTTCAGCACCAAGTCAGAAGGCGACGCGGCCAACGGCGGAGCGTGAAGCACATCGGCGCCCGACAGGATCGCCTCCAGATCAAGGTAGAGCGGTGGCGTCGTGTCAGCTGACGGGGCTCCTTGACCCCAGGTGGGGGCCAAAGCCTCTGCCAGATCGGCCTCCTCATCCTGAAGATTCATCGATCGAGCCTGACACTGCACTGGGTCGAATAAGACCGCTCTGAAGTTTCCCTCGGAGAGGATCGAACGCTGCGGGACGAGCCAGGGCATCCATGACTCCATTCCTGCGAACCCAATGCCTTCCGACAGCCGATCCCAGGTCGCTTGCGCCCACAGGTAGGTGCCTGCTAACTCCTTCGCCCTAGCCCTCGTCACCTCGTCAGATCGAAACTCACGAGCGGGGAACACTGCCACCGACTCAAGCTTGTCTTCGGATCGTTGAGAACTGGGATTCAGTCCCCGCAACGACTCAATCTCATCACCCCAGAACTCGGCTCGAAACGGTCTCTCGGCTGCGGCGGGATAGACGTCAATAATGCCACCTCTAACTGAAAACTCTCCCCGGCCTTCCACGCGATGGACTCGATCGTATCCCGAGCCTGCCAACGTGTCCACGACGTCCGTGAAACCCTGCGTCGCGCCCACTTCGAGTAAGAGCGGCGCCACAGGGCTGGGAGACACCACTTGTGTTGCCGCTCTTACTGAGGTGACAATGACGGTCCCCTTGGCGCCCTGCTGCAGCTTGAACCGGGCGTGGACGCGGGCAGCCATCGTCGATAGGTTGGGTGAGATGTGTTCAAACGGCAGTGTCTCCCAAGCCGGAAGCAGGGCGCTGGTTTCAACGAAGAGCGCTAAATCGTCTGCGAGTTCCTCGGCCTCTCGCTCGGTAGCAACCACTGCAACGATTGGCGTGGCGACTCGCTTGGCCAAGCCCGCCAAGAAGAAGGCTCGAAGCGCCTGAGGTACAACTACGCGGGTGTCCAAGCTCGGAAGGAGCGAGGGCGTCCAGCGATCGACGAGAGGGGCGAGGGGAGCGCTCATGAGGGATCAATCGTAGCCAACTCGAACCAGCTCTCTGTCGCTCTGCGAGCAGCGAGTCGCCCTAGCGCAGGCGTGGCTTCGCCTTCAGGAACGGCTTCAGATACCCCCATCCAGACCACAAGGTCACCAGCACAGCTAACCACATTGCCCACTCGTCAAGGAACAGGCCACCCAAGCGCTCCCCGTCCCTCAGCAGGGCCAGAAGGATCGCTAGGAACTGGAGGTTCGCTTTCACCTTTCCTGCCTTTGAAGGCGGCATGACAGCACCGTTCATTGCTCCGAGCCCTCGAAGGGTGACCACAGCAAATTCTCGCCCAAGGATGATGAATACAGCCCAGACCGAAACTCTATCGATCATCAACAGACCCAACAAGGCTCCCGAGACCAACAGCTTGTCAGCAGTCCCATCGAGAAAGACCCCCATCTCGCTCGCTAGATTCCACTTGCGAGCGACCCATCCATCTAGAAAGTCGCTCGCCGCGGCAACACCAAACACCACAGCGGCGATCGCGAGGGCTCCCTCGCCACCAGATTCGATCGTCAACCAGATGACCAGCGGAGCGAGCACAATTCTGGTGATAGCGAGGAGATTAGGAAGGGACGACATTGGTTCGGATGATAGGGGTAAGGGCGCAGTTTGTGTCGGTCGCGACTACAACCCCGCCGGCTCCTCTTGAGCTTCTACGGCACGCTTCACAGCCTTGTGCGATCGCGTATCTCGCCAAAGCATGGCACTACACCCAGTCCAACGCCCGGGTTACAGCCTTTTGCCAACTCGCGAAGAGTTCCTCTCGATGGTATTGGGCCATGTTCGGCGTCCACGTCTTGTCGACCGCCCACTGCAATCTCACCTCTCCGAGTGATTCCCAGAAACCGACGGCTAACCCGGCGACGTAGGCGGCTCCTAAGGCGGTTGTCTCAACAATCCGCGGGCGTACTACCGGAAGGTCGATGATATCTGCCTGGAACTGCATCAACAGCTCATTTGCAGTCATCCCACCGTCTGCCTTCAGCATCGTCAGGTGGGTGGCTCCATCGGCTCGCATGGCGTCCAGCACTTCCTTCACTTGGAACGCGACCGCCTCGAGTGAAGCGCGAGCAATATGAGCTCGGTTCGCGAACCTCGTGAGGCCCACGATCACGCCACGAGCATCATCTCGCCAGTGCGGAGCAAACAGTCCACTAAAGGCTGGGACTACGTAGACGCCACCGTTGTCCGCAACCGAATGAGCCAGTCCTTCGACTTCGCCGGCAGAGTTGATAATGCCCAAATTGTCGCGAAGCCACTGGATGAGGGCACCCGCGATCGCCACAGATCCTTCTAACGCGTACACGGCGGGTTCATTCCCCAACCTGTAGGCGACGGTGGTTAAGAGGCCAGAGGACGACGACACGATCTCTGTGCCTGTATTCAGAAGCATGAAACAGCCCGTTCCATAGGTGTTCTTCGCCTCACCAGGCTCAGTACAGGCTTGACCGAACAATGCCGCCTGCTGATCCCCAAGGATCCCTGCGAGCGGTACACCCTCAAGAACACCAAGACAGCTCCCGTACACCTCGGAACTCGAAACAATCCTCGGCAGCGCCTCTATTGGCACCCCTAACGCTTCGCACAGGTCAGGGTCCCATTCAAGGGTCTCGATGTTCATCAGCATGGTCCGAGACGCGTTCGTGACATCGGTGATGTGAAGTCCAGTGAGGTGGAACGCTACCCACGAGTCGATGGTCCCCACAGCGAGGTTCCCGGCGTCCGAGAGTCGCTTCGCCTCCGGCCAGTGATCGAGAGCCCAACGCATCTTGGGCCCGGCGAAGTACGTTGCCAGCGGCAGCCCACATACGTCGCGGAACCGATCTGGGCCGAAGTACCCCCCTAATTCCTTGACAAGATCCGCAGTACGAACATCCTGCCAGACGATGGCGTTGCCGACAGGCTCACCCGTGGTCTTGTTCCAAAGGACAGTCGTCTCACGTTGGTTGGTGATTCCCACCGCTGCGATATCAGCTGCAGAAGCCCCTGCAGCTTTCAACGCTTCAATAATCACCTCGTCAGTTCGCACCAGGATCTCCGCCGGATCGTGTTCTACCCAGCCTGGTTGCGGGAATATCTGCTCATGCTCCTTCTGACCTACAGCAACGACCTCTCCAGCATGGTCAAACAAAATGCAACGCGTGGAGGTAGTTCCTTGGTCGATGGAGGCGATGTACATAGAAGAGAGACTAGAGCAAGAACAAGAGCCGAACCCGATGGGAAGCTAGCGCGAGATCTAGAGCTGACCCCGCATGAAGGGTTCGGTTGTAGCGGTAGTTGTGTTTGGGGTAGCTCTAGCTCCAGCCTTAGTTAGAAGCTGAGCTCAGCGGCGGTTTCCCGTGCCCTTTCTGGGGCCTCTAGCCAGCGCTCCACTACGTCTGCGCAGCGTTGCACCATGACATCGGCGTCTGGGCGTTCCCTCTTGGTGAACTTGGACAACACGTGGGCGGCGGCGTCCCGCTGGCTAGGAGGTCTCCCTACACCAACCTTCAGACGCCAGAATTCACGGGTTCCAAGCGCCTGCTCAATGGAACGGATACCGTTGTGGCCACCGGTGCCACGGTCAAACGCAACTCGCAGCTTGCCGAACGGCATGTCAATGTCGTCGTACGTGACGAGCAGTTGGTCAGCCGGTTCCTTGAAGTAAGAAAGTATCGACTGAACCGACGGACCTGAGAGATTCATAGAAGAGTTCGGCAGTCCCAGAATGACTGCCACACCATCGATTTTGGTGGTCGCGATCTGCGCTTTGACCTTGGACGGTGCACGCTCAAACGGCACCAGCCAATGCTTGCAGAGGGCCTCAATGACCTCGGCACCGACGTTGTGACGGGTCCCGCGGTATCGAGGCTCTGGGTTCCAGAGACCAACCACCACAGGCATCGGCTACTCCTCGGTTTCGGTCGCCTCTTCGGCTTCTTCGCCTTCTAGCAACTCTTCGTCCTCGTCGAGTTCCTCTTCTTCCTCGTCGGCGAGACCGCGAGGAACCACCATCAAAACGACTGTCAGTTCCTTATCGTTCGCGTACTCGACACCGTCGATCTCGGGAAGGTCGCCGATGCGGAGAATGGAGCCCAGCTCCATTTCTGAGAGATTTAGCTCAATCTCAGATGGAAGCTTGGAAACGACCCCTTCAACTTCCACTGTGGGGCGGATCCAGTCGAGAATTCCACCCATTATCAATCCGGGCGCAACGCCGATGCCGACGATCGAGACTTCGGTGCTGACAACCTCATCAAGGTTCACGAGGACGAAGTCAACGTGACGGACCTCATCTCGGAAGGGGTGACGTTCGACCTCAAGAGCAAGCGCCGTGTGAACGGTTCCATCAAGCTCGAGAGCGAAGATTGTGTTTCGCCCTGCGTCACCTCGGAGCGAGAGGACGAACTCACGGTGGTCGACGGCAAGCGTAAGGGGGTCAGTTCCGTGACCATATAGAACAGCCGGAACCTTACCCTCGCGGCGAAGGCGACGGGAAGCTGCGGAGCCAAGCTCACGACCTGATTCTGCGCGCAAAGCAACGGATGACATAACGAGGCACTCCTGAAGGAAGAATTTGAAGCCATAATTATGGTCGCGCATCGCTGATCGCGCCAATCTGAGCTAACGAATTTGGGCCATTCTCGAGGAGACACCGTTGCACTATCCTCTCAGCATGCAGGAGATTGTGTACATCGCCGACCCAATGTGCTCTTGGTGCTGGGCCATAGCGCCCAAGGTGGATCAACTCTCGGCCGAGACTGAGCTCCCGGTCCGGGTTGTAATGGGTGGACTTCGCAGGGGGCCCGACGCCGTTGAGATGACCCCAAGGGCAGTCGCAACCTGGACAGCGCACTGGCAGAAGGTTGCCTCTACTTCGGGCCAACCATTCGATCCGGTTGGGTTGCGTCCGGACTGGATCTACGACACCCACGTCCCATCTCTGGCAGTGGTCGCCATGCGCGAACTTCGGCCAGATCTGACAGTGGAGTTTCTCTCCCGAGTCCAACGAGCCTTCTTTTCAGAGGGCAAGGATGTCACCGACCGAACCGTCGTTGCTCCATTAATTGAGCCCTTCGACATCGATCCAGAAGGGTTCGAAGTTCTTCTTGGCACACCTCATATAGAAAAGGCAACCCTTGATGACTACGGATGGGCGCAAGGAATTGGGGCCACAGCGTTCCCCACCCTGATGTTCGCCACCAAAACCTGGGCTCGAGCCATTGCCATTGGATATGCCACCGTCGAGAACATGAGAGCCCAAGTAGATGCCGCAAGGGTGAGAGTTGCTGAAGAGTCCTCGTGAAACCAACGGTCGAAATCGTTGAAGTCGGTGCTCGTGACGGGCTGCAGAACGAACCAGTATCGTTGTCGACCGAGCAGAAGCTCACTCTGCTCTCGGCTCTGGCCGACGCAGGAGTGCGCCGAGCCGAGGCGGTGAGTTTCGCCCATCCCAAGCTCGTTCCACAGATGGCGGATGCCGAATCTGTCATGAGCAACCTTGACTTGGGCGAAGGGTTCACTCCCATAGGTCTAGTCATGAACTGGAAGGGTTGGCTACGAGCTAAAGCGACCAATCTCAAACAGGTCAACTTTTCAGTCGCCACGTCAAACACCTTCAACCAAAAGAACCAAGGGGCTCCGGCAGCAGAACTCCTTGCCATGCTCTCCGACATCGTTGCCGAAGCGGGAGAACTCGGCATTGCCGTCGGAGCCGTCATTTCGACAGCTTTCGGCTGCCCCTTCGAGGGTGAGGTATCAGAAGCGCAGTTCATGGCAGTCGCCGAGCCTCTGGCCGCCATGTCGCTTCTCGAGTACGGACCCGCGGACACCATAGGTGTGGCCACACCATGGGATGTCACTCGTCGACTACAACTTCTGAAAGCCCTGGGCCGCAACGCTGCTCTTCGCGCACACTTCCATAACACTCGCAACACTGGAATCGCCAACGCCTACGCGGCCATCGAGGCAGGAGTCGACGTCCTAGACGCTTCGGTAGGTGGGATAGGCGGGTGCCCGTTCGCTCCCAACGCCACGGGCAACATCCCCTCCGATGACTTGGTCTACATGTTGCATCGCGAAGGCATCGAAACGGGAATCAACCTCACCAAGTTGATCGCGGTGTCCCACTGGCTTGAGCCACTCCTTGAACACGAAGTACCAGCGCTCCTGCCAAAGGCCGGAGAGTTCCCTAGCTCGGCTGGTGCCTAGCGGATCACCAAGTCCGGGTGAGTCCGAACTCGGGGGCGAAGGCCAACCACCGACTCGGCCAACGTGTCGAAGGCCTTGGCGAGTTCGCACTCTTCGTCAACCTCATGGATCGGCCGACCCTCATCAGCACCCGATCGCAGCGCAGGGAGTAGAGGAAGTTTGCCCAAGAGCGGCACTCCCAGTTCGTCGGCCAAGTCTTGTCCTCCGCCCGAGCCAAAGATCTCGTACTTGACCCCGTCGTCACCGGTGAACCACGACATGTTCTCGACTACGCCCACCACTTCTTGCTTGACTTCCTTGGCCATCAACGCTGCACGTCGGGCCACCTTCTGTGCAGTTGGCTGCGGGGTTGTCACCAGCAAGATCTGCGCTCGAGGCATGAACTGCGCCAAGGAGATGGCTACATCACCCGTTCCTGGAGGAGTGTCAACCAACAGAAAGTCAGGTGCGTCCCAAAAGACATCCTGAATGAATTGCTCCATCGCCTTGTGCAACATCGGGCCACGCCAAATCACTGCCTTGTCATCCCCAACGAAATAGTCCATCGACATCACCTTCACTCCGTGGGCTTCAGGCGGCACAATCGATTCCCCGATGATCACCGGGCCGGGACCGGCATTCAGCATCCCAGGAATCGAAAACCCCCAAACATCAGCGTCCATGACGCCTACGCTATGCCCGCGTCTTGCCAGCGCGACCGCCAAGTTGGCAGTGATCGAAGACTTCCCAACACCGCCCTTGCCCGAAGCGATCGAGATAACACGAGTTGCCGAGGATTGTTCACCAACGCCGGTACCGACCAACCCAACCATCAGGGCTACCTTCTCGGCCTCGTCCATTTCGACGAACTCAACGTCGACTGACTTGACCCTCTTCACATTCTTGAGCGCTTCGGAAATGTCGTCTTGAAGAATTCGATCTAGGGGATGCCCAACGAACGGAACTTTGATCGATACTGATGCCCTCCCAAGCGTCGAAACCCGAGCCGCTCCCACGATCCCCAATTCGCCCAGTGTTCTGCGGAGAAGCGGGTACTCAACGTCCTCAAGAAGCGCTTTGATATCGACCGTGGCCATGCTGATAAGTCCCCTTGTGTGCTTGGTATGGAAGCACTATGGAATATAGTGAGATCAGGGAGATGTGTTCGACGTGGACCTTCAAGATCTAGATAGGTCAATTGGTGACCTCACAGCTGCGCTCGGCGACTCAACACGCCGAGGCATCTACTTGACGATCAAGGAGTCTGACGAGGCCATCACAGCTCCCGAAATCGCTGCTCGCTTCAACATTCATCCCAACGTTGCACGGCACCACCTCGACCGCCTGAAGAAGGACGGGTTCTTACGAGCGGCGACCGCGCCCAAGGCTAAATCGAGCGGTGCCGGCCGCCCCGCTCGGGGATACAGAGCCACAAATAAGCAAGTGGACCTCAAGTTTCCCACTCGATCTCCCAATCTTTTGGCTGAGCTACTGATAAAGATCATCAACGAGATGGACGCCAAACACCCTGTCGCCGAGATTGCTGCAGCCGTGGGCGAGGAGTTCGGGAGGGAACTGGCGGGACGCTTTACTCCCGGAGACAGCGCCTCCCGGAACGAAGCGATGGTCGCGGTAGCCAAAGCCATGGGCTCAATCGGCTTCGGCTCTGAAGTGATCGGAACGACGATTCTGACCAACCACTGTCCCTTCGGTGATACTGCTACGTCGAATCCCGCCATCATCTGTTCTCTAGATCAAGGGATCGTTCGAGGTCTCTTCGGGGTCATGCGCTCAGAGGCCGACCCACGGCTTACACCCGACGCTGCACACGATAATTGCGTGACCACCACCGTGAGTATCAAGCTGACGAAGGCCGGAAAGTAACCACAGCAAGGTCAACCTTGAAGCTTTCGTGAGAGATAAGAATCGGCCTTTTTGGCCCTATTGAGCCCCTCAACACGCCCCTAGAAAACGCCTAAGCTGAGGGAACCGCAAACAAGCAATCGAGGTCGCCTATGTCCGATGCAGAACAGCACGTCTCCACCCCTCTTGGAGACCGAACCATTTTCCGACTCGACTCCATCGGCAATACCGACTCAGTGCCCTACTCAATCAAGGTCCTACTCGAGTCTGTTCTCCGAAATCAGGACGGAGTTATCTTCACCGAAGACGACATCACAAACCTTGTCAACTACGACGCTACAGACGTAGGAGAGACCGAAGTTCCCTTTATGCCGGGTCGGGTGGTCCTACAGGACTTCACCGGCGTACCCGCGGTAGTCGACCTGGCCGCGATGCGATCCGCCATCGTCCGAATGACCGGAAACGAGGCCGATGCCCAGAAGGTGAACCCGCTCGTTCCTTGTGATCTTGTGGTGGACCACTCCGTGCAGGTTGACGTCTTCAACTCGTCCCTTGCGCTGAAGATAAACTCTCGCCTTGAGTTCGAGCGCAACAACGAGCGATACGAGTTCTTGAAGTGGGGCCAGTCCGCCTTCGACAATTTCAGAGTGGTTCCACCCGCGACGGGCATCGTTCATCAAGTGAACTTGGAGTACCTGGCCAAGGTGGTCTGGGACAACGGTGAGCACCTCTACCCCGACAGCCTTGTGGGCACCGACTCGCACACAACAATGATCAACGGCCTTGGCGTCGTGGGCTGGGGAGTCGGCGGTATTGAGGCTGAAGCGGTCATGGTGGGCCAGCCGATCTACATGCTGATCCCTGAGGTCGTTGGTTTTGAACTCAGCGGTAAGCTTTCCAACGGGGCCACCGCAACCGATGCCGTCCTCCGGATCACAGAAATGCTCCGAGCGCACGGAGTCGTCGGGAAGTTTGTGGAGTTCTTTGGGCCAGGTCTCGCTGACATGCCTGTAGCCAACAGAGCGACCATCGCGAACATGGCACCCGAGTACGGCGCCACTATGGGCTTCTTCCCAGTCGATGAACAAACAACGAAATATCTCCGTCAGACCGGCCGGTCTCCTGAGCTCGTCGACGCAGTCGAGTGGTACTACAAGGAACAGGGACTCTGGCGAGATGACTCGGTGAAGAAGACTTATACGTCGACGCTTTCGTTGAATCTCACAGAGGTCGTGCCTGCGCTTGCCGGTCCCAAACGGCCCCAAGACAGGATCGACCTCTCTGCCATGCGGACGCAGTGGCACACCGACCTCTCCGAGACATTCTCGCGCTCGGAGGACTCCCCTCAAGCCGACGTCGTCTATGAGGGCTCCGAGTTCTCACTTGGCGACGGCGATGTCGTGATCGCCGCCATCACTTCCTGCACCAACACTTCGAACCCCGACGTGATGATCGGCGCAGGGTTGGTAGCAAAGAAGGCCGCTGCCCTCGGACTCAGACGCAAGCCGTGGGTAAAGACTTCCCTTGCACCCGGTTCCAAGGTGGTGCAGGACTATCTCATCAAAGCTGGCCTTCTTAACCATCTGGAAAGCCTCGGCTTCCACATCGTCGGGTTTGGTTGCACGACGTGCATCGGCAACTCCGGGCCGCTCCCGGACGAGATCGCAGCAGGTATAGAGCAGGCCGACTTGGTCGCAACCTCCGTTCTGTCAGGGAACCGCAACTTCGAAGGACGGATAAGTCCGCACGTGAAAGCGAACTATCTCGCCTCACCGCCGCTCGTGGTTGCCTACGCACTGGCAGGCACCGTCGACATTGATCTCACAACCGACCCCCTAGGCCAGGACACAGCAGGGAACGACGTGTTCTTGCGAGATATTTGGCCCAGTCAGGCTGAAATCGATGATCTTGTCTCTACCTCAGTAACCACCGAGCAGTTCACTACCGAGTACGGCAGCGTGTTTGAGGGATCCGAGGAGTGGCAAGCTGTCGAGACGACTGAGTCGGCGCTCTACGAGTGGAGTGATCTCAGTACCTACATCCAAGAGCCACCCTTCTTCACCAATCTCACAACTGAGATTTCCCCTATCGCTCCTATCACCGGGGCTCGGGTGCTGGTAAAGGTTGGCGATTCGGTTACCACCGACCACATCAGCCCCGCAGGAGCCATCTCTGAAGCATCGCCAGCAGGTGAATACCTCGCCGAACACGGGATCCCCAAGTCAAGCTTCAACTCCTACGGCTCACGGCGTGGGAACGACCAGGTCATGACCCGGGGTACGTTCGCAAACATCCGCCTTAGAAACCAGTTAGCGCCGGGGACCGAGGGTGGCTGGACGACCGACTTCACCGATGGAACAGTCAAGAGCATCTACGAAGCCTCCTTGAGCTACGCCACCCTCGACACGCCTTTGGTCGTGCTCGCTGGAAACGATTACGGGATGGGTTCTTCTCGCGACTGGGCAGCGAAGGGCACCTACCTATTGGGGGTGCGGGCCGTCATCGCTGAGAGCTACGAGCGCATCCACCGTTCAAACCTCATCGGGATGGGAGTCCTCCCGTTGGCGTACTTGGACGGCGAGTCGGCAAACACCCTGAACTTCGACGGAACCGAGATCTTTGAGATCATCATCGATGACAATCTCCGAGCGCGAGACATCGTCGAAGTGACCGCAACGAAGTCCGACGGAATGACGGCGACCTTCGAGACCCTTTGTCGTCTCGACACTCCCGTCGAAGTGGATTACTACCGCAACGGCGGCATTCTGAACACGGTGCTACGTCGAATGGCTCAGAGCTAGCCGATGACTTCTCACCTTTCAAAGCCCTTGGTATGGGTGGACCTGGAAATGACTGGGCTCGATCCGGACCGCCATGTGATCGTGGAGGTTGCGGTCATACTCACCGACGGAACGCTTCAACAGGAGATCGAGGGACCCCAGCTCATACTTTCGGCCAGTGAAGAAGAGCTCAGTGAAATGGATGAAGTCGTAGTCGAGATGCACACCACCTCTGGCCTACTCGAAGCCATCAAGGAGGCCACCCTCTCAGTGCCAGAAGCCGAGCAGTCGGTACTGGCTTTTCTGAGGGAGCACATCGAGGAGGGCGTACGGCCCCCGCTGGCTGGCAACAGCGTTCACGCCGACCGCCACTTCCTCCTCACCTATATGCCGGAGCTGGCTGCGTACCTGCACTACCGCATTGTCGATGTAACAAGCATCAAAGAAGTGGCCGCCCGTTGGTATCCCGAGTTCGAAGGGAGTCCCCCGGAGAAAGCAGGTGGGCATCGAGCACTCGCTGACATCCGTGAATCCATCGAGGAATTAAGGTACTACAGAGAGACCTTCTTCAAGCAAGGTCCGCTCGATGCCCCTACCGAGGCGCAGTCAGCTGCTACCGAAGGAAACTCAGCATGACAGACGATGCCATCAGCCCCGACGAGGTCACACCCCCAGACGAGGCAATCGAGGTTGACGAGGACACCCAGCCAGCGGTCTCTGAACCTACCAAGCTGATCCGCATCGCATCCATGACTAGGGCGATTCTCGACGAAATCAAGCACGCACCCCTAGATCTGGACAGCCGCCGCCGAGTGCTTGATATCCACGAAAGCAGCCTGATGGAGCTCCGAAGCATCCTGTCAGAGGAGCTTCAGGAGGAGTTTGAAGAAATCTTCAAGCCGTTCGAGGGTGACCAGCCACCGTCAGAAACCGAGCTGCGCATCACGCACGCTCAACTCATCGGCTGGCTCGAAGGGCTGTTTCACGGCATTCAGGCATCAGTGATGACACAACAGATCATGGCGCACCAGCTCACAGAGATGACCAGCAGGCCACAACTCGAACCTGGACCGCCCATCGTTCCTCCGCAGGAGGGCGAGGAATACCCAGGCGTATATCTCTAGCCAACGAGGCTCGGCTCAGCTCGCTAGATGTCGCGAGACCAAGGAGCCTGAGACGCCGGGTTGATCCCAAACCGAGAAACTGCTTCTTGGACAACACCAACGGGCATACGACCCTGATCTGCCAGCTCGCTCAGGACCGCTACCACGACATGCCCGGCGCTGACCTCGAAGAAGGATCGCAAAGCTTGCCGGTTATCGGATCTCCCAAAACCGTCTGTTCCAAGGGACGTGTACCCACCGGGAACCCATCGAGAGATTCCGTCCGCCACGATGTGCATGTAGTCAGTCACAGCAACGGTCGGCCCTGGCGTTCCTCTCAGCATTTCGGTGAGGTACGGGGACCGTTGCTCAGCTTCTGGATGAAGGCGATTCCAACGTTCCACAGCGAGAGCGTCCTCTCGCAAGCACTTGTATGAGGTTGCCGACCACAGCTCAGCAGCGACGTTGTAATCCTCAGCCAGCATTGCGCTCGCCTCTCGAGCGGCCGCATGCGCTGGTCCCGAGAACAAGATTTTCGCGGTATGGGACTTCCCGCTGGGAGCATCCTGCCACTTGTACAAGCCCCGTAAAATACCCGCATCGACCCCCTCAGGCTTTGGAGGCTGCACGTAGTTCTCGTTGTACAGGGTGAGGTAATAGAAGATGTCTTCCTCGTTCCCGTACATCCGTTCAATACCGTCTCGGACAATCACGCCCGTCTCATAGGCGAAAGCGGGGTCGTAGACCTGGCACACCGGCACTGCAGAGGCCAACAGGAGGCTATGACCGTCCTGATGCTGCAGTCCCTCGCCGGCGAGCGTAGTTCGACCCGCGGTAGCACCGAGTAAAAATCCGCGAGCTCTCGAATCAGCGGCAGACCAAATGAGATCCATCACACGCTGGAAACCAAACATTGAGTAAAAAATGAAGAACGGAACCATCGGCACGCCCGAGTGGGCGTAACTCGTCGCGGCGGCGATCCAACTGGCGAGCGACCCAGCTTCAGTGATTCCTTCTTCGAGAATCTGTCCATCGACGCTCTCGTCGTAAGACAGCAGTAGCTTCGCGTCGACTGGCTCGTACTTCTGGCCTTGTGAGGCGTAGATCTTGAGCTCACGGAAGAGCGAGTCCATCCCGAATGTGCGAGCCTCATCAGGGACGATAGGCACCACCCGCTCACCAAACCCATCTTCTCGGCACAACGAACGCAGAAGCCGAATGAACGCCATGGTGGTGGAGGCTTCTATCCCGTTGCTTCCCGCGGAGGCCTCGTCAAACGGTTTGCCCGAAGGCATCACCAACGGCAGCCGTAGCCTGGTAGAACGATGAGGCAGCGGTCCATCGAGCTGCTGACGTCTCTCCATCATGTACCGGTACTCGTCCGAGTCCTGACCAAACAGCAGATATGGAGGCTCCTTCCCGTCTTCAAGCTCGTCGAGGGTCACCATGTCTTGAAGATGGAGCCGCTCGCGCAGCTCAACAAACTGCTGGTTCGAAAGCTTCTTAATCGAGTGCGTGGAGTTGCGCCCCTCGACGTCCGGACCGAGAGCCCACCCCTTGATCGTCTTTGCGAGGATCACGGTCGGCAGGTCATTGTCTCCGCCAACGGCCTGTTCGTAGGCTGCGTACAGCTTCTTGTAATCATGGCCACCTCGACGAAGCGACCAAATTTCATCGTCAGTCATGTCAGAGACCAGCTCGCGAAGCCGAGGATCGGGGCCAAAGAAGAACTCACGAACATACGCGCCGTTCTCAGCCTTGAAACGTTGGTACTCGCCGTCGACGGCGTCGTCCATTCGCTCAACGAGCACGCCCTCATCGTCTTTGGCGAGCAGCGGATCCCAGTTGGCTCCCCAGAGCACCTTGATGACATTCCATCCGGCGCCCCGGAACTGTGCCTCCAGCTCTTGGATGATCTTCCCGTTTCCTCGGACCGGCCCATCAAGTCTCTGCAGATTGCAGTTGATAACCCACGTTAGGTTGCCAAGCTGCTCCCGAACAGGCAACGAAATGGAGCCAAGTGACTCAGGTTCGTCGGTCTCGCCATCTCCGATAAAGGCCCATACCCTTGAGTTGCTTGTGTCGTATAGGGATCTGTTCTTGAGGTACTTGAGGAACCGCGCGTGATAGATCGAGTTGATAGGGCCTAATCCCATCGACACCGTTGGGTACTGCCAGAAGTCAGGCATCAGACGGGGATGGGGGTAGGAAGACAAGCCGTCTCCGCCCACCTCCGCTCTGAAGTTGTCGAGTTGGTCGGCTGTTAGGCGACCCTCTAAAAACGCGCGGGCATACATGCCAGGCGCCGCGTGGCCCTGCATGTAGATGTGGTCGCCCACCGTTTCACCGTTGTTACCTCGAAAGAAATGGTTGTACCCAACGTCGTATAAGGCGGCCGAGGATGCGAAGGAAGAAAGGTGACCGCCAATGCCATCATCCTTGCGGTTGGCCTTAACCACCATCACTGCGGCATTCCACCGAATGGCCCTGCGAATCCGCCGCTCCATGTCTTCATCGCCGGGGAAAGCTGGTTCTTCCTCGGGCGGGATAGTGTTGATATACGGGCTTTGCCGTTGCACCGGCAGTGGGACACCGAGTGCTCGAGCTTGCTTAATTAGCCGTGCTATCAGGTACCTAGCCCGTCGATCGCCGCCCTGTGAGACCACGGCTTCGATGGACTGCAACCATTCCTCGGTTTCTTCAGGGTCAGAATCGAGGATCTGGAGAATGTAGTCGTCGCTAAGCATCAGTCAATCGTAGCTACGCTCCCGAGTTCTTGGTCAACCCCCCAAGAACGACAGTAAGCTTCCCCCATGCCTTCATTCGACATCGTTTCAGAAGTTAACGCACAAGAAGTTCGCAACGCTGTAGACCAAGCCGCTAGGGAGCTGATCAACCGATACGACTTCAAGGGGACCGACACGTCCGTTGAGTCGACCGAAGACGCCATCACCGTGGAGTCCGACTCGGAGGGAAGATTGGAGGCAGCCAACGACGTTCTAAAGAGCAAGCTGATTCGGCGAGAGATCTCTCTCAAGGCGCTGGGTGGAGGAGAGCCAGAGCCAATCGGCCGATCTCGATTCAAATCGGTTTGGACGTTAGCAAACGGAATCCCGCAGGATGCAGCGAAGGAGTTGTCCAAAGAGATTCGCGACGCCGGGCTCAAAGCCAAAGCCCAGATCCAGGGCGACCAACTACGGGTTCAGGGCAAGAAGCGCGACGAACTGCAAGCGGTGATGGCGATGCTTCGAGAACTCGACTATCGACTCCCGCTGCAGTTCACCAACTTTCGAGACTGATGCAGCGACCTAGAGCAGGTGGCCTCACGCTTGTTGGGGTGATTGTGGTGCTTCTAGCGTTGGGCTTGGCGAAGCTTGCTAGCGCACCCACCACTGATGCGACGCTTCCTGCCAACGCCGAGGTGGGGGCCGTGGTGGACGACTTCACCGTACGACTCTTCGAGGGCGGGACGTTTACCTTATCTAGTCACCTCGCAGACGACCGGCGTCCAGTCATCGTCAACTTCTGGGCTACGTGGTGTATCCCGTGCCGAGCCGAAATGCCAGCTCTGCAGGCTTACGCTGAGAGCCACCCAGAACTGCTCATTCTCGGCATCGCTACAGAGTCAGAGGGGTCCGAAGCGCGAGACTTCGCAGCGTCTGTAGGCGCCCTCTATCCACTCGCTATCGATCACTCAGGCGCGATCGTGAATCGCTTCATGGTGGGAGCCTTGCCCACTACGGTGTTAATCAGTCCTCAGGGAACTGTAGCTGGCACAGTCTTTGGCGAGCTCGACAGTGACGATCTCGACCAGCTTGTTTCTCTACTGCCCTAGCCCAACGTACCGCCCTGGTCGAGGAAACGCCCTAGGTACTCAAAGACCACAAGCAAAACGCCCAGCGCAATGATGACTATCACGCCGAAGAGCAGTGCTCGTACCAGCGTCGGCCCTGGAAGTTTGTTCAGTAGGTTCTTCATTGGCTAAGCCTCTCCCTGAGGCGCGTCATAGGGAGTGGAGGCTACAAGTTCTGCAAACACAATGAGCCGTTCTCGCGCGCTGAATTTCGGGTTGCAGGTCGTAAGCGTGAGCCACGCCCCTTCCTTGGGCCCAACCACCCAGACATCGCTAGGCCGGACGACGCCCCAACCAGCGGTCTCATGAACGGAGAGAAAGTCTCGATTCGGTTGAGCGATACCTGGACTTCGGATCACATAGGCGTGGATACCCGTCGCCGTCTCAACGATGATCGGATCCCCTTCCTTGAGCTCATCCAACCGTGAGAACGGCGCTCCGTAGGTCGTTCGATGCCCCGCGATGGCGGCGTTACCGAGCTCACCCGGAAGTGGCGACCCGGTGTAGTGGGCTGGACCCTTCCTTAATGTGCCTAAATCCTCACCCTCGTACACAACCTAGGAAACTTTGTCGTCAAGCTCGGCAAGACCAATCTTTCTACTCACCGATTCAGTTCTTGTCGCAAGAGATGGAAAAGTGATAACGGCAAGTGGCTTTCCGCGGCTTGGAGCCTCGGAAGGCAACCAGTCTTTGCCGAAGTTCAGGTCAGGAAGGTCCTCTTCGACAACCCTCCCCTCATCATCAACCGGGATCTCGAAGGTGCCGTAGTTACTGCCGGCCGGGATCTCTTGTCCCGAACCGCTTCGAGCCTCAGTTCGGGCCTCTTCGAAGTACTCCATAATACGGTCTTCGCCTAACGACTGCTCACGAGCAGTGACGAGACCCGTACCCCACAATTGGTAAGCAACGAAGGCAAACACCAGCATTCCTGCCCAAATAAAGGTCCAACCGAGTCTTCTCATAGTGGTACGCATCCGTAACAGGCTATCGGACGACCGCGCGTAGTGGTGTGGTTTCGCAAACGACGTCACACGCCTGAAAGTTTGGTACGGTTTGTGCGATGCCTTTGTTAGTAACCGTCCTGCTCGTCTCTATCTTCGTTTCGATTTTGCGCGGGGGTCGATTCGAAAACCTGAGCGAGATTCATTTGCGTATGTGGCTGTTGCTCCCCCTCGGATACCTCATGCAGAGCGCGACTTTCTTCCTCCCCAACGCCACCTGGGCACCGAGAGCCGGATTTCTCCTCATCTTGTTGTCCTACCTTCCTCTCGTGGCCGTAGTCGCGGTAAACCGCGACAAGCCTGGCTTGTGGATCAGCGGGATCGGTATCTTGATGAACTTCAGCGTGATCGCCATTAATCGGGGTATGCCCGTCCTGACCGAGTCAATTCAAGCCGCCACCCAATTCACACTCGAGACGGTGACCATCAGCAACTTCAAACACGTCATCTTTGATCAAGACACACGCCTTGGCTTCCTCGCCGACGTCATCCCCATGAACATTCTAGGAATGTCAACTGTCATCTCACTTGGAGATGTTCTCCTCGCCCTGGGTCTAGGGGTCTTCCTAGAGGATCAACTGCGTCGGCCAGTCAGCTGGTTCCGGCACAAGAGTCGCCCGGAGGGCGGATCAGCTACTCGCTAGGCCGCGGGAAGCCTCAAGCGAGGAACGTAGAGAAGCCACCACTTCGGGATCGAAATCGTAAGCCGCTCCGCGATGAAGCACTTCCAGCGCTTCGAGAGGGCTGAGCAGGTCTTCCTTCGCCAACCTGTCGAACTCGGCCGCAACCCTGACAATCCGTGCCGCCACTGGGACCTCCTCATCCGCTTTCTCACCAGGACTGCGATAGGGTCGATGGTGGACCCGGACCGCATCAGCCGCAGGCTCCAAATAGGCGGCCTCCGCGATGATCTCAGCCGACCAACCGGTTAGGTCCGCGCTGGTGTAACCACGGTCGACGATCGAAGGCTCATTGAGCGTGATACGACCAATGTCGTGCATGAGAGCTGCAAAACGAAGATTTCTCAGCTCCTCCGGCCCAAGATGTAATCGGACGCCCATATCAGAAGCGAGATCGGCAGTTCGTTCCGCGTGTCCATGGAACGACAGACCAGCTACCTCAGGGATCTTCGCCAAGGCAAGAATCGTCTGCTCGTAGGTGCCCCGAGCAGCATCAAAACGGCGGAAAGACGAGAAGGTCATAAAGAAAGGAATGGCTCCCACAGCTAAAGCAACCCACCAAGTCTCGGTGGCCAACCAAACAATGCCCAGCACCGCGCCAGCTGCGAGGAGAGAGAACACAAGAGGGACGTCTCCATAGCCATGCCGAAGTTCGTAACCAACCGAGGAGTCCCTTTCAAAGCCGCGCCAGACCGCGTCAAAGGACATCCAAAGAGCCCCTGCGACAGAGAAGGTCGCAATCGCCAGCTGACCGGCCCCGGTAAAAATCTCGAAGAAGCCTGTCAATTGGAGAACCGCTCCGTAGACAGCGGCGCCGAGAAAGCGCCTCAGATCCCCAGACAGATCAACGTTCTTGACGAGCGGCGTCCATCGGGCTACCGATACGGCTATATAGCCAACGGCGAGAGCGCCAACGGCAGCCCTCCAACCTGAGAAAAAGAACGGGACAGCAGCTCCCACCAGGAACGTGAGATTGAACCGATGACCGCTCGAAGCCTTAACCTCAAACAGCGGCGACAACGCGAATCCTATGGAGAACACACCAAGGCCGATGCCAACCACAGCAGCGAGATTCTGGAGGGTAGTCATCGCAATCAGAGTGGCAAGGAGGACTGGCACTAACCTGAGCAACCTCATTCGGCGACCTCTTTCTTGACTTCATGACTTCCGGTTTCGGCGAGTCGGCGCGCTGTGTCCTCGTCATGGACGTTCGGTGAGCCATACCGTTCACCGAGTCGGGTCAGCACCCTGTCGAGCGCCTCTACGCCCTCAGGCCAGAACTGCGTTCCCGCGTTACGTCGCATCTCTTCAAAGGCGAAGCGCTGCGACAGCGCAACACGGTAGGAGCGCGTCGAGGTCATAGCGTCAAAAGCATCAGCGATGGCCAGGATCGATGCTTCTGGGGACGGTGCCTCGCCATCCTCGTGGCCTGTACCGCCGTAGCCGCCACCGTCGTACCAAGAGTGATGAGCCGAGGCGATAGTGACCATCGGCTGGAGATAGTCGACCTCGCCGAGGATGTCTTCCACCGTATGAGCGTGTTGCTGCATGACGACGTATTCATCGTCGGTGAGACGGCCTTTCTTCTTAATGAGCTTGCGGGGGACAACGAGCTTGCCGAGGTCATGGATGAGTGCAGCCCACTGTAATTGCTCAAGTCGAGTCCCCCGGACTCCAAGCTCCTCACCGATAAGCGTTGCGAAGTAGGCGACGCGTTCGGTGTGACCTCGGGTGTACAGATCCTTTGCTTCGAGCGTCTTGACAAACCCTACAAGCGTGGCCCGGTAAGCGCCCCACAACTCAGCGTAGGAGGAGACTGCCTGGTGCCCAACGAGAAACAGGATCATCACCAACGGAAGTAGAAAGCCAATCCCTTCAACGGCGGTGAAGGAGAACCCCAGCACACCCCCGAACAATCCCATCATCAGGACGGAAGGAACCAGAGTGGCCATGCCCGACCAAATGTTGGGAAGACTCTGTGAGAACACGTAACGCACGATGAGGTACACGAGACCCAAGTTGATCGCGGTATAAACCGTTGACGCAAGGGTTGCCACCAACACGACCCTCCCAGCAGTCCCTCCGTCAGCAAGCAAATAGTCCAGTAACCAACCGACTGCTGCTCCGGTCACTACCAACTGACCCAAGTTCCAGAACACATTCGTGACCCGGCGCTCGGTCACGTCCAGACGTTGCACAGGGC
>Ga0302135_10000628_pt1 | contig 21173 bp, 13 predicted proteins | sample CBN3_surface_MG_FD_203119 | JGI IMG/M metagenome (GOLD analysis project Ga0302135, IMG submission 203119) | Marine microbial communities from Western Arctic Ocean, Canada - CBN3_32.1 | ecosystem: Environmental > Aquatic > Marine > Oceanic | place: Canada: Western Arctic Ocean | collected...
GGCGCCAGAGGTCTGCGTGCCGGTCCCCGTCTGGGGTTCTCGAACGAGCAGACTCCCTCATTGTGTGTAACGCGCCAACAGCCCCATGGATTACACGACAACGCCACTCTCGACACTTTCGATGCCGCCCGGGCCAGTGCAGATGCGTTACATTGAACCCTCTGACCGATGGGCTTCTGGTGATATACTCATTTTCAGCCCAATTCGCCCCAATGGACCGGAGCACCAATGATTTCTATTTCCCACGAAAAGATCACGCTATCCAATGGACTGGACGTGATTATCCATGAAGATCACTCGCTGCCCCTCGTCGCCGTGAACATCTGGTACCACGTCGGATCGAAGAACGAGGAGCCAGGACGTACCGGGTTTGCCCACCTATTCGAACACGTCATGTTCGAGGGCTCCAAACACCACAACGAGCTATTCTTTAACCCACTGCAAAAGGCAGGGGGCTCGGTCAACGGCTCGACCACCTCCGATCGGACCAACTACTGGGAGAACCTGCCCTCCGAACACCTGGAATTGGCCCTGTGGCTGGAATCGGACCGGATGGGCTTTTTGTTGGAGGCGCTGGACCAGGAGCGACTGGACCTGCAGCGCGATGTGGTCAAGAACGAGAGGCGTCAAAGCTACGAGAATCGACCGTATGGGATGGCGCACCTGCTAATGCAGCCAATGATCTACCCTGCGCCCCACCCGTACTCCTGGCCGGTGATCGGCTCCCAGGAAGACCTGAACGCGGCGTCTCTTGATGACATCAAAGCCTTTTTCCGCAGCTACTACAGCCCGTCCAACGCCAGCCTCGCGATTGCGGGGGACGTAGACCCTGACAGAGTGAAGGAGCTGGTGGAGCGCTACTTTGGGAGCATCGCACCCGGAGTCGTGCCGAACCGCGTCCAGCAAATGGACTCCATAATCAGCGGCGAGGTCGCACTGGACCTCACCGACAAGGTGGATCTGCCGAGACTCTACCTGGCATACCCCGGTCCCGCGGCCTTCCATGAGGACGAGGCGGCCCTGGACGTGCTGTCTACGGTGCTCACGGACGGCAAGAGTTCGCGGCTCTACCGGTCACTGGTGTACGAGAAGCAGATCGCCAGGGATGTGTCAGTTGGCGCCTACGCACAGGAGATTGCTGGGGAGATCAGCATCCAGGCGACCGCAAACCCCGGACACTCCCTGTATGAGATCCAGTCCGTCATCGAGGAAGAGTTGGATCGTGCGCGCACTGAAGAGCCTACCGATCATGAGATACAGCGTGCGATCAACCGCATCGAAAGCCACAACGTGAGGCAGATCGAGCAGATCGGCGGCTTCGGGGGAAGAGCTGACCAGCTCAACTACTTCAACACCTTTACTGGCGACCCCGGATTGATCAATACCGATATCGAGCGGTATCGTGCCGTCACCGCAAAGGACGTAGCGGCCGCAGCCAGTAAATGGCTGGGGTCGGCCAGAGTGCGCATGACCGTGGAGCCCGAGAAGTCCAAAAGTGTCTCGGCCAGTTCCCTGGACCGCTCGATAATGCCCGACGGCGAGAGCCCAGGCCATTTCACGCCGCCGACCCCTCGCCGAGAGCGGCTGGCCAACGGTCTTGATCTGCTCTACGTCGAGAAGCGCGAGTTGCCCATGGTTGCCATGGGACTTGTGCTGAATACAGGGGCTGATAGGGATCCCGAAGCAATCCCCGGCCTCGTGCAGATGACTACATCGATGCTGGCCGAAGGGACCTCAACCCGGTCGAGCACCCAAATTTCAGAAGAGATGGAATTCCTGGGATCAGGGCTCCATACGGACACAGGCCGTGAGCACATGGTCATATCCGCAGAGGCGCTGACGGCCCACTGGCCTGCAGCCCTGGAGGTTGTGGCCGACGTCGTCCAGAACGCCACATTCCCGGCCGACGAGTTGGAACGGGTACGGAAGGAGCGCCTGGCGGACCTGAAGCGCGTGTCTTCAGACCCAGTTGCGATAGCTCAACGTGCGACGAGAGCGCTGATATACGGGCACGACAGTGGCTATGGCCACCCGATGAGCGGCACGGAGGAGTCTGTCGCTGCCATCATGCGCGACGGCATCGTTGCCCACTACGGGCTCCACTTCACACCACAGAATGCGACCCTGGTAGTTGTGGGCGACATCACCGGCGAAGAGGTAGTCGCGAAGGCAAAAGAATTCTTCGCAGACTGGGAGACGGCCTCGGGGGACACCACTATCATTCCGGAGCCGACCGAGCCTCGAAACGACACCTCAACCCTGTATCTGATCGACCGTCCGGGCGCTCCTCAATCGGTTATTCGAGCAGCCCATCTTACAGTTCCGCGTAGTGACCCGGACTTCTATGCGATGTACGTGGTCAACTACGTATTCGGGGCCCAAATGACCTCGCGGCTGATGATGAACCTGCGGCAAGAAAAGGGCTACAGCTACGGATACCACGCCCAAATCGACTGGCTCAAAGGTTCGTCGTCGCTCATAGCCGGAGGCTCTGTCCAGACGGATGTTACCAAGGACGCCCTGGCCGAAACCCTCAAGGAGTTCACCGACATCCGCCGAGGCCGGCCCATCACCGAAGAGGAGTTCGAGAACGCCACAGATGGAATTCTGCAGGGCTTCCCGTCACAGTTCGAGACCCAGGGCCAGATACTCCAACAGCTCGGGCGCGTGGCGATCTTCGGACTGCCCGACGACTACTACGCAAATTTCCTCGGCAACATCGAGGCGCTCACGTTAGACGATGTGCGCGCGGTCGCATCTAATCGAATAGAAGCCGACCGGTTGGCGCTCCTGGTGGTAGGAGACCGGGAGGCCATATTTACGGGCCTGAGCGAGCTGGGACTGCCCATCGTGACTGTGAATAACGAGGGCCGCCCCGTCTGAGCCAGCAGTCGAGGTAGAAGGTATGGGACAGCTAGGATTGGCGATGGACGTTCCGGCCCGTTCGGCGGCGCTGCTACGTGCCCTCGACAAGGGGATCGTGCCACCGGACAAGCCGGTTGGGCGCAGCCTCCTCTTGACCACGCTAGCCGTCGAAACGGTCATCCTTCTATGGATATCCGTCGGGCTGACCGTGCAGTGGGCCATCGCCATACCCCCCGCGCTCCTGGTCGTGGCGACGCTATCTGTCGAACTAGCCCGGACCCGGCGCGGAGCCCGCGGCGATCGACCCCGGCTACTTGTTGCGGCCTTGGCGGTCAGCCTTGTGCTCGACGCCCTCCTCGTAGCATTCCTCGCGCTGTTACTGGTGCAGGGATCACTGGCCGGCAACGGCATCCTGTCCCTACTGATAATGCCCTTCATCCTGGGAGTCGCAATCTACATGCGAACCGCGCTACCCCTTCTGTTGGTGCTGGCGTTTGTGTTACTCCTCGACCTCAGCGTACTGATGGACACCGGGCCGATCGCATTCCTGACCGCGCCCCTGGTCGCGGCGGTTGGCGTAGTGGTCGTGCTGTTCCAAACGGTCAGTTTCGGCCCGAGCTCAGTCGTAATGGACCGGGTAATGGCTGGCGCCGGACGGGTGTCGCACTCGTGACCGAAGGCGCACCAGAGCAATCGTCTCATAATTCAACGCTGCAATCTGCCCTTCCTCCGGCTACGCCAGGGTTCGCCGGTCTCAGGGCGTCCATTGACCGACGTGCACTAGCCATGACAGGGGCCGCAATTGCACTACTGACCGCCTTGGGCGTACTAGGCGGCCTCTATGACACATTTCCAGGGGACCTGGCTGTGTCCACGTGGGTACAGTCGCTTGGCTACGACTGTCTTGATGTGGTTATGGAAGCCATAGCGGCGGCGGGCACCAAAATAGGGGCCCTTGCCACCGTCGGCATCGCACTCCTCGTGACTGTTGCGTTGGGCGGGCCTCGCCCCGCGGGCTACTTGCTAGCAGTCGCCACGGTAGGTGTGATAGCCCGGACCGTGCTCAAGATGGCAATCGCCCGGCCACGCCCGACCGAGGACCTGGTCCGGGTCATGGACATCCGGGACGGCTACTCATTTCCGAGTGGCCACGTGATGTTATATGTCGTGCTACTGGGCTCCCTGTACTTTCTGCTGTATTCGTCAAGCCTCTCCGGCAGGACGATCCGTCTGCTACAAGCCATAATCACTATCACCCTGGCATTGGCGGGGCTCTCCCGTGTATACCTCGGTTTGCACTGGATGAGCGACGTGCTCGCGGGCTACATATTCGGTGCGGCCCTGGTAGCAGTGGCAGCCTGGGCGTGGCGTAGGTGGACGGTCGCATAGTCCAAACGCTTTCTTGCAGGGGGCTATCGGTGCTACAATTCGCCACGGTTCAGGTACGACCCCGAGATGACGCTCTGGACCGGAGAGGGACGCGTCGGGAGCGCCTGGTCCCGCGCCGACGCAGCACCGATATCTCGCATACATCACACGTGGAACGCCCCTTAAAAATCGCCCTCGTCTCCGCGTACGACTACGCCTTCCGCGGTGGCGCAAACGAACACATCCGCAATCTCGCGGCGCAGTTCGAGAGCTGGGGCCATACGGTCAAGGTGATTGCGCCTTACTCCAAGCCTGAGGGCATCACAGAGACCAACTTTATCCCGATGGGCAAGCCGGTACCGGTGCCTGCCGCTGGGTCGATCGCGCGCGTTTCGCTTTCGGTGTGGCTACGCCCCCGCATCAAGAAATTGCTACGGGACGAGGCCTTCGACATCGTTCACCTGCACGAGCCATTTTCGGGATTCGTGCCGCTCTACATGGCCGGACACTCGGAGTCGGTCAACATTGCCACGTTCCACAGCTACAGGGGCACCCGACTCTACGGCATAGGCGGCAACAAGATAGCCATGCCGTACTTCAGGCGTTTGAATGGTCTGATAGCTGTGTCGAAGCCGGCTCACGAATTCATCAGCTCCCACTTCCCAGGGGACTACAGCATCATCCCCAACGGTATCGACGTTGACGCATTTGCCAAGGACGTTGAGCCGTTCGCGAACCTGCAGGATGGGATGATCAACCTGCTGTTCGTGGGCCGACTCGAGAAGCGCAAGGGTCTGAAGTACATGCTGGCGGCCTACAGCCGTCTGAAGTGGGACTGGCCAAACCTGCGCCTGGTGGTGGTCGGACCAGGGAAGCCTGACCAGGACTCCCATAGCATCATGAGCGAGCGTAACCTGCAAGACGTCATGTTCGTAGGCGGCGTATCGGAAGAGGACAAGGCGCGGTACTACCAGTCGGCTGATATCTACTGTTCGCCTGCAACCGGGAGAGAGAGCTTCGGCATCGTGCTGTTGGAGGCGATGGCCGCAGGCAAGCCTATCGTAGCCACGTCTATCGAGGGGTATTCCACTGTGGTCACTGAAGGGAAAGAGGGCCTCCTAGTACCGCCCAAGGACGACGAAGCCCTGGCAGACGCAATCTCGAAACTTCTCAAGAACCCGGAACTGCGGGAACAGATGGCCGCCAACGGGCGGAAGACGGTCAACGAGTATCGCTGGGAGCAGGTCGCCGGGCGCGTGATGGACTTCTATCGTCTACACCTGGACGCCGCAGCAACTCGAGCGCAGGTCGACTCGGGCGTCGAGCGATGAACAGGTCTAGCGTCAGGCAGGCGCTTTCGTCCTACGTCGAGGCCCCCGGAGCGAGGCTGCTGATAAGGCTGGGACTCTCCCCCAACGCCATCACTCTTGTAGGATTGGCGGGCGCGGCGGGAGCGGCCGTTCTGGTCAGCCAGAGCCTACTTCTATGGGGCGGGATAGCGATGATCCTCGCGTCTGGGCTCGACATGTTCGACGGCGCAGTGGCACGGTCAACAGGTCGCGTATCGAAGTTCGGCGGGCTGCTGGACTCCATAGTGGACCGCATCTCAGAGGCCGCCGTCCTCACAGGGCTTCTGGCACACTTTCTGCGCGAGTCTGACGACACGGGCGCATTGCTGTCAGTGGCCGCGATGGCTACATCGTTCATGGTTAGCTACGTCAGGGCGCGTGCAGGCGGGCTGAATGTCGATTGTGAGGTGGGGGTTCTGACGCGGGTTGAACGAGTTGTGCTGCTTGCGGCATGCCTGGTCGTGGGTGAGTGGTGGGCAATGGCAATCCCACTGGCACTGGGAATTATCGCCGCGCTAGCCGCCGTCACCACCGTTCAACGGATCCTCCACGTCCGCAATGAGCTTGGCAAACTGGGTTAACGTGCTACGCGCGGTGTATCGCAGGCGAGCTCCTATCCCCTGGTTACAGTTTCTGGGTCGCGGTTCCTAGGAGAATGGTATTATGGGCGACCTGGAATCCACGACCGGCACAGCGGGCAGACGCAAAACCGTTCAGAAGATTGTCGTTACCTGGAGTGGGTGGAGAAACCGCATCCTGAGCCAGGCCGAAGCTGAGTGGTATGGCGATGTCGCGTTCTTGATCAGCTAGGACCGCGATGACTTGATGCGTGAGTTGGCAGACTCCGACGCGGTTATGGCTGCGGTATGGGATGCGGAGCTGCTATCAGCCAGCCGATGCCTGGGATGGGTCCACGCAGTGAGTGGCGACATCGAAAGCTACCTGTTTCCGGAGTTCGTAGTTAGCCCTGTGCCCTTCACCTGCGCCAAGCCAACGTTCGGTGTGCCGGGCGCCGAGTCGGCCCTGGCGGCGATGCTCATGGTCACACGCCGCAACCATTTATCTGACGGGCACCTCAAGACAGAACACTGGACACGAGCTCGCGACGACGATCTCCTTCCAGAAAATCTTGCGGGCAAGACCGTAGGTATCCTTGGCATGGGCCATATAGGACAGGCCCTCGCGCTCAGAGCAGCGGCTCTCGGAATACGAGTCTTGTCCGCGACTAGTACGCCGCGCGAACCCATGGACGGTGTTCAACGCTCGTACACCATTGAACAGATGGACGAGTTCCTGGAGCAGCTCGATTTCATCGTGGTCGCGGTGCCGTCGACGCCCCATACCAGCGCCATGATGGGCGAGGCCGTATTCAGGGCGATGAAGCAAACCGAGTGGGTCATAGACATATCGGAACGTATACCAATTTTTGACTACCCCGCACTGGTACAGGGCATCGAACAAAGCTGGATAGCCGGAATCTGTACACAGCCCTCGGGACACGATACCAGCCTGGGGATGCCGCCGCAGGGTTCGGATTTCTGGCAGCGAGATAACGTATATTTATCGCCTTGCAGGGGCACCTCCCGCGAGCAGTTGTCTGCTGGGCTAGATCTGTTTTTCGATAACCTTCGCGCCTTCGAATCGGGAGGGGCGCTTCGAGGATTGGTGGACAAACAGGCGGGCTACTGACAAGACTCCCAACCACGAGGTATATGCTTCCCAAATGCACCTGCATTTCTGAACTCTAAGACATGGAATTGGCCCCTGAATACATCGTGGGGTTGACGCGGGCGGTTTAATTTGCTATGTTACCGATGTGAGGATGCGCCCTCTACCACTTCCTGAGTTTTTCTACGCTGCACCTATCGCGGGACTCCTTTGTCCCGTGTTTTGTCTTGTCTCGTAGCTAAATCTAGTTCTTCGGGCGCACCTACTACTTCCTTTTTCGGAGTGTGACAACGTATGGCATCTCCCGCAATGAAGGTTACAGATGGCGTGACTTCCGGCGTGCGCTCGTATTCGCAAATTCGAGGTTCGCTTGAGGTCCCTAACCTGATTCAGGCCCAGACAGACTCATTCGACTGGTTTAAGACAGAGGGCCTGCGCGAGCTCCTCCAGGAGGTCTCGCCAATTGAAGACTTCCCGGGTGGCCGGTTCGAACTCAGCTTCTTAGACCATCGGTTCAAGGAGCCAAAGGCAACCGAAGAAGAGTGCCGCGAAAACGAGAGCACTTACTCGGCAGCGCTCCATGTAACGGTTGAGCTGCACACCAAGGCAGCTGGCCCGGCACAAGGTGAGCGGAAGCTCCAGGACCTTTTCATCGGGGACATCCCGATAATGACTTCGACCGGCACGTTCATCATTAACGGCGCAGAGCGCGTCGTCGTGAGCCAGCTGGTGAGGTCGCCTGGCGTGTACTTCGAGACCAGGAGCGACCCCAATTCAGGCCGGACTCTGACCTCTGCCAAACTGATCCCCTACCGCGGCGCCTGGATGGAGTTCGACACCAGCAATAAGGACGTGATCTCGGTCAAGGTAGACCGGAAGCGCAAGAGCCCTGTGACCATGCTGCTCAGGGCCATGGGCTACTCCACGGACCAAGAGATCATGGAGTTATTCGAGGACGTGGACACAGACCCCGAGCATTCCTATATAGCAACCACCATCTCGAAGGACACCGACGTGGCTAGCCACGAGGAAGCGCTGATGGAATTCTACCGGCGCCTCCGGCCGGGGGAGCCTCCCAGCGTCGACAATGCCAAGAATCTGCTGGATAACCTGTTCTTCAACCCGCGCCGGTACGATCTGAACCGGGTTGGCCGATACAAGTTGAACAAGCGACTGGGACTGGATCCCGACATAACGCAGCGCACCCTCTCTAAAGAGGACATCGTCAATCTGCTGCGCATGTTGATCCAGATAGACAACGGTGTGTTTAATGGCGATGACATCGACCACCTGGGCAACCGCCGTGTTCGGTCCGTTGGCGAACTGATCCAGAACCAAGTTCGAGTTGGAATGCTCCGGATGGAGCGGGTAATCAAGGAGCGGATGACGACCCAGATGGACCCCGCCACTACGACTCCTGCAGCGCTGATCAACATCAGGCCTGTGGTCGCCGCGGTGCGTGAGTTTTTCGGAGGGTCTCAGCTCTCGCAGTTCATGCAGCAAACTAACCCCCTGGACGAGTTGACGCACAAGCGGCGTCTGTCAGCCCTGGGCCCCGGAGGTCTTTCAAGGGAGCGCGCCGGATTCGATGTTCGCGACGTTCACCACTCTCACTATGGACGCATCTGTCCCATAGAGACGCCCGAGGGGCCGAACATCGGCCTGCTCGGATCGATGGCGACCTACGCGCGCACCAACGAGTTCGGCTTCCTTGAGACGCCGTACCGAATGGTGTTGTCGGAAATAATGAGCGACGACCCGGATCTGCTTGGCAGGACCGTTACCAAGACCGTGGTCGACAAGAACGGAAATACCGTTCTGAACGCCAAGGGCGCCGTCTCCAAGGGAATGCGGACCCGCATCGCAAAGCTGCCACAGCAGGTGGTCAGCGTCCGCCCTTACGTGTCCTCCAGCCCCGACGCTACCAAGTACCTGTCCGCCGACGATGAGGAGAACGTTCACATCGCCCAGGCAACGTCGCCCCTGGACGAGCAGGGACAGTTCGCGGACGAGCGCGTCGAAACGCGCATAGGTGAGGGCGTTTCCATGGAGCCTCCCGAAAACCTCAGCTACATGGATGTCTCGCCGATGCAACTTGTCAGCGTGTCGACATCCCTGATCCCATTCTTGGAGCACGATGACGCTAACCGCGCCCTCATGGGATCGAACATGCAGAGGCAGGCGGTGCCCCTGATCAAGCCTCAGGCGCCCCTGGTGGGCACGGGCATGGAAGGAAGGGTTGCACGCGACTCAGGCCAGGTCGTGCTGTCCAAGTCCGACGGCATCGTAACGGAGTCGTCGGGCAACAAGGTAGTTGTAACAGACGCCTACGGTGAGCAGTTCGAGCACAGGCTAAGGAAGTTCGTTCGGAGCAACCAGGGCACCTGCATCAACCAGCGCCCGACCGCCAAGAATGGGGACGTGGTATCCGCAGGAGACATCCTGGCAGATAGCTCGTCCACGGACCAGGGCGACCTGGCACTTGGACAGAACACACTGGTGGCCTTCATGAGTTGGGAAGGCTACAACTTCGAGGACGCAATAATCCTCAGCGAGACGATGGTCAAGGATGACCGGTTCACCTCGATCCATATCGAGAAGCATGAGGTCGAGGCTCGGGATACCAAACTCGGACCCGAAGAGGTGACCCGGGACATCCCCAACGTCGGCGAAGAGAGCCTGCGCGACCTCGACGAGGACGGAGTAATCCGCATTGGTGCGGAGATCGGGCCAGGCGATATCTTGGTCGGCAAGATCACTCCCAAGGGTGAGACCGAGTTGAGCGCGGAAGAGAAGCTGCTGAGGGCGATATTTGGGGAGAAGGCCAGGGACGTAAAGGACACCTCCCTACGCGTTCCTCACGGCGAGCGCGGCAAGATCATCGACGTCAAGGTGCTGAGCAAGGCCAATGGTGACGACCTGTCACCGGGAGTCAACAAGCTGGTGCGGCTGTGGATAGCCCAGACCCGAAAGGTGGCCGAGGGAGACAAGATGGCTGGACGCCACGGGAACAAGGGCGTCATTTCCCGCATTCTGCCAGAAGAGGATCTGCCTTACCTACCGGACGGAACCCCCGTGGATATCGTCCTGAACCCGATTGGCGTGCCGTCCAGGATGAACCTGGGGCAGGTGCTGGAAACCCACCTAGGCAAGGCAGCCCATTCGATGGGCTTCCGGGCAGTCACGCCAGTATTCGACGGAGCGCCTGACGAGGCCATCGAGGATGCCCTCGGCCAGGCCTGGCTCATTGAGCAGTCAGGGGCAGTCGACCCCAGGCCTCTGGATGGCGACAAGGCCTCCCGCATAGACCTGGAAGTGGTCCGTCTGTGGCTAGAGGCCCGCGGCTATAACTTTGAGAAGATAGTAACCAAGCCGGTGGCTGGCGAGGCTCGGAAGGCCTGCCTGGAGATATGGTTCACCGAAGAGATGGGTCAAGACATTGAGGGCAAGTCCGCCGAGGACTTGAAAGCCGACGCATTGAAGCTGAACCGCGAGAAGTTCGTGGCGGCGCCCATCCTGGGCAAGTCAGTGCTCTACGACGGTCAGACGGGCGAACGGTTCGACCAGCCTGTAACAGTCGGCTACATCTACATGCTCAAGCTGATTCACCTGGTTGAGGACAAGATGCATGCTCGTTCGACGGGTCCGTACTCGTTGATCACACAGCAGCCGCTAGGAGGAAAGGCCCAGTTCGGCGGGCAGCGCTTCGGAGAGATGGAGGTATGGGCGCTAGAGGCCTACAGCGCGGCCTATAACCTGCAAGAGATGCTGACGGTCAAGTCGGACGATGTGATTGGTCGCGTCAAGACCTACGAAGCCATTGTGAAGGGCGAGGATGTGGTGCAGCCCGGTATCCCGGAATCGTTCCACGTCCTGCTCAAGGAGCTTCAGAGCCTTGGTCTCTCCGTCGAACTTCTGCACGAAGAGCCGGACGCGCTGGCGTTGACAGGGGTCACCGACACAGGCCTGTCGGGGGGCGAGCCTTCTCTTGAGCTTGTGGAAGACATTCCAAGCCTGGGAGCTGCCGGTCCGGACACCGAGTCCAAGCCTGTAGCCGTGCCCGTGACTTCCGACACGGCCAATGCCGATGAAGACGCACAGCCTGAAGACCCGACCAAAAACATGTCCTCTGGAGACGAAGCTGCTGACGACGACTAGTTCGTTGATCTCGGGAACCTAGCGACAACAATCAGCTTCGCAGCTACCGGAACATAGGAGTAACAGATGGCCCAGAGCAGCAATGATTTCAACGCGGTGCGTATCTCTCTAGCATCTCCAGAGCAGATCAAAACATGGTCTTACGGCGAGGTCATCAAGCCTGAGACGATCAACTACCGCACCCTTCGGCCAGAGAAGGACGGACTCTTTTGTGAACGCATTTTCGGCCCAACCAAGGACTGGGAGTGCTACTGCGGCAAGTACAAGAAAATACGCTACAAGGGCGTCATCTGCGACCGGTGTGGCGTTGAGGTAGCCCGCGCCAAGGTCCGACGCGAACGGATGGGACACATCTTGCTGGCCGCGCCTGTGGCCCATATCTGGATGTCGAAGGGCACCCCGAGCCGACTGGGACTGCTCCTAGACCTGTCTCCCCGCAACCTTGAAAGGGTCATCTACTTCGCCCAGTACATGGTCACCGAAGTCGACGAGGAACTCAGGCGAGCTGCCATAGAGCGCCTCGAGGCTGAGCTGAGCGACGGGCTCGAGGCGATCGATGACAGGGCGAACGGCACCGCCTACGAGTCTGACGAAAAGGCTCCCGAGAGCGAACTGGCCATGGCCAGCGAAGACGGCGCGGAAGTCGCAGAAGTCGAGGCTGTCGTCGAGGTTCCAGAGGCGGAGACCGAGGAGACTCCATCAGCCGAAGCCGAAGGGGACGGCGCAGAGGCCGCACCGACCGACGAGGCTAAGCTCGCCGCAGAGGCCGAGCAGGCCAAGACCGATCTAGAAACCGATATCGAGGCGCAGATAGAGGATCTTGAGAGCTTCCGCATAGGGCTGCTGCTCACAGAGACCCGCTACAAAGAGCTTAAGGAGTCCTTCGAAGATGTCTTCAAGGCTGGCATGGGCGCAGAGGCGGCGCTGCATGGCTTGAAGGGTTTGGACCTCGAGGCGCTCCGCGATGACCTGCAGGAGCAGATCAGGACCACTTCGGGGCAGCGACGCAAAAAGGCAATCAAGACGCTGCGCGTCGTCAAGGCACTCAGTAAGAGCGGCAACAAGCCAGAGTGGATGATCCTTACGTCGCTGCCCGTGCTTCCGCCAGAGCTGCGACCCATGGTTCAGCTGGATGGCGGCAGGTTCGCCACCAGCGATCTGAACGACCTATACCGCCGCGTCATCAACCGCAACAACCGGCTCAAGAGGCTGATCGAGCTTCAGGCTCCAGAGATCATCATCCGAAACGAGAAGCGAATGTTGCAGGAGGCTGTGGACGCCCTGATCGACAACGGTCGTCGAGGAAGGCCCGTGGCTGGCAGTCACAACCATAAGCTCAAGTCGCTTTCGGACCTGCTCCGAGGCAAGCAGGGCCGGTTCAGGCAGAACCTGCTCGGCAAGAGAGTGGACTACAGCGGCCGATCCGTCATCACGGTGGGCCCGAACCTCAAGCTAGACCAATGTGGTCTGCCCAGGAAAATGGCCCTGGAACTATTTAAGCCGTTCGTGATGAACAGGCTCGTATTAAACGGGTTCGCCCACAACATCAAGAGCGCCAAGAGACTGGCCGAGAGGGCCCGTCCGGAGGTGTGGGACATCCTCGAGGAGGTGGTAAAAGAGAGGCCGGTCTTGCTAAACCGAGCCCCAACGCTCCATCGCCTCGGAATCCAGGCATTCCAGCCAATTCTCGTAGAAGGGGGCTCCATACAGCTGCATCCCCTCGTCTGCGCTGCGTTCAACGCCGACTTCGATGGGGACCAGATGGCGGTGCACGTACCTCTCTCCCGGGGTGCGGTACAGGAAGCCAGAAAAGTGATGCTCAGCACCTACAACATGCTGTCTCCAAGCTCTGGCGAGCCCACAGTGGCGCCAACGTTGGATATTGCCTTCGGCTGCTACTACATGACCATGGTTGAAGAAGAATCCAAGGGGACCGGTCGTGTCTTTGCTACCCTGGAGGACGCCAGGCTCGCCTACGATTTGGACACCGTCGATCTCAGAGCCCTCCTCAAGGTCCGGACAGACTCCAATGGCAACGGATCTGAATGGATGGAGACAACGGTCGGTAGAATTATATTCAACGACATTGTTCCAGACGTGCTAGGGTACCGAAACTTCCCTCAGGACAAGGCCGCACTCAAGACAATTACATCTGAGTGCCACCGGATGCTGGGGAATGAAAAGACGAAGGTCATGCTAGACGCGATCAAGTCTCTGGGCTTCCGCTACGCCTCAAAGTCGGGCACCACGATCGCTATCAACGACATTGAGGTCTCATCTGAAAAGTATCGGATCGTTTCCGAGGCGGATGATAGCGTCGACAAGCTGGAACAGCAGTACATGGACGGCCTCATCACCCATGATGAGCGCTACAAGAACACGGTCAAGATCTGGACCGACGCCAACAACGAGCTAACCCAGGTCATCGAATCCAACATGAGTAACTTCGGCGGCATCTACCTGATGGCAGTTTCGGGCGCCAAAGGTAACATTGCGCAGATCAAGCAGATGGCAGGCATGAGAGGCCTGATGTCGGACCCGAAGGGGCGCATAATTGACCGGCCAATCAAATCGAACTTCCGTGAAGGACTCAGCGTGCTGGAGTACTTCATTTCGACTCACGGCGCCAGGAAGGGCCTGGCGGACACAGCACTGCGTACGGCAGACTCAGGCTACCTGACACGGCGACTGATCGACGTGGCCCAGGAGGTCACGGCGACTGTTGAAGACTGCGAGACCGCGGGTGGCATCTGGGTCGAAAGCGTCGAAGACGCGCCGATGGCTAGCACCTTCGAAGAGAGGGTCAGGACCAGGTACGCATCGGCCCCAGTCGCAGACCCGAATACGGGCGAGATCGTCGTGGACCGCAATGACCTGATCGACGAAGAGGCGACGGCCAAGATTCGTGAGTCCGGCGCCGACGGCATTTTGGTTCGCTCGCCGCTGACCTGTGAGGCAGATCGTGGCATCTGCAACTTTTGCTACGGCATATCCCTGGCGACCTGGGAGCCTGTGATGATGGGAGAGGCAGTCGGGATCATCGCCGCCCAGAGCATCGGTGAGCCGGGAACCCAGCTAACAATGCGCACATTCCACACCGGTGGAATCGCAGGTATCGACATCACCAGCGGACTCCCCAGAGTAGAGGAGTTGTTCGAGGCGCGCGTGCCGAAGGGCGAGGCGATGCTCTCGGAGATCGACGGAATCATCGAGGTCGCCGAGGCGGTCGATGGGCGAAGCATCGCGGTCAACAGCGCCGAAGAGTATCGCGACGAATACCCGATGGAAGACGGCCACAAGATTTTGATTGAAGATGGCGACATCGTCGGCATCGGCGACCGGCTGGCAGAGCCCGAGGATGTAGAAGACGAAGACGCGGTAGCGCTGCTTCAGACGCCTTACATTCTGGCCCGGGTCGCCGGCGTGGTCCATGTCGACGACGGGGCGGTGAGCATTACCTGGCTAGAGGAAGAGCACCGGGAGTACAACATTCCGGCCGCGGCACACATAGTAGTAGCCGATGGGGACGTCGTAACAGCCGGCGAGGCGCTGACCGCAGGGCCAAAGAGCCCTCAGCAGATCCTCCGCATACAGGGCCATGACGCGGTCCAGCGGTATTTGATCGAAGAGGTGCAGAAGGTCTATAGGTCTCAGGGCGTCGCGATTCACGACAAGCACATCGAGGTCATCAGCCGGCAGATGATGCGCAAGGTCAGCATTGACTCACCGGGCGACACTGAGCTGCTGCCAGGCGAGTTGATCAACCGGTCGCAGTACGAAGATCTCAACGCGCGCATACTGGCCGAGGGCGGAGAGCCCGCCACCGCCAGTCCAGTGCTACTGGGTATCACCAGGGCGTCGCTCAACATGGAGAGCTTCCTGGCGGCAGCATCATTCCAGGAGACCACTAGGGTCCTCACCGAGTCCTCGGTGAACGGCGACATCGACTATCTGCGCGGCCTCAAGGAGAACGTCATTATCGGCAGACTCATCCCGGCCAGGTTCGACATGTCCGAGACGGGCCGTAAGAGGCTCGGCCTCGACGAGCTTGAGAAGCGGGAGCCGGTCGGCCTGATGGCAGGTTCCCCGGCCCTCGAAGAGGAACCCACTCCTGGCTTGCTGGAGGATTGGAAGCCAGAGCAGTTGCCGAAGCTCTAGTGCAGGGCAGGTAGGCCAATAGAATTTTCAAGGTTCTCCCAATGTGGGGGGGGGGACCCAAGCAAAACGGGCCCCGTCAATGACGGGGCCCGTTTTGTGTTTACTCGGTAACGGCGTCGTGTAGGAGCGGCCCTACTTTTCCTCGGCTAGGCTGACGCGCACGTTCAGATCACCCACTTCGCATGTGAAGACAACGAGGAGTTGAGGCCTGCCCAGGGTCGAAATCTCGGTCCCGCTGGACTAGATGAGCACGGGAGGCGCTATGTTGCAAATGAAATCATTGCTCGACAACTCCGTCGCTGCGTTACCCGTGATCATCTTTGCCAATTCGCCCAGTGCATACAGTGACAGCTCTGAATCCAACTCGAAATCAGGGCCGGCCATAATATCGATTATGCCCCTGGCAGTGCTCAGGGGAAACCCGTAAAGGACGTTCCCCGCTCACACGCCAATGACGGCGGTAATGTCCTCTGTGGTGAACTTGTGTGAAACTACGGAAACCTACGAGAGTTCGAGCGTCAGGTCCAACTCCCACTCCCAAACAAGTTTTGCCAGGCCCAAGAACGGATTAACGTACTCTTGCTTCATGCACTCTCTCTACTTAATAGATTCCCAGTGACAAGCGCGTGCGCCAATAGAAACCAAGGATTGTAGCCAATTATGATATTGACGCATGAAGCGCCAATGAAACCAATCGGCCAAAAGATGAGTGCTAGCCGCCAGTAGTCTGGCTGAGCAGGTTGAGGGCTGAGCCCGCCTTGAACCACTCTATTTGCGCTGCGCTGAAGGAATGATCGAGCGAAATGGAATCGCTAGACCCATCGGAATGACGTAGCGTGCAGTCCACAGGTCGCCCTGGGGCGAGTTCTGCCAGGCCGGTCAAGCTGATCCGGTCGTCTTCGCAAATAAGGTCGTAGTCTGCCGGATCCTGGAACGTCAGAGGGAGCAGGCCCTGCTTCTTGAGGTTTGACTCGTGGATGCGGGCAAAGCTGCGGGCGATAATAGCCGCAGCGCCAAGCAGTCTCGGTGACAGGGCTGCATGCTCGCGGCTGCTACCCTCGCCGTAGTTGTTATCGCCGACCACAACCCATCGTGCCCCGCTTGAGCGATAGTCCGTGGCAATCCTTGAAAAAGCGTGCCCCGCCTCACCTGTCAGGACATTCTTGCCCTTCCCCGCATCGCCCGTATAGGCGTTAATCGCGCCCATAAACATGTTCTCACTGAACTTGCTCAGATGGCCGCGTAGGCGCAGCCAAGGGCCTGCCGGAGATATGTGATCGGTTGTGCATTTGCCCTGGGCCTTGAGCAGCACCGGCGCGTCCAGGTAGTCCTCACCGTCCCAGGCTTCCCAGGGCTCCAACGCCTCCAGCCGCTCGCTGTTGGGATCAATGGCGATCTCAATGCCTGAGCCGTCCCTAGGCGGGGCGACATAAGCCGAGGCGCCTTCCTCGAAGCCATTGGCTGGTACGTCGGGGGCCTGCGCGGGCGCTTCGAGCACAAAGCTAGAGCCATCCGGGGCCGTAATGCTATCCGAAAGTGGGTTGAAAGACAGACGTCCAGCCAGAGACATGGCGACCACGATCTCAGGACTGGCGATGAAGTTCATCGTCTCAGAGCGGCCGTCGTTGCGTCTTGGGAAGTTTCTGTTGTACGAGGTAACGATGGTATTGGGAACGCCATCAAGGGCCTTTTCTCGATTCCACTGGCCGATGCAGGGTCCGCAGGCATTGGCCAAAACCACCCCGTTGATGGCCTTCAACGAATCTAGCTGCCCATCCCTCTCAATTGTGGCTCTGATCCGCTCGGACCCAGGCGTCACCATCAGGGTCCCGGCAGCAGAGATACCGTGTGCGCGGCCCTGCTCTGCAACATCAGCTGCGCGACTCATGTCCTCGTAGGACGAGTTTGTGCAGCTACCGATGAGGGATGTGTCTATCTTGTCCTCGAAACCGTTGGAGCCCTCGGCGACCTCAGCGGCCAACGCCGAAATAGGACGCGCCCGGTCTGGCGAATGGGGCCCCACAACATGGGGCTCCAGCTTCGACAGGTCGATCTCTACGACGGTGTCGAAATACTTCTCAGGATTCGTCTCAACATCTTCGTCAGGTGTGAGCAGAGCCTCGTTATCGTTGGCCAAATCTGCGATCTCGCCACGCTGTGTGGCCCGCAAATACACCTCCATGCGCTCGTCGTACGGGAACATCGAGGTGGTGGCGCCCAATTCTGCGCCCATGTTGGTAATGGTCGCCTTGCCTGTGCAACTGATGGAGCGCGTCCCGGGACCGAAATACTCGATGATGGAGTTGGTACCGCCCGCCACAGTGAGCTCTCCAGCCAGGTAGAGTATCACGTCCTTCGGCGCGGTCCACCCGTTAAGCTTCCCTGTCAGGCGGACCCCTATATGCCTTGGGAACAGCAACTCCCAGTTGCGTCCAGCCATGACCTCGACCGCATCGGCTCCACCGACGCCCACAGCGCAGGCGCCAAGGCCGCCGGCGTTCGGCGTATGGGAGTCAGTGCCGATAATTAGGGCACCGGGAAAGGCGTAGTTTTCGATAATTACCTGGTGAATAATTCCCGCGCCAGGGCCCCAGAATCCGGCCCCAAACTTCGCAGAGGCCGAGCGCAGATAGGAGTAGACCTCGTCGTTCTCGGCGACTGACTCCAACAGGTCAGGTGCGCCATCGACCCGCGCCTGAATCAGATGGTCGCAATGGACGGTGGTGGGAACTGCAGTGCTGGCGCGACGCGTCTGGGAGAAGTTGAGCATCACGGTCTGGCCAAGAACATCCTGGAGAGCGACCCTGTCGGGCCGCAGTGCGAGCTGGCTCTGCCCAGGAACGAACTCCTGGGACTCGGGGTCCGCGAGGTGTCCTAGCAGCACCTTGTCGGCCAGTGTCAGGGATCTGCCCAGCCTGCGCCGTACGACCGCCTGGTTCTTCGCAAGTGTGGCGTAGACGCCGGCCACCATCTCGGGAGTTGACTCAACCGCTACCATTGCCGTGTCCTCCGGGCATCATAGCCCCATGCACATAGCGCGGCCCGTTCAAGCTATCGCTTGCGAGTCACGCTAATCTAAAATAGGCTTCCAGGGAGGAGCCGCGACAACTACTGAGACACCCCGAAGTACGAGTAGTTCAGCTTGATGTAGCCGTCCCACTCTGCAGGGGTGTCGTCCTCCGCAAATATGGCCACTACAGGGCAGACCGGCTCGCAGGCCGCACAGTCGATGCACTCGTCCGGGTGGATGAAGTACATGTTGTCGGAATCTTCTGTGTAGATGCAGTCTACGGGACACACATCCACGCAAGCCGCGTCCTTCACGTCGACGCACGGCTCAGCGATAATATAGGTCATTTCGCTCCTAACCTCCTGACGCTTTTCATCACCGTTAGTATAGCTTGGCCGCGCCGGTCGATTCAAGATATCAAGACAGCCGATTTTCCCGCTGCAGGGGTAAACCTTGACTTTCGCCACATCAGCTAGTTAACTGGCGCGGCTGAACTATGACGCCGACTGAGGAGTGCAGATGGGTAAGCTAGATGGAAAGGTTGCGATAGTAACCGGAGGCGGAACTGGTATCGGAAAAGGGATCGCACGGACCTTCGCCGCAGAAGGGGCGCGAGTCGTCATCGCATCCCGCTCCGAGCAAACTCTGAACGAGGCGGCAGGGGAGCTAGGGGATCAGGTCCTCGCTGTGCCGACTGATCTGAAGGTAGAAACCCAGATCACGGCTCTGTTCGAGCGAACCATCGTGGAGATGGGGCAGCTGGATATACTGGTCAATAACTCAGGTGTATTCGAGGGAGGGCCGATCGAGGAGCTGTCCCTGGAGACCTGGCAGCACGTCGTGGACGTGAACCTGACAGGTGTATTCCTCTGTACCCGCGAAGCGATGAAGATCATGAAGCCGGCGGGCGGCGGTAGGATCATCAACATCGGCAGCATCTCGGCCCAGATGCCGCGCATGAATTCCGCCCCCTACTCGACAACCAAGCACGCTCTCGTGGGCCTCACCAAGTCCACCGCGCTTGAGGGTCGCGATTTCGGTGTGGTCGCCAGTATCCTGCATCCGGGCAACGTGCTAACCGAACTTAGAGACAACAGCGCACTGGCGCAAAACCAGGAGCCGATGATGAGCACGGATGACATCGCAATGGCGGCGCTCACAATGGCCGCCCTCCCGCTAAACGTGAACATGCTGGAGACGATTGTGCTTCCAGTCGAGCAGAAGTACATTGGCCGGGGGTAGTAGGGCACGATGAAGAAGGTGCTGATCACCGGAATGAGCGGATTAATCGGTGGGTTACTGCGCCGCCATCTGGAGGACGACGGCGGATACGAACTCACTGCCCTCAACAGGAGCCCGTTGGATGGAGTGCGGTGTGTTCAGGCCGACATCGCCGACCTTGATGCGATCAAGCCAGCTTTTGTAGGGCAAGACACGGTTGTCCACCTGGCGGCACACCTGAAGGACGAGCCTTTCGAGACCCTGCAATCGGTCAACCTCACGGGCGCGTACAACGTCTACGAGGCGGCACGCTCTGCTGGCGTGAGGCGCGTGGTATTCGCCAGTTCAGGCTCCACAATCAAAGGGTGGGAGGACATCCTTCCCTATCGAGCGATGGCCGAGGGGCGTTACGAGAATGTCCCGGAGATCTGGCCGATGATCACCCACGAGATGGTGCGGCCTCGCGGCGCGTACGGTGCGTCGAAGGTGTGGGGCGAGGCGGTCGGGAGACACTTTTCCGACACCTACGAGATGTCGGTGCTCTGCGTGCGCATCGGATCTGTGCTCGACCACAACGACCCCTCACGGATAGGACCAAGCATGGCGTGGCTGAGCCACCGCGATGTCGTAGATATCCTGGTGCGCTCCATCGATGCACCGCAAGACCTGCGCTACGACATCTTCCTCGCCACGTCCAGGAACCGATACGGCTACCGGGACCTGGAGCATGCACGAGATGTGCTCGGCTATGTCCCCCAGGACACCGACGACTCGGCGTTCCAGACCTGAGCGCCAGGTCGAATTCCCGAGTCAGTCAGCACCAGGGGCAGCGCAAGAGAACCTGACCCGGAAGGCTCGCAATCATCTTGCCCGCTTCAACCTCGTTGAACAGCCCAGAGTTGTGCTGCGCGCCCCACTGGCCTGGTCAGGCAATTGCCCGGCGGATTGGTGTGCCACTATAATCTACTGCGGCCCATGACCCACCTAGGGAAGGATATTATTGGATGACTGGTAGTCAGGCGATAGCAATAGACGGACCGGTCGCATCCGGCAAGAGCGCTGTTGGCGGGCTGGTGGCCAAGCTCTTGGGATGCGGATTCCTCGACACAGGACTCATGTACAGAGCTGTGACACAGGTTGCCCTGGAACGCACAATAGACCTGCAGGATGCTCCCGCGCTGACAGCACTGGCCGAAAGCCTCTCGATGGAGGTGTCAACGGCGAGGGGCGCCGATGGCCTGGTGGTCGAGGGAACAGAGGTCGCTGAGAGCCTGAGGGACGGCCCGGTCGAACGCGGCGTGTCCCTGGTAGCGAGCGTGCCTGGGGTCAGGAGGGCGCTGGTGCAGCGACAACGCGACATCGCCGCCGCCGGCCCA
>Ga0302135_10000631_pt1 | contig 21146 bp, 19 predicted proteins | sample CBN3_surface_MG_FD_203119 | JGI IMG/M metagenome (GOLD analysis project Ga0302135, IMG submission 203119) | Marine microbial communities from Western Arctic Ocean, Canada - CBN3_32.1 | ecosystem: Environmental > Aquatic > Marine > Oceanic | place: Canada: Western Arctic Ocean | collected...
TCAGGCGATCGCCGTGTCCGATGCCTTCCTCGAAAAGGGCGAGATCGTCTCGACCCGCGGCCGCGACCCGGAAAAGGGCCAGCGTTTCAACGCCCGTGCGGGCGATCTGGTCGAGGGGCTGCCCGTGGTCATCCTGATCAACGGCGGCTCCGCCTCCGCCTCGGAAATCGTCGCGGGCGCGCTTCAGGACCATCGCCGCGCGATTCTTCTGGGCACGCAGACCTTCGGCAAGGGCTCAGTCCAGACCATCATCCCGCTCGCCGGGCATGGCGCGATGCGTCTGACGACCTCGCGCTACTACACCCCGTCCGGCCGTTCGATCCAGGGCGAGGGCATCAAACCGGATATCGCCGTGGCGCCGGCCCGCATCGAGGCCATCGAAACACCCAGAATGCGCCGTGAGGCGGATTTGCGCGGCGCGCTCGACCGGGGCGACCAGGAGCCGGAGAAGCCGGCCGACGCGACGCCCGATGCCAGCGCCGATGCCGGTGCCGAAACGGAAAAGAACGGCACGGAGACGGATGGCACGCAGAAGGAGGCCCCTGCCGCCGACGACAAGGCGGCCGAGGGCAAGGCTGCCGCCTCAATGGAGGATTACCAGCTGTCGCGGGCCCTCGATCTGTTGCGCGGCATCGCGCTCTATCGGGCGCAAGCCCTCAACTAGGGCCAGCTCGACGGGCATAGACACGGGAAAGGACCGATCCGCGCGCTCCTGATCTTCGCGTTTCTGGGTTTCGGTGCCCTCGCCGCGGCTGTGGGCTACCTCGCCCTGACCGAGCCGCCCGTGGACACGGTCGCCGTCCCCCCTGCACAAACGATCATCGCCATACCCGCTATGCCGAACCTCACAGCAGAGGCCGTGGCGCCGGCCCCGGAACCCGTCGCCCCGTCATCGTCCCCTGCGACGGCGAATCCGCAGCCCGCGGCCGAAGCCGATTCCACGACACCGGCCGAGGGCGCCCCGAATACGGCCCCGCAGCTGGCGGCCGTCGTCCCGAACCTGGCCCCGGTTCTCGCCCCCCCCCTGGTCGAACCCAGTCCATTCGGGCCGCTGCCCCGCGTCTCGCCCGACGGTCGCAAGCCGCGCGAGGTCTATGCCCGGCCCTTCAACAATCCCTACAAACGGCCGATGATTGCCGTCATCGTTACCGGCCTCGGCCTGTCCGAAGCCGCGACCATCGCCGCCATCCAGGAACTGCCGGGCGAGATCACCTTGGCCTTCTCACCCTATGCCGCATCCCGGCTGAACGAATGGATCGAACTGGCCCGCGCCGCCGGTCATGAAGTTCTGTTGAGCCTGCCGATGGAACCCGATTCCTATCCGCTGAACGACCCCGGACCGCATACCCTTCTCACCGGGCTGACGCCGTCCGAAAATCTGCAACGGCTGCAATGGATGCTCAGCCGGTTCACCGGCTATGTCGGCGTGATCGACGATCAGGGTGCCCGTTTCACCGCCTCCGAGAGTGCGATGCTGCCCATTCTCGGCGAGCTTGGGAAGCGGGGTCTGCTCTATATCGACAGCCGCACGACCGATCATGGCCTGACCCCCGGACTGGCCAGCCGCGTCGGCCTGCCGCGGGGCGTCAACGACCGGGTGATCGACGATCCCGCAACCCGACTTTCGATCGACGCCCGGCTGGCCGAGGTCGAAGAGATCGCGAAGCGCAACGGCGCGGCGATCGCCCTGGCCTTCCACTACCCGGTCTCGATCGAGCGGTTGAGCGCCTGGGTGCGCGATGTCGAAGCGCGGGGCTTCGTTCTGGCGCCGGTTTCGGCCGTGGTCGCCGGGTCGGCGCCATGAGCGCCGCGCCGCCAGACGACACCGGTCGCCCCGACGCCTATCGGCCGGGCGTCGGCATCATGCTGATGAACGAAGGCGGGCTGATCTTTGTCGCGCAGCGCATCGACACCGATGGCCAGGCCTGGCAGATGCCCCAGGGCGGCATCGATCCGAAGGAAGATCCGCGCCAGGCCGCCCTGCGCGAACTGGCGGAGGAGACAGGCACCGCCGATGCCGAGATTCTGGCCGAAACGCCGGACTGGCTGAGCTACGACCTGCCCGAGGACCTGCGCCGCCGCGTCTGGCGGGGCCGCTACAAGGGCCAGCGTCAGAAATGGTTTCTGATGCGTTTTCTGGGCCACGACTCGGATATCGATCTCGAGGCCCATGCCCATCCGGAATTCAGCGCCTGGCGCTGGGCCCCGGCGGCGGATGTGCCGAGCCTGATCGTGCCCTTCAAACGCGACCTCTACCGCGCCGTGGTCGATGCCTTCCAGGATCGGATCGGGCCGGGCCGATGACCGATTGCCGCCGCTTTTCCGCCCGATTCGGTGGCCATCCTGCCCTTCGAACATGGCCCGGCGTCGAATCCGAAAGCCACCAAGGAAACGGAGTCATCATCATGCGCGCGAAATTCGTCCTGGCCGCCCTGGCCGCCCTGCTCTTCCAAGCTGGCGTCGCGGCCTCCACCGCTCTCGCGGCATCCGGCGGCGGCCGGCAGGACACCATCTCCATCGAATTGCGGACCGAGGGCTGGGTCGAAAACCAGACCGCCAAGGTGATGACCTTGCTCGATATCGCGCTCAAGCCGGAAGAGGCCGGCACGGCCCGGGCCGAGGCTCGCATGCCCGAAAGCGAACTCGGCGGGTTGCACGAAACCGCGCGTGGGTTGAGCCGGCCCGGCCGCCAGGTGCGAAATCTCGGCATCGGTTTCAGCCCGACCCTGGCCGAGCAGAAAGCCGCGTTGACGGCGCTGCGCGAGGACATCTACCGGCAAGCCCAGGCGGAATTGGACCTCGTGCGCGCCCTTTGGCCCGATCGCGACTACCGCATCCATGTGATCGATCTGGTGCCCGGCGGCATGACCCCGCCCCAGCCCGGCCCCAAGATGATGCGCGCCGAAGCGACGATGGCCTATGATTCCAGCGGCGGGGGCGGCGACGGCTTCTCCGCCTCGCGCAGACTGACCGTCTATGCCGTGGTTTCCTTGGCGGTTCGGAACTCGGACAAATAGGGCCGGCCAGCCGGCCCTTCCCATCGAACAGGAGGATGCGATGGAAGATATTCACTTCGCGCTGACCAATCTTGCCTCGCGCATCAAGGATGACGGCACCCGCATCTTTGTGAAACTGGATCTGGCCGATTCGGATCCGACGCGGTTCTTCGTCGATTATGACGGCCTCAATCAGATCATCCTGCATCTGCAGGGCGCCGCGCAGACCGCCGTGAAGAACATGGCCGGTTCGGGGGCCGCCACGCGCTACGAGCAGACCCGCCGTGCGATGGACCTGATGAACGTGGCCTCGGCCCAGGTCGGCGTCACGGCCGATGGCGGGACGGTCACCGTCAGCGCCCAGACGGTCGAGGGACCGCTCGTCACCCTCGCCTTTCCGCCCGATCTTCTCCGTGGTCTCATGCCGATGCTCGAACTCGCCCTCGGCCAATCGCGCAGCAAGGCATAGACGGCTCGTTTCCTGTACGAAAAAGGCCGCCCCAAGGGGCGGCCCATCCTATCGCGACCTTCGTTTAGGACATATGGGATGGATCAGGCGCCCTGCTTGGCCAGACGGCCGGCGCGGTGGCGCACGAAGCCATAGGCCAGGCGAGCCAGGCGAGCGGTAAGCCAATCTCGTGGCCTTACCCCGATGGCCTTGAGAATCATCGCGATTCCCAGTTCCACATGGCGCTGCCGGTAGAAGGGATAAGCGCGGCGCGCATAGGCTCGTGCATAGGTTCGGCGATCGTAGGGCCCGTCCTCGCGGTGATTGGCCGCATAATAGGCATAGGCCAATTCGTCATTCTCGGATTCGAACAGGCGGCCCAGGGCGACGCGCAGACGACGCCAGAAGCCCAGCTTCTCCTCGACCATGTAACGCTTCATATGCTTGTAGAAGAGCTTGTAATGGGCCAGTTCGTCCGCCGCGATCCGGCGGCAGACCTCCTTCAGCACAGGCTCATTGGTCGCGTTGCCGAGGGCGCTGTAATAGGAACTCGTGCCTACTTCGACGATACAGCGCGCCACCAGTTCTCCCGTCCGCGTCCCGCGCACGGAACGGTCGATTTCGTCCGGCAACTGGACCTTGTCCTTGAAATCGACGAAGCGGGCCGCAAAATCGAAGCTGGGATCGGCCATTCCGGCCCAGCGCGCGAGCGCGGCGCCGTGCTGCACCTCTTCCGAGGCCCATTGATAGGCAGCGTCCTGGAATGAGGGATCGTCGTGAAACACCTTGGCGAGATAATTCGCATAGGTGCCGCCATTGGCCTCGACCATGCTGGCGGCTTTCACCACCTTCACAATATCGGGGTCAATCTGGGTCGGATCGAATCGATCCCACGGAATATCTTCGAGCGCCCACCGTTTCATGGCAGTCGTCCCGTTTCGTCTTCCGTCACCGCACATTATTCAAAACTAACATGTTATTTGCGCAACCGCGCAAGCCCTTCCCCAAGGGAAACCATATAGATCGTATTGACCGGCGCGCCAAGGGGCGCGCCGAAGATTGGAGAATCAGGCCTGCTGCGCCAGCACGTCCAGCTTGGCACGGGCCACCTCGAGCCGTGACTGGATGAGGGCTCCCAAATCCGCTTCGGATGAATCGGGCAGGTCTTCCTCAAGAGCGCGAATCTCCGCCTCGACCTCGGCCCGGTCGATATCGGCCAGCGGCATCGCGACTTCGGCCAGCACGGTGCAACCCCGGGGCGTGACCTCGGCAAAACCGCCAGCGACAAAAATCCGCTCGCTCACCTTGCCGCCGTTATAGACGTCGATCACGTCCATCCGCACGGTCGAGATGAAGGGCGCATGACCGGGCAGGACGCCGAAATTTCCCTCGCCCCCCGGGACGACGACCATATCGACCGCTTCCGAGAGCAGAAGCTTCTCGGGCGAGACCAGTTCAAATTCGACCTTGTCGGCCATCTCTGTCCCTTCTCGTCAAACCCGGCCGCTCACGCGGCTTCCGCGGCCATTTGCTTGGCCTTCTCGAAAACATCGTCGATCGTGCCGACCATGTAGAAAGCGGTTTCCGGCAGGTCGTCGCACTCGCCGTCGACGATCATCTTGAAACCTTTGATCGTGTCTTCGAGATCGACCAGCACCCCGGGGAAGCCGGTGAAGACTTCGGCAACATGGAAGGGCTGCGACAGGAAGCGCTGGATTTTACGGGCCCGCGCCACCGTCTGCTTGTCTTCTTCGCTCAACTCGTCCATGCCCAGAATGGCGATGATATCCTGCAGGGACTTGTAGGTCTGAAGGACCTCCTGCACGCGCCGGGCGACGTCGTAATGCTCCTGGCCGACCACACGGGGCTCCAGGATGCGCGACGTGGAGTCGAGCGGATCGACGGCCGGGTAGATGCCCAGTTCGGCGATCTGGCGCGACAGCACCGTGGTCGCGTCAAGATGGGCGAAGGAGGTCGCGGGCGCCGGGTCGGTCAGATCGTCCGCCGGCACGTAAATCGCCTGGACCGACGTGATCGAACCCTTGTTGGTCGAGGTGATGCGCTCCTGCAATCCGCCCATATCGGTCGACAAGGTCGGCTGATAGCCGACCGCACTGGGCATGCGGCCCAGCAGCGCCGAAACCTCGGAACCGGCCTGGGTGAAGCGGAAGATGTTGTCGATGAAGAGCAGGACGTCCTGGCTTTCCTCGTCGCGGAAATACTCGGCAACGGTCAGGCCCGACAGGCCGACGCGCGCGCGCGCGCCCGGCGGCTCGTTCATCTGGCCGTAGACCAGCGCGGCCTTCGAATTGCCACCCTCGAGGTCGATAACGCCGGATTCGATCATTTCACGGTAGAGGTCGTTGCCCTCGCGCGTCCGCTCGCCGACACCTGCGAAGACGGAATAGCCGCCATGAGCCTTCGCAATATTGTTGATCAGTTCCATGATCAGCACGGTCTTGCCGACGCCGGCGCCGCCGAACAGGCCGATCTTGCCGCCGCGCGAATAGGGCGCCAGCAGATCGACGACCTTGATGCCGGTGATCAGCACTTCAGATTCGGTCGACTGCTCGGTGAAGAGCGGTGCGGAGCGATGGATCGGGCTGGTCCGCTTGGCGCCGATCGGACCGCGCTCGTCGATCGGCTCGCCGATCACGTTCATGATGCGCCCCAGGGTCTCGGGTCCGACGGGGACCGAAATCGGCTGACCCATATCCGTGACCTCCTGGCCGCGTACGAGGCCCTCGGTCGCGTCCATCGCCACCGCCCGGACGACCGAATCGCCCAGATGCTGGGCGACTTCGAGCACCAGCCGGTTGCCCTGGTTCTTCGTTTCGAGCGCGTTCATGATGTTCGGCAACTCGCCGTCGAAATGCACGTCGATAACCGCGCCCAGAACCTGGGTGACCGTCCCGATATTGTTGCTCGCCATCTCGCGTCGCTCCTCGTCGTAACTCTATGCGTGCGGGCCCCTCTAAAGGGCCTCCGCGCCGCTTATGATCTCGATCAGTTCGGTGGTGATCGCCGCCTGGCGCGCCCGGTTGTAGTTCAGCGTCAGTCGATCGATCATTTCGCCGGCATTGCGCGTGGCGTTGTCCATCGCGGACATCCGCGCGCCCTGCTCGCTCGCGTAGTTTTCGAGCAATGCGCTGAACACCTGAACCGCCAGATTGCGCGGCAGCAGCTCCATCAGCACTTCTTCGCTCGAAGGCTCGGCCTCGTAGACCGCGCCGCCCAGGTCTTCCGCATCGTCGGTCGCCTTGTCGCCCTCGCTCTCCACCACCTGGAAGGGGATGAGCTGATGCCGGGTGACGATCTGGCTGATGACGGATTTGAACTGGTTGAAGATGATCGTGCAGGTGTCGAACTCGCCGGCCGCGAACATCTCCGTGACGCGCCGCGCGATCATCGCCGCCTTCTCGAAATCGAGAGTCGGCTTGTCCATCTCGGTGTAATGCTCGACGATCCGGTCGCCGTAGTGCCGGCGCAACTGATCGCCCGCCTTGCGCCCGATGGTCAGCAGCTTGACCGTGCCGCCGCCTTGCTCGATCTCGGCGACCATCCGCCGCGCATCGCGCACGATGGAGGAGTTGAAGCTGCCGCACAGGCCACGATCGGCCGTCGCGACGATCACCAAATGGACGTCGGTCTTCCCGGTGCCCACCAGCATTGCCGGCGCGCCCGGATGATCCTTCATGCTGACGGCGAGAGAGCCGAGCATCCGGCCCATGCGGTCGGCATAGGGCCGGGCCGCCTCGGCCATTTCCTGGGCACGCCGCAGTTTGGCCGCAGCCACCATCTTCATGGCCGAGGTGATCTTCTGCGTCGACTTGACGCTCGTGATCCTGTTGCGGAGATCCTTGAGGCTAGGCATGCCCTATCCTGTTTGGCGGCGCGGTTTGTCGCGGTCGGTCCGGAGACCTAGGCGAAGGACTTGGTGTAGGACTCGAGGGCCGCACGGAGCTTCTTCTCCGTGTCGTCCGAGATCTGCTGCTCTTCGCGGATCGCCTTGAGAATATCCGCCGAGTTCTGCTGGATCGTTCCAAGCAGATCGGCGAGATACCGGCTGATATCACCCACCGGAATGGTGTCCAGATAGCCCTGGGTGCCGGCAAAGATCGACACCACCTGCTCCTCGACCGGAAGCGGGCTGTACTGGCCCTGCTTCAGGGCCTCTGTCAGACGCTCGCCGCGCGCCAGAAGGCGCTGGGTCGCGGGATCGAGATCGGAAGCAAACTGGGCGAATGCGGCCATCTCGCGATACTGGGCCAATTCCAGTTTGATGCGCCCGGCGACCTGTTTCATCGCCTTGGTCTGCGCGGCGGAACCGACGCGGCTGACCGAGATACCGACATTGATCGCAGGCCGGATGCCCTGGAAGAACAGATCCGTCTCAAGGAAGATCTGGCCGTCGGTGATCGAGATGACGTTGGTCGGAATATAGGCCGAAACGTCGTTGGCCTGGGTCTCGACGACCGGCAGCGCGGTCAGGGACCCGCCGCCTTCCGCTTCGCTCATCTTCGCGGCCCGTTCGAGCAGGCGCGAATGGAGATAGAAGACGTCGCCCGGGAAGGCTTCGCGGCCCGGCGGGCGGCGCAGCAGCAGGGACATCTGGCGATAGGCGACGGCCTGTTTGGACAGATCGTCGTAAATCACCAGGCCATGCATGCCGTTGTCGCGGAAATACTCGCCGATCGTGCAGCCCGTATAGGGCGCCAGGAACTGCAGCGGCGCGGGATCGGAGGCGGTCGCGGCAACGACGATGGTGTATTCCATCGCGCCGCGATCCTCGAGCTCCTTGACGAGACGCGCGACACTGGAGCGCTTCTGCCCGATCGCGACATAGATGCAATAGAGCTTACGCTTGTCGTCGCCCGCGTCGAAGGACCGCTTCTGGTTGAGGATGGCGTCGATCGCGACGGCGGTCTTGCCCGTCTGGCGATCGCCGATGATCAGTTCGCGCTGGCCACGACCGACCGGGACCAGGCTATCGATGGCCTTGAGGCCGGTCTGCATGGGCTCGCCCACCGGCTGGCGCGCGATGATGCCCGGGGCTTTGATCTCGACCCGGCTGCGCGTGTCGCCCTCGATGGGGCCCTTGCCGTCGATCGGATTGCCCAGTCCGTCGACGACGCGGCCCAGAAGGCCCATGCCGATCGGCACGTCGACGATCGAGCCCGTGCGCTTGACGGTATCGCCCTCGACGATGCTGCGATCGTCACCGAAAATCACGACGCCGACATTGTCGACCTCGAGGTTCAGGGCCATGCCCTTGATGCCGCCAGGGAATTCGACGAGTTCACCGGCCTGGACCTTGTCGAGGCCATGGACGCGCGCGACGCCGTCACCGACCGACAATACCTGGCCGACCTCGGAGACATCGGCTTCGGTCCCAAAATTGGCGATCTGCTCTTTCAGAATCGCGGAGATTTCCGCGGCCCGGATCTCCATCAGCCGACCCCTTTCATCGCGAGTTGCAGTCTCTCAAGCTTTGTCTTGAGGGACGAATCGATCATGCGCGAGCCCACGCGAACGATCAGGCCGCCGATAAGGGCAGGATTGACCTGGACGTCGAGGCTCACTTCATTGCCCATGGATGCCTTGAGCGCATCGGACAGCTCCTGGCGCTGGCTTTCGCTCAGCGCATGGGCCGATGTCACCTGCGCTCGGACGATGCCTCTACGGGTCGCCAGCAGGTCCAGAAATGACGTGATAATCGTGGGCAAGGCGAACAGGCGTCGGTTCGCGGCGATGGCGCCGATAAAGCGCCGTACCAGATCCGCCGCGCCCGCCTTCTCAACCACCGCGTTCGCGGCGCCGGCCTGATCTTCCTTGCTAATCACCGGGCTGCGGATCAAACGGCGAAAATCGTCGCTGTCATCAAGCATCGTCGCAAGACCGCGCAGATCGTCGGCGGTCTGGTCGAGCACATTCTGCTCGTCCGCCAGATCGTAAAGCGCGCCAGCGTAACGTTCGGCAATGCCGGAAACGGCTGTCGACTCGGAGGCCAAATGAGGATTCCCACGATCCAAAACCAGTCGCAGGCTCGGTGCCCGCGACAGACCAAATTCATGCGCCCCGGCAAAGCAAGCCCCGCCGGAAAGCGGGGGTTCTCTAACACACTCATATTACCCACGCAAGCGCATGACGGCGCGCTCGCGACACCCTGAAATCAAAGGAAGCTGTAAGGGTCCACATCGACCTGTACGCGAACCGAAGCCGGGCATTGGACGGCCTCCATCCAGCCGCGGAGAAGCGGCTGTATGGCTCGGCCCTTGGGCGCCTTGAGCAGCAGCCTGCGACGATGGCGGCCGCGCAGCAGCGCCAGCGGCGCCGGGGCCGGGCCGAGCACGAGAATATCGGTCGCGCGCGGCGCCGCCCGACCCAGGGCGCGGGCCACCCGATCGACCTCTTCGGCGCGGGGCCCGGAAACGATGACCGCGGCCAGCCGGCCAAAGGGTGGCATGCCGTGATCCCGTCGCGCCTCGGCCTCGGCCGCGACGAAACCGTCCCGGTCGCCCGAGATGAGGGCGCCGAGCACGGGGTGTTCGGGCATATAGGTCTGCAGCAGCACCCGGCCGGGCCGCGCCTCCCGCCCCGCCCTTCCGGCAACCTGATAAAGTAGCTGATAGGTGCGTTCGGCGGCGCGCAGATCGCCCCCGGCGAGGCCCAGATCGGCATCGACCACGCCGACCAGGGTCAGCATCGGAAAATGATGGCCCTTGGCGACGATCTGGGTGCCGATCAGCAGATCGACCTCCTGGTTGCGCACGGCGCGCACCAGCGCCTGAGCCGCCTCCGGGCCGTTGATCGTGTCGCTGGCCATGACCGCCACGCGCAGATCGGGCCAGAGCGCCGCGACCTCCTCGGCCAGGCGCTCGACCCCGGGGCCGCAGGCCGCCAGGGCATCCTCCGCACCGCAGGACGGACATTTGCGGGGAAAGGCCACGTCATGGCCGCAATGGTGGCACATCAGGCGACCGCTCAGGCGGTGCTCGACCAGCCAGGCCGTGCAATGGGGACATTGCAACCGATGGCCGCAGGCCCGGCACAGGGTCAGCGGGGCGTAGCCGCGCCTGTTCAGGAACAGCATCGCCTGCTCCCCCGCCGCGAAGGTTTTCTCCAAGGCCGTCCGCAGGACCGGCGAAAGCCAGGACATGCGAGGCGGCGGATCGGCCCGCATATCGATGGCCACGACCTCGGGCAGTTCGGCGCCGCCGTGGCGCGCCGGGAGATTCAGCCTTTCGTAACGCCCGGCCTCGACATTAGAGACGCTTTCCAGGGACGGCGTGGCGGAGACCAGGACGACCGGAATGCCGCTCAGATGGGCGCGAACTACCGCCATGTCGCGGGCGTGATAGATCACTCCCTCCTCCTGTTTGAAGGAAGGATCGTGCTCCTCGTCCACGACGATCGCACCCAGATCCGGGAACGGCAGGAACAGGCCGGAACGCGCGGCCACGACCACCCCGACCTCGCCCTCGGCGACGGCACGCCAAGTCTCGCGCCGCCGGGCCTGGGTCAGGTCGGAATGCCAGACCGCCGGCATTACGCCGAAACGGCGCTCGAAACGCTCCAGCCATTGCGCGGTCAGCGCGATTTCCGGCACTAGGACGAGGGCCTGGCGGCCGCGTCGTAGGGCTTCGGCGATGGCCTCGAAATAGACCTCGGTCTTGCCCGCGCCGGGCACGCCGTCGAGCAGGATCGCGCTGTAGCACCCGGCCGCCGTGCTGGCGCGCAACGAATCCGCCGCCGCCTGCTGATCGGGCGAGAGGACGGGGCCCACGCGATCCGGGTCGGGCCGCGCGAATGCGGGTCGCGGCCGGATCGCGACCTGATCGAGCAGCCCCGCCTCGGCCATGGCCTTGACGACCGAAGGCCCGGTGCCGGCCTCGCGCGCGATTTCGGCGGCCGGACGCGCAGGGCCGTCGGCCAGCAGTTCCAGCACCCGGCGCCGCGCCGGGGTGAGGCGCCGGCCGGAGGTCTCCGGATCCGTCGCGGACAAGCGAAAGGCCGCGACCGGGCGTGGCGGCTCCAAGGCGGCGGGCACGTTCATCGCCATGCGCAGGACCGAGCCCGGCAGGGCCAGGGTATAGGCCGCTACCCAATCGACCAGGGCGCGCAGGGCATCGGTCATCGGCGGTGCGTCGAGGATCTCCGAAATATCGCGCAGACGGGCATCGTCGATTTCATCCGTGCCCCCGCCCTCGACCATGCTCCAGACCACGCCCAGGACCTCGCGCCGGCCCAGGGGAACGCGCACGAAGGCGCCAGGTGCCGGGACCATGCCCGGCGGCGCGCGGTAGTCGTAGGCCCCCGCCAGCGGCAGCGGCAGCAGAACGCGCAGCCGCTGCCCCTCGCCAGAATCGGGCTCGGGCTCGAAGAGCAAACCGGAGCCGGAAGCGAACTCCGAATCCGGTTCCGGAGCAGGGGGCGAACTGGCATGGGATGCGGGCATGCGCTATACACTAGCCGAGCTTCACGGGAGCGGCCACGAGCGGAGGGACGCGGACGATTCCGGGTTGGAAATCGGACACGGGAACCCTACAGGTCCTGGTCCCGCATATGCCCCCGCGTTACTCCAAAAGTCAGCCCAAGGTCAGCGTGAGTCAGGACTATCCATGAAATTCTTTATCGACACGGCCGATACGGCGGAGATTCGTGATCTTGCCTCGACCGGTCTGCTCGACGGGGTCACCACCAACCCCTCGCTTATCGCCAAGTCGGGGCGCGATTTCATCGAGGTCATCGAGGAAATCTGCGAAATCGTGCCCGGCCCGGTCAGCGCCGAAGTCGCCGCGACGGACCATGAGACCATGCTGGCCGAGGGCAAGCGCCTGGCCCGCATCGCGCCGAATATCGCGGTCAAGGTGCCGCTGACCCCGGACGGCCTCAAGACCTGCAAGGTGCTTTCGGGTGAAGGCACGATGGTAAACGTCACCCTGTGCTTCTCTCCCGGTCAGGCCATCCTCGCGGCCAAGGCGGGCGCCAGCTTCATCTCGCCCTTCGTCGGGCGGCTGGACGACATCTCCACCCCCGGGATGGAGCTGATCGCCGATATCTGCCAGATCTACAACCAATACCCGGATTTCGAGACCGAGGTCCTGGTCGCCTCGATCCGCCACCCCATGCATGTCATCGAGGCCGCCCGGATGGGCGCCCATGTCGCGACCATGCCGGGAGGCGTGATCCGTCAGCTCTTCTCCCATCCCCTGACCGACAAGGGGTTGGCCGCCTTTCTGGCCGATTGGGCGAAGACCGGGCAATCGATTCTGGGCAAAGACAGCGCGAAAGACGACAAGAAGGCGCGGTCCCGTGGCCAGGGCTGACGACGCCGCCGCCAAGCCCCCCGAGGACGCGACCGAGAGCCAGGTCGTCGCCTTCCTGCGGGCGAATCCTGAGTTTCTGCGCCTCCACCCCGAACTGCTCGCCACCCTCGCCCCGCCGGCCCGCGAGATGGGCGACGGCGTGGTCGATATGCAGCAGGTCATGATCGGCCAGTTGCAGGACGCCCATCGCAAGCACCGTCAGACCTACAAGGACCTGGTCTCGACCACCCGCGGCAACCTGGTCAGCCAGAACCGGGTCCATGCCGCGATCCTCGCCCTCCTGGCGGCGACCACCTTCGAGAATCTGATCGAGATCGTGACGACCGATTTCGGGGTTCACCTGGATGTCGATGTCGTCACCCTTTGCCTCGAAACCGACGGCGACTGCGCGCGCGGCCAGAAGGCCGGCGTCCGCATGCTGGACTCGGGCGCGATCGATACCGCCCTGGGCAAAGGCAAGGCCTGCGCCCAGCGGCCCTGTCCGGCGGGCGGCGGCGCGGAGACGATCTTCGGCGGCGGCGCGCCCTTGGTGAAATCCGAGGCCCTGCTGCGCCTGGATATCGGCCCGAACGCCCCCACCGGCCTGCTCGCCATCGGCGCGCGCTCCGAGTCCCGCTTCCACCCCAACCAGGGCACGGAACTCCTGTGCTTCCTGGCCAAGGTGACGGCCGGCTCCATCCGCTCATGGCTGTACCTGCCGGCCTGACCCGACCCGGCGAAGCCGATGGCCTTGCCAAGGCCATCGCCGATTGGCGCGCCTGGCTGACCCATGAACGGCGCGCCTCGCCCCATACCCTGGCCGCCTATACCCGCGATCTCGATGCCTTTCTCGACTTCCTGACCGATCATCTGGGCCAGACCCCCGATCTCGACGCCCTGCGCGCCCTGCGCCCGACCGATTTCCGCGCCTGGCTGGCGCGCCGCGCCGGGGCCGGGCTGGCCCGCAGCTCGACCGCGCGGGCGCTCTCCGTCCTGCGTGGCTTCTACCGCTTTCTCGACCGCACCGGCCGGGGCGGCAGCGGCGTCCTGGCGACGATCCGCACGCCGCGCCTGCCCCACGCCGTTCCCCGCCCGCTGACCGAGCGCGACGCCCTGGACCTGATCGCCCTGCCGGTCGATCCGGCGCGCGACCCGGACTGGATCCAGAAGCGCGACCTGGCGGTCTTCACCCTGCTCTACGGCTGCGGGTTGCGCATCGCCGAAGCCCTGGGGCTGATCCACGCGGATGCGCCCGAGGGCGAGACCCTGCGCGTCTTGGGCAAGGGCGGAAAGGAACGCATCGTCCCCGTGCTGCCGGCGGTCCGGACCGCGATCGCCGAGTACCTGGCGGCCCTGCCCTTCCCCGCGAGCCCGGAAGACCCACTGTTCCGCGCGGTGCGCGGCGGCCGGTTGAGCCCGCGCGAGGTGCAGCGGCGCACGGCCAGGCTGCGCGCCCAGCTCGGCCTGCCGGACAGCGCCACGCCCCATGCCCTGCGCCACAGTTTCGCGACCCATCTGCTGGCCGCCGGCGGCGATCTGCGGACGATCCAGGAACTCCTGGGCCATGCCTCGCTTTCGACCACCCAGCGCTATACCGATGTCGATACCGAGCGCCTGCGCGCCGTCCATGCCGCCGCCCATCCGCGCGCGAAAGACGGCCGCTAGGAGGCTGCCGAGCAAACCCTTCGAGACGGCCCCGTCATCCTGAGGAGCGCGCGCAAGCGCGCGTCTCGAAGGGCGGGCCTCCTCAGGGTGAGGCTAAAATATTGTTTCTCCTCATCCTGAGGAGCCCGCGCCAGCGAGCGTCTCGAAGGATGATTGGCACAATGCCCCTTTTTCAATTGCCTGCTAGCGTGCCTTGGGCCGGTCCAGCAGAGCGACCGAGAGAGCGCCGAGCAGGCAGGCTAGGCCGCAACTGCCAAAGGCCAGGCCCCAGGCCAGGGGCGTTGCATTGCCCCCCGCGAAATCCAGCACCAGGCCGAAGACGAAGGGCGCGGCGAAACCGCCCGAGAAACCGATGAAGGAATGCACGGCCATGGTCGTGCCCATGCGCGCCGGCTCGGCGGCCTGAATCGTGCCCGCGGTGGCGCTGGAAATATTGCCCTGGGCGATGAAGGCATAGAGCACGACCAACACCGCCACGGCGACGAAAGGCAGGGGCGCCGCGAAGCCTATCGCCGCGCTGCCCGCGGTGCCCGCCAGGAAGATCGCGATCACGATGCGCTTGAGGCCGAAGCGGATCGCCAGCTCGTTGCCGAGTAGGCCCGAGGGCACGCCGACCCCGCTCGCCAGGGCGGCGATCAGCAACCCACCCGCGACCCAGGCCCCCTCCGGCTGGAGTGCGGCGGAGAAGCCCAGGAAGACGACGATCCAGTTGCGCATGGCGGTCACGCTCCAGACCACCGCGCAATAGGCCGTGACATAGGCCATGGCCGGGCGGTTGCGCAGCACCGGCCCGAGCTGGAACAGCGGCCTCCGCTCATGCCCCGCCGGCGGCTTGCTTTGGGGCAGGGCGAGCCAGGCCAGAGCAAGGGCGATCAGGCCGAGCGCACCACAAAGCAGAAAAGCGCCGCGCCAGCCGAACAGGGCCGCCACCTCGCCCGCGATCACGAAGGACAGGCCGGCACCGACCGAGAAGGCGGTCGTGTACCAGGCGACGATGCGCGCCCGGCGCGGCCCCTCGACCCCGTCCGACAGGGCCTTGAGGCCCGGCATATAAGTTCCGGCCAGACCGATTCCCGCCAGCGCGCGCAGCGCTGCCCCGCTCCACAAGCCGTCAGCCAGTAGGGCGAAGCCGAGGCAGGAGAAGGCCGTCAGCGCGGTCGACCAGAGATAGATCGGTCGCGCCGCAACCCGGTCGGTGATGGCGACCAGCGGCAGGACCGCGAGGGTGTAGCCGCCGAGATAGACCCCCGCCAGCCAGCCGCCGCCCGCATTGCTGAGCTGCCAGCTTTCGAGAAAGACGGGCAGGATCGCGGGCACCGCCGAGTAGCTCGCCATGCCCAGGACCTGGGCCAAACAGACCAGCAGGACCGAGCGGTTGGCGGTCACGGCGCGGGCGCCCGCGCGGGCATCCGGCGCAGGGCCAGCACGCCGCAGATCCCGCCCAGACTGAGCAGGGCGAAGGCCCAGCCCCAACCCGCGACGCTATGGCGCCCGCCGGCCAGATCCAGGACCACGCCGAAGGCGAGAGGGCCGAGGAAGGAGGCGGTGAAGCCGACGAAGGAGAGCACAGCCATGGTCGCGCCCTTCTCGTCGGCCGGCGCCTCGGTCACGGTGCCGGCGATGATCGAGGCCGAATCCATCATGACGAGCAGCCCGTAGATCACCGCGAGCCCCGCCACGAGAAGATGCGGCTGGCCCGCGCCGAAGCCGAGGACGCAGCCCAGCGCGGCCGAGGCCAGCATGGCCGAGACGACGACCCGCCGCCGGCCCAGGCGGACGCAAAGCTCGTTGCCCAGGATGCTGCCCCCCACCCCGACCAGATTGGCGGTCGCCGCGATGCCGGCGGCGCTCCACAGATCGATGCCGGCCCGCTGCAAGGTCCCGCTGAATACCAGGAAGGCGACGATCCAGGCACGCATCCCCATCAGTTCCCAGCAATGGGCGCCATAGGCGAAGATATAGGCCAGGGCGGCGCGGTTGCGCAGGACCGGGCGCAGGTCGAGCGCCCGGCGCAACGAGCCGGCCCCGGCCGGCGCATGGGGCCGCGCCGCGACCAGGATCACCATTGCCGCCGCCGCCGGCCCGATGGCGAGCAGGGCGAAGACCGTGCGCCAGGGCAGGATCGCCGCCAACTCGCCCGACACCAGGTAGGACAGGCTGGCGCCCAGGCCGAACATCGCGGTGTAGACCGCCAGGGCGCGCGAGGACTCGACACCGGAGAGCCGCTCGCCCATGGCCTTCAGCCCCGGCATATAGGTGCCCGCCACCGCGATCCCCGCGACCATGCGCCAGATCAGGGCGGACCAGAAACCGTCGGCCAGCCAGGCGAAGCCCAGGCTGGCCGCCACTCCCAGCAGGGCGCAAGCGATATAGACCCGGCGCGGATCGATCCGGTCGGTCATGCCGGTCAGCACCAGGACGGCCGCGGCATAGCCTGCAAAATAGATGCCCCCGATCCACCCGGCCTGGGTGTTGGACAGACCCCATTCGACGAAGAAATCCGGCAGCAGCGCGGCGAAGGCGGCAAAGCCCAGGATGCTCAGCACATGGGCCGTGCAAAAGGCGGCGACGAGGCCCCAGCCCTTGAGTTGCACGCCGCCCGCCATTGCCCGGCCCGTCCGGCCTAATCGCCGCGCAGCCGGGCGTAGAGCCGGTCCGACCAAGCCTCGGCCCGTTCGACCAGCGGTCGCCAGCGCTGCGGAACCCGACGGGTCACCTTCTGGCGGAGCCGCTGCGCGCCGTCGAGTTCATGGGACAGCAGCCAGAGGCCGACGAGCAGGAAAAGGATGCCCTGCAGGAAGGGCAGGACGAGGCCGAAGACGCCCAGGACGACGAAACCCCAGCCGACCAGCAGGATGAGCCAGCGCCGGCCGTTGTTCGGGCGCGGCGCGTTCGGATCCCGGGGCAGCGGCGGTTCGCGCCGCAGGGCGGGCAGACGGTCCGAGCGCCGGTCTTCGGTCATCGCCGGTTCCTGTCCTGGTTCGCGGCCTCTTGTTTCACCCCCACCCCACCCTCCCCCATCAAGAGGGAGGGTAGGGGTGGGGGGTAGAAAAGGCATGGGCGAGGTTGGGCGCCTAGATATGGATCGCCCGCCCGGCGACGTCCAAGGCCGCTTCCATGACCGCCTCGTTCAGGGTCGGATGGCCGTGGAAGGTGCGCGCCAGATCTTCGGCCGAGGCGCCGTATTCGATCGCCGCCACCGCCTCATGGATAACCGTGCCGGCATCGGCGCCCAGAATATGAACCCCCAAGACCCGGTCCGTCTTGGCATCGGCCAGCACCTTGACCAGCCCGTCCGTCTCGCCATTCGCGCGCGCCCGGCTGTTGGCCGAGAAGGGGAATTTGCCGGTCTTGTATTCGACGCCCCCGTCCTTGAGCTGATCCTCGGTCTTGCCGACCGAGGCGACCTCGGGGTTGGTGTAGACGATGCCCGGGCAGGCGTCGTAGTTCACATGCCCGGGCTGGCCCGCCATGATCTCGGCGACGGCCACACCCTCCTCCTCCGCCTTATGGGCCAGCATCGGGCCGGGCCGGCAATCGCCGATCGCCCAGACGCCCTCGGCCGTGCTGCGGAAATGCTCGTCGGTCTGGATGAAGCCGCGCCTGTCCAACTCGATTCCGGCCTCCTTCAGGCCCAAGCCTTCGGTGAAGGGGCGTCGGCCGATCGCGACCAGCACGGTATCGACCTCGAGTGTCTCGGACTCGACGCCCTTGGCCGGCTCGAGGGTAACCGTCACGCCGTCCTTGCCCGCCTTGGCCGCGGTCACTTTGGTACCGAGCTTGAATTTTATGCCCTGCTTCTTGAGCACGCGCTGGAAATTCTTGGCGATCTCGGAATCCATGCCCGGGGTGATGCGGTCGAGGAATTCGACTACCGTGACCTCGGCGCCCAGCCGGCCCCAGACCGAGCCCATTTCCAGGCCGATATAGCCCGCGCCGACGATCAACAGCTTCTTGGGCACTTCGGAGAGCGCCAGGGCCCCGGTCGAGGACACGATGCGCTTCTCGTCGATCTCGACCCCCGGCAGGGGCGCGACCTCCGAGCCCGTGGCGATCAGGATATTCATGGCCGCGTATTCGGTCTCCTTGCCGTCGGCGCCCTTTACCGCGACCTTGCCCTTGCTGGAAATGCGCCCGGTGCCGGTCAGATGATCGATCTTGTTCTTCTTGAACAGGAAGGCGATACCCTTGGTCAGGTCGTCGACCACCTTGTCCTTGCGCGCCAGCATCGTCTCGAGGTCGAGCACGACTTTGTCCGCCTTCACCCCGTGGCCTTCCAGCCCGTGGACGGCCTGGTGATAGAGCTCGGAGGAATGGAGCAGCGCTTTGGAGGGGATGCAGCCGATATTGAGACAGGTGCCCCCCAGCCGGTCGCGCTTCTCGACGCAGGCCGTCTTCAGGCCGAGCTGGGCCGCGCGGATCGCGGCGACATAGCCCCCCGGCCCCGCGCCGATGACGATCAGGTCGTAGCTGACTTCGGCCATGAATGCTGTCCTCTTTTTCGCGATACGCCGATGCGCCGGACCATGCCGCAAGCGCCGCCCGCTCGCAAGGCGATGGGGGGGGGCAGCCATACCACCAAAGCCGTCATGCACCGGTGAAGTCCCTACTGGATTCACACACGGTGCTCTGAAAGGGCATTTCTCCACCAAATCCACGGTGTCGTCCCGGGACTTGTTCCCGGGACGACAGCGGTGTGGGTCTCATGAAGACAACGTAAGATGCGCGGATGCCGTCGGGCTTTGCCCAGGGCAACCAGATCGCAGCGCGGCTGGATTGCCCGGGCTTCGCCGGGCAATGACGAAAGGTGTCGAGCCTCTCTCGCGCCCTACATGTCCAGCATGATGCGCTGGGGATCCTCGATGCATTCCTTGACCCGCACGAGGAAGGTCACCGCCTCGCGTCCGTCGACGATGCGGTGATCGTAGGACAGGGCAAGATACATCATCGGCCGGACGACGACCTCGCCGTCCTCGACCATCGCGCGGTCCTGGATCTTGTGCATGCCCAGGATGCCCGACTGGGGCGGGTTGAGGATCGGGGTCGAGAGCAGGGAGCCGTAAACCCCGCCGTTGGAGATCGTGAAGGTGCCGCCGGTCAGTTCGTCCATGGTCAGCTTGCCGTCGCGGGCACGCAGGCCGAGATCGTTGATCTCCGCCTCGATCTCGCCGAAGGACTTCTTGTCGGCGTCGCGCAGCACGGGCACGACCAGGCCCTGAGGCGTGCCGACGGCGACGCCGATATCGTAGTAGTTCTTGTAGACGATCTCGTCGCCCTGGATTTCCGCGTTGACCGCCGATATTTCCTTCAGCGTCGCCACACAGGCCTTCACGAAGAAGGACATGAAGCCCAGGCGCACGCCGTGCTTCTTCTCGAAGCTGTCGCGATACTGCTTGCGCAGATCCATCACCGCGCCGAGATCCGCCTCGTTGAAGGTGGTCAGGATGGCGGCCGTGTTCTGGGCCTCCTTGAGCCTTTCGGCGACGCGCCTGCGCAGACGGGTCATGCGCACCCGCTCCTCGCCGCGCTCGTCCGCATCGCGCTTGGATGCCGGCGCGGCCGGCGCTTTCGCGCTCTCCGGCTTCTCCGCCACCTGGTCCGCGGCCGCGTCCTTGGCCGCGGGTTCGGCGCCACCCGATCCGGTCGCTTCCAGATGGCTTTGGACATCGCCCTTGGTGATGCGCCCGTCCTTGCCCGTGCCGACGATCGCCGCGGGGTCGAGCCCGTGTTCCTCGATCATCTTGCGCGCCGCGGGCAGGACGGCGGGAGAATCCACATCGCCGTTGTCCGTGTCGTCGTCGCCTTCGGCCGAACGCGTCTCCGCCCCGGCCGAATCCGCGGCCTTCGCCGGCTCGGCTTTCTTGTCGTCCTTCGGCGCGTCCTTCTCGGCGGGCGCGGCGTCGGATTTGCCGTCGCCCGCGCCGATCCGCCCGATGACATCGCCGACCGCGACATCGGTACCTTCCGCGGCGACGATCTCGGCCAGGATACCCGCTTCCGGCGCGTTGACCTCCAGGGTCACCTTGTCGGTCTCAAGCTCGACGATGGCCTCGTCCTGCGCGACCGAATCGCCGACATTCTTGAACCAGGTCGCGACCGTGGCCTCGCTCACGGATTCGCCCAGGGTGGGTACCTTGATGTCGCTCGCCATCTTTATGCCCGTCTCCCGGCCGCGCGAAGCGGCTGTTATCCGAAGGTTGCCGCCCTATTCTTCCCCAGGCCCAAGGCGTTGCGGATCAGAGCGCGCTGGCGTTCTGCATGGCGGCCATGGATGCCCGTCGCCGGCGCCGCGGCCGGCGTCCGGCCGGCATAGCGGGCACGGCGGCAGCTTCCGCCGACCTCGCTCAACACTTCCTCGATCATCGGCTCGACGAAGGTCCAATAACCCATGTTGCGCGGCTCCTCCTGGCACCAAATCACCTCGGCTTTGGGGAAGCGCGACAATTCTGCCACCAGACTCTTGTGCGGGAAGGGATAGAGCTGCTCGACCCGCATCAGATAGACGTTGTCGATACCCTCCTCGGCCCGGGTCTCCAGCAGATCGTAATAGACCTTGCCGGTGCAGAGCACGACCCGCTTGACCGCCTTGTCCGATGCCGGCGGCTCGTCGTCCCAGAGCACACGATGGAAGGTCGTGCCCTTGGCCATCTCCTCCAGCTTCGAGACCGCGCGCTTGTGGCGCAGCAGGGATTTCGGCGTAAAGAGGATGAGCGGCTTGCGGTAGTTGCG